>Ga0325400_1002539_pt1 | contig 16093 bp, 9 predicted proteins | sample PopdelMetagenome_2_FD_205662 | JGI IMG/M metagenome (GOLD analysis project Ga0325400, IMG submission 205662) | Populus deltoides microbial communities from Bellville, Georgia, United States - Xylem-PdKOR-R1 | ecosystem: Host-associated > Plants > Phyllosphere > Stem > Wood/Secondary xylem... | reverse complement strand
TTTTTTTTCGTTTTTATTTCCTTTTCTGTACATTTTTTTTCATTTTTTCATTTCTTTTACCCAAAATTGACTTTTTTTTTAGATAACCTTTATCGATTTTTTTTTATATATTGAGCTGGTTGAGAGATTAGCTTTGTAACTTTTTTTTAAAAAAATACTATGGATTACTACAGTGTTTCCCTTACATGGTTTTTGTTTGGCTACAGTGTTTCCTCCACATGTTTTTTTTAAATTATCTTTGTTAAATTTATTTTTTCAATATTGAATTGGTTGAGAATTTAGCTTTACCTTTAGCTTTCCCCACTTTATTTTTTCATTTTTTTTAAATTTTTCCCATGTTTTTTCATTATAATTATAATTATAATTATTATTATATTGTATATTATATAACTGTTTTTTTCTTTTTATTTTTTTTCATGAATTTTTTTTGTTTGATTTAGTTTGTTAATGTTAATTTTTTTAATTTAGTTATCAGATTTTTATAATACGAATCTCGGGTTTTATGGGTTAACCTGATTTGAAGAGTTATTTTTTTCATTTAGTTTAGTTTGTTAAAGTTATTTTCTTTCTATTTAATTATCAGACTTTCATATTTTCATGACACGTATTCTGGGATTGACGAGTTAACTTGGTTTAATGGATTAACTCGGTTAATTCTAAGTAAACCCGTCATTTTTTTTCTATTTAGTTATCAAACTTTCATGACGCAAATCTCAAGTTTTACGGGATAACCTGGTTTAAAAGGTTGACCCAATTAATTCAATGTTTTTTTTTCCTTTTCTTCATTAGTTTTTTCCTTCATGTTGATTTTTTTTCTTTGTTTTTTTTAATTAATCTATTTGATTATCACACTTTTATGACACGACCTTATAGCTAGACCCACATCCAGTATTCTTGGGTCCGGTGTTACAGCCAGACTCACTTAAACTTGGGTCATACAAGTTTAATTTTATTATTAATATTATAAATATTACTCTTAGATCAGGCGTTGCAGCCAAATCCAAGATTCTTGGGTATAACTTTGCAAAAAAACACAAGATTTTTAAATTTTAATTTTTTTAAATATTTTTTATACAAAAAAATGACCCGCGGCATCGCGCGGGTATCAAAGCTAGTTAGATATTATAGAATGTATCTATATAATATTATAGACATATTCTTATGTTGTAATTTTCACCATTATTATTGTATATTGCCTTTTATATATATATATATATATATATAAAAGGTTATTGGCTAACTAATAGGTTAAGCTTCCTAATTATTCTTAACTTGGTATAGAGCAATGGTGGTTTTTATGTTCTCTCTGAGTCTTTTGCCACCACTATTCCTCAAGCTTATCGGTCCTCTTGCGTCTCTGTGACTGTTGATCTGTGGCATCGTTGATTGGGTCATCCTACTTCCCGTATTTTTAATTTGTTAGTTTTTAAAAATAAAATAATGTATATTTGTAGACGTTCTCTTGTTCAATGTCAAGCTTATCTGCTTGACAAGTCTTCACGTTTGTCATTGCGACCTATATATCATAAAACTACTGCTCCACTTGATCTAATATTCAGTGATGTTTAGGGCCCTACTCCTTTGTTTTTCTTTGATGATTTTCATTACTTTGTTATTTTTATCGATGCACATACAAAATATATATGGTATTATCCTCTTGTTGCCTCCTCTTCTGCACTTATTTGTTGGGTAATGTCCTCTCTTACCTCTGAACCCATTGCATTATCTGATGCTGACAGGTATAAGGTGTGGCATGATACCATGCGTGATGAAATTCAAGCCTTATGCTTTAATAACACCTGGTCTTTGGTTTCCTTTCATCTTTTGATGAATGTTGTTGGTGGTCGGTAGGTGTATAGGATAAAGCACCGTGTGGATGACAGAGTTGAGCGATATAAAGCATGTTTGGTTGCTAGAGGCTTTATGCAGCAATAAGACATTGATTATTCTGAAACTTTCAGTCCAGTTGTTAAGCAAGCGATCGTCAGATTAGTTTTCTTCATTGTTGTGACTTATTTTTTGGGTTCCCACACAAATAATGAATATATATATATATATATATATATATATATATATTCTCGGAAGGAATCCAAAAAATAATAGGAGTGAGAAAAAGATACTAGAACGCCTATAAAATGGCTAGGAATTGGTTGAGGAGGTTCAAAAATACAAGAATTAAAATTTGACAGTATATTTTTAACTGGTGAGAGCCCTGTTCATAAGAAAAATTCAATTTGAGGAAGAAAAGCCCAAAATCGGATGTTTATGGACTCAATTAAATGTTACCTAAGGTTTAATTGAATTTATGAAGGGTTTGATTGCAAGAAAAATTGAGTTTTAGGTCAATTTAGGCTTTTATTGGAAGAAATTAAAGTTTTGGGGTCCAATTATAATTTTGAAGAGTTGATTTGGTCAAATCAGGGGCTTAATTGCATAATTATTGAAGTTTGATGACCAATTAGGGACTTGATTGAAATAATCCGAAACCAAGAACCAAACCAGAAAAGATGCTAAAATCAAGGGATCCAATTATAATTTATCCAAGGACTTGCTTACAAAAGATCAGAACTTGAGTGACCACACTGAAAATGGTCATTTCACATCTCAAAACAGCCATTTGAAACAGAGCCGTTTCATGGACAACTGTTCATTACCTTCTTCCTCATCAACCATTTCAAGCAATAGAAATATTGGAGACGTTTTATCATTAAAGGCATTGAAATCAAGCTGGCCGTTACCAGCACAAGGCCGTCTCTGGCCTATAAAAGCAGGAGAAAAAGACGAACCAAGGGGGGAGAAAAGGAAGAAAGAACAGAGGGGCAGAGCGAGCAGGGCAGGAGAAAACCAAGAGGAGGAAGTGCGAGAGAAAACAGAGAGAGCACAAAAGGAAAAACAGGAAAAAGTACAGAAAGGGAAACACAGAGAGGGGGAGAAGGGAAGAGGGAAAAAAAACAGAGAGAAGCATTGCCAGCCATCGTCTTCGTCACCAAGTGCTAGCTTCGCCTCCAGCTGTACCAGGGAACAGGGAAGAAGAGAAAGAGAGAGACAGACGCAAGAGAGGTGTCGGCTTCACCATCGTCTTCGTCACCAAGTGCCGTCTTCGTCTCCAGCTGCACCAGGGAACAGGGAAGAAGAGAAAGAGAGAGACAGACGCAGAGAGAGGGAGAAAGAGAGAACAGAGGAGGGAGAAAGAGAGAACAGAAGCAGGCGAGAAAAGGAAAAAACCAGCGGCTGGTGCCTCTGCACGGGGAAGAAGAAGAAAAGACAGCAGCGCCACCGCCTGTCGCCACCTAGCGCCACCGTGAGCAATCACCGGAGACAGCAACCACGATCCCTCATTCCAGGTAATCTTCTCCCCTTCTCTGTCCCCTCTTCTCTGTTGTCCTCCTTTGCATGCAGAACGTGAGCAATTCAGGTTCTGCAGCAAAGGAAAAATAATTAGCTGTGCCAATTTTTCCCTCGGGCTGGACAGCCCAGCCTTGTAGAATGAAGGTTTTCCTTTTTGGGCCGGTGCTGGCCGGATTTTATTTTTGGGTCGATCTTGGCCCATTTTCCTTTTGGGCCGGGTCCGACCAATCCCATTTAAAGAAAATATATTTATTTTAAAAATTTGTGATTTTATCGCATATTTTTTTATCCATTTTGATTAATATCGGTTTGTATTTCTATACCATAAAGATAAGAATTCGATATTAAAATACCTGGTTTTTGTCAAAACATTGCAAAAAAATTATATAAAAAAATCTTATTTTCATGTATACGGTCATGGATCTCAAAGGAAAAAAAATCATATCATATTTTCATACAAAAAAATTCAAAAATATGTATTAGTATGCATTTTGGCTTTAATAACCAGTTTATTAAAGTCACGAGAACTATACCAATATTTCAAAAATTTCAAAAAAAATATATTGTTTTCTTTTAGTATATGGGGTTACGACTTTATAAATAAGATGTATTTCAGATATTAAATTTTTTGTTGACGTTAGAACGGTTAGGTTTTACCTGATAAGATAATGATCTCCTTACCGGAAGACTTTTCTTAAACCATAGACGGACCAACAACTAGACACGACAAGATCTTGGATTTTATCAGACAATAAAACAATGCAGCTTACCTTAGGTAGGGCGTATTTGGGGTGGTAATACCTTTCCTTTACGCAATCAGTCCCCGTACCCGATCTTTGAGACCAGTTAGGGTTTCTAATGACCAAAATACTAGGTGGCAACTCCCATTCCATTTTTTTATTGATAAAAGACAAGAATTCCTTGTCTTCCTATATTTTCCTAATAGACAACACATATGAGAGTGAATGTTTTCTCCGCGATGCCGCACACGTGTGACATCCATTGCGGTCTTGCGTAATTAGAAGATTCATCAACTTGATATTCATAATGCCTTCCTCAATGGTGTTATTGTCAAAGAGGTCTACATGGAACAACCTCTAGGTTTTGTCGACCCTGCTCTTTCCTCTTATATGTGCCGGTTGCATAAGTGTTTATATGGTTTAAAACAGGCCCCACGGGTATGGTACACTCATCTGAGTGACTTTCTGCTTTCTATTGGCTTTCATGCTTCCAAGGTTAACACCTTCTTATTTATCTTGTCTGTTGGTACTTGTCATAACCCAATTTTTGAACAAATAATAAAAATTGAATATAGTTGACAATGAGATTATTAAATTTGAGAGTTAATTGATCAATAATCGAAGAATTAATAAGTTAGGAAATTTAATTAAAATTTGAATTAGTTTAATTAATAAAATTAGAAGAATTAATAAGTTTGCGGACTTAATTAAACTTTGAGTTAATTAATTAAATAAATTTAGGGATTTAATTAAAATTAACCTAAGGGCACAGTTAGAAATCACTTATTACTGATTAGGATCCCAATTGTTGAGATTAAACTGATTAGGGGTCAAAGTGAATATTTCCATTCCTGTCGAAACGACACCGTGGTTGGGGAACAGTCGTGTATTTTCTTCATTCCGATTCAATAGGGAAGCTGGAAAATCGGCAGCAAAACCGACCCAATCGTGACCACGTTCTCTGCCCACAATCCCGTTCGTGGAGGGATAACAGTCTTGCAAAGCCAGGACTGGTTTGAGGGGCAAGCTCTTAGGGGCCTTATAAAAGGCAGAGCAGAGCAGAAAAAAGGAAGAAAAGAACACTGGGGAAAAGACCAGAGAGCTGAAAAATCAACCCAGAAAAACAGAGTTGAAAAAAAAGGGCAGAGAAAACAGAGCACAAATCCAAATACAGAGAGAAAGAGAGAACAAGAGGGCAGGACACAATGAGGAGAATTATCCTTGAAATTGTCTTCGGACCTGCAAACAAAGAAAAACCCGGATTCAGCCAAAGAACACTCACAACAAGCCGGAATCTTCTTTGTAGCTTTAGAAGTTACAGAGAAATCAAGAAGGAAAGCACAGACAAGTGGTCACAGAAGGAAAACCAGAGGAGCATTAGGCGAGAATCATCAAGCAACGCTGCAAGCATCTTTGGTCTCCAGAAGTAGCATCTTCAGTCTCCAAAAGCAGCATCTTCGGTCTCCAGAAGTAGGTATGACTTCATCCCCTTTGCATCTTCATTTCAAAAAGTGATTCTGTGTTACAAGAACACTGTGTGAAGGTAATTTAATTACCTTCACCAGTGTTCGGGCACGCGTGAACAAGTCACGCGTGCCTTTAGTTTTTGCCCAACCGGGTGCTGGCTGGGTCTAGCCCAGCCCCCAAAAAAATTTTTGCTTTAAAAAAAATAATAAAAAAATAAAAATAAAAAGTAGAAAAATAAAAAAATAAAAAATATGTATGTATGGATAAAAAAATAATGTAAATTTATTGGTTTATTCACTGACGCCAGAGTCAGGAATAAAATACTGGTTTAAATTTATATTATTTTTATTCGTTGTATTTTATTTTATTTAGATGAATAAAAATAATGTAAATTTATTGGTTTATTCACTGACGCCAGAGTCATGAATAAAAATACCGGTTTAAATTTATATTATTTTTATTTGTTGTATTTTATTTTATTTAGCTAGAAAAAAATCAAAAAAACATGTGCATGCATAAAAAATAAATTTATTTTTGTTTATTTATTGACTGGCACTAGAGTCGGGAATAAAAAAAATATTAATCTAATTTATTTTATAGCTACGTGATATTTACCAACGCCAGAGTTGGAAGTATCTGTAGTTTAATATTCACTGGCGCCAAAGTCGGGAATATTATAAGCAAATTATCATATCGTAAACTAATAAACATTTAGCAATTCAAGATGAAACTAGCAATGCAGCCTGCCTCAGGCAGGACGTTTAAGAGGTGATAATATCTTTCCTTTTACGTAACTAGTCCCGAACCATAGAATCTCTGTTGACCAGTTAGGGTTCCTAGTGACCATAATACTAGGTGGCGACTCCTTAAACAAAGAATATCCCCATTAAAGAACAGGATGCCAGAAATCTCTTCTTTTCCAAAGAATTAATTTTTTAAGGCCGCCGCGATGTCGGGTGCGACAGTACTGATATATTTTATCTTTTGGTTTATGTTGATGACATTCTGCTTACAGGTAACAACTTTACTATGCTTCACTGCCTAATACAGTTACTCAGTTCAGAGTTTAAGCTTCGTGACTTAGGCGCCGTTCATTATTTTTTGGGTATTGAGGTTCAATTTACTGCTATGGGTCTGATGTTATGACAACAAAAGTATATTCTTGACATCCTCACTCGAGCTGATATGACTTCTTGCAAACCGGTTGATACTCCTATCTCTACTTTCAAAGTCATCATACTGCCAGATCCTTTGTTTTCTAATTCTACACAGTTTCGTTAGATTGTGAGTGCTCTTCAATATCTTACCTTTACGAGACCAGATATCTGATTTGCTATTAACATAGTTTGTCAGTTTATGCATGCTCCTACAGATTCTCATTAAGGTGCTGTTAAACGCATTCTGTGTTATCTACGGGGTACGACCACTTATGGCTTCCATATCACTCACAGTTCCTCCTTTGCTCTACATTGCTTTACATATGTAGATTGAGCAGGTAGTATTAATGATTGCATGTCTACGGGTGATTATCTTGTCTTCTTTGGTTAGACGCTGGTTTCATGGAAATCAAGCAAGCAACACACAGTTGCTCTCTTCTCCACTGAGGCTGAGTATAAAACATTGACAGATGGCACTGCTGCGGTTATCTGGCTTCAATATCTATTGAGAGATCTGTAGATTTATTCTGCGTCTACTCCTACTATTTGGTGTAATAATCTAGGCGCTACTTATTTATCTGCAAATCATATCTTTCATGCTCGTACTAAACATGTTGAGGTTGACTATCATTTTATATGAGACATGGTTGCGAAGAAAGAGATTCAGATTCACTTTATCTCCTTTCATGATCAACTTGCAGATGGATGCAAAGAAAGAGATTCAGATTCAGATTCAGATTCATGTTGAGGTTGACTATCATTTTGTATGAGACATAGAAGGTTTGATTCAATTGCTAATACTAAGGTAAATTCAACATTAATAATTACAATTCAAAAAATTATTCAATAATTATGCCAATACAACAAAACAATAAATTAAAAAAAACCCTAGAATAACAATCAAAATAAATAGAAAAAATTAAACACAAATCATGCAATAATAGAGTAAAATTAATAACTATTTCAACATATTCAATTATTAATTTTATGATGAATTCAACATTAACAATAAATATTCAACAAATTAACTAATAATAATTATGCCAACACAACAATAAAAATATTCAATAAATTAAAAAAAAAACTATAGACTTTAGCAATGAATTATGCAAAAAAAGCTATAGGCTTTATCTACATTACAAAAAATACACCAAAACAAAAAATATAAAAAAAAAATAGAAAAAAAAACCCTTAAAGTAAAATGAAATAGAAGAAACATATACCTTTTAAACTGATGGAGATTCACGCGAAAAGTTGCTAGAGATTGCTGGTGAAACCTTTGAAGAATGGAGAGGAAAAGAATCAATGAAAAATTGAGGAGAAGAAAAAAATGAACTGAAGAGGCTGTCGAGGGAACTTATATTATAGTTTTACCGACGGATTCACCGTCGGATATAAAATTAATTATTATTTTAATTTATTTCGTCGGTGAAGTGTCAACAATCCGTCGATGAATTTTGAATTTCGTACCAAAATTTTTAATTACCCTCCATATTTTTCGTGGGCCGTCGGTAATTCCGTTGGCAATCTGACGCGGTTAGAGATGCATTTAATGCATAACCCTTTGGAATTTGTGCGGTTCGTCAGTAATTTTGTCGGTAAACTTGACCGTCGACAATTTATCGATGGATATATATCCGTCGGTATGGACGTCGGTGATTGTGACATTTCGTGTTACTCTCTGTGAAATGCCGACAGATTTATATCCATCCGTCGGTATGGACGTCGATGATTGTGGCATTTCAAGCAATTATTTTGTGTTACTCTCTATGAAATTCCGACGGATTTATATCCGTCGGTATGGACGTCGGTGATTGTGGTATTTCAAGTAATTATTTCGTGTTACAAAATATATCATCCATGATCTATAATTATTTCAAGTAATTATTTCGTGATTGTGGCATTTCAAGTGTTGTTACCCATTTTTGGGTTCCCCATAAAAAATAAAAAAAATACAAATGAGAAAATACAAAAAAATATATCAAAAAAATATTTGAAAAAATCCAAAAATAATAGGAGAAAAGGATGTTGGAATGCTGAAAAAGGATAGAAATTGATTGAGGAGATTCAAAAATACAAAAATTGAAATTTTGACAGTATATTTTTTACTGATGAGAGCCCTGGGGACAAGAAAAATTCAATTTGAGAAAGAAAAGTCCAAAATCAGATGTTTATGGATTCAATTAAATTTTATCCAAGGTTTAATTGAATTTATGGAGGGTTTGATTACAAGATTGTGAAAACATCCAAGGACCAAATCAGAAATATCATTTAAAAATGGAAAACGGTGCCGTTTCACTGAAGCTTTCTTCACCAGCAACAGTTTCATGCAGCTGGCCCTTCTTCATTAGTAACGGTTCCATGCAGCTGGCGGTGAGACATTACAGCAGCAACAGCGCCAATTTGTTTTAATTACGGGGCATATGTCACGGCTGTCATCCCTCTGCAAACGTTATCAAGCTGGCCGTTACCAGCACAAGGTCTCTGGCCTCTAAAAGCAGGAGAAACAGAGGGGCAGGGAGGGGGGGGGGGGGGGAGGAACAGAAGAGAACTGAAAGAAAAAAAAAACAAAAGAGGAAACGAGAGGGAAAACCAGAGGGGAACGACAGAGGAAAGAATAAAGGAGGGGAGAGAGCCGTACCAGCACTGCCAACGCCATCGTCAGCTCATCATCATCTTCGTCCAGCAGCCACTGCCATTCTCCATCACAACCGCACCAGCACTGCACAACGAAAAAGAGAAAAACAGAGGGGGGAAAGGAGGGGAAGAAGGAGACAGCAGAAAAAGAAAACAGTGGGGGAAAAAGAGAGGAAAACAGGGAGAAGAGGGAGAATAAAAGCAGAGGGAGACGTGAGGAAAAGTGGCAACAGACGGGGAAAGAAAAGGAAAAGAGGGAGAACCCGAGAGGAGAGATGGAGAGAGCATAGGGAAAACAGAGGGAGGGAAAAAGATTTAAAAATACACAGAAAGCAAAATACAGAGAGAAGGAAGAATAGTGGAAGAACTGAACAAGAGAGTAGCTTCGACCCATCAGCTTCACCATCGTCTACGTCCCCAAGCAACAGCTTCGCCTCCAGCTGCACCAGGGAACAGGGGAGAAGAAAAGAAAAAAAACAGAGAGGCAGATCGAGAAGGAGCAGAGAAGGGGCAGGAGGAGAAAACGAGAGAGACGGCAGAAGGGAGAAAGGAAAGGAAAACAGGGAAACCAGTAGAGAGAGAAGCAAACAGAAACGGAAAAAACAGGAAGAATCAGAGCATGTTGTTGCCTTTGCTTCCAGGTAAGCTTCTCAAACTTTTACACTGTGCACTTGAAGATTAACGCAGGCGTGCGTGAATTGTTCACGCACGCTTGCGGATAAAAACCAGTTGGGTCCAGCCCAGCCGCATGGGCCGTGTTGGGCCCAGCCCGAAAAAAAATCTTAAAAAATTCTTTTAAAAAAATATGTGATTTTCCGCAAATATTTTATTGCATTTTAAAATATTAGTTTGTATTTTTATACTGTAAAGATACAAATCTAGTATTAAAATACCTAGTTTTCGTAAAAATAAAAAAAAATGTTTTGTTTTCATGCATACGACCAAGTCTCTCAAAAATAAAAAATCATATTGTATTTTCATACAACAAAGAAAATTTCAAAAAAATGTATTAACATGCATTTTGGCTTTAATAACCAGTTTATTAAAGTTATGAGAACTAGGCCAATATTTCAAAAAATTCTAAAAAAATTTATTTTGTTTTTTTTTAATATCTGGGGTTATGATCTTATACGTAAGACGTGTTCCGGATATTAAATTTTCTTTGTTGGCATTAGACCGGTTAGGTTTTACCCGATAAGATAAGGATTTCTTTACCGAAGAGAACTTTTCTTAAACAATAGACGGACCAACAAATAGAAAGCACGACATGACCTTAGATTTTATCAGACAATAAAACAATGCAGCTTACCTTAGGTAGGGCGTATTTGGGGTGCTAATACCTTCCCTTTACCCAACCAGTCCCCATACCCGATCTCTGAGACCAGTTAGGGTTCCTAGTGACCAAAATACTAGGTGGCGACTCCTATTCCATTTTCCACATCACATTTAGATACTAGAATTCGAGGGTGGATGTTTTCGCCGCGACGTAGCACACGTGCGACATCAAGTAATTATTTCAAGTAGTAAATATTTCGTGTTATAAAATATATCATCCATCCATAAAAAAGGGTTTTACACAGGGCTTCATTTTGGTAGTTAGTCAGAATTTTCTTCTTCTTCGTCATCAATTGAATTGTCATCACCTTCATCACAATCTTCAATATGGATATCATCTTCTTCATCGACATTTGCTTGTCCGTTAGAGCTCAAAACAAAATCCAACTCCTCTGCGTCAACATCAACAAGACTATCATCGAAAACATGAAAATTTGAATTTCCTTCCAATTCAATCGAAGGCGCAACTCGATATGGTTCAACCAACTCACTAACTTGAAAGACTTCATCTCGCACACTTGTGTCTTCGTTCTCATCTTGAACAACCTCGACACGACCCCGGGGTTTCGTTTTTAAAATGGACCACCAATCCAATCTTGATTGATCCTTTCTAAATGAAGGGGTGTATGTGTAATAAACTTGTTGACATTGCTTTGCGAAAACAAAGACATCGTTTATGTTGCGGAGTCTAGCTTTTGAGTTGATTTCGACCAGACCATAATGCGGATCAACTATGATTCCTCTGTCAGTCGTGTCATACCAATAACATTTGAATAAAAACACTTTATTCTGCTTATTATGATATTGCAGTTCGACGACCTCTTCTAATCTACCATAGTAGTCAACTTCTAACTCACTACTAGTGGATCCCTTAACACAAACACCGCTGTTGTATGTCTTTCTTCCTTGCCTGTATTCTTCAGTATGGAAAATATATCCATTGACAAAATACTCGTTGTAGCACTTACATTTTTTTTCAGGCCCCAGGCTTAGTGAAGACAATGACTTAGACACACTCCTTCCCTTTTAATAAACCTTGTATGTAATGTACATCAATAAACAGTAAATGAACGAGAATCTCGTAATGACATGCATACGTACAGTAATTTTGCAAGTTAGAATGAGTTTGTGATACTGCTTACATGTGTTTTGCACTACGTGGCAAACTATTCATCTTGTAATTGAAAGATCTGGGATTCAGTCAACTGTGAGTTATTGGAGAGCAAATATTGTCGATGTTGCCTACAAGTGATAATGAGTGTATGATATTACAATAAATAATTAAAAGTATATTACTAACAAAGTTTAATTAGTATAAACTTACTGAATAGATGGTCTTAGCTCATTACAGTTAAATAGAACATAGTTGTGTGCTTGTTTGAACTCTATTTCCAACAAATATCTTCTTCTTACGGTATTTTTAGGTGTGGGTCGTCCAGTATTGGAGAATATTGACAAGTTCCCATTGGAAGGCACTTCACCGCCATCATCATGCCGTGGAACGCGACTGATTCTCATTCTCAAAAGAGGTTCGAAATAGTACGAGATAAATGTTGAGATTTCCTGAACAATATAGGCCTCACATATCGAAGCCTCAACATGCACCTTGTTCTTAACCTTTTTCTTGAGATTAAACAAGTACCTGCATTGAATTAATCAAGTAATTATTTCAATTAACAAAAACATAGAAAATACTTTCATACATGAATTACATTGCAACTGTAATATCTAACCGTTCGAATGGGTACATCCATCTATATTGGACCGGTCCTCCAGCTTTTGTCTCGAACGGTAGATGTATAGGGAGATGTTCTATTGAGTCAAAAAATGACGGAGGGAATATCATCTCAAGTTTGCATAGTGTCTCGACGATATTCGTTTGAAGCCTCTCAATGTGCTCATCATTCAACTTGCTGGAGCATATATCTCTGAAGAAATGACTGATCTTCGTGAGTGCATCCCATATTCCCTTTGGCAACAAATCATGAAAAGCTAATAGGATGAGTGTTTGCATAAACACGTGGCAGTCATGACTCTTCATTCCATACAATCTGCAGTCCTCTACATTAACCAGCCTTGATATGTTCGATGCATATCCATCTGGAAAACGCAGACTCTTAAGCCATTTGTAGACTAGTAGTTGTGCGTTTTTCTCTAACATGAAGCTTGCTCTTGGTTTTGCGACCCGTGACTCACCATAAACTAACTCCATATTTTTACGGTTACAGTATAAAGCTATATCCATTCTAGCCTTGATGTTGTCCTTTGTCTTCCCCTTCACTTCCATGATGGTGTTGAAAATGTTCTCAAACATGTTCTTTTCGATGTGCATGACGTCAAGGTTATGGCGAAGTAGATTGGTCTTCCAATAAGGAAGCTCCCAAAAGATACTTCGCTTTACCCAATTATGGGTCAAACCAAACCCAGGAAACTTTTGCTTACATGATTGAAGGCCAAACACAATGTCACCGTACTCTAATACAACATCATGCAATTCTTCACCAGAAAGACGCGGGGATGCAACATCTTTTTCAACTCTGCCAACAAAGAAATCTTTTCTGTTATTTCTGTACCTGTGATTAAGTGGCAAGAAGCGACGATGACAGTAAAAAAAAAGAAGCTTTACTTCCGTTTGCTAGTGTGAATGCCTTGTTGTTTTCGATGCAGTATGGACATGCGAGTTTCCCATGCGTGCTCCAACCAGAAAGCATTCCATAAGCTGGAAAATCATTGATAGTCCACATCAAAGCCGCCCTCATAAAAAAAATTTGTTTCCTCGATATATCATAAGTCAAAGCTCCGGAGGACCACAACTGCGCTAACTCATCAATCAACGGTCGAAGACAAACATCTATATTCCTCCCCAGGCTGCTTGGATCGGGTATGAAAGTAGATAAAAACATGAACTCCGGCCTCATACACATTCCCGGTGGCAAGTCATAAACTGTGAGTATGACCGGCTAACAAGAATAAGGAGCAGCAAATGACCCAAATGGGTTGAATTTGTCTATACACAACCCAAGACACACATTCCTTGATTCAGTTGAAAAGTGTGGATGCACATTGTTAAAGAGTTTCCACGCTTTGCCGTCAGAAGGATGTACCATCACTCCATCAACCGCATCATGTGTCTGGTGCTATGTCAAGTGCTCAGCAGTTCTTGGTGATATGAATAACCTCTGCAGTCTAGGTGTGATCAGAAAGTATCTAAGTTTTTTATATGCCACTAGAGTCTTTTCCCTGCCAGTTCTGGGTTTGTAATGGGAATGCCTGCATGTCATGCACTCGGTCATCTCAGCATTTTCAAGGTAGTATAACATGCAGAAGTTAGGGCATATGTCAATTTTCTGGTATCTTAAACCGAGGGGTTTCATCATGGACTTCGCAGCATAGAAGTTCTCTTTCAGCTTGTTCCCTTCAGGTAAAATGCTTCTCGCTCACTCAATAATCTTATCATACCCGGTCTCACTCAACTCGTGATCTGACTTGATGGTGAACACCTGTGCTACGGCCGATAATTTACTACGGTTCGTGCAGCCATCCCATAATGGATCAGAATCTTTCAACAACTCGAAAAACCTAGCTGCATCTGCATTAGGTTCTTCTTCTACGATTGGACATTGACTGACATTACCTTGATTCATTCTTATTGCATCCATAACCATATTTCTGTAAGAATTAGTGTTGTCATTTGCCGCTTCATGCACGTTGCTAGCACTAGAAGTGGACCCAACCACCGTTTCTTCCATTCTTCTCTTACTAACAAATACTTCTCCATGTGCATACCAACACTGATAATTCTCCATAAACCCTTTGTGTAGAAGATGCATCATTACAACATCTAGATGCAGATACTTTTTATTTTGACACTTCATGCATGGACATCTAATACCGCCTCCAGTAAAATTTCTGGGAATAGATGTTGCGAAATTAATAAAACCTTGAACCCCGTTACAATAATCCATCCTTCGCAATCCTTGGGGTGAATCTCGATACATCCATGAACGATCATCTATGACTTATATCGAACCTCTATAAAATTATGATGACATCATGTATTAATTAACTAAGTTAGGTAAATAAACTTGCAAAAATATTACTTTACCTCGAGATTATCCAACAAACCAATCACAACTTCTCATAAATATTAAATATTCATTATCATTTATCAACGTCCATACAAATTAAAATATATAAATTTACAGAAATTATCACTCCGCAATACCATTGCTAAAACTTTAAACGGACCCATTAAGCAAGCTATTAATTATTTCAAAACAGCACATGTACTTCGATAGTTCCATAAAGTTTTAACAATTTACAAACAAATACAATCTTACAAAATCTAAAACAAACCATAACACGTATAGAATTATACATTCATATACTACAAGTTTGTTTGAGAAATAATAATAAAACATGTACATCTACTAACAAAATACATATACTAAAAAAACAATAAAATTGACATTTAATTAAATGTTAAAATTTAAAAAGATAGAATTACTTACAAAAATTAATAAAATCCGTCGGTAAATCAGAACACGGATGTTGTGACCACAAAACTTCAAGAAATATAACTTGTTGTGCTGATATGAGGGTGATTTTTGTTTGGCGGGGGGCTGGTTGTTTGCAAATGGGAAGAGTTGAGATTAGGACGAAGAAGGAGAAATAGGGGAGGAGAGGGTCGGCAGAGCTGACATATATTAACTTTTTCCGACGGTTTCACCGACGGAAACTACATCGGTGATTCTGACGAAAACATCTACACGTCACCGTACGGATCTACCATTTCAAATCCCTCGGTGATTCCGTCGGCAATTTAAATGGCGAACCGGTCACGTCACTGTACGGGCTGTCGTTTTGAATCCGTCGGTGATGCCGTCGAAAAAAATAACCCGCCAAAACCTCCATGTCAGTGACCCGCCTTTTGTTTTAAATTCGTCAACTTTTCCGTCCGTAATTTAGTCGCTAACTACCGACGGAAAGTTTCCGTCGGTAGTTACCGACTGAATTTCGGACGGAAAAGTTGACGTTGGTAATTACTGACTGAATTACAGACGGAAAAGTGTTCATCGGTAATGTCGACCTCAAATTACCGACCGAAATATTCCGTCGGTAAATCCGTTGCTATTTAACGAATTTTTGGTAGTGATTTCTAGATAATCAAATCAATCTATTTTTTTTTAATTTTTTTAATGTTGAATGAAAATAACAATTTTTTTATTTTTTTTATATCTGATCTGATTGAATTTGGGTCATATTAGGTCAGGTCAAACAGCGGGAGGTCGGGGATGAGAAAGCTCTCTAGTAAGCAAATTGGAATAGTTTCTTCTTGCACGATCTTCCATAGTTGTGCTAGTAGATATACTTTGGGGTACTATTAGCTGTTTTAGTGTAACAATTAGG
>Ga0325400_1002534_pt1 | contig 16100 bp, 10 predicted proteins | sample PopdelMetagenome_2_FD_205662 | JGI IMG/M metagenome (GOLD analysis project Ga0325400, IMG submission 205662) | Populus deltoides microbial communities from Bellville, Georgia, United States - Xylem-PdKOR-R1 | ecosystem: Host-associated > Plants > Phyllosphere > Stem > Wood/Secondary xylem... | reverse complement strand
CCTTCCCGGCGAGGTAGACAGTCGTTTTGCCAACACGCGCGATACACTCTGCTACGCCACCAACGACAATCAGGATGCGACTTATGCCCTACTGAACTCAACCGCCGATTTTGCGATTGTGGCCGGTGGTTATAACAGCTCCAATACATCGCACCTGGTCGAACTCTGCGAGGCCAAGCTGCCGACTTACTTCATTGAATCGGAACAGAAAATTCTGGCCCGTGATCTGATTCGCCACTTCGATATGCATTCGAAGCAGGAGGTGGTCACGACCGATTTTATTCCGCAAAAAGAGACTGTAACGATTCTGTTAACCTGCGGTGCTTCCTGTCCGGACGCCGTAGTAGAAGGTATCCTCCTGAAAATGGTTTCCTTTTTCCCCAGTGCCCAGCCCATCGAAGCGGTGATGGCTGACGTAACCAACACTTACGCCTAACGAGATCGCTGGTCGAGATTGAGAGGCTGGTTAGGAATAAAGTGTGGGTCGGGATTTGCAATCCCGACCCACCTTGCCCAGAATTTATAATTCGCCCTACAGCTTAACCGTCTTTCCCGTCTTGGCCGATTCCCGGGCCGCTTCTAAAATCCGCACAACCATCAGGTTATTGGGTAGGGAATACAAATCATTGGACTTGATCTTCCCGCGAATCAAATCCGAGAAGTAGGCAAACGGATCATCGTAGACCGGAAGTTCTTTCTTCGTCACGCGTAACGCCGTTTCCTTTGTTGTCCGGTTTCTGACCCGGTACTGGGTTTCGTTCTGGGTGATAACGTATCCACTCTCCCCGTACACTTCAATGTCTTTGCGGCCAAAAGGCCAGTTCCACGAGGCTTCGATAATGCACTGCGCCGATGGGTACTCGACGACAATCGTCGCTTCGTCGTCCACTTTGGGGTAAATCTGAGGCTTGAACTGGCGCGTGACGGCCGTAACCGAAATTGGCGCTTCTCCGCGCATAAAGTACGTCATCAGATTGGCGCCGTAGCAACCAAAATCAATGAGAGCGCCCCCGCCGTTCTGAACCGGGTCCGTCAGCCAGTTGAAAAATTCGGGATTCACGCCGATCTCTTTTGGCCCTTCATGGCCCGTATGGACGACCATTTTGCGAAACCGGCCCACAAAATTACTGTCGACTACCAATTGGTGCGCTTTCTCGACGGTTGGGTACCAGGACGTTTCATAATTGGTCAGGAGGAGAATATGGTGCTTTTCAGCCAGTTCCGCCATACGCCGGGCGTCTTTTACATTGGTGGCAAGCGGCTTTTCAACCATCACATGAATACCCCGGGGCGCGCAGGCTTCGACCACCGCCAAGTGCTCGTAAATTGAGCCAAAGGCAACCACCGCTTCCGGCTTTACCGCATCCAGCATTTTGGCCAAGTCCGTGTAAAAGAGCTTAGGGTCCAGGTCGTACTTCTTCGCGTATCGCCCGGATAGTTCCTGATTGGCCTCAGCCACACCGACCAGCTGAACATCCTGCTTGTTCTTACGACCCAGTATCCACGGCACATGTCCGTGCGTAATGCCCGCAACCGCCATGCGAACCGGCTTTTCTGATTGAGCCATCAGTTGAAAAGAACAAAAAATGAGAAAAAGAGCCAGGCCGGCCGGGTAGGACAACGATTGTTTCATGGATGGGTTTGCTAAAGACCGCGCCCATCTGCAATGGCAAACGGGCGCGGTGAGTATTACTTTTTATACGCAATTCGGTAGATGGTACCTCCCAGATCATCCGAAACATACAATGACCCATCCGGTGCCTGCGCCAGTCCACAGGGCCGATGCTGAACGGGTCCTGTTGGATGCACTAAATCCGTTCCGGCGAAGTTATCCGCAAAGATCTCCCATTTCCCCGATGGTTTGCCGTCTTTAAACGGTACAAACGCCACCAGATAGCCTTTGTGCAGTTCCGGCGCCTGGCTGTGGAAGGCGATAAAAGCGCCGTTTTTGTACCGGGCCGGGAACATGTTTCCGGTATAAAACATCAGGGCATTCGGGCCAAAGTGAGCCGGGAAAGCGGCTACGGGAGTCAGTGCCTTTTCGCCACCCGTTTTTTTGCCATCACCACCGTACTCCGGAGCCAGCATTTTCTTTTTCTGAATGTGGTCATAGTAAACATACGGCCAGCCTCCATCAACGCCCTGGTGCAACTCGAACAAGGTTTCGGCGGGTAACTCAGCGCTGTGCTGGGGCGTGTAATACTGCGGGTAAAAATCATGGAACTGACCGCGGCCGTGCTGCGTAGCGAACAGCGAACCGGTTTGCGTGTTCCAGTCCAGCCCGACTGCGTTTTTGATGCCCGTCGCGTACCGGGTTCCTTCGCCGTAACTTTGGGCCATTTTATTGGCTTTGAACAGCCAGACCCCCCCGACCGAATCCAGTAGCGTGCAGGGCATCATGCCTTTGCCGGTACCTTCGATCCGGCACGCATCGCTGTACGAACCGACCGTCACGTAAATATTACCTTTACCATCCAGCGCAATGGGTTTTGCGCCGTCGCGGCCTTTATCGACCAGGCCCGTAATGATCTTTTCCGGCTGCTCGGGATTGGCGACTTCGCCCCTATCATTGAGTTGATAACGATATACGCTGCTGTTGGACGAAGCGTATAAATAACCATCTTTAATCGAAATACCGGTGCCGCCATAGTCGCCGAAGCCGGTTTGTTCGTCGATAACGCCGTCTTTGTTGGTATCCCGCAGTCGGTAGATGCCCTTGCCGTCTTTGGGTTTGCCCAGCTTGACGTAAAGGTCGCCGTTTTTACTGACGGTCATGTGCCGGGCTGAGCCCATATCGTCGGCTATGATTGTCGCGGAAAATCCGGCGGGCAGTTTAATGGGCGCCGGGGCCGCTTTCTTCGGTTGGTTGGGTTCAGGATCATTACTGGCCTGTACCGGCTTAACCAATACCAGAGCCGTCAACAGGCAGGCAACGTTGATAAATGTTTTTCTCATATAGGGGGTTAAATTGGCTTTACTTACCTCATCGAAACCATAAAGACCAATACCCGCCAAAGTTAACTATGCAATCCGCTTCGTTGCGATCCGGTACAGCACAAAAGCCAGCCCGAAAAACGCCAGAGCGCCGAGTAACTGGTAGCCTTCTTCACCCAGCATACGCGCCAAAGTAGGCTCAAGCGAAAGCCCCGCCAAAGCATTGTAGATACTGTCATTTACGGACAGTAACGCCACCAGCACACCCGCCAGTGCCCCTCCGGCAACCAGGCCCGTCGAAAAAAGACTACCCCGGCCCAGGTCAGCGTCTTCTTCTATTCGATTGGTGCGTTTGGCGTTCCAATCAGACAGGGCTTTGACGCAGCCCCCGACAAAAATGGGCAGGGTCGTGGACAGTGGCAGATAAAGACCGACCGCAAACGCCAGCGCGCTGATTCCGCAGATTTCGACGACCAGGGCCATAAACGCGCCCACCAGCACAAACTGCCAGTCGAGATTAAACGACAGCAGGCCTTTAATGAGCGTTGCCATCAGCGTTCCCTGCGGGGCCGGGAATTTGTCACTACCAATGGCGTGGGTGATGCCCTGTGCCACCAGATCCGGCGTGGGTGTATCCAGTATTTTCACCGTTGCGCCCACCACCAGCGACGAGACAATGACCCCAACAAATAGCGCCATCTGCTGGTACTTCGGTGTGGCGCCGACGAGGTAACCCGTTTTTAAATCCTGCGAAGTTCCCCCCGCGTTGGCCGCGGCTACGCAGATTACGCTACCCACCACCAGCACCGCCGGTTCGTAAATTTTTCCCGTTAGGCCGAGACCAATAAATACCAGCGCCGTACCCATAATGGTCGCAATGGTCATCCCGGAGACGGGCGACGAACTGGAACCAATCAAGCCCACAATCCGGCTGGAAACCGTCACGAAAAAGAAGCCGAAGACAATCACCAACAAGCCAATCAGGAGCTTAGTCAGGAATGTATCACCCGGAATCTGCGGCAAAAGCACCATCAGCGCCACCAGCACCAGACTCCCGATGATAACCACCCGAATGGACAAATCCTGCTCGGTCCGGCGGACGCTGGCCATTGGCTGATCAACGTCCGTGGGCACTTTAGCAAAACTCTGCCGAAACGAAGAAACAATGGTTGGTATCGTCTTGAGCAGGGTCATGAAGCCCCCCGCCGTAACCGCTCCCGCGCCGATTTGCCGGATATACGCCCGGTAAACCGCCACCGCTGTATCGCTGAACTGATGCGCCGTTGGATTCCAGCCACCAGGACCGCCCACCGTTTGGAGGCTCGTCAGATAACCCAGTTTCACGAGTTGAGCCGCAATCACATCACCCGGCACCAGCGACGACAGCAGCGGAATAAGAGCCAGCCACGCCAGAATTCCCCCACCTACCAGCACCGCCGAGATCTGAAAGCCAATAATGTAACCAACCCCCAGGTACTCCGGGGTAATCTCCCCGCTCACCACCGCCGACGGAAAAAACCGGTTAGCCTGCTTTGTCGCCCAAACCGGCGCTTCGGCAATCACGTGTAGTATTTTCTGCAGAAAGGCATAAAGCATGGCCACGCCCAGACCCAGGTAAGCCATCTTGGCAAAATCACCGCCCCGCTCACCCGCAATCAGGACGGAGCCGCAGGCCGTGCCTTCGGGATACGGCAATTTGCCATGTTCCTCCACAATCAGCGCCCGGCGCAGCGGAATCATCATGAGCGTCCCGAGCAGCCCGCCCAGAATCGCCAGCGTCAGAATGGTCCAGTAATTGAAAAAATTAGCCCCGGCCCCATCGGTCAGGAATAGAAAGCCGGGCATCGTGAATACCACACCCGAGGCAATGGACTCCCCCGCCGAACCGGTCGTTTGAATGATGTTGTTTTCGAGAATCGTCGTGTTTAGAAACCGCCGGCCGAGGGAAATCGCGAGTACGGCAATGGGAATGGAGGCCGAGACCGACAAGCCCGCTTTAAGGGATAAATAAACAGTTGCGGCCCCAAACAGCACGCCGAACACGGCGCCCGTGACCACGGCTTTGAACGTAAATTCAGCGGACGACTGGCTGTCGGGGATGTAGGGCTTGAATTCGGTCGGCTTGGATTCCATACGGCATTTTTTACTAAATAAAGCGAATATTCCGGTTTTGGCTTAATAGGTTCCCCGGTAGCGATGGTCGTTGCGCTTTTGCAAAACCGGATGGAGTGGAATCTGTAACCCTCTGGTTGATTCGAGCCACTCGAACACCTGCCCCCGCAGTTCTTTGGCAATTGCCTGATGCTCCGCACTCCGGATGAGGTTATTCACTTCGAGCGGATCGGCCTTGATGTCGTAAAGTTCGTTGGTGTCCCAGACGCCCTGATTGAAAATGTACTTATAACGGTCGGTCCGGACGCCAAACATAGTCGGCGTTTGCGGAAAGTCGGCCTCCCAGTAATATTCGTAAAAAGCCCGGTCACGCCAGGGGATGGTCTGACCCCGCAGAATGGGCAGGAACGAATTGCCCTGCATCGGGGCCGGTTTATTGATACCCGCGTAAGCCAGCAGCGTTGGGGCAATGTCAATATTTTGAATAACCTGCTCCACCTTAGTTTTGGGTTTGATCACCGACGGGCAACGGACCAGCAACGGTACCCGCATCGATTCTTCATACATGTGCCGCTTGTCGATCAGGCCGTGTTCGCCAAAGGCGAAGCCATTGTCACCCATGTAAACGACCATCGTATTTTCCGATAAACCATTCTCTTCCAGCCATTTCAGCACGCGACCCACGCTATCGTCGACGCCCAGCAGCGTTTCGCAGTAACTGCGGTAAAAGTCATTAAAGCCAATCTGGCCGTCGTACATGTAGTCAACGCCGTGCCAGCTGTACCGCTGCTTTTTCACCCATTCCGGAATACCCGCCTTGTTCACCGTCAAATTAGCCGTAGAAGGCTTCGGTCCCCAGACTTTGCTGGTGTCGGTGGCCGTCAGATACATGGATTGGGGATACTGAATGGGCATATTCTGGTACGTGCCCCGGTGCCGCTTAGCAGGCTGGAACTCCGCGTGAACCGCCTTATGCGACAGATACATCATGAACGGCTTTTTCCGGTCGAGCGTGTTCAGCCAGTTAAGGGCATAATCCGTCAGCAGGTCGGAGATGTAGCTACTGTCGCGGTGGGGTACCTGCTTGCCGTTGATGTTAAACGTCGGATTGTAGTAAACGCCCTGCCCGCGGAAACTCAGCCAGTAGTCGAAACCCGGCTGGGGCTGGTCGTCGGTGTTGCCCATATGCCACTTCCCGAAAAAACCTGTTTTGTAACCTGCTTTCTGTAAATACTGCGGGAAGAACTGGAGCCCCGGCGTGAGCGGAGCAAAATTGTCGACAACCTTGTGGGTGTGGGCGTACTGGCCCGTCAGGATACTGGCCCGGCTGGGCGAACAAAGCGCCGTGCTGACAAACGCGTTCTGCACATGCGCGCCTTCGGCCGCCAGTCGATCCAGGTTAGGCGTTTGCAAACCCGAAAAGCGCTTCATGAAGCCCAGCGCATCGTAACGGTGGTCATCCGCCAGAATGAAAATAATATTTTTAGGCGACTGGGGTGCCTTCGGCGATGGATGAGAGCGAAAGGCAACCAGCGTAATGATCAACAGACCAACACTGCAAAAAGAGAATACCAGATTATTTTTCATAGCGCGCGGAAAGAATGACCGATCCTTAAATGATCCCTGTCACAGGGCAGTAAAGGCAAAAATAGGCTGAACCTAATAACGCCGGTCGGTTAACTTGACATTTTATAAAATTTTGAGAAGATTTGCGTACAGTTTTCTGCGGGAGTAGCTCAGTTGGTAGAGCGGCAGCTTCCCAAGCTGCAGGCCGTGGGTTCGAGACCCATTTCCCGCTCTTATGAATCAATAGTACATTCAGCCATTTAAGCAAAACTTGAATGGCTGAATTCATTTATAAGCATCTCTAATTCACCCATTAATCAGTATAAGTGTAGCAGGTATCAGCTTAGCTCAGCCGTCGACGCTCTGCCTGTGGCTAGCTTTGATTTGGTAATCTGAGTTTGCCTCGTCAATTCCTTCGATACACAGCGCACTCATTAAAGATACTATTGGAAGCCGCCTTAATTGTTTCCAAGCTTTTTATTCGTAAGCTATATCCATCGTAATCCTTTGAAAAAATTTACCGATTCTCAGCCTTTTTTGTCGGGTGGGGGCGAGATGGGTGAGCTCACCCGAAGCTATGACTGGTCAAAAACGTCGATCGGCCCTTCGGATGAATGGCCCATAAGTCTACGTACTCTGGTCCAGATGATGCTCAGCTCTCGCTTTCCGATGCTGATCTTCTGGGGGCCTCAGCTGGTTACTTTTTATAATGATGCCTTTCGACCCAGCCTGGGCAACAATGGCAAGCATCCGGGTTCGCTGGGCCAGCGGGGTGAAGAGAGCTGGGCGGAATCCTGGTCAGTGATTGGCCCAATGATTCATAATATCATGGCCGGCGGTGAGGCCGTCTGGTTTGAAGACCAGAAACTGCCAATCTACCGCGAGGGCCAGATGGGCTATGCCTACTGGACATACAGCTTCAGCCCCCTGACCGACGATACCGGGGCCGTCAGCGGAGTACTGGTCACCTGTTCCGAGACAACCAAAGCCGTAGAAAGCTTCGCTCAGTTACAGCAGAGCAATACACAGCTTCAGCAACTTTTCGAGCAAAATCAGGCCCTTCGCCAGGAAGAACAAGTCGCTCAGCAGCAACTTCGACACAGCCAGCAACAACTGGCAACCTTGTTTGAGCAATCTCCGGTTGCCATTGCCATCATTAGCGAAGAAGCGTTGACTTTTCGCATGGTTAATCCGTTCTACTGTCAGTTGGTGGATCGTCGGCGGGAGGACCTGCTGGATAAGTCTTTACTGGAGGCTTTACCCGAATTAGTGGGGCAGGGCTTTGATCAGTTGCTTCGTCAGGTGATCCAGACAGGCACGCCCTTTATCGCTCCGGAGGTGAGCGTAAATCTGCTGCGGGAAGATCGGCTGGAAACAATCTTTGTCGACCTGACCTATCAGCCCCGACGCGAAGCCGATGGCTGCATTTCCGGCGTTTTCGTGGTGGCTACGGACGTCACCCAGCAAGTGCTTGCTCGTCAGGTGCTTGAAAGCAGCGAAGCCCGCTTTCGGTCGCTGATCGAACAGGCTCCTATCGCCGTCTGCATGTTTGTAGGACGCGAGATGCACATTGAGATCGCCAATCATCAGATGGTTCAGCTTTGGGGTAAGGGGCCTGCCGTTTTAGGCAAACCTCTGGGTGAGGCCTTACCGGAGCTAAAAGAGCAGGCTTTTCTGGATATTCTCGATGAGGTTTACACCACGGGTGAGCCTTATGCAGGCCAGGCGGTACGGGCCGATCTGGTAGTGGATGGTGCGGTGAAGACGTCTTATTTTGACTTTACTTACCAGCCTATTCGCAACGCCAGCGGCCAGGTCTACGCCATCATGGATGTGGCCATTGACGTAACCGAGGAGGTTCTGCTCCGTCAGCAATTCGAGCAAACCCAGCAGGCCCTGCAGAATGCGGTCGATCTATCGCAGCTGGGCATCTGGCAAATCGACGTGGCCACTCAACATGCTGACTTTTCGCAACAGGTAATCGACTGGGTTGGCGGCTCCAAACCACTAACCCTGCAGGACGCGGTGGCGGCCATTGATCCGGCGGACGTGCCCCGCTTTGAAGATGCCTTTCGACGGGCACACCTGACCGAATCGGATGGACGCCTAGACATTGAATACCGCCTGAAAAATGTCACAACCGGGAAGGAGTATCTTATCCATTCAATGGGTCAGATGCTGTTCGACAAAAAAGGCAATCCCCTGTCTCTTTACGGCTTCAGTCGGGATGTCACCCAACTCCGGGCGGCCCAGCTTGCCCTGGAAACTCAGGTGCAGGAGCGGACCCAGGAACTGCTGCTGGCCAACGGAGATTTACTGCGCTCGAACGCCAATCTGCAACAGTTTGCCTACGTAGCCAGCCATGATTTGCAGGAGCCCCTGCGGAAGATTCAATCCTTTAGCTCCCTGTTAAGCGAACTCTATGGGCCACAACTCGGTGATGGGGGCCAGGATCTGCTGGGACGCATCAACGGAGCCGGGGTCCGAATGTCGCAGTTGATCAAGGATCTGTTGGCTTATTCGCGCATCGCCACCCGCCAGCAAATCTTCGACTGGGTCGAGCTGGATGGCATTCTAGGGGAGGTCCTGACCACGCTGGAGATTCGTCTGGCCCAGAGCGGAGCCCGGATTGAGCGGGAAGCTCTGCCCCGGGTGCGGGGCGACCGGACGCAGTTGAATCAGTTGTTTCAAAACCTGCTGGCCAACGCGCTTAAGTTCACGCCAGCCGACCAAACACCCCTGGTGAAGATTCGTTGCGTGGACCGGCTTAAAAGTGAGCTACCTACCAGAGTAAGACCCACTAGTGAAGCGGCTCTTTTCTACGAGATCAGCGTAAGCGATGAGGGCATTGGCTTCGACGAAGTGTATCTGGACCGGATCTTCCAGGTCTTTCAGCGCTTACACGGCAAGAGTGCGTTTGAAGGTACGGGAGTAGGTCTGGCCATCTGTCAGCGGGTGGTCGAAAATCACGGGGGCGCTATCACCGCCACGAGCCAACCCGGCCAGGGAGCAACGTTCTGCGTTTACTTGCCCGTTTACGACTCATAAGGACAGAAATACATTCGTTTGCGCTCGCGCTGGTGTTTCCGTGCTTTCTTCGACCAGTTGTTTGAACGCGCTTGACTTTTAAGCGCTTATAGCGGAAGTTGGTTGTCTATTTATAAACCGGGGTCCCATGAAGTCATTCAACCAGCCTGCCAGATCGGCCAGTAGCCGCGCTAGTGCAAATACGTTACAGCGGGTGCCAAGCTTTAGTAAACCGATCGTTGATAACCGTCCCCAAGCTATCAGGCAACGTAAACTGCAACAGCAAATCAATGGCCGACTTAGCCAGATTGTCGGCCAAGCAAAAAAAGACATTAGTCAGGAACAGTGGAATGAGCACGTTACCCTTCATAAGCGAAAGGCTGATGAGGCAGGTTATACGTTGGATGAAGGGAAAAAGTATTACGATGATTCGCTGGCCAGGGGTAAAAAACTAAAAACACGAGTTGAGCAGTGGGTTGCTGATACGGCTGGCTTTTGGACTACTGACCGTTCCAGGGAGGAGCGGAAAATATGGAAAGCAAAAGCGTCTAGTTCAGAGTCCCAAAATTCCTCATTAGGAAAAACAGGAACTAGGGTCGCGCTAAGCAACAAGCGTTACAAAACCAGAGTCTCATCAGCAAAACTGGCGACTGGTGATCACGAGGGAATGTACTGCATTGAGACGGGTAGAGGTACCTATTACAAGTCATCTACTTCGAAAGAACTGTACGAGGACGACGCGCCAATAGGTGATTATAATAATTATTATAACCCGGACACGAAAGAGTTTACCGCTGCCTGGAACATGAAAGATAGCGATGATAAAAACAACAAAGACGCCTTAGGAGAATCCGTTACCAATTCAGAAATACTTTGGTATCAGTATAAGCAGGCGTTGAACGCAAATAAGCAAAATTCTAAAGAAGCCAAAAGCGGAAATCTCGAATCGCTGATTCGGTCCACGATCATCAATGCCGTAACGCTGGATACTATCCTGTTTAGTGACATTAATGCTGCGCCCAATGCTGAATTTGTTTTTCACCCAACGGACGAACTGTTTTGGACACTATTAGGCACCCCTAACGGCACAGCGGCCGCTTATTTACTACTTGACCACGGCTTATCAATGGGAGTCAAGAACATTGAGTCAATCAAAGTAAAGTTTGGAAATGAAATTGACGAGGTGAACATGCACATCAAGTTCACAAAGGCGTAGCGAACGGGTGCGCTATGGCCAATCAGGAGAGAATTGTCGGTAAGCGTTTTAGAAGTAATGTAAATCACGTTGACGAGCGCCTTAGCCGTGACTTAAGCACCCGATTTATACGAATTCGCCGGTGCAGCGGGAAGCAAAAAAGCTTGAAATACCGTTTCAGGAGACTACTTTGAAGCAAGAAAAAAGCCGAAAAAGAGCCAACCCATTCACCTACGTTACAGACCGTGGCTCGAGACCCGTTTCTAGTTTCTGTCATTCATAAAAAAGCACCGGGTCTGTAAACTCGGTGCTTTTTTATGAATTCTTTATCTCCTACTGCTTCGTCCTCAATTGCAACAGAGCGCCGTTTCCTTTCAGGACCATAGCTCCGCTTTCCTGCTTTTCAACTTTAAAAGCCATTGCCGGGCGGGTGCCCTCCTGGATGGTTAACGAGTCCCCGCTTACGTGCCAGGTAAAGTTTTTTTCTTTGTTGATTGCCCCGACTTTTTCCCAGCTTACGCCCTTGTCATCGCTGTTAAACTCGTATTCAATCTGCATGATGGGCAGTAAATCCGGGGCTACCTGCGGCAGGTTAGTGCTTTGGGTAGAATCGGTATTGTATGACACCTGAAATGTCTTGGAGCGGAAATCATTCTTCGTAACTCCGGAACAGCTCAGTAAAAGCCCTGAAAACAAAACAGCAAACGCCCTTTTCATTGTATAATCGTTTTACCTTTAAAAATATAGGATAGTAAGAACCTGATACTGTTGCCAATACCCTGACCCATCCAGTTTCTTTTTCCAAATCGCTGAGACAACAAAGGATATACCTCTAGAGCGTCTTATTGTTTATTAATTTGAGGATCTAAGGCAACCAACGCCGAACGTTTTGTATCTTTAGCTATTCATTTCGTTTGATTCAATCGCATGAAGTACGCATTTATCTTCTTACTAACCGTTAGCGCGGCCTTCGCTCAATCGCCCGCTAAACGCCCCATCAACACGTCCGACATTTACCGATTGCAGACTGTCAGTGATCCCCACGTTTCGCCCGATGGCAACTGGGTGGCTTTTTCGCTGGCAACCGTTGATAAGGAAAAGGACAAACGCAACGTCGACGTCTGGATGACCAGCTGGGATGGCAAACAATCCATCCAGCTGACCAGCAGTCCCGACGGTGAATCCTCGCCCCGCTGGAGCCCCGATGGCCGCTACCTGTCGTTTCTCTCTTCCCGCACCAGTGACAAAGGCACGCAACTCTGGATCATGGACCGCCGGGGTGGTGAAGGCAAGAAACTAACCGATCTGAAAGGTGAACTGGAAGATTACGAATGGGCACCCGACGGCAAGAAGATTGCGCTGGTTGTTCGGGACAAGAGCTACGCCGATACGGCAAAAAGCAAAGTCCGCCAGCCGTACGTAATTGATCGTTACCACTTCAAAGCCGACGTTAAAGGCTACCTCGACCGCCGGGGGGCTCACCTTTACCTGTTTGACGTAGCCACGAAAACGCTCGACACCCTGACGCGGGGAGCCTACGATGAAGAATCTCCGGTCTGGTCGCCCGACAGCCGTCAGATTGCGTTCGTCAGCAACCGGACTGAAGACCCGGACAAGAACGAGAACACCGACCTTTACGTCATTGACGCCAAAAAAGGCGCGTCGATGAAACAGCTGACCAACTGGCCCGGCCGCGACAACGAACCGACCTGGAGCCCGGATGGCAAGCGCATCGCCTACCTACGGTCGACCAGCTCCTCGAACTACATCATGTACGATCAGCCGATTCTGTCCGTTATCGCCAGCACGGGCGGGGAGCCGACGCTGCTCTCGACGGCGCTGGACCGTCCGGTCCGACAACCCCGCTGGGCGGCCGATGGTCAGTCGATTGCGGTTCTGGTCGACGACGACCGCCGGACTTACCTGGGGGCTTATACGCTGGACGGCAAGATAACCCAACTGGCAACGGGTGACCGGGCCTATTCTACCTTCGACGGAAACCCCAAGGGTGGCTGGGCCGCGCTGATGAGCGAGCCGCAGTTGCCAACCGAAGTGTACGCCGTTGAAGGAACTAACACCCGCCGATTGACGACCTTCCAGGATGAATTCGTGGCGCCGTTGCTTCTGTCCAAGGTTGAAGCCTTCACCTCACGCAGTAAGGACGGCACGCAGGTATCCAATCTGCTGTTCCACCCCATTGGTACGTCAGGTGCCCAGAAAGCACCCACCATCCTGTTCATTCACGGCGGTCCCGTTGGTCAGGATAACTACAGTTTCGACCTGACCCGCCAGCTCCTAGCGTCCGGTGGTTTTGCCGTTGCTGCGGTGAACTACCGGGGAAGCAACGGTCGCGGACTGGCTTACTGTAAAGCCATTTACGGTGACTGGGGTAACAAAGAAGTGATGGATATTCTGGGCGCAACCGATTATCTGGTGGAGAAAGGCATCGCCGATCCTGACCGGCTAGGTATTGGCGGCTGGAGTTACGGCGGTATCCTGACCAATTACACGATTGCGTCTGACAAGCGTTTCAAGGCAGCCGCCAGCGGAGCCGGTAGTTCGTTGCAGATTACCATGTACGGTTCCGATCAGTACATTAACCAGTACGAAACGGAGCTGGGCCTACCCTGGAAAAACACCGACAAATGGCTGAAAGTCTCGTATCCGTTCCTGAAAGCCGACCGCATCAAAACGCCGACGATGTTTATGGGCGGGGAGAAAGACTTTAACGTACCTATCGCGGGTAGCGAGCAGATGTACCAAGCCCTGCGGACACTGGGCGTACCAACTCAGTTAATTATATACCCCGGTCAGTTCCACGGGATTAACGTGCCTAGCTACCAGAAAGACCGTTTCGACCGGTATCTGCAATGGTTTGGCCAATACCTGAAAACACCGGCAACTTCTATGCGCTAAACGCAATAGAAAAGGAATAAAAAGCAGTGGCCCAGTCGAACATTCGACTGGGCCACTGCTTTTTGTATCGTCTGAGCCGGTTTACGCTTCTCCCAAAGCCGCCGGACTGGCCGATTCGGGCAAAGTCGTGTAATGAGGCTGGCAGGGATAACCAAACAGACAGTTTTCCTTGATTTGCTTCACCACCTGATCCGGCACCATTTCTTCCCATCCATCTTCACCCGCCTTGATCATCTCAAGCACGCGGTCAGTAGAGATGTGCAGGTTTTCCTCGTTGAAGTCCGTGATTTCTTCAATCTTGTCGTTCAGCTTCAGGTACTGGTACAGGGGCTCCAGCGTCGGCGGCAACTGAAAAAGTTCACAGCTGTAAATGGACCCGTCATTATGCAGCGTTGGGTAGACAAACAGCTTGACTTTCCGGCTAAACAGCGTAGCAAACGACTCCAGAATACCGCCGGGCAATACTTTGTAGTGCTCCTCATCGAAGATATATTCGAGGTTTGGAATACCGACAATAAGCCCGATTTTCAACTTCGTCAGCCGGGAGATATAAGCCACCAGACGGAAATACTCATGAAAGTTGGAAATCATCACCGTCTGCCCGAGCGAGCACAGAATATCAACCCGGTCAAGAAAGTCCTTCTCGTCAATGCGGTGGTCCTGCGAAGCCAGGTTATTCAGCGTTAATTCGGCAATGGTAACCACCCGGCTGGCGTCCACATCGGGTTCTTCCAGAAACTGCTTTTCTCCGTTCTGAAACATGTCGACGTGCACATTGGTCACCGGCCGCAACCGACCACGCAGCAACAGAATGTGTCGTTTGTAAAGCGCTTCGGACGGTTGCAATACCTGCCCATCCGGACCAAACAGAGCCGCATTGGTAAAGCCATTTTTTACCAGATACAAACTCATCAGCCGATTGTCAACACTGGTAAAGTCCGGTCCGTTAAAGCGAATCATATCAATTTCGATCCGCTCCGGCGACAGGTCATCCATCAGCGATAACAACAGGGTCTCGGGCGATTTATAATAGTAGTAGCAACCATAAATCAGGTTTGTTCCAATAATTCCCAGCGCCTGTTGCTGCAGCAGATTATCGTCGTCCAGCATCCGAACGTGAACGATAACGTCGTTGTAGGCATCCTGCGGGTTTAACTGAAACCGTAAGCCAATCCAGCCATGCGCTTCGTTGGTTTTCTGGTAATTCAGGGCCACAACCGTGTTGGCAAAGGCAAAAAACGTGGTATTCGCTCCCCGCTTTTCAGCCAGTCGTTTTTCGAGCAGGCTGTATTCTTTGCTCAGCATTTTAGTGAGCCGGGATTCAACCACGTAACGACCACTGGTTTCGGGTCCGTAGATCGAATCACTGAACGTCATATCATACGCGGACATGGTTTTCGCAATCGTACCCGATGCGCCCCCCGCCTTAAAAAAAATCGCTGCCGTCTCCTGCCCAGCTCCGATTTCTGCAAACGAGCCATAGATCCGCCGATCCAGATTGATCCGCAGCGCTTTTTGTTTGGTCCCTATCGTTTTATCGTACATGGGTTATTCGTATCCTGGAATAATACTATGAACTCACTTTTTAGGTGCCTAATCATAAAGAATAAGGGCACTTTTGGTTTAAATTTACAAAACCTCCGCCTAATCTCTGTTACCCGATGATTACTTCTACAACGTCCACGGACTATCTTTTTGTTTACGGAACCCTGATGATGGCGTCAAAACATCCAATGGCCGCTTACCTGCGTCAGCATAGTCAACTCATCGGGGTGGGCCGTTTTCCAGGTCTGTTGTATAATCTGGGCGCTTATCCGGGAGCCGTTTACGACAGCCAGACCGACCAGTTTGTTTACGGTGAAGTCTATCAACTAAACGAGCCCGCTCAATTGCTGGCTGAACTCGACCAGTACGAAGGAGTCAGCGCGGGTGCAGTGGAATCCCCTGCCGAACCCGACGAGTACGTCCGCGAACGGATACCCGTCCAGACGGAGCAGGGCACCTTTGTCTGCTGGACTTATCTCTACAACCTACCGATCAACCAACTGCCTCTCCTGCCAATGGGCCGGTACTCTTAAATGATTAGTCACTAACTTATCAACAGGCGGGTTCCTGAAAAAATCTCCGGTTCCGGGGCTTTAACCATCTTTTAATTAGCCCTTAGCCTTTAACGAATAACACGTACGCCTGCTGGCTAAGGTTGCGCCTTGGCCTATTTATCACTATGTTCACTCCTTGACGCTAACCACCTGCCATGAAAACACTCCTTTTCCTGCTGCTTCCCGGTTTTTTATTCGCCCAGTGGCAACCCCAGTCCAGCGGGACCGACGCGCATTTTCGGGCCGTTAGC
>Ga0325400_1002531_pt1 | contig 16104 bp, 15 predicted proteins | sample PopdelMetagenome_2_FD_205662 | JGI IMG/M metagenome (GOLD analysis project Ga0325400, IMG submission 205662) | Populus deltoides microbial communities from Bellville, Georgia, United States - Xylem-PdKOR-R1 | ecosystem: Host-associated > Plants > Phyllosphere > Stem > Wood/Secondary xylem... | reverse complement strand
GTCGATCTGGTGCAGCCCCAGCCGGCCGACGAGCTGCATCAGCTGAGCCGTGCCGACCTCGCGATCGACGCGTGCGCCGAAGCCCTGCGCCGCGACCGCGATCCGCCTTGCTTCGGCCAGGGACAGGGCAACGGGCATGGCTGGTGTGTTATGCCCGACACGGGCACGGAGCAACGACACCTCGCCAGCCGATGATTGACCGGTAACGTCTTGGCCCTAGACAGCGACGCCATCCGCCATCCAGTCGAGGCCATCATGGACGACCAACCCCCGCGCGTGCTGGTGACCGGATCGGCGGGCTTTATCGGCTTCCACCTGGCGCGGCGGCTGCTCGGCGACGGGGCGGAGGTGCTGGGCGTCGACAGCTTCAGCGACTATTACGACGTCTCGCTGAAGGAGGCGCGTAATGCGGTCCTGGCCGACCATCCGCGGTTCCGCCTGGCGCGGGTGTCCGTCGAGGATGCGGCGGCACTTGGCGCGGCGTGGCGCGACTTCGCGCCGGACGTGGTCGTCCACCTGGCCGCACAGGCCGGGGTGCGCTACTCGATCGACCATCCGGACAGCTACGTGTCGACCAACGTCGTCGGCACCTACAACCTCCTCGAACTCGCGCGGCGGCACCCGGTCCGGCACCTCCTCGCCGCCTCGACCAGTTCGGTCTACGGCGCCAACACGCAACTGCCGTTCGACGAGGAGCAGCGCACCGCGTCCCCGATCAGCCTGTACGCCGCGACCAAGGGCGCAACCGAGCTGATCGGCCACAGCTACAGCCACCTCTACGGCGTTCCGACCACCTTTTTCCGCTTCTTCACCGTCTATGGCCCGTGGGGACGGCCCGACATGGCGCTGTTCAAATGGACCGACGCGATCCTCGGCGGCCGGCCGATCGAGGTGTACAACAAGGGCGAGATGGTCCGCGATTTCACCTATGTCGACGATCTGGTCGACGCGGTGGCGCGGCTGATGCCGGTGGTGCCGCACGCCGGGAGCGACGGCGCATCGCCGGTCGCGCCGTTCCGCGCGATCAATCTCGGCGGCGGGCGGCCGACGCCGTTGATGGACTATATCGGCGCGCTCGAGGCGGCGCTGGGCACGACCGCGGCGAAGACGATGCTGCCGCGCCAAGCAGGCGACCTGCTTGCCACCGCCGCCTCGACCGACCTGCTCCAGCGGCTGACCGGGCGCTTGCCGACCACCCCCGTCACGGAGGGGGTGGCGGCATTCGTGCGCTGGTACCGCGACTATTACCGGCGCTAGCGCTGGCCCAGCCCGACGCGCGCGCCGACGTAGAAGAAACGGCCGAGCGGCGAGATCGGCACGTTGGTGCCGTACGCCGCGGGATCGGGCTTCTGGTTGGTGAAGTTGGTGACGCCGCCATAGAAGCCGAAGCCGTTCGGCACCTGATACGCGATCTGAATATCGTGCTGCCACAGCGCGTCGAAGCGCAGGTAGCGGCCGGCGGCGACGTCGGGATTGGCGGCGGTGGTGTTGCGGTCGAACGCGCGGGTCGCGTCGAACCAGCGCAAATTGTAATTCACCGAGACGCGATCCAACGTCCAGGTCGGCGCGAAGTTGGCGTTCCACCGCGGCGAGCCCAAACTGTCGACATTGTTGGTCGGCACCGCGCCGGGGATCGACACGAAGCTGAGCTTGTCGAGATAACCGCCGACCAGCCGCAGGTCGAACGTGCCGAAGCGGTCGGTGGCGAGGCGGTAGTCGATGTTGACGTCCAGCCCGGCGGTCTGGAAGTTGGCGACGTTCTGCGGCCCGACGGTGAAGCTGTTGATACGCCCCGTCCCCTGCGCACGGGTGAAGGCGGCGCAATAGGGATTGTCGAGCGTCGGCGCGTCGACGCACAGGTTGACCAGGTCGTTGCCGCCGACCGTGTTGATCGCCCCCTTCAGGTCGATGTCGTACCAGTCAGCCGAGGCGGTCAGCCCGGGCAGGAAGCGCGGCCTGAGCACCACGCCCGCGGTCCAGGTGCGTGCCCGCTCGGGCCGGAGGTTGCGGTTGCCCTGCGACACGCCATTGATGACGAAGCCGGTATCGGCCTCCCCGAGCAGGGTGGTGCGGCCCGCCGCGGCGAGCTGCGTCCGGCAGTTCGCGGCACGGAACTGCGTGCCGTTGCCGACCGACCGGCTGGTGCACGGGTCGTCGAAGAAGCCCTGCGTGCTGCTGGTCGGCTGGAACAGCTCGCCGATGTTGGGCGCGCGCACCGCCTGGCCGTAGGAGCCGCGGAACGAGATGTCGCGGACCGGTGCGTAGATGCCGGTGAACTGCCACGTCTCCGTGCTGCCCACGGTGGAGTAATCCGAATAGCGCCCCGCCGCACCGACCGACAGCAGCTCGACGAAGGGCTTGTCGCGGACGATGGGCACGTTCAGCTCGCCAAACGCCTCCCACACGTCGAAGCGGCCGCGGCTGGGCAGCACCGTGCCCGGCTCGTCGCCGCCGAAGTAGCGGCCGTTGACGAGGTTGTCGTTGGGATCGAACCGGCTCGATTCGCGGCGATACTCGCCGCCGAACGAGAACTGGACGGGGCCGCCCGGCAGCTCGAAGAACTGGCCGAAGTCGCCGGAGACCGACGCGCTGGCGACGTGCTGTTGGATGCGGGCGTAGCTGCGGTCGTTGCTCTCGAAATAGGCGAGCGCTTCCGGGCTGGTCGGGCCGGCGCCGAAGGGGTTGATCGGGATGCAGCCGTTGGTCGGGGCGGCGCGGGCCGAGCGGCAGATGATCGAGCCGCCCGGCCCCACCACAGCGTCGAGCGCCTCCAGGTACGGCGCCGCGAGCCTGCTGCCGAGCCGGGTCACGCGCAGGTCGGTGCGGCCGTACTGGTAGTAGGCATCGTAGGTCGCGTGGTCCGACAGGCGTCCCGAGGCGGCGACGACGCCGCGATAAGTCTCGCGCAGGTCGTTCTCGCCCAGACGGCCGAAATCGATGTTATGTCGGTTTAAGAACAGGTTGGTCGCGCCGGACTGGATGGCCGCGAGCCGGATCGACTGCGGTATGAACGGGTTGTCGAGCGCGATCGGCTGGTAGTAGGTCTCCGGATACTGGCCGAAGGTGCGGGTGTCGGCGCGCGCGTACTTGGCATCGACCGAAAGCTTGAACGCGTCCGACACCTCGAAGGAGGTGAGCAGGTTGACCGCATGCCGCTCGATGTCCGGGGTGAGGTCGCCCTGATAGAAGCCGGGCACGTCGGTCGAGACGCCGCCCTGATAATAATAGGCGACCGGCCGGCCGGGATCATAAGGGCGGCCGAGCCCGTCGAAGCTGGGGTTTGACTCGCCGCCGACGAAGAAGGCGCCGAGCGGCGAGATGTAGGTGTACTTCAGGTTGCCGACGAGGATGTTGTCGGGGACGCCCGGATTGTCCGGCTGATCGGCGTCGTTGGGGATCAGGTACTGGCGTCGGCCCTGCAGCAGGTAGCGGCGCGCCTCGTACGGGATGCGGTCCTCGCTGCTATACTCGTAGGCGAGCGTGACGTTGCCGCGACCGTCGGCGAAGTTGCGCCCGCCGATCAGCGAGGCGAAGTGGGTGGCGCCGTCGCCCTCCTGCGACACGCCCATCTGCGCGCGCGCGGCGAGGCCCTGGAAATCGCGCTTGAGGATGAAGTTGGCAACGCCCGTGACGCCGTCCGCACCGTAGATCGCGCCGACCGCGCCGGTCAGCACGTCGACGCGGCTGATCAGGTCGGTCGGGATCGCGTTGATGTCGACCGCGGCGTTGCTCGCCTCCGCGGCGACGTGGCGGCGCCCGTCGACCAGCGTCAGCGTGCGGTTGACGCCCAGGTTGCGCAGGTTGAGCTGGTTGAGCCCGGCCTGGCCGAACTGCGCGGTCGATACCGCGTCGCCGCCGGTGGCGCGGGTGCTGTCGCGCGACCCGACCAGCGCGGGGACGCGGAGCAGGAAGTTGGTGACGTTGGTGTTGCCCGACTCCTGAATGTCGCGCGCGTCCGCGGAGATGATCGGGTTGGGCGCCTCATAGTCGGGGCGCACGATGCGGCTGCCGGTGACCACGATCTCGCCGCCGTTGTCCGCGGCCGGATCCTGCGCATCGGCACCCTGCTCGGACCCCGCGGTCTGCCCTGGCGCCGTGCCCGTGGGCACGTCCTGCGCGAAGGCGGGGGTAGCAAGGGCGAGCATCCCAGCGCCGGCCAGCCATGCCCACCGCGCCGTGGCGCCCCCGATGGTGCCCATCATCCCACACTCCCCTATCGCGACCCGCCCCTGAGCGGCCCTAGTTTCCCGCCGGTAGAACCGCCTGCCCGCTTCGATCAAGCGCAACCCGCATCGAAGCGTGTGGTGGATGACCTGGATCAACCACTTGTCCCCGTACCGCGCGATTTGCGCTGGCCGAGGACCGGCATGGCTGGCACATCGATGCGATGGGAGGGGCGCACAGCTCGCTGGGCACGGGCCCGACCCGCCGCACGCTGCTCGCCGGCGGCGCCGCGGCGCTGCTCGCCGGTTGCGGGCGGCGCGATCCAAACGCGCTCTCCTTCTGGGCGACCGGGTATGAGGGCGACTATGCGCCCTATCTGCTGACCGCGTTCGAGCGGGCAACCGGCATCCCCGTCGATCGCCAGTCGCTGCCCGGCACCGCCGCGCACGAGAAGTTCCTGACCGCGTTCGCGGGCGGGTCGTTGCCCGACGTGCTGATGCTGCCGTCGGGCTGGGTGGCCGAGTTCGCGATGATCGGTGCGATCGCGCCCGTACCCGACGCCGCGCTCACCGGCGACACCTTCCCCGGCGTCGTTCGGCCGCTGACCTGGGCGGGGGTGGCGCATGCGGTGCCGTGGTCGGTCGGGTCGCAGGTGCAGTTCTACCGCCGTGACCTTCTGGCGGAGGTCGGCTACGACGCGCCACCCGGCGACTGGGACGGCTGGCGGACGCTCGGCGCCAGGCTGAAGCGGCGCCACCCCGACCGGTTCGCGATGCTGATGTTCCTCAACTGGTGGGATACGCTGGTTACCTTCGCGGGCCAGGCGGGCGCGTATCCGCTGAAGGATCAGGAGACGCGCGGCAATTTCCGCACGGCCGAATATCGCGAGGCGCTGGGCTTCTACGCGTCGCTGTTCGCCGACGGCTATGCGCCGGGCGTGTCGTCCAACGAGGTGCAGGACCCGCTTGCCGCCTTCGCGCAAGGCTGGTTCGCGCTCTATCCCAGCGGCCCGACGCTGCTGACCGACCTGCACCGCCGCACCGCCGAGATCGCGCCCGACCGGTGGGGCACGGCGCGGATGCCGGGGCCGAACGGGCCAGGACGGGTGTCGGCGGTCAACAACAGCCTGGCCGTCTCCGCCGCCACCAAGCGGCCCGAGGAGGCGTGGGCGCTGGTTCGCCACCTCAGCTCGGCGGAGAGCGAGCTCCATTACCAGCGGCTGATCGGCGTCCTGCCCGCGCGGCGGAGCGCCTGGGCAAGCCCCCAACTCGCCGACCCGGTGTTGCGCCCCTTCGCCGAACAGATGGAGGTGCCTGCCCGGCTGCCGACGATCGTGGAATGGGAGCGGATCCGTGCGGAGGTGCAGCTCGTCGCCGAACGGGTGGTGCGCGGCGGGCTGACGATCGACGAGGGGCTGCGGGCGATGGACGCGCGGGTCGACGCGCTGCTCGCCAAGCGGCGCGCGCTGGTCGCGGCGGGGCGGATCGCATGACGCGTCAGGAACGCGCCGCCTGGCTGTTCGCCGCGCCCGTGCTGGGCATCATCGCACTCGTCTTCGTGCTGCCGACGCTGCTCGCCTTCGGGCTGAGCCTCACCGACTACAGCATCTACGCGCTCGCCGACTGGTCCAACCTGCGGTTCGTGGGGCTGGGCAACTTCGCCGACCTGCTCTCCACGCCATTGTTCTGGCGGGCGCTGCGCAACACCGCGCTGTTCGCCGCCTTGGGCGTGCCGATGGCGATCGGCGCGTCGCTGTTCACCGCGCTCCTCCTCCACGACGCCACCGTGCGGTGGAAGCCGGTGTGGCGGGTGGCGCTGTTCGCCCCCTATGTCACCGGCGTGGTCGCGACCGCGGTGGTGTGGCGATACGTGCTCAATACCCGGTTCGGGCTGGTCAACTGGGCATTGGCGCAGGTCGGGGTCGCACCGGTCGACTGGCTGGGCGACCCGCGCTGGTCTATCCCGGCGATCCTGCTGTTCGTCACCTGGAAGGTGTTCGGGTACAACATGATCGTGTTCACCGCCGCGCTCGCCGCGGTGCCGGGCGAGCTGATGGAGGCGGCGCGACTGGACGGCGCCGGGTGGTGGACGCGTTTCCGCCACGTCACCCTGCCCGCGATCGGCCCCACCCTGCTGCTGGCCGCGGTGATGAGCGTCGCGGGCTTCCTGCAGATCTTCGCCGAGCCGTACGTCATGACGCTGGGCGGGCCGTCGCAATCGACCACCACCGTGCTCTACTTCATGTTCGAGGAAGGGTTCAAATGGTGGAACCTCGGCCAGGCCTCGGCGGTGGCGTTCGTACTGTTCGTCCTCATCCTGGCCTTGACGCTGGTCCAGACGCGGATCGGCAAACGGTACGAATGGCTGTGACCGGCAAGCGCGCGCGCGCCGTGCTCCTCAACGCGCTGGTGGCGGCGATCACGCTGGCCGTGCTCGCGCCGTTCGCCTGGATGGTGACGGTGTCGTTCATGCCGCGCTACGAGTCGAGCCGCTACCCGCCGCCGCTCTGGCCGAGCCGCTGGACCTGGGGCAATTACTACGAGCTGCTCTACCGCCGGCTGATCGACGGCGCCTGGTTCGACTACCGCATCGTGCCAGCGCTGGGGAACAGCCTGGTCGTCGCGACGGTCTCGACGCTGCTCGGCCTGCTCCTGACCGTCCCCGCCGGCTACGCCTTCGCCAAGCTGCGCTTCCGCGGGCGGGAACGGCTGCTGCAGCTGCTGATCGCCAGCCTGGTGGTGCCGGGGCAGGTGGCGATGCTGCCGCTGTTTCTGATCTTCCGCGAGATCGGCCTGGTCAACACCTGGCCGGGGCTGATCCTGCCGAGCCTGGCCGGTATCTTCGCGATCCTGTTCGTGCGGCAGGCGACGCTGTCGATTCCCGACGAGATGCTCGACGCCGCCCGGCTGGACGGGGCGGGCGAGCTGGCCATCTTCCGCCGGGTCGTGCTGCCGCTGCTGGCGCCGGTGACGGTGACGCTGGCGCTGTTCATGTTCCTGGGCAGCTGGAACGATTTCCTATGGCCCTTGATCGTGCTCGCCGACCAGCATCGCTATACCCTCCCCGTCGCGGTGGCCGCGATCAGCCGGGAGCATGCCGCCGACGGCGAGCTGATGATGGCGGCCGCGGTGGTGACGACGCTGCCGGTGCTTCTGCTCTTCCTGGCGCTTCAGCGCTACTATATCGGCGGGCTGCTCGGCGGCAGCGTCAAGGGTTGACGTTTTCCGACTGGACGCCCGGGAGTTGCCTCGGCCGGGGCGAAAGCGGCGGGTAGGCCCGACCGTCCGGCCCGAACAGGTAGACCTGCTCGGCGGCCACGTCGACGCACAGCTGTTCGCCCAGCGTCACGTGGCGGTCGCCGGGCAGCTGCGCGACGATCGGCTCGCCGCCACTGGCGAGATGCGCGAACGACAGGGGTCCCAGCCGCTCGAACAGCTCGACCCGGCCCCCGAACGGCCCGTTCGCGACCGGCCGGAGATGTTCGGGCCGGATGCCGAGCGTCGCGGAGGTGCCTGCGGGCGCGCGGGCGTCGACCGCGACCGTGCGCCCGTCCGCCAATCTCACCCGCGCCCCCTCCTCCACCGTGACCGGCAGGAGGTTCATCGCTGGCGACCCGATCGCCTGCGCCACCGCGAGACTGGCCGGACGCGCGTAGAGCTCCATGGGCGCGCCGACCTGCTCCACCCGCCCGTCGCGCATCACCACGATCCGGTTGGCCAGCGTCATTGCCTCCAGCTGGTCGTGGGTGACGTAGATCATCGTCGAGCCGAGCTGTTGGTGAAGGCGCGCGAACTCGTGCCGCATGCGGACGCGAAGCGCGGTGTCGAGGTTGGACAGCGGCTCGTCCAGCAGCAGCACCGCCGGCCGGCGCACGATCGCGCGGCCGATCGACACGCGTTGCCGTTGCCCGCCCGACAGAGCGCGCGGCCGGCGGTCCAGCAGCGCGGTGAGGTCCAACGACCGCGCGACCTCCGCCACCCGCGCGGCGATCTCCGCCCTGGGAAGCTTGGCGACCTTCAGCGGAAAGGCGATGTTCTCGGCAACGGACAGATGCGGATAGAGCGCATAGGACTGGAAGACCATCGCCACGCCCCGGTCGGCCGGGGCAAGATCGGTGACGTCACGCCCGCCGATCGCGATACGCCCCGCGCTGGGCTCCTCCAGCCCCGCTATCGTCCGCAGCAGGGTCGACTTGCCGCAACCGGACGGCCCGACGATCACCACGAACTCACCTTCCTCGATCCGCAGGTCGGTGGGTTGCAGCACGACCTGGTCGCCGAAGCGCTTGGTTACGCCATCGATCTCGACTGTCGCCATCGGCGCATCATGCGCCGCGGCTCAAGCCGGGGCAAGCAGCGCCGCCGCCTCGGCCAGCGTCGCCACGATCCGTGCGGGCACGGTGGGGCTGGTGCAGACATAGGTCGGCGACGGATGCGGCATGGCCAGCACCGCCACGTCGGGCCGCGCCGCCGACACCGTCCCGCGCGCCTCGGCCGCCACCCGCCCGGCCAGCACCGCCACCATCAGTCGCGGCAGCAGCGCCAGAAAGGGCGGCAGCATCGCGATGCCTTCCGCGATCTCGGCCCGGCGCGGCGCGCGATTGGTCGCGCCCGGCGCGTGAATGATCCAGGGTACCGCGTTCCACAGGATGGTTTCGGCGCGCGCGATCCCCGCCTCCGCGAGGAAGCGGGACAGGTTGCGCGACGTGCCGGTCGGATTGTCGCGGGACACGGTGAACGGCTCCGGCCCGCGCGGACCAAAGCTTTCGAGCAGGATCAGCAGCCGCGCGTCGGCGCCGCCGTCCAGAGGATCGAACCGGGGGACGCGCCGCCCGCCCGCCGTCAGGCTCTCGCGCCAAGCCTCAAGCAACGACGTCAGCAGCGGCGCCCCGGCGTTGCGCAATAAGCGGCCCATGCTTCCCGCTTCAGGTCGAACCCCTCCAGCGCGACGGTCGCCGCCGCAATCGCGGCGGGTAGCGCCGCGCGCCGATGCGCGGCCGCCGACGTCTCCTCAAAGGCGATCAGCGCCCGCAACTCCTCCGGCGTCAGCCGCTCCGCAAGCGCCCGCGCTTCGGCCGCGAAGAGCCGATCGGCGCCAACCGCCAGCGTCATGGCGGCGGCGCGGCGCAGGTCCGCCTGCTCAACCGCAGTCAAGCCCGGATGGGCGGCCACCAGCGCGTCCGTCTCCTTGTCAGCAAGCATCGGCAGCAGCGCCGACAGGGTACCCGTCTCCGCCAGTCGACGGGCGAGCGCCAGCGTCTCCTGTGCAGGCGGCGGCGCGGGCGCGGCGGCGGGCGCAGCCAGTTGGAGCAGAAGCAGGCTCAGCATATCTTCCCCTCGAACCCGACGCGATCATGCGCCCCAAGGCGCGTCCCCGCAACCGCCGGCCCGCCCCGGTCAGGTCGCCGGCGACGACGGGCTCGCCTGGGCCCGGCTATCGGGCCCGTCGGACCGGCGCGTGAAAGTCAGGCGGCTTGTCGGCGATCCAGCCGAGATAGCGGACGATCGCGGGATGGGCACGAAGCGCCGCCGGGTCGGCGAAGTCGCGCGCGAGTTCCTGGTTGGTCAGCGTCGCATGGATAGTGCGGTGGCAGATCGGGTGCACCGCCGCCGTGACGCGACCCCCTTGGCTCTTGGGGACCAGATGGTGCCACTCGACCCGCCGGCCGAGCGGGCGTTCGCACAGCGCGCAGGTAGCCGGAACGGACGTCCGCTCCGCCAATGCCGCAGCCGCCGCCAGCCCGGCCTTGCGCTTCACCCGTCCTGCCACCGATCGGAGATAGGGCGTGTCGCCCGGTCCGCAATCGAGCAGCGGCTGTTCCTGCCGCCCCGCCCGTCCTAGGCGCACCGCCATGGCCAGCACCGTCACAGCCGAACCGTCCGGCGCACCGATCGGCTTCGCCGAGTTCGTCGCGCTTGCCGCGGCGCTGATCGCGATGGGAGCGCTGGGTATCGACACCATGCTGCCCGCCCTGCCCGCGATCGGCGCCGCGCTGGACGTCGCCGATCCCAATCGGCGGCAGTTCGTCGTGACCGCCTTTCTTGGCGGGTTCGGCGTCGCGCAGCTGTTCCACGGGCCGCTCGCCGATCGGTTCGGACGGCGGAGGGTGCTCGCCTCCGTACTGGCCGGGTACGCCGTCGCCAACGTCGCGGCGGCGCTGGCGGGCAGCTTCGCACTGCTGCTCGTGGCGCGGGCGGCCGCCGGGATATTGATCTCCGGCACCCGCGTCGCGACGGTGGCGATGGTGCGCGACTGTTACCATGGACCCGCCATGGCTCGGGTCATGTCGATGGCCTTCATGGTGTTCATGCTGGTACCCATCCTGGCGCCCGCCTTGGGCCAGGCCGTGCTGCTGGTCGGAAGCTGGCGGTTGATCTTCTGGGTCATCGCGGCGCTCAGCCTCCTGATCCTCGCCTGGCTGCTGCGCCGCATGCCCGAAACGCTCGCGCGTTCGCGGCAGCAGCCGATCAGCCCCGCGCATCTGTGGAACGGATGGCGGCAAACCCTGCGCGACAGGATGTCGACGGGGTACACGCTGGCCGGCACCTGCCTGATGGGCGCGCTCTACGGTTATCTCAACTCGATCCAGCAGATCGTGGCGGACGTTTTCGGCGTGCCCGGTCTGCTGGGAATCATCTTCGCGGCGAGCGCCATCACCATGGCCGTCGCCAACCTCCTCAACGCGCGCGCGGTGATGCGGATCGGCACGCGGCGGATCAGCCACGCCGCGTTGATCGGGTTGATTGCAGTATCGGCCGCGCACCTGGCGGTCGCGCTGTCCGGGTGGGAGACGTTGGTGCTGTTCACCGCGTTCCAGGCCGCAACCCTGGCCTGTTTCGGCTTGGCGGCGTCGAACTTCTCGGCCGTGGCGATGGAGCAGATGGGCGCGATCGCCGGCACCGCGGCAAGCCTTCAGGGCTTTGTCGGCATCACCGGCGGCGTCGCGATCGGCGCGGTGATCGGCCAGGCGTTCGACGGCAGCACCGCGCCGCTCGCGGCGGGCTTCCTGCTGACCGGCCTCGCCGCGTTGACAGTGGTGTTCGCCACCGAGCGTGGGCGCCTGTTCGCCGCCGACGAGCAACCCGGGCCGGGAACCGCGGGCTAGCTCGCACCGTTCGACCCACCGGAAAGGAACCGATCATGGGCGGACATCAGGTAGGCGGCCACGGCACCGGCGACGACGGCTGGGACGAGGAGGGATATGACGAGAGCCAGCGCGCCGAGATCCTGGAGGCGACGCGCGACGGGCCGACCGATGGCGTGGTGCTGACCGACCTGGACCCGGATCTGGGCGAAGACGAGGAAGACGAGTCGATCGACGAACTGGAGATGGATTCAGAGGAAGTCGGCGAGACCGACGCGAGCATCGCCATGGATGAGGACGACATGGACGAGGACGACGTCCAGGACGCGCTCGATGACGGCACGCTCGACGAAGCGGACGAGGACGGCGACACGCTGGACGACGCCGACGACGCCGCGCTGCGCCCGTGAAGCTGGCGGCGCTGCTGGCGTTGCCGCTGGCGGGTTGCGCTACTTATCCCGAGGTCGCGCCCGGGGTGCTGGAGACGGCGGGCGCGCGCTACCGCTGCTCGGACGGCAGCGCGTTCACCGCTCGCTTCGCTCCCGCAGGCGACGCCGCGACGCTGACGTTCGACGACACGACTCCTGATCTGTCCGACGGGTACGCGCAGGATCGGCAGTTTCAAGTGGCGTTGACGAGCCAGCGCCCCGCCTCCGGTATCTGGTATGCGGGGGGCGGATGGTCGTTGCGCGGCAAAGGCGATGCGGCCGATCTCTCCCGACCCGACGGCCGTACCGCCACGTGCCGGGCGGGCGACTCCCTGGTCGATCGACGGGATGAGGTCTAGCCTGCGGCGGTTCCCCCACTATTCTGCACGGCGATAACGGGCCGGCACACATCGAAATATACTCCGTCCTCAGAAACCGGGTGAGTTGCGACACTGCGCGACCGTGGTCGCCGCCGGCACCATGGGCCAGGGTGGGAAGAGCCGCTTTTCCGTTCATCCAGCTACGCCAAGGCTATGTTCATACGATTCCACGACCTCGCTTCCATAGATGTTCACCCGACCCCATCGGAGGTCAGTCGGCTGTTGCACGCCGCCGTCGACGTGGTACGTTGCAACATCAACTGTCGGGAGAGATGCCATGGTCCGCCGCCGCGTTGTTGCCGATTGTGAGCTGTTGGGAGATCTCAACATCACGCCGTTAATCGATGTCATGCTGGTTCTGCTGGTCATGTTCATCATCACGGTTCCGGCCATGACCCACAAGGTCCCGATCGACCTGCCGACCGGCATGGCGGCCGATCGCCCGCCGACGATGCAGCGCCTGGCTATCGCCGCCGATGGCGCGGTCCGCCTGGACGGTGCGCCGATAGCGATGGCGGCTTTGGCCACCCGACTTGAGCCGCTCGCGACCGATGCCGGTGCCTCGCTGGTGATCGATCCCGATCCGCAGGCGCGTTACGAGGTGTTCGACCGCACGCTCGCCGTCATCAGACAGGCGGGCGTCGAACGGCTTGGTTTCGCGAACAACGCGCGCTTCGCCCGGTTCTGATCCGCGGCGGGCCGGCTGCTTGCTGCCATTCGCGTCTGTGCCGCGTCACGACGGGGGGAACACGGGTCTCGCAGCGGATCGAGTCCATCATTTCACCGCTTCTTGGCGCGGCCTCGACTGGACGTGTCACAGTCGATCCCGGTCATGCGCGAGCCCTGCCGATCCAAGGTCGGCTGAACGTCGAGGCTCCCTGTGCATCGGTGCCGTGCGGCGCTATAGCGGCGGCCTTTCCCAGCTTGATGGACGCTGTCATGCCCGACACAGTATTGGCCGAAGTGCCGACCCTCTCGCTCGCCGAACAGGGTCATGACCCGGACGGGTTCGCCGCCGCGCTGGGCGGTTCGTTCGAGCGGTTCGGCTTCGCGATCGTTGCCGATCACGGCATCCCGCAACCCTTGATCGATCGCGCCTGGCGCGAGACGGAGGCGCTGTTCGCCCTGCCTGACGAGGAGAAGCGGCGATACCATGTCGCGGACGGCGGCGGCGCCCGCGGCTACACTCCGTTCAAGACGGAGATCGCCAAGGGTGCCAGTGCGGTGGACTTGAAGGAGTTCTGGCACGTCGGGCGCGAGCTGCCCACGGGACACCGGTTCGCCGGCACCATGGCCGCCAACATCTGGCCCGATCGGCCGCAAGGCTTTCGCGACACGTTCGTGGAACTGTTCGCCGCCTTTGATCGCGCCGGCGATCGGCTGCTGTCGGGGATCGCGCGGCACCTCCGCCTCGCGCCCGACTGGTTCGACCGGGCGGTGGCCGACGGCAATTCGGTGCTGCGCCTTCTCCACTACCCGCCCATCCCCGCCGATGCGGAGGGGGTGCGCGCGGGCGCACACGAGGACATCAACCTCATCACGCTCCTGCTCGGGGCCGAGGAGGCGGGGCTGGAACTCCTCGACAAGAACACCGGTCGCTGGCTCGCGATCAAGCCGCCGGAAGGCGCCATGGTGGTCAATGTCGGCGACATGCTGCAGCGGCTGACCAACCACGTCCTCCCCTCCACCACCCACCGCGTCGTCAATCCGCCCCCCGAGCGGCGCGGGCACTCGCGCTACTCGATGCCCTTCTTCCTCCATCCCGCCCCGGACTTCCTGATCGAAACGCTGCCCGGCACCGTGTCGGACGCGCGGCCCGACCGTTATCCGACCCCGATCACCGCGCACGACTACCTTCACGAGCGGCTGGTCGAGATCGGCTTGATCAAGGCGTGAGCCGTGCCGCGCGGGCAAGGTTCTTCGGCCGGCCGAGCGCACGCAGCATGACGGCGAGTTCGGTGCGTGCGGGTACGAACAGGATATGCCCATCGACAGCGATCGCTTCGCGGGTGACCGGCCGCACCTCCGCTCCGTCCAGGCGGAACCCGGCCATGAACTCGACCGGCAGCGGCAGGTCGAGCCAACGGCCGAACAGATCCGATCGGTAGCGAGCGCTCTGCATACCGGCGACCGGCGGCAGGCCGAGCGCCGGGAACAAGGCGTGGGCATCGGCCCGGCCCAGCAGAACGTCCACGTCGGCGACCGGGCCTTCGACCCCATGCAAAGCCGCCGCCGCGCCGGTGATCACCCACCACCGCTCGCCCGCCGTCGCCATGAGGTCCGCCACGCCGTGCAGCGTGGCGCGGAGCGCCGGCGTCAGTCGAAACCCCGATCCAGGAAGCGCTCCGCCACCGCGCAATGAAGCGCGATGCCGCGCGCCATCACGCTCTCGTCGACCGTCATACGGGTGTTATGAAGCGGCGGGTTGGTCGCTGGATCGCTGCCCTTCGCCGCGACCCCGATGAACGCCATCGCGCCGGGCACCTCGCGCAGCACGTAGGAGAAGTCTTCGCCTCCCATCATCGGCGCCTTCATGGTGGCATATTCGGCACCGATCGCCGCGGCGCCGGCCCGGACGGTATCGATCGCGCGCGGATCGTTCATCGTCACCGGATAGCCGTCGTCGATCCACGCCTCCCCGGTGGCGCCGTGCGCGGCAGCGACGTTGGCGACGATCCGCTCAAAGGCGGCGAACATCAGCGCACGCGTCTCCTCCGACAGGGTCCGCAGCGTGCCCAGCAGCTCGGCGGTGTCGGGGATGATGTTGTGCGCACCACCATCGGCCCGGATCGCGGTGATCGACAGCACTGCCGGATCGTAGACAGGCACCCGGCGCGCCACGAAGGTCTGCAGCGCGGTGACGATCTCGCACGCGATCGGCAGCGGATCGACGTTCTCGTGCGGCATCGCCGCGTGGCCGCCGCTGCCGCCGATGCGCGCGTGCACGGTGTTGGCGGATGCCAGCAGCGGGCCGGTCCGGCTCACCACCGTCCCGCGCGGCATGTTGGGCGAGATGTGGAGCGCGAACGCCGCCTCCGGCCGCGCGATGTCGAGAAGCCCATCCTCCATCATGAAGCGGGCGCCGTGATGTCCCTCCTCCCCCGGCTGGAACATGAAAACCACCGTGCCCGGCAACCGCTCGGCACGCGCGCACAGCGCCTTGGCGGCGCCGACCAGCATAGCGGTATGGGTGTCGTGGCCGCAGGCATGCATCGCGCCCGCCGTGCGGCTGGCGAAGGACAGGCCCGTCTCCTCCGTCATCGGCAGCGCGTCCATGTCGCCGCGCAGCAGCACCGTGCGCCCGTTGCCGCCCTCCGACCCGCGCAGGACCGCCACGAAGCCGGTGGTCGACCGGCTGTCGTGGATCTCCAGCGGCAGACCGGCCAACGCAGCCTTGGCCTTCGCCGTGGTCATGGGGCAGTGAAGCCCGACCTCCGGCTCGGCGTGGATCGCGCGGCGCAGCGCGACGGTCGCCTCCAGCTGTTCTTCGCCGGCGGCGCTCCAGTCGATGTGGGTGGTGTGGTCGAGGCTCATGACGCGGCTCCTTGGCAGCCGTTCTAAACCCGTCAGCGCCCCCGGAACAGCCCGCCCAGGACGCCGCGCACCACCTGCCCCAGCAGCCCGCCGCCGCCGGACGATCGCCGCCGGCCACGGCCGGTGCCGAAGACCTCGCGCCCGATCTCGTTGGCGACCTGCCGCCCGATCGAGGAGGAGGCCGCGCGGGTCGCGGACGTCACCGCCTTGCCCCAGGGCGACGCGGCCTCCTCGCGCGCCGCCGCCCGCTCGCGCCGCTCCGCCTCCCGCGCGAGGCGCGCATCCTCCTTGGACCGGATTGCGGCGGCCCTGGCCTCGTCGTCGGCGGCGCGGCGCTCGGCGGCGGCGGCCACCGCCTCCGCGCTGCGCCGCGCCAGCATCTCCTCCGCCGAGTCGCGATCGACCGCCGCGTCGTAGCGGGCACCGACCGTGTCGGTGGCGACCATGACGCCGCGTTCCTTCGCATCGAGCGGGCCGACCCGCGTCGAGGGCGGCCGCACCAGCACCCGCTCGA
>Ga0325400_1002530_pt1 | contig 16106 bp, 16 predicted proteins | sample PopdelMetagenome_2_FD_205662 | JGI IMG/M metagenome (GOLD analysis project Ga0325400, IMG submission 205662) | Populus deltoides microbial communities from Bellville, Georgia, United States - Xylem-PdKOR-R1 | ecosystem: Host-associated > Plants > Phyllosphere > Stem > Wood/Secondary xylem... | reverse complement strand
TATATAGTTTAATTAAAAATTTATGTATAATTTAAGTAACACAATATAATTATTCATGTACATAGATTTTCATCCCATGAAAAGAATATGGGGATGCAGAGACCGTAATGGTCAAAGACTCAAAATGAAAGAAATTTAAGAATAGCATGTTATAATGTATACAAGTGTACATTTTCATCATACAAATAGAGAGTAGCCAAATTGTTGACTAAGCACAGTTTCTCTCTATCCCACATTTTTGTCCAGCTAGCACAACAATTAACACAATTATCCAAGTATTTTACAATTAAAAAGTTTTGTAAAATGAAACTAAAATTGATAGTAAAAAGAAGGTAGATTTTGCTATTATTCCCACCTTTTGGCATCAACCAAACGGAGAAATAAAACTAAGAAAAACCATATCTTCTTAACCCTTGTATACATTTTCCATAATTTATCAGCGACCAGACAAAGAAAAAACATGGAAATAATCCAAAGTTTATAAGCCCATCAAAAAAAATTTCAGTTCCAAGAAATACAACATTAAAGAAACCATTTTGAAACCAGAGTTGAATACCCGAAAAAAAAACAAAATGATAACAACAAAAAGCAAAAAAGGATAATATTTGCATGTAATTGAGGTCCATGAATCAGATTAGAAATAAGAAAAGCACCTGTGAGCGAAGTGGGCAGATCTCAAAGACTTTGTTCGTTGAAATGACAGATGGGTCTCCCTCTATCTTCTTTTTTCTTTCTACAGAGTACTCCATAACAAAAGGGATTAGGATGGGGAAATTGTAAGATGAGGAAATTGAAAAGCATAGATGTTTTCTTGAATGAAAAGGAGAAGTTAAAGGAGAGAAAAAGAGTTGTTGAAATCACAGATGGGTCTCCCTCTATCTTCTTTTTTCTTTCTACAGAGTACTACAAAACAGAAGGGGTTAAGATGGGGAAATTGTAAGATGAGGAAATTGAAAAGCATAGATGTTTTCTTGAATGAAAAAGAGAAGTTAAAGGAGAGAATAAGAGTGAAGAAGACAGCTAGTAAATCACCAGAATGAAATTAGTCATAGAAACAAGACAAGAAATCACACATAATGATTTCACTTTCACATTCACATCCACGAAAATGTAAACTCGGTATTAAAATCGCGAGTTTACCGATTTTCAACTCATGATTCCGTTCAATTTTATCAGTTTTGAAGTTTTAAAGCGATTTCCACGATAATACGATAAGTATATGTTAATTTTACAAATTAACTCGTGATTTTAACGACGATGGCCTGGCCTGGAGAGGGGATGGGGGAGGAAGTGAAAAGTTGATTAAATTCTTAACCCCATTTCTTGATCTTTGGCGCAAAAAGACAAAGCGTATTGATTATTCTGGAGAATAATACATAACTGTAAAAAGTGGGGTAAAACATTGCCACTTGAAATTAGAGTAAATCCCCCTTAAAATTTTAGATGCTGCTCCTACCGTAACAGAGTGACGCCATACTCCACTTTTACCAAAATTTATTATTTACACTTTAATATTAAACTTATACATTGTTTTTATCTCTTTTTTCTAGCAACTGATCATAATTTAGTTCATCTTAGATGATATTATGATTATAATATATTAGGATCTACTGTTGGCTATAATTTTTTTTTTTTCAAATTCCACTAAGCATGCTTGATATTTGATCTTTCAATGTTTGTTACAGTAATCTTAATACTTCATTTTCAAATCCTACTTTCATAACGTATTCCTTTCAAACTTTTTTCTTGTATCAAAGGTAGAAACACGCTGGCAATCCCCCAAAATTACAGAATTAACAATCCAACACACAATCTGAATTTTTTCAAAACATCCCCTAAAATCTTGTAACAACTACTAAGAAAATTAGCAATTCGAAGCTCATACCCTTTTTTTCGTCTGAACAGAGAAGAAATAAACTCAGACCCTCTTTTTATCGATTATTTTTTTAACTACAACCCGATTTTGTAATTCAAACTCTCCCTCCTCATGTTTATCTTCGATTTTAAATGATATGAAAATGAAAAGTATTTACTATTAATAATTAAGTTAGGATTACAGAAATACTCGGGTACTCAGATTACTGTTGATAAAAAAAATACCTGGTCCGGAGCCCGCAACTTGAAGCTTGGACGGAGACCGCACCTTGAAGCTTGGACGGAGACCGCGACTTGAAGCTTGGACGGAGACCGCGACTTGAAGCTTTGTTGGTGGTGTCTGATGGGCGTTGGGCGGTGCCTGGGGGTGCTTGGTAGCTGATGGGCGTTGGGCGGTTTCTAGGGGTGCTTGGTGGCTGATGACGAGGATTGTGGAGCGGGAGGTGAATTAGAAGAAGGAAGGGAGGAGGCGGTGTGTTTTGATTTAGTATTGGGCAAGTTAATTAGTTTGAAGTATTGTAATATCTATATTTTATATATATATCTATATTCTAGTCCCTATACTTAGTCGTGGCTCAACCTAAATCCCTGTAAATTCGTTCTTCATTGAGAATTGAATAAAGATTTTTTATAAGCGTACAGAAAACAGAAATGGCCGATTTTTGGGCGTTGGGCGGTGCCTGGGGGTGCTTGGTAGCTGATGGGCGTTGGGCGGTGTCTAGGGGTGCTTGGTGGCTGATGACGAGGATTGTGGAGCGGGAGGTGAATTGGAAGAAGGAAGGCTGGAGGCGGTGTGTTTTGCTTTTGTGTTGGGCAAGTTAATTAGTTTGAAGTGCTGTAATATCTATATTTTATAAATATCTATAGTTTAGTCCCTATACTTAGTCATAGTTCAAACTAAATCCCTGTAAATTCGTTCTTCATCGAGAATTGAATAAAGATTTTTTACAAGCGTACAGAAAACCGAATAGCCGAATTTTAATATGACTTGATTAAGAAAATAGAAATTTAATTAAAAAACAAAAAAAAGCAATAATTCAATTTCAACTTGGTTTGTTTTTTCTATTAGTCATGAGTACGGTCCACTCCTATCCTAAATTAATGTGTCCATGGATATCCACAATAAAAACAGGGCGATGAAGAAATGGGAACGGAGATATACATAGCTGATTAAAACGCGTGATATTGTTCAGCAATAGCGCACAACCGTTGGATCAAATCTCAGGAATTAAAAGGATAAAAAGTTTAAAATTTAAATCATGTTTATAAAATAGTTTCATTTTTAAAAATAAATTTTTTAAAAAGTAAATTAGTTTTTGATATTTGATAGTGTAGTGAAAAATAAATTGGAAAATACCTTTAAGTGTTTGGTTATGTCATGAAAAATGAGCTGAAAAATAACTTATTAATGTTTTATTTTTTTCAAGTTTATTAAAATAATGAGGAACAAATCTTACAAATTAAAAAGTTGAACGAGAATAAAATTGAAAAAAGTATAATTTCATAAATTATCTCAGATAAAATAAATAATAATCAAAATAATAAAGATCAAATCTAAAAAATAAAAAAAATTAAAAGATGAAAAAATTAAAATAATAACAATTAACATTTCATAAATTATTTCAAATAAAATAAATAACAATCAAAAGAATAAGGACCAAGTTTAATAGATAAAAATTTCAATTAAAAAATGATAAGGGAAAAACAAATAACAATTATAAAAAAAGGATCAAAATTAAATATAAAAATTAAATTCTAATGGATGAAATTAAAAAAATATATTCAAAACAAAATATACATTGCAATCAAAAGTTCGAGGACCAAATTTGATATAATCAGCAAATAATATGATATTTCTAAATTTTTCACAATTTTCAGAAAGTATTTTCAGTTCAAAATAAAAAGAAAACACTTTTTTATAAATCAAGCTCAAATCTGAAAAGTGACTTCCCAAAAATCATGTTTTATAAAACAAACACAGCCTAAACTTCATGATAATGCATATAAAGGGACAAAGATATTTTTTTTATAGTTTATATTATCTAGTCTATTACAAGTAAACATGATATAAAAATAATTATATTATTTTATATATTATTATCAAGTATAATTATTTTTTTATGTACTAGAAAGTTAAAGGGGCGAGGTAGGGGCGGAGCAGGAAAAAGAAAAATTAAAGGATCAAATTAAAAGAATTATTTTAAAAAAATTAAAATTTTAATTATTTTATATAAGAGAGGGGTTGAGGAAAATTACCTTGTAGGGCCCATGCCTCCACCACTGGGGTGAGGGATATGCTAGAATTTATACAAAAACCCTATTTCTTAGAAAATCATATCTACATGAGAGAAAAAAATTATAAAATTACCTTTCACTGTAAAAAAAAAAATAGCAGCTGAATTTTAAAATCTTAACTAAATTCTTCCTTTGATATTTTAAGATATTTTATTTTAAAACGAGATTATAAAAATAAGAAAAATAGAGGGGCCAAGACCCTTCTTAAGAACAAAGACTTGGCAAGCTTGTCGTGTCCTCTGTTTTTTTTCCCAACAACTCCTCTTATGCAGTCCTCAACTAGACTACCCGTTAGTAAAACATGAATAAAACGGTGCGCATATATATATATAAAAAAGACACCGGCATTGCCCTGTCAGCTCTTCTTCTCGAATTGAGACCCATCATTTAGATAGTTTCAGGTAAGCTAACGAGTTCACTACGGCTATGGTGGGTTCCCTTAACCAATCCACCGTCTATGAGTCTCTTGCTCCCCGAGACTGGTGCCTATTCCCATGAGGACACGCAAGAGACTGGTTTTTTCCACAATTTAATTAGTTATGAGCTCAACACACCCTCTAGCAGAAACTGGATGTTTCTTGCTCATTACCAGGCTTTTCCCAGAGGAAATAAAATTGGATTGATGCAACACGAGAAAGGCTTCCCATTCTTTAGCCTGAAAGATGAAATCACTCAGTACAGATGAAGCTTGCAAGTTTTGAAAACTGCCTGGCAGCTATTGAAATACATCCAGAACATGAAAAAATTATGATGCCTTCGAGAAAAAGCAGACATCCCATTGACTATGCGCCTGACCTCAATACCTCCGTGCCAACCTCTCCTTTTCCTGGTAGTTTCGCACATACCTGCATGGCAATCTTAGAAATGGGAAAAAGCAAGCTGCTAATATCTTGAATAGCATCCAGTTCCACTGTCAAAAACCATTCGCTTCAGTTCAGCTTGAAAAACGTGTCTCTGCTTATTTTAACATCAGAGTACAGCTACTTGATCAGTTGCTTAATCAGGCCATTTAAAGAAAAACATTATACAACAATAATGAGGGGTTTGACTGATTCGTCTAATAATATCGTCAAGACATTGCAAGGGACATGCATGCTTCAAAGCTGACCGGCCCAATATAGCTCAAAAAGTGACATGATTGCCTCTATGGAACCTAGATGGGAAAACCCAAATCAAGATTTATCTGCTCTGGAACTTGCTACTTTCTTACTAGAAAAAACGATTCCTTGTCTACAACCATTTACAGTTCATCATTAGAAGTGTATTGCTCAATTCTGGAACATGAAAGTTATCGTGCATTCCGTGTTATCAAATGATAAAGGGACAGTGTAGAAAGTCTCGTCACATGACATTGCTGGGCAGCACTGTGTTTCAAGAGCACAAAACCTCTGTTTTTTTTCATTATATTTGGAGGGAACTTTTTTTATTGCACTCTGCCAAACATCAACAAAAGGGCACACTTGCATCCAACAGGGGAAGGGAGGGACGGGGCAGAGGACAATACTCGACCAATTCTCTTTAAAAAAAAACAATCACATCAATAGCTCATTGGACAAAGTAAACAGTACGAAGATTATGACCACTAGAGACAGCATCAACACCAGTCTGCATCTGCCGCTTCCTTTTTCGCCTACAATTTCATAAAAAAAGACAAGACATGCAACTTGAGCATAGCAATCTTTTCAATTATCTTAAAAAAGGTACAAAAAGGGATCTTATTGTGCCTAAAGATTGAAAAGATTAAAATACAAAACTATCCATTTAAGCATGCTGATTAACCTCAAAACAACCCAAGGCAATGGTTGTTAACCAATGTTACCAATAGCTTCACAGCAAAATCTAATGAAGTTTGGGATTTTTTAACAGAGAACATAAACTAGAAATGACAGGACAGGACATTATCTTAACGTAGGACCATTATTTGTGCATCCCTGAAATCTGCACATGACTACTACTACTCTCATATCGAACATGCACCGGCATCATTTTATTGGGCTACCAGTAGCAGAAGCACAGTTCCAGGTGCAAACAAATTTCAAATACTAATATTTTCACACTTGGGATGCATACAACAGCTATTCATTTCATTGCTAGAAATAAAACATATATCCCCAGACCCGTAGAGTTATGCCATTAATTACACCTTCAGTTCAGAGAGCTTAGCTTTTTATACGAAGATTCCTAATCTTCAGACTCTCTTCTTTGTCTAAGCTCTCTCTCTCTTCCAGACGCCCTCCTCTTATGCATAGAATCAAGAGGCATCCCTAATGAATCCATACAATTTTCCGAATTCTTAGCAGAGAAATCGAAACCTAACCTGAGATAATTGAAATTAGACCCTAATCAAACGGAAGAAGTCGTGAAAATGACCATCAGTGCGTCTCTAAACACACTTTCTTTTATATTGTCGTAACTCTGATGGCCATAATGTGGAAGGCAAGGCAACATTAATCTTCGAAGCCCTGCTTACTGTATACCGATCATGATCACCAAACTAGATATCCTTTACTGTTCTTATAATTTGACAAGAAGATGGATTTTCTTTCAGTTTCTTGGTTTGGAAAAACCAAAGAAGAATTCTGGATCGTGACCTTGAGGTCTTGGAGGAGAGTAGGGGTTTCTTGGCATTGGTTTTCCATTACCAATTTGGTTTGGTTTTTGTTACCATATATATTTATGCCATGTATATACAGCATACAGGGGTGGTGTGAAGTACTGCTGATATTGAACAGGGATTGCTCCCCATGATCAACCAATGGGGTATTACCGGCTATTAAATATATACGAGGAAGTTGTTGGTGCTCAAATCAGGTTAAATCAGATATACTCGAAATTATCTTATATTTAACTCCTTAGTTTGGATTAGCAATGAATCGATCAAGTCTCGAGTCATTTTTGTCGATAAGAATGGGTTTAATAAAAATCAAGCATATTACCCGGGACAGAGACAGAGACAGAGACACGCTAGCTTAAAGTAAACTTTTCATCAATTCTTAACAGCTAGAAATGCGGCTTTGATTCAGACAGTTAACCCATCAATTTCCTCAAAATAGACATGCCAGTTGGGTTTCTATAGCATTAACTTGGCCAACCTACAACTCCTAGTTTTAGTACTTAAATGTCTTCTTCTTCTTCTTCTTCTTCTACGAGTGATGAATGGATTTTCCATTGTAGTGATCAAAAGCAACTAAAGCAGGAGGCAATGAATAGTTGCCACGAATATTTACTATAACCCTTAATAGCTATACAATTCGTGGCCAAGTAAATTATATAGACACAGATAGATATCAAGAGCATTGAAAGAAAAAGTTATATTATGATGAAAGAGATGGTGATATTTTGTTAGTTAATCACAGCAATTTCTCTGAATAAACTTCCTGAAACTATGCCATCAATTGTCTTACTGCTTGAGGTTTAGGCTTTCTGGGGATATTCTAAAGATGAAAAGGTCACGTAAATAATTATATAGGTAGCCTCAAATTTACCATTAAATAAATCTTTGTATAAATTTTATGTCTAAGCTTTCAGAAATTCTCAGTTAAGGATCTTAATCCATATTTCCATCCAAATCATACTTTTTTTTTTGGCTTAGAAATGACATCATCTTGTAGAAAGAATAAAATTTTATGCCAAGTAACTATTAACAAAAGTGCATGTTGAAAAATCAATTTATTGTAGTAAAATTGATACAAAAATAGTTTGTATGCAAATTCAAGATTATGTTTTTACATGAATTCTCTAGCACAAGTAAGTTTTCGTGCATGCACGCCGTGACCCATTCTTGATTGTGTTCATTAAACTACTTAAACCATCATCATATTCATAATAAATAAAATGATTTCAACAACTGTTGAGATTTGCAAATGATCACGTTTTCTATCTAACAAGTGTTCGTAAGCTTTGATTGTCGTCTCTGCCCCTGAATCTCCCCTACAGAGAATTTTATGCTTGTCATGTCATCAGGTAATTGAGTAGAGAACATAAATGAACAACGAATTTTTGCTCAACAATTCATACAAATCTATGGATCATATTATTGATGTGCATGATGCAACATCAACAACTCAATCAGAGGAAATACAAATTTGTTGCTCCTCAAAACTTCTTCAAATCTCAATCAGATATACTAATTACATCTCCAATCACATCACCAGCATTTCTTGAATTGCAAAGATTGCTAAACCTAAATTTTGACGCATCAAACAGAATTTATCATCGCAGAAGATTATGTATTATGTACATCCAAAACCTACAAACAGAAATGATAAAATATCAAGAAAAGAAACCAGGAATCATTTGACTATGAGAAAATCCATTCACAGCTTCATATTTTGAGGACTTGTTCGAGTTATTGATTGGGTCTCAACTGTCAAAAAGTTTTTGCAAGCAAATGACAGGCAGCAGCATGTTGAAAACTGGAAGACCACAAGTTGACCACCTTGTCTATCACTTGATCTGCCTATGTAGCTCAGTGTTTGCAAAGGCGGCTTTGTTTAAAACTCAAAATCCATGCAACCATTTCAACTGGAAGTCAATTGATGTCAACTGATATTTGGTCAACAAACAGTTCATTATCACTGTCCATCGACCAATCGTTGGTTCACACAAAGTGATGCAAATGAACCTGAAAAGAAAATGCATTCTAACCAAAAATATTGTAGAAAATGCCCTTTGAAGATGAGCTTAAAGGACTCCAAGAAGACAAATTTAAACTGTTAATCGAAATAGAAACTAAACCTTGCGATTAAATATGTCTTAGGGATCCTGAACAAACACCAACTCGGTTTTATTTAAGTAAATTGGATTGACGTGTAGAAACTACCTATTTCCTGTCTAGTTCCGAAGATTTACTAAAGCCGGCTCAAAGTGTATGATTACAAACACACTAGCACTTGAAAGTAATGTGTCCGCTGGGGCACGTGCTTTTGGAAAATGCCAAGTAAACGAGTGGAGGTTACCAAATAGTACATTAAATCATGACCCTTTCATAAGGTGAAAGGCTGTTAGATAATGAGAAATGGTGCGCACGGTTCCAGGTTTAAGAGGGGTTTACAGGTATAGCGACACGAAGCTTGAGACAATTTTTATACTTCCAGGACCAAATTCCACAAGAATATCAATGATCGCACAAAACTCAATTATCCAGCTGCTAGAGTCATCACTCAAAGCACACTTGCTCACTAAAAGGACAGAAAATTGACAAATCATTTTCCTCAAACAGGTGTGATATGTAGGAGATCTATGATTCTTGAACCGATATATTGATTTTGGTATTGAAAAAAATACAAATTAAACAGGGATATTTATAGAACTGCAAAGAACTCTAGTATAAATGCGTACCTTTAGTATGCACGAGGAATTCTGTTCCAAGGCATATGTCCAGTCATCCAAGCTCCTCCCAGTTAGTGATATCACCAGATTTTCTATCATCAATAACTTTAAAGCATACACATCGAGATTCTGGATAGAAATCAAGAGCCTTGGAAAATTTTATACTCCTTAATGTGATCTTCAGATACATTTTCCTTTAGTGCAGCTCTTCTTTTGGTTTGGATTTGGCGGACAAACTGTCACTATCACATGCAATTTAGGAGCAAGCTTACTTGGTGAAGAGAAACTGAGACCTTCCTTTTTCAAGGCTCTTGCTACCTGTCTTTCAGCCTTTTGAAAATGCATTGGGCAGAGGGAGGGGACAGTTGATATCAGAACTGGTTTCTGGCAAAGGACAGGCCTTCCTTGCGCACTGAACATCCAGGAGTACAGGAAGGACAATAAAATAGTCAAGCATGCTATAGAAAAAACACTATTCGCAATGAAGAAAAATTAGCCGTAAGCCACAGGTAATGACAACATCATACGTTCATGCTCACTTTCATGGTATATGAATTTAAATGACAGCAAAAGCAGAAATTATGGTTTTCACTAGCTTATAGAGATTCCCATGCTCATGAAAATAAAGTCTAAACTGCTGTGCCCGCAGGAGATCACAAAAGGATCCTGTACAACAAAAAGTTTCAATTTTCAACAAGAGCTCAAAACTAATGAGAAAAATAAAAGCAACTCAAACATTTTTCTCTTGGCTTAACCAATAGCATATACATTTAGATAGTTAGGATGGTGGACAATATTGATTGAATTGAATAAAACTAAATTGGACAGGACTAGATAATTATCTTGTCCTGTGTTTGGTGTACTTTGAATTGAATTATACAATTTGCTTTATTTTATGTTTGGTAGATACAAGACATGACTCGACAAAAACAAAGTCTGAACCGGCCCGAATTAAAAAAAAAAGAGAGAAATAATTGATGCTATTTGACTCGATCAAAAGCTTAAGTCAAACTGCAATCCGATCAACCCGAAACAAAATATAGGTAGAAAATCCATTAACTTTATATATATATATATATTGATCAAAACAAGGTTACTTTGACTTTTTTTTAGTTCGGGTTGACCCTCCCAATTCATGAATTGAGCCTTATCATGAGTCGACTCCCGAGTCAGGTTTTAAAACAATGATAATAACCATTTTTATTCTTGCCTTGCCTCGGGTTGACCATCTTGACTCATGACTTTGGCCTTGCCCTGGGTCAATCGCTTTGTTAAATTTTAAAACTATGATAATAACTACTTTTATCCTTATGTTAATCCAGGTCAATAGTCAACCCGACTCGTGACCCAAGCTTGGTTGATAGCCTAGCCTCGAGTTAGGTTTTAAACTATAATAATAAAAATTTGTATTATAAGGTTAACTCGGGTCAATAGTCAACCCGATCCGTGACCCACGCCTGACCCTGGGTCGACCCCTGAGTGACCTCTGAGTTGATTTTTTAAGACTATGATAATAATTATTTTATCGTTGCATTGACCCGAGTCAATAGCTAACCCAACCTGTGACCCGAGCTTGGCCTCAAGTTGACTTCCGAGTTAGGTTTTAAAACTATGATCATAATCATTTTTATTTTTGCGTTGACCCAAGTCAATGGTCAGCACAACCTGTCACCCAAACCTGACCTTTGGGGCGACCTCCGAATCGAGTTTTAAAACTATGATAATAATCACTTTTATCCTTGCGTTGACACGGGTTAATGGTCAACCCGACCCATGACCCGAGCTTGGTTGATCGGACTTAGCCCTGAATCGAGTTTTAAAACTATAATAATAATCATTTTTATTCTAAGGTTAAACTGGGTCAATGATCAACCCAATCCTAGCCTCAAGTCTACTCTCAAGTCAAGCTTTGAAACTATGATATTGATTATTTTTATCTTTATATTGACCCGAATCAATGATCAACCGGACTCGTGAATCAGGCTTGGTCCCAAGTCAACCCTCTAGTTAGATTTTAAAACTATGATAATAATCATTTTTATCTTTACATTAATTCGGATCAACTAGATTAGCCCTTGTTACAAATTTGTCCTACCTCTTTTAATAAGACAAACATTTTTCTACTAGAATAATCTTGGATATACAAAGACACACCAAACAAACAGAAAAATTATCCTATCCTGTTCATCATTCACTATTGCAACCTAGTATGGAAGATCATCAAATTGTACAAGATGAACAAACAACTGGTAGCTTTAATTGTCGGCTTAAGTTTATTTCAAATAACCACCAAAAACCCTAGAGAAGATGAGCAAGACATCAATTGGTTTGGTCTCACTGAAATTCCTCTAAAACACTGAGAAACAAGGAAAAGTACAAAAGCCATTGGATCAGAAATCAAATAAAAAAAAAGTTCTGTCTCTCCGCTTCCTGCGTTCTTCATTGAACAAAGGTAACACAGACGAACAAAATGGATAGCGATGCAAAACATGCAGGCTATGCAAAACATTCCAAGATAACATAAACACACAATCATAGAACTATTTTTTTCTTGTCATTCTCGATTCTCTAAAATTATCTTGTCATTCTTATTTCTCCACAAAGTTTGCATTCTTTTCTCATCCTTAACATCCCAAGCAACCAAGCATAAGGCTCAAAACATAATATGAAGCAAACAACATATGTACAGGTGTTGGAAAAAACAAGCATCCAATATCAAAAATCATCCAAAGAAAAAGGAAATTGAAACTGATCAAACCCTTGAACCCAAACTTCATATCTTATTCTCTAAAGCCAAGATCCTTTTCAAACTAACACATTATCAACCAGTACAAATTCCACAATCTTTCCGGAAAATCTTAATACACAACCTAGTAAACAACTTAAATTAACCCAAATACAACAAATCATTACACAACAACAATCCGGAAGAAATTCAAATTAAAAAAAACATACCTTCTTCTGTCTAGAATCCAACAAAATATGTGAATTACAGAACCTCGTTAAAGCCATTGCTTTCGCTTTACACCCAGCAGCCAAGCACTTCCTCAACCCTTCCTCCACTCTCTCCTCCTCCTCTGCTTCACCGCCGCCATCTCTGATCCCTAATTTCGCATTCAATTCAAAAATATCTTTATCATTGTTAAAATCTCTCTTTCTTTTCTTATTTTTCTCGTCTTCTTTATATGGGCTTTTCCCATACTTCCAGTAATACTCTGTGTTTGACTTTGAGCTCTTCCATTAAGGTCCAGTAATGGGTTCTGTAGATCTGAGCGAGTTGTTTGGAGCGTCGAGATCGCCGAGTTACGAGTTCTAGGTGAGTGAGATATGTGGAGGATGAGAGAGCCGAGTCTTCGTCTGCGCCGTCGATTGTCACGGGATCGGGAGGTTGTGGCGGGGGTGGTGAAGGAGGGTTGGCCATGGGAGGGTTGGAGAGAGCGAGCGAGTTGGATTTGAGGGGGTTTTGGGTCTGCACTTCAGACTACTAGTAGTGTGCTGGTGTCGGTTACCTTTTCATTTTTCTATGCTTTACTGTTTATGATCTAACTGTTAAAGCAATGACCAATAATGTTCTTGCTCATGGCATTGCTCTGGGAGATGTATTTGCGTCTTTAAATTAGGATGCCGTTTCATTTACATGGGGAGACCATGTCCTGTGCGTTCATGGTGTTATCTGGTGCAAGTTTGCTTTGCTTGCAATTGGGAATGGGATAAGAAATCCCTTCTCCCTTCCTTGTTTAATACTATTGTTTGGATTGCTGGTTGCAGGTTCTCACAGATTGAGGTGCTGCCCTTTAAGCCAGAAATATATATATATATATATATATATATATATATATATATATAATCAGGAATTTATTATCAGTAAATCCATTTTCAAAAATGATTGTGATGTGAATTCCATTCCACATTCTCTGAGAATCGAATGTCGCCATTGGATCTAAATATACTAAAAAAAAATTAATTTTTTTTAAAAATAAAATTTGATGAAAAGCCCGCAGCCCCAAACAGATCCACTTGAAAAGTTGAATAAAACTCTCATTAAAAAAAAAAAAAAAAAAGGAGAGACACCTTTCGCCGCAAATTAGATGATGAACGAAGTCCATTCACCCGAACTCTCAGGTCATCCTGACCCCAGAAGCACATGCTGCTGGCCCACGCAACCATTCAAAACCATAACGGCCACAAACTAACCACCCTTTCTAAAAGCTACTCTCAAACATTTTAATAATTTTTTTTTCCAAAACAAAAGGGGAAAATAAAAGAATACAAAGTGACAAAGATGCTAAGCAGGACAGTTGTTTCAGTGTCTGCTGTTTCTTCAACCTCTTCAACATCTCCGTCCCGATTTCTGTGCAAAGTGAACCCAACAATCCCTAAATTCTTGGGTCTGGAAAAACTCTCCCACAACTTCACAAACTGTACCACATGGAACAAAAACTTGAACTTGAATAGAAAGTGTAGTACAAGAATGGACATTTTCACGACCAAAGCATCAGCAGCAGCTCAGCCTTTAACAAACGCAGATGAGCTCATTGGGTCTGTTGAGACTTTCATCTTTGATTGTGACGGTCTGTGTTTCTCGCTCGCTCTTAAGTTTCTTGTCAATTCATTTCTTAGAATAAAAAAAAGAGAAAAAGAGTTTTTTTTTTCCATGTATTAATGAAGGGGTGAGTGATTTGCAGGAGTTATATGGAAAGGAGATAAATTGATTGATGGAGTCCCTCAAACTCTTGATATGCTCCGCTCAAGAGTTTGTATTTAATTTGTGTTATAGTGCCTCTTTTTTTCCTTTTACAGTGCTGTCAGTGTTTACTTTCTTTTGTAAAATTGTGGGTTTTCCTTTGTTGGATTTCAGGGGAAGAGACTAGTTTTTGTTACAAACAACTCAACAAAGTCTAGGAAACAATATGGTAAAAAGTTCGAGTCACTTGGTCTTGATGTCAGTGAGGTTAGTAAGTCACAACCCCTTCTTTTCCATTCTTTTGTTTTGATTCACTAACAGCTCCTTTGAATCTATCCAATTGTTTCAGGAAGAGATTTTTGCATCTTCTTTTGCCGCTGCAGCCTATTTGAAGTCAATTGATTTCCCAAAAGATAAAAAGGCAAGTAACAACCTTTTCTATTTCTTGCAATGGGGTTTTGTTATAATTGTGTGGTTATGGTTGTGGAGATTATGAGATGTGGTAGCTGATAATGAATTGATATCCGTGCATGACTTGTAGGTTTATGTGGTTGGTGAGGATGGCATCTTGAAGGAGCTTGAGCTTGCTGGATTTCAGTATCTTGGTGGGCCAGTATGTATGAGTTCCAGTTTGCATTATATTTTATTTCAACTTCTATATATGCTTTGAAATCATCAGCTGTTAGGAATGCTAGAAATTTCCACGAGTTATTCAATACTGTGCAACGTGCAATGACCTTTACTTGCAATAATTTCTGTTCCTGCTAATGCCATTTTCTAGCTTGTTGGTTAGTTAGCAGTAGCAATTGTTATGAATATGTTATTTCTATTTTGTATTGTTCACTTATACAGGAAGATGGTGGAAAAAAGATTGAGCTGAAGCCTGGGTTTCTGATGGAGCACGATAAAGATGTAAACTTCTATTCTTTTTTCTTTCCCTTTCAATAAGGTATATCCTGACAGGCAACTTGAGTAGGACATCTTTAGGTCGTGCTTTGTTTTATGAGCAAACGGTAGCATGCTTTTCCCAAAATTTAGGCGTACTAAAGATGTTTCTTCATTGCTACTTAGGTTGGGGCAGTTGTTGTTGGATTTGATCGCCATTTCAACTACTACAAAGTCCAGTATGGAACACTCTGTATAAGGGAAAATCCTGGGTGTCTCTTCATTGCTACAAATCGTGATGCAGTCACCCATCTTACAGATGCTCAGGAATGGGCAGGTTCTCATCTCCCCTTCGTCACAAATTTATGTTCCATTACATTGATTTCTACTCATATTCAGGTTATGTAGGTTGTGATGCATGATGTATAGAAAACAAGATATGCAATGATCTCCAATATTCAGCTTGATACCAATTTCAAATGAGAAATGTGGTGTTAGAAGACTTGTACACCCTTGGCCTTTTGAAGAGCTGAATATCAGTAAAATGAGTAAACTAGCAGAGTTGTCTGTAATCCTTCCAAGCATTAAATTGCATGTTCTGAAAATATGAAATTCAAACCAGTTCCATCTATGTGATTTTGGCATCAATAAGTGATAATAACATGCCAGTCCTGGACTTTGAGTTCGTGGACTAAAAAATAGGCCAAGGCTGTACTTTTGTATTGTTAGCTAGAAGGTTCAAATGTACTTAAATGTGGTTAATAAGCAAGTGTTATGTGATATCGTCCCTATTGTAAGAAATGTAAAAATATGAGCTGGTAAAAGAATAGAAATGGTTGGGATTAATTTCCAGTATACTTTCCCGCTCTGGGATTATGGTTTGAACTACACATGCAATGCATTGGCCCAAGCAACAATTATTGCACTAATCTATTTGGAGATTTACATTATGAGAATTCCTTGCATCCTTCTTTTGGGTAAGACTGACTTGTTCATATAAAAGCAACCATCGTGATATTTTTATTTCTGTTCCTCA
>Ga0325400_1002529_pt1 | contig 16107 bp, 11 predicted proteins | sample PopdelMetagenome_2_FD_205662 | JGI IMG/M metagenome (GOLD analysis project Ga0325400, IMG submission 205662) | Populus deltoides microbial communities from Bellville, Georgia, United States - Xylem-PdKOR-R1 | ecosystem: Host-associated > Plants > Phyllosphere > Stem > Wood/Secondary xylem... | reverse complement strand
CCGCCCGGGTCGACGGTGATCTGGAACGGCCGGCCGGCCTTGCCGCCCTTGACGCCCCAGCAGGCCAGGATCGAGCGGTCGGCGATGGACATGAAGTGCGCGTCGCGCAGCACCCGGATGTGCTTCTCGTAGCCGCAGCCGCCGCGGTACCGGCCGGGCCCGCCGGAGTCCACCGCCAGGCCGAGGGCCTCGATGCGCAGCGGGAAGCGGCCCTCGGTGAACTCCGTGGGCAGGTTCCGGGAGTCGGGGACGACGTGGATGGTGTCCTCGCCGTCGGCGTAGTACCGCCCGCCCGACCCGCCGCCGAGCACCTCGCGCATGAGGTAGGGCTCGCCCTCGGCGTCGGTGCCGTAGACGCCGGTGTACCGGATCGTCTCCTGGTCGGCCGGCATGCGGCCGCCGGTGGCCTTGGCCAGCACGCCGGCCAGCACGCCCAGCAGCCGCAGGATGACGAACGTGCGGGCGTTGGTCGGCGCCGGGAACACCGGGGTGAGCAGCGTGCCCTTCTCCGGGAACCGCATCTCGATCAGCGGGACGACGCCCTCGTTGACGTCGAGCTCGGCCATCCGCTCCGGTGTCGCCGCCAGGTTGCGCAGGATCGGCGCCAGCCACTTCTTCAGGAAGTTGCCGTCGGAGTAGTCGCCGCAGTGGTTGATCGGGCCCTTGGCCTGCGGGCCGGTGCCGGTGAAGTCGATGACCAGCGGCACCTCGGCGGTGGAGTCCATGGTCAGCGTGATCCGCTGGCGGTGCAGCATCGGCTCGTCGACGCCGTCGTGCTCGGCGTAGTCCTCCCAGACGTAGGTGCCGTCGGGGATCTGGGACAGGATCTCGGTCCGGTAGACCTCGGTCGAGTTGGCCAGGATCGCGTCGAAGCAGGCCTCGACCGCCGCGACGCCGTACCGCTCGAACAGCTCGCCCAGGCGGCGGGCGCCGGCCAGGCAGGCCGAGCACTCGGCGTCGAGGTCGGCGGCCAGCGAGTCGGGCATCCGCGAGTTGCGGGTCATGATCTTCAGCGCCGACTCGTTGGGCACGCCGCGGTCCCACAGCTTGATCGGGGGGACCATCAGGCCCTCCTCGAACATGCTGGTGGCCGCCGAGGGCATGGAGCCGGGGACGGCGCCGCCGATGTCGTCGTGGTGACCGAAGGCCTGGATGAACGCCACGACCTCGCCCTCGGCGAAGACCGGGACGGTCACGCACAGGTCGGGCAGGTGTCCGATCCCGCCCTCGGACAGGTAGACGTCGTTGTGGAAGAAGACGTCGCCCACGTTCATCTGGTCGATCGGGTAGTCGCGCACCACCGGCTGCACCAGCGCGGAGTACGAGCGGCCGGTGAGCTTGCGCAGCTGCCGGTCGTGGATCCCGGCCCGGAAGTCGTGCGCGTCGCGGATCATCGGGGAGCGCGAGGTGCGGCCGATGGCGGTCTCGACCTCCATCTCGATCGCGGCCAGCGTGCCGGCGACGATCTCGACGAGGACCGGGTCTGCAGCGGTCACTGGGCACTCTCCTTGGTGAGCAGCAGGTTGGCGTAGCTGTCGACGGTGGCCGTGAAGCCGGGGTGCACGGGCACCGTGGAGCCGAACTCCTCGACGATCGCCGGGCCCGCGACGACGTCGCCGGGCTGCAGCTGCGTGCGGGCGTAGAGCGGGGTCTCGACCCAGTCGTCGAAGAACACCCGCCGGGTGCCGGTGACGGCGTCGGCGACGGAGCCCTCGGTGCGGTCGGGCCGGGCGACGAGGTCGGGACGCCGGATCGGGCCGATGCCGCTGACCCGCAGGTTCACCCACTCGACCGCCTGGCGGGGGTCGGTGCGGAAGTCGTAGCCGTAGAGCTGGTGGTGCGCGGCGTGGAAGGCGTCCGCGACGCTTGCGAGCGCGGTGTCGTCGAGATCGCCGTCGGGCACGGGCACCCGGACCTCGAAGGCCTGCCCGACGTAGCGCAGGTCCGCCGTCCGCTGCATGCGCTGGTCGTCGCGGGCGAAGCCCTCGCCGTCCAGGGCGGTGGCCGCCCGGGCCTCCAGGTCGGCGTAGGCGGTGGCCACGGCGCCGGCGTCCAGCGCGGTGTGCTTGGCGATCATCGTCTGCACGTAGTCGTTGCGGACGTCGACGGTGAGCAGGCCGAAGGCGCTGACGTTGCCCGGGTTCGGCGGCACCAGGGTGCGGGGCAGGCCGAGGATGTCCATCAGCCGGCAGGCCAGCAGCGAGCCGGACCCGCCGAAGGTGGTCAGCGTGAAGTCGCGGACGTCGAGGCCGCGGGCCACGGTGACCTGGCGCAGCGCGTTGGCCTGGTTCCAGGCCGAGATCTCCAGGATGCCGGTGGCCGTCTTCTCCATGGCGAGGCCGAGCTTGCCGCCCAGGGTCTCCAGGCCACCGGTGGCGGCCTCGACCGACAGCGGGATCTCGCCGCCGAGCAGGTGCGGGGGGATCCGGCCGAGGACGACGTGCGCGTCGGTGACCGTGGGCTCGGGCCCGCGGCTGGGGTAGCACATCGGGCCGGGGTCGGCGCCCGCGCTCCTGGGGCCGACCTTGAGCGTGCCCTCGGGGGCGATCCAGGCGATGGAGCCGCCGCCGGCGCCCACGGTGACGACGTCGATCATCGGGATCTTGGACGGGTAGGCGCCGACCGTGCCCTCGGTGGTGAGCGCGGGCTCGCCGTCGATGACCACGGTGACGTCGGTGGAGGTGCCGCCGCCGTCGCAGGTCAGGATCCGGTCGAACCCGGCGGTCTGCGCGATGAGCGCGGCGCCCAGGGCACCGGCGGCCGGGCCGGAGAGCATCGTGGTGATCGGCTGGTGCACGACCTCCTCGGCGGACAGGACGCCGCCGTTGCTCTTCATGACGTAGAAGGGGACGCCGGGGGCGATCTCGTCCAGCCGGGACCGGATGCTGGTCACGTAGGCGCCGACCTTGGGCTTCACCGCGGCGTCGACCAGCGTGGTGACCGAGCGCTCGTACTCGCGGTACTCGCGCAGCACGCCGGAGCTGACGGACACGACGCAGTCGGGGTGCACCTCGCGCAGCACCTCGAGCATGGCCCGCTCGTGCGCGTCGTTCGCGTAGGCGTGCAGGAAGCAGACGCCGACGCAGGCGATGCCGGCGTCCTTGAAGAACTCCGCGGCCGCGACGGCCTGCTCGCGGTCGAAGGGCCGCACCTCGGCGCCGGTGTGGTCGAGGCGCCCGCCGACGGTGCGCACCAGGTCGGCCGGGACGATGCGCGGCGGCTTGACCCAGAAGTAGCTGTTGCCGTAGCCGTCGGGCACCGACTGCCGGGCGATCTCCAGCACCGAGGCGTAGCCCTCGGTGGTGATGAACCCGATCCGGTCGAGCTTGCCCTCGAGCAGCTGGTTGGTGGCCACCGTGGTGCCGTGGCTGACCGCGGTGACGGCGTCGCCGTCCAGGCCCATGAGGTCCAGGACCTTCTGCACGCCGGCCAGGAAGCCGTCGGCCGGGTTGCCCGGGGTGGACGGCGTCTTGGTGGTGGTCGTGGCGCCGGACTCCTCGTCCACCGCGACGACGTCGGTGAACGTGCCGCCGGTGTCGATCCCGATGCGTACCCGCCTGCTCGTCATGGTCGATAACTTAGCGATGAGATATTTCCAGCGGAAGACGTGCGGGCGAGAAGATCGGTCCCGGATGAGGGTTGGGTCACAGCCGGACCGGGAAGACGTGTCGTGGGGTTGCAGGTAACTGGGCGGTCCGCCATGCTGGTATCTGTAACCAGGTGTTACACGCAACGATCACGGAGGGCTGACCCCATGACCAGCACGCTGCCGCGCACCGACCACCTGTCCGCCGCCTTCTCGGCCGCCGACCGCGACGGCGAGGCGGTCTCCGCCCGGCTGCTGGACTCCTCGGCGCAGCTGTCCTACGACCCGACCACCGAGGTCGACTGGGACGAGCCGCTCGACCCCGCCCTGCACGGCCTGAACCCGGAGTGGAGCACGCTCTACGGGACGGCGCTGTGGGACGAGATGACCGAGGAGCAGCGGGTCGCGCTCACCCGGCACGAGGTCGCCTCGATCATGAGCACCGGCATCTGGTTCGAGATGATCCTGCAGCAGATGCTGCTCCGGGAGCACTACGCCGGGGACACCACCCGCAAGGACTTCCAGTTCGCGCTGACCGAGATCGCCGACGAGTGCCGGCACTCCCTGATGTTCGCCCGGGCCTGCGAGAAGCTCGGCGCGACCGGGTACGCGCCCAAGCGCAGCGGCATCGAGCTGGGCCGGTTCTGGAAGACCTTCGCCGACGGCGAGCGCGCCTTCGGTGCCGCGCTGGTCGCCGAGGAGGTCCTCGACGTCATGCAGCGCGACTGGATGCGCGGCGAGGACGTGCTGCCGCTGATCCGCACCACCAGCCGGATCCACGTGGTCGAGGAGTCCCGGCACATGACCTACGCGCGGCAGGAGATGCGCGAGAGCCTCGCCGGCACCAGCGCCCCGCGCCGGCGGGTCACCGCCTCGCTGCTGGCGATCGTCACCGCCGTCGTCGTCACCAACCTGGTGCACCGCGACGTCTACACCGCCGCCGGCCTGGACGCCGACCGCGCCGAGCGCGAGGCGGCCGCCAACAAGCACCACCACGCGATGATGCGCACCAGCAGCCGGCACCTGATGACGTTCCTGGGCGAGTGCGGCATGCTGACCGGCCCCGCCAAGGCGATCTACCGCCGCCTGCACATGCTCTGAGGGCCGACCCATGGCGTTCGCGATCACCCAGAACTGCTGCTCGGACGCCTCCTGCGTCTCGGTCTGCCCGGTCAACTGCATCCACCCCACCCCGGACGAGCCGGGGTTCGGGCAGACCGAGACGCTCTACGTCGACCCCCGCACCTGCATCGACTGCGGCGCCTGCGCCGACGCGTGCCCGGTCGACGCGATCGCCCCCACCTGGCTGCTGCGCCCCGACCAGCAGGTCTACGCCCAGGTCAACGCCGACTTCTTCACCCGTCCCGACGCCCCGGCCGCCCCGGCCTGGGACGCCCCGCGCTTCCCGACCGTCGACCTGTCGGCCATCGGTCGGCTCGAGGTGGCGATCGTGGGCACCGGGCCGGCCGCGGTGTACGCCGCGCAGTCGGTGCTGCGCGCGACCGAGGCGCGGGTGACCTTCCTCGAGCGGCTCGCCACCCCGGGTGGCCTCGCGCGCTACGGCGTGGCCCCCGATCACCCGGGCACCCGGCGGGTGCTGGAGCACACCGAGGCCGTGCTCGACCACCCCCGGGTCACTCTGCGCACCGGCGTCGAGGTCGGCCGCGACGTGACGCCGGCCGAGCTGTCCCGCCGCTTCGACGCCGTCCTCTACGCCACCGGGGCGGCCGGCGACCGCGGCCTCGACGTCCCCGGCGACGACCTGGCCGGCAGCGTCTCGGCCCGCGAGGTCGTCAACTGGTACACCGGCCACCCCGAGGCACCGCCGCTGGACCTGGCGCAGGTGCGCCGGGTGGTCGTCGTCGGCACCGGCAACGTCGCGCTCGACGTGGCGCGGATGCTGTCGTCGGACCCCGACCGGCTCGCCGGGACCGCGACGTCGCCGGCGGCGCTGGCCGCGCTGCGCGCCAGCGGGGTGCGCGAGGTGCTGGTCGTCGGCCGCCGCGGGGCCCAGGACGCCGCCTGCAGCGCATCCGAGCTGCGTGCGCTCACCCACCTGCCCGGGGTCCGCACCCTGCTGTCGGGCAAGGCACCCGACGACGCCCCGGCCGGGTCCAAGGCCGAGCTGTTCGCCGGCCTGGACCGGTACGACGACGACCTGGCCGCGGCTCCCGGGCCCGGCCGGCGCATCGTCTTCGCGTTCGGCCGGTCCACCCGCGCCCTCGTCGGGGAGGACCGGGTGCGCGGCATCGTGCTGGGGTCGACCGACGGCGAGGTCACCGTGCCCGCCGAGCTGGTCGTGCGGGCCATCGGGCACCGCGGCACCGAGCTGCCCGGCCTGCCCTTCGACACCGGGACCGCGCGGGTGCCGCACGAGGCCGGCCGGGTCGTCGGCGCACCGGCCGGCACCTACGTCGTCGGCTGGGCCAAGCGCGGCCCCTCGGGCGGCATCGGCGCCAACCGGACCGACGCCGAGGAGACCGTCGACTCCCTGCTGGCCGACGCCGCCGCGGGCCTCATCGGCCGCCGCCCCGCCCGCCGCCGCTGACCACCCGCCCCCAGCGTTGATCAGGGGGGTTGATCGACGTCCGTCCCCCTGCACCAGATCTGGTGGCGGAGGACGGAGTTGGATCAGGGGCCCTGATCGACGCTGGGGCGGCGCTCAGCCCTGGGCGAGCTCGGCCAGGTGCTGGGTGTCCCGCCAGCCCTGCAGCCGCGACTCGTAGTCGGCCGTGGCGATGCCCAGCGGCGCGGTGCCGAAGAAGACCCGCAGCGGCGGGTTCTCGCTGTCCACGAGCTGGAGGACGGCGGCCGCGGACGCCTCGGGGTCGCCGGGTGCCGACACCCGGGCCCGGCGCTGCTCGGCGGCCTTCTCCCGGAACTCGTCGTAGGCCGGGACCGGGGTGGCGTGCTTGGCCGACGCGCCGCCCCAGTCGGTGTCGAACCCGCCGGGCTCGATGATCGTGACGTGGATGCCGAAGTCGGCGACCTCGGCGGCCAGCGCCTGGGAGAAGCCCTCCAGCGCCCACTTGGAGGCGTTGTAGATGCCGATGTTCGGGAAGGCGGAGATGCCGCCGATGCTCGACACCTGCAGCACGTGGCCCGAGCCCTGCTCCCGCAGGAACGGCAGCGCGGCCTGGGTGACCCACAGCGCGCCGAACACGTTGGTCTCGAACTGCGCCCGGGCCTCGGCCTCGGAGATCTCCTCGACCATGCCGAACTGCCCGTAGCCGGCGTTGTTGACCACGACGTCCAGCCGGCCGAAGTGGGCATGGGCGCGCTCGACGGCCGCGAACACGGCCGCGCGGTCGTCGACGTCGAGCTGCACGGGGAGCACGCGGTCGCCGAAGCGGGCGACGACGTCCTCCAGCGAGGCGGTGTCGCGGACGGTGGCGGCGGCGGAGTCCCCGCGCTCGAGGGCGGCGATCGTCCAGGCGCGGCCGAAACCGCGGGAGGCGCCGGTGATGAACCAGGTCTTCGACATGCCGGGTGTAGCGCGTCAGGTGTGCGGACTGTTCCGTACCGCCGCCCGCAGCAGGTTCTTCTGCACCTTGCCCGTCGGCGTCCGCGGGAGGCCGTCGACCACCACGAGCGACTCCGGGTACTTCTGCCGTGCGATCCCCAGACCGTCGAGGAACGCCGTCAGCGACTCCAGCGTGACCGTCGCACCGGGCCGGGGGACGACGACGGCGCAGCCCCGCTCGGTGAGCACCGGGTCGGGCACCGCCACCACGGCGACGTCGGCGACGTCCGGGTGCCGGTAGAGGTGGTCCTCGACCTCCTTGGCGCTGATGTTCTCCCCGCCGCGCAGGATCAGGTCCTTGCTGCGCCCGGTGACGGTCAGGTACCCGGCGGCGTCGACCCGGCCGAGGTCGCCCGTGGCGAACCAGCCCTCGGCGTCCACGACCTGCCGGTCCAGCCCGTGGTAGCCCAGGAACATCTCCGGCGCCCGGGCCCGCAGGTGGCCGACCGTGCCGGCCGGGACCTCCCGCTCCTCGTCGTCGACCACCCGCAGCTCGCCCAGGCCCACCACCCGGCCGTCGGTGTCGGCGCGCAGGTCGGCCGGGTCGTCGGCGTGCCCGGCGGTGACCGTGGGGATCTCGGTGGAGCCGTAGACGCGCACCACGGTGCAGTCCAGCTCCCGCGTGGCCTCGCGCACCAGCTCCGGTGGGACGTCGGCGCCTCCGCAGCCGAACACCCGCAGCGTCGAGGACGTCGGCCGGGCGGGTGAGTGGGTGAGCCCGTGCAGGAACGGGGTGGCCGCGACGGTGACGCTGCAGCCCTCCTCGCCGATCAGCGCCCACCCGCGCTCGGGGGACCAGACGTCGCAGAACACCACCGCGGTGCCCAGCAGCGAGGCCAGGTGGAAGCCGTAGAGCACCCCGGTCACGTGCGCAACCGGTGAGGCGGACAGCACGACGTCCTCGGCGGTGAGCTGCAGGTGCGCCACCATGCTGCGGTCCTCGTGGCCCAGCGTGTCGTGGCTGTGCACCGCGCCCTTCGGGTCGCTCTCGGTGCCGGAGGTGTAGAGCAGGCACACCGGGTCGCCGCTGGTCCGGCCGGGCTCGGCGTGCCCGCCCTCGGCGGTGGCCAGCAGGTCCGCGAAGCCCCCGCCCCGCGCCACCACGACGTGTTCCAGCGCCGGGCAGTCCGGCCGCAGCCGCTCCGCCAGCGCCGCGTGGTCGAAGCCCCGGAACACCCCGGGGACGACGAGCACCCGCGCCCCGCCCGACCGCAGTGCGAACCGCATCTCCGCGTCGCGCAGGATCGGCATGAGCGGGTTGCTCACTGCGCCCAGCCGGATGGTGGCCAGGTGCACCACCAGCGCCTCCCACCAGTTGGGCAGCTGCTGGGCGACCACGTCGCCGGGCCGCACCCCCAGCCGGCGCAGCCCCGCCGTGCAGCGGACCACCCGGTCGGCGAGCTCGGCGTAGGTCAGCCGCACCCGGCCGTCGACGACGGCCAGCCGCGCGGGGTCGGCGGCGTCCACCCAGGCGTCCAGCAGCACCCCGTCCCAGGCGCCGGCCGTCGTCCACCGCTCGCGGACGGCGGCGGGGCTGCGCGGGAAGGCGGTCACGACGGCAGCAGGGTGGAGCGGGCCCGCTCGGCGAGCAGGAACTTGCGCGGCCGGCCGGACGGCGTCAGCGGGACCTCCCCCGCCGGGAGGGCGAGCACGTGCCGGGGCACCTGGTAGCGGGCCAGCTGCGGCGCGGCCCACGCGATGAGGGCCGCCTCGTCCAGCTGCGCCCCCTCGACCAGCACCACCCACGCCACCCCGACCTCGCCCATCCGCTCGTCGGGAAGGGGGACGACGTGGGCCTGCGCGACGTCGGGGTGCGCGGCCAGCACCCCCTCGACGTCCCCCGGCACGACCTGCTCACCGCCGCAGCGGTAGCAGTCCTTCACCCGCCCGGCCAGCCGCAGCCAGCCCTCGGCGTCCACCGAGCCCAGGTCGCCGGTGCGCAGCCAGCCGTCGGCGGTGAAGGTGGCGGCGTCGGCACCGGGGTTCTCGAAGTAGCCGGTGATCACCCCGGGGCCGCGGGCCAGCAGCTCGCCCACCGCGCCGGGCTCGAGCGGCTCGCCGGTCACCGGGTCGGCGGTCCGGTAGACGACCAGCCGGCGGTCCAGCTCCGGGTCACCGGCCACACCCGCGTCGCGCACCCGGCCGTTCGTCGTCCGTCGCCGGTCCGGGCCGTCCTCCGGGCGGGTGCAGGTGGTGGAGGCGGTGGTCTCGCTCTGCCCGTAGCCGGTGACCACCTCGACGTCGCCGAACACCTCGTCGATGGCGTCCCAGATGCCGGCCGGGGAGACCCCGCCCGAGGAGAACAGGTGGGTGAGCGAGCCCAGGTCGTGGTCGTGGGCCCGCAGCTCGGCCAGCACGCCGAGGGTCATGGTGGGGATGAGCAGGGCGTCGGTGCAGCGGTGCTGCTCGACGGCGCCCACCGTGGCGGCCGGGTCGAAGACGAGCTGCGGCACGATCGCACCGCCCACGAAGGGCACGGTGAGCAGACCCTCCACGAAGCCGTAGACGTGGTACATCGGCAGCGAGAACGTGATCCGGTGCCCGTCGGCGAAGGCCCGGCCGAGGACGCTGGAGAACGCCGCGCGCAGCAGCATGTCGTGGGTCAGCGGCACCCCCTTGGGCTCGCCGGTGGTGCCCGAGGTGAACAGCAGCACGGCGGGGGCGTCCGGGTCGCCGGGTGGCTCGTCGTCCAGCGGCTCGTGGCCGGTCAGGGCGGCCAGCGTCGTCGTCCCGGGGCGGGCCGGGGCCTGACCGGTCTCGAACACCACCACCGAGCGCAGCTCGGGCAGCGCGTCGCCGCCCCCGGCGCTCTCCCACCCCGGTGCCAGCTGGTCCAGCACCGCCAGGTGGTCGGTGCCGCGGAAGGAGTCCATGACGACGAGGGCGACGGCGTGCGAGCGCCGCAGGATGAACCCCAGCTCCGCCGCCCGCACCAGGAAGTTCACCGGCACCGCGGTGGCCCCCAGGCGGCTGAGCGCGTAGGTGACCACGGGGAACTCGGCGAAGTTGGCCAGCACCACGGCGACGTGGTCGCCGGCGCGCACGCCCAGCTCCCGCAGTCCCGCGGCCAGCCGTCGGGACCGGTCGGCGACGTCGCCGTAGCTCCACGAGGCCTCGTCGGTGATCACCAGGGGCCGGTCGGCGTACCCGGTCGCGGCGTGGTCGAGGGCGCCGGAGAGGGTGCGCGGGGTCCAGGCCGGGAAGCGCTCCTCGAGCAGGGCCCGGCGGGCGGCGGGGGCGAGCGGGTGGGCGGTCACCGGGCACCCGCCGTCATCGCGAAGCCGTCGTAGTCCTCGGCCACGACCCGCTCCAGGATGCGGCGGTAGCCCCGCACCCCGCCGACGTAGGGCGTGAACACCCGCGGTTTGCCGGGGACGTCGTCGCCCATGTAGTAGCTGCGGGCCCGCGGGTAGAGGGTGGCCTCGGCGCGCTCGTTGACGTGGTCGACCCACCGCGCCTCGGCCTCCTCGGTGGCCTCCACGGTGACCGCCCCCCGGGCGTCGGCGGCGTCGAGGAGGTCGGCGACCCAGTCCACGTGCTGCTCGATGCTCAGCAGCACGTTGCTCAGCAGCGACGGGCTGCCCGGGCCGGCCACCACGAACAGGTTGGGGAAGCCGGCCACCTGCAGGCCGAGGTAGGTCCGCGGGCCGGCCACCCACGCCTCGCGCAGCGTGCGGCCCTCCCGGCCGACGATGTCGGGCCGCAGCAGGGCACCGGTCATCGCGTCGAACCCGGTGGCGAAGACGACGACGTCGAGCTCGATCTCCCGGTCGGTGGTCCGCAGGCCGCGCTCGGTGAACCCGGTGACCGGGGTGTCCCGGACGTCGACCAGCTCGACGTCGTCGCGGTTGAACGTCTCGAAGTAGCCGGAGTCCACCGGTGGGCGCTTGGCGCCGAACGGGTAGCCCTCGGGCAGCAGGTGGCGCAGCAGCTCGGGCTTGGTGACCTTGGCGGCGATCCGCTCGCGCACGTAGTCGGCGACGGTGTCGTTGGCGCGCTCGTCGAGCATCAGGTCGCGGTAGCTGAGCAGGAACCCGAACCCGGTGGTGGGCCACTGCTCGTCGTAGTGCCGGCGGCGTTCCTCGGGGCTGACCTCCAGCGCCGACTCGCGCACCACCGGGAAGCTCAGCCCGGTCGGGGAGTTCCGCGCGGCCTCGCGGCGCTCGCGGTACTCCGCCTTGACCGCGGCGTCCTCCTCGTCGCCGACCGGGGCGTTGTTGGCCGGGATGGAGAAGTTGGGCGTGCGCTGGAAGACCGTGAGGTGGGCGGCCTGCTCGGCGACGACGGGCACCAGCTGGGTGCCCGAGGAGCCGGTGCCGATGACACCGACCCGCTGCCCGGTGAGGTCGACGCCCCCGCGCGGCCAGCGGGCGGTGTGCAGGACGGTGCCGCGGTAGTCGTCCTGGCCGGGCAGCTCGGGGTCCTTGGGGATGCTCAGCTGCCCGGTCGCCATGACCACGAACCGGGCCCGCCAGGTGCGGCCGTCCTCGGCCTCGACGTCCCAGCCGTCGTCGGCGAAGACCATGCGGGTGACCCGGGTCGACAGCTCGACGTCGCAGGCCAGGTCGAAGCGCTCCACCACGTGGTCGATGTAGCGCAGGATCTCCGGCTGGGTGGCGTACCGCTCGGTCCACCGCCACTCCTGCTCCAGGTCGGGGTCGAAGCCGTAGGAGTAGTCGTGGCTGCGCACGTCGCAGCGGGCGCCCGGGTAGCGGTTCCAGTGCCACACGCCGCCGATGCCGTCACCGGCCTCCAGCACCACGACCCGGCGGCCCCGCTCGCGGAGCGTGTGCAGGGCCCGCAGGCCGGCGAACCCGGCACCCACGACGACGACGTCGACCTCGGTCATGGCCCGACTGTGGCCCTGGACACACCGCGCTGTCAACATCTACGTTGGCGTTGACAGCGCAGTCGACCACAGGAGGACGACCATGGGCCGCAGGGTGCCGACACCGGAGATGCTCACCTACGAGAAGCAGGGCCGGATCGCCACGATGACCCTGAACCGGCCCGAGCGCGGCAACGCCCTGTGCCGGCAGCTGCGCGACGAGATGGACGACGTCCTCGACGACCTGGACAGCGACGACGACACCCGCGTGCTGATCGTGGCCAGCAACGGCAAGAACTTCTGCACCGGCTACGACCTGTCCGAGTGGGGCTACCTGTGGGGCACCGGCGAGCCCTCCCGCCCCGAGGACAGCCGCCCGCACCGGCGGGCCCCGATCTTCAGCCGCCGGGAGTTCCACGAGTCCCGCGAGCGGTGGATGCGGCTGTGGCGCATCCGCCAGGCCACCGTCGGTGTCGTGCGGGGGGCGTGCGTGGCCGGCGGGCTGGACCTCGCCGGGGTGCTCGACGTGGTGTTCGCCGCCGACGACGCGACGTTCGGCCAGCCCGAGGCGCGCACGATGGGCGAGATCCACACCTTCGGCATGTGGCCGGTGCACCTGGGCATGCGCAAGACCAAGGAGTGGCTGTTCACCGGCGACTCGATGACCGGCACCGAGGCCGAGCAGCTCGGCCTGGTCAACAAGGCGGTACCCGCCGACGAGGTGATGGCGGTGGCCCGGGCCTACGCCGAGCGGATCTCGCACGTGCCGCTGGAGATGCTCTACAGCCACAAGGAGGCGACCAACCGCTGGTGGGACGCCATGGGGATCGCCTCGGCGATCGCCGCGGCCAACGACGCCGACGCGATGGCCATCGCCGGCCCGTCGATGGCCGACTTCGAGCGGATCCAGCGCGCCGACGGGGTGCGGGCCGCCGTCGAGGACCGCGACGAGCCGTTCTCCCACCACCGCACCTACTGGGAGGCCTACCAGGCCGGGCGTGCCGCGGAGCGTGCGTCCCAGGACCGGTGAGCACGCCCAGCTCGCTGGGCCGCGGGCGCGCGGCCCGGCGGGGGGCGGGCAAGCCGGCCTTCGCCGAGCGGCGGGCCGACGTGGTCGCGGCCGCCGCTGCGGTGTTCGCCCGGTCCGGCTACGCCCGCACCACCCTGGCCGACGTCGCCGCCGAGCTGGGCATCGACCGGGCCTCGATCTACCACTACGTGGGCAGCAAGCAGGAGCTGTTCGAGGACGTCGTCGGCGGCACGGTGGCCCGCAACGCCGAGCGGGCCGAGGCCATCGCCGCCGGTCCGGGCACCCCGGCGCAGAAGCTGCGCGACCTGGTCGCCGAGATGATGTCCAGCTACGTCGACAGCTACCCGTTCCTCTACGTCTACCTGCAGGAGGACCTGCGCACCGTCCCACCGGAGCGGGCGGACTGGGCCCAGCACATGCGGGCGGTGAACAAGCGGTACGAGAACGCCGTCGTGGCCATCGTCGCGGCGGGCATGGCCGACGGCACCTTCGTCGCCCGCGGCGAGCCGTACATGGTCGCCGCGGGCGTCATCGGGATGGTGTCGTGGACCTACCGCTGGTTCGACCCCACCACCTCGCCGCGGTCGGCCGGCGACATCGCCCGCACCTACGCCGACGTGCTGGTGCTGGGCCTCCAGCAGGGGTGACTCACCCGCGGCGGTCGTCGTCCCGGGGGTGCTGCTGGTCCTCGGTGATCCGCGGCAGCTGAGCGGTGCCGGGCTCGTCGGTGCGCGGCTGCTCCTCCCAGATCGGCGGCTCGTCGGCCGGCACCGGCGGGCGGTCGTAGGCCTGGTACGGATCGGGCGCGGCCGAGGCGGCCGTCGCGCCGCCGCTCGGGGTGCCGCCGGACCAGGGCTGCGGTGACCCGTACTGCTGGCCGTACTGGTCGTCGGCCTGCGCGGGCGGGGTGTCGTACACCTGCGTCGGGTGCTGGTCGGCGGGCTGCTGCTGGGGCGGGTAGGGCGCGGCGGCCGGGGTCGCCGCCCGCTCCTGCGCGGCGCGCTCGGCGGCGGCACGCTCGGCGGCCATCCGCTCGGCCTCGGCCTGCTGGGCCCGCTGCCGCTCGGCCTCGGCCCGCTCGGCCTCGTGCCGGGCACGCTCGGCGGCCTCCCGCTCCTCGCGGACGCGGCGCTGCTCGGCGGCGATGCGGTCGGCCTCGGCCTGCAGCACCTCCGACGCCGGGCGCGCCGCCTGGGCCTCGCGGCGCATGTTGGGCGCCTCGGCCTCGACCTTGCTCAGCGCGTTCTCCCAGCGCTGGCGCATCGGCACGATGCCACCACCGCCGACGGCCACCACGACGACGCCGACGACGGCGACCAGGATCGCGTACAGGACGGCGTTGACCACGTTCTGCGCGATCTCGAGCTGGTTGAGCGCGGCGATGATGCCCAGGGCGAGCACGACCGTCGAGGCGGCGGTGGCCAGGGTGCGGGCGTAGGACAGCGAGCCCAGCGCGTTCTGCACGACCAGCCGGACGGCGGCGGCGACGGCGGCGGCGATGACCAGGATGAGGATCGCCACGAAGACCTTCGGCAGGTAGCCGATGATCGCCGCGAGGTAGGCGCTGATCGGGTTCTGCCCGAACACCCCGAACGCGGTCGACAGCACGAACAGCATCACCGCGTAGAAGACGATCTTCGCCAGGATGGCCGAGGCGTCGTACTGGCTGCCCTGCAGGAGCTTGCGGACTCCGCCGCGCTCGACCGCGCGGTCGAACCCGACCTTCTCCAGCACCTTCGTCAGCAGCTTCTCCAGCGCCTTGGCGATGAAGTAGCCGACGACGAGGATGATCACCGCCAGCAGCAGCTTCGGCAGGAACGCGACGACGTCCCCGAGTGCGTTCCCCACTGAGTTGCCCATTGCCTGGTCCTCCGGATCGGTTGCCTGCTCCGGGACACCATGCCCGTGCCCGCGGCCGTCCACCCGTCGAGGAACCGGACGGATCAGTCCTCCTGCGGCCGCCCGACCCCGGCGACGTAGAGCGTCAGCAGCACCGCGCCGGGGGCCAGCACGAACAGCGGCCACGGGAAGACCAGGTCGGCGGTGCCGAGGCTGACCGCTGCCCAGGTGACCACGTTCACCACCAGCAGGCAGGCCCAGATGGTGGTCAGCACCCGCATCGCGGTGCCACCGCCGGTGTCGCTGAACACCGGGGAGCGGCCGCGTCGGACCGGGTGCGCCGACGCGGCCGTCACCTCCGGGGCGGGCAGCGGCCCGAGGTCGGCGGTGACGGCGTCCAGGTCGCCGCGGGTGCGCGCGGCCCAGACCAGCCGGGCGCGCTCGTCGAACTCGTGCAGCTCCAGCTGGCCGACCTCGACCGCGCGCCGCAGCCGGGTCTCCACCAGCGCCCGGTCGGCGTCGGAGACCCGCAGCTGCGAGGACGGAACCGGATCGCTCACGACCCGCATCCTGGCAGCGCTGGTGCCGGGTGCGGAACCAGGCCGGTCATCGGCGGGGATGGCCGGCCTGGCTCCGCACTCGACGAGCAACGATCAGCGGCGGCGACCCAGCAGGTAGCCGACCGCGACGCCGAGCAGCGTCAGCGCCGCGCCGCCGGCGGCGGCCAGGGCCAGCTCGGCCGGCGCGGACCCGCCGGAGGAGGCCACCGGCGCTGCGAACCGGGTCGGGGCCGCGGCCGGGGCAGGCGCGGAGGACCCGCCGTGGACGGCGGTGTCGCTGACCGCGGCGGCCGACGGCGTGACGTTCGCGTTGGCCGGCGCCTGCACTGCGGGGGCCTTCCCGGTCAGCTCGGCGTCGATGGCGGAGAAGAACTGGCCGGCCAGCCGCTTGGCGACACCGGTGATCATCCGCTGGCCGACCCCGGCCACGGCGCCGCCGACGACCGCGTCGGCGTCGTAGGTCAGCTTCGTGCCGCCGTCGACCTCCTCGAGCGTGATCGGCACGGTCGCCCGCACCGACCCGGGCCCGCCGGAGCCCGAGGCGTGCATGACGTAGCGGCTCGGCTCCTGCTTGTCGGTCAGCTTCACCTCGCCGGCGTAGACCCCGCGGATGGCGCCGACACCGACCGAGACGGTCATCGCGTACTCGTCCTCGCCGGTGCGCTCCAGCCCCTGGCAGCCGGGGATGGTGCGGGCCAGCACGGCCGGGTCGGTGATCGCCGCCCACACCTCCGCCGGCGG
>Ga0325400_1002527_pt1 | contig 16112 bp, 9 predicted proteins | sample PopdelMetagenome_2_FD_205662 | JGI IMG/M metagenome (GOLD analysis project Ga0325400, IMG submission 205662) | Populus deltoides microbial communities from Bellville, Georgia, United States - Xylem-PdKOR-R1 | ecosystem: Host-associated > Plants > Phyllosphere > Stem > Wood/Secondary xylem... | reverse complement strand
AGCTATATGCGTAACACATTGGATTTTAGACTTGTAGGCTTTGAATCGAACTTCTTTTTCCTTGGCGAAGAAAGCTTATTCATCTATCAAAGTGATAAGTAAAGAAATGAAATTCTTGTATTGATCCGTACTTGCTTCCCCTTCGTTAATTACATTTTTATTTAGATTTTTTTAATAGGTGCCGAATGATTTTCAAACCTTTTCTCTTTAAGTAGTTAAACTGTTCATCACTTTGCGTGAATAACTATTGATATTGTCATATATGACTATAACTTGGTTTTGAGAGTGTTTCATCTTTGAATTCTATCCAATGAGATAAAGAATAAGAATGGTTTTTTTTTTTTTTTTTTTGGTTTTGCCAGTTTTTTAACAACATAAACTTGTCTAACCTATTTTTCCTTCTTCTTCTTTTTTCACAGTAACTCCCAACCTTCACTTCTCGAAAGCTTTTGGTCTTCTATCCATCCTTCTTCTAAGTTTAAATCCTCTTGTTATTCAACTTCATACGAGCTTATATTGATATAAATTAATACATAATTTAACTAATGTCTTTATTTATTGGATTTTTTTTAATGCATAGGTAAGTGATAATTACATAATTAGAAATTGTATGATAACTATTCCTTATTAAAGATCAATAACTTTTACTCCTTTTGTGATCTCAGGTTCGAGCCCTATAGTTGCTAATATGATGGTCACTGGAGATTTACATGGTCGTTAACTTTAGGTCCTGTGGGATTAGTTAAGGTGCACGCAAGTTGACCTAAATATCCACGTTAATAATAAAAAAATAAAAAAAAAAGTATTTGTATATAAAATAGACTCGTAACTAATATTCTAAACTTTTGAGTTGAATATAGCGTCTATACTTGTATGTAAATCCACATGTGTCCATATCTAATGTAAACGTGGAGGCCCATACATCTTCATAGTTTGAAGGGGAAAAAAAAAACTAAATCTCAAGCTCTGGATACTGCAGTCAAATTGTTAAACACTTTCATTAAAGAAAAAATTGTGTTCGAAAAGGCCGGACTCATAGGTGAAGGAGAGACTTGTTGAGTGCATAAGTGATCCCACGTTAAGGAAAAGGAAGGAATGAGGTTTTTACATGTAAGATGAAGCCATGACTAAATATTCGAAGTTTTTGTATTTGAGATGGTGTCAACTGTCGATGCTTCTATATATATGCGTCCTCATGTGCCTAGTTCCAATGCAAAACGCAGAGATACATGCATCACAAGGAGCTCCCCAACAATGTTTCAACTTGTCTCGTAAATCCAAAAATCAAACTATCGATATGTATATATTCTGCAATAGATTCTTCTACCACTTTCTTATAATAAAAATACTCTTTCAGATACAAAATCTTGATTTTAGAAATATTCTAATAATTGAGTCCTACAATGCACACTATTTATTTAATTTTAATTTAATTTCCTTTAAATATTAATATAATATTTATTGAAGTCCACCATATATAAGGATTATATATGCAGAAAAAAATTCTACCAAATTAAAAACTATCTTAACTTAATAGTTTAAATATTAGATGATGTCTCAAGATATAATTTATATTATTATCTAACATATCCCCTCAAGTGAAAGCTCTTTATACTTAAAACTTGCACAAACTCACACTTGTACTTAATTTTTATCAAATAAATAGGAATGGTAAGATTTGAACTCGTGATCGCGTGGTTATTAAGGCTCTGATACCATGTCAAGGAATCATTTAACCCAAAAACTTAAGTTTTTAGATGAGATTCCAAGATATAATTTATATTATTCTCTAATAATTTGCACATCTAAATATTAAATATATGCTAACATTTCATCTTTAATAACTTTGTTACACTCTTAATGTTTCACCTCATAGACTTCACGTTGTAGAGGTGTTTGATAATGTAGTATGGTGTGCTTTTCAAAATAACTTTTCGCTGGAAAATATAATAAAATAAATTTTTTATTATTATTATTTATTTTTAACACTTTCTTGTCAAAACAATCATAAAATACTAAAAAAAATATTAATTTTAATGTTTTTTTAGATTAAAAACATTTTTAAAAGGCTCTTAAAAACATAAGCAAAAGCTAAGCCAAACATCCATCATCTATCCCCTCCAAAAGCCAACCTGCAAGTTGGTTTCCAATCTGTGAATATGGGGCAATCCATCATGATTCCTATCGCATAGAATTATTTGCGGTCCTATCATTTAGTGCTCGAAACCACCTGCGAACCTTGGATCTTTGATCTATTTGGCATCAATGTTTCGTGCTCCATATACAGTACAAATTAAAGAGCTGCCCTAGCACAGAGGGGACCAATTTACAAGATAATGCACATCGTGGTCCTTATATATATATATATATATATATATATATATATATATATATATGATAGCTAGAAACTGCAGCCAAGAACAAGAGCATAGGTGCCCACTTTGCTGCAACACTGTTGGCTACAGCAAAATGTAAGGTGTGAAAACGAGAGAGGGAGGGAAAAGAAGAGAAGAATCAGATGCCAAGGACATAGATTGTAGGTATGCCGTACCATAAGCATCTAATCTTGAGAGGCAACTTTGATAGACCATCTAGGTTTTTTCACCTTTGAATAATACCCTTACAGTGCAAAATTTCACGTGTTCAGACAAAGATATGTTCTTTTCTTTTCTTTTTTCTATTATGTTCATAGTATCTAAACTATTAAATTTAATATGAACGATTGTAATTAGTTGACTATTTAACTTTGGTTTCTTGATAAATCATTAAATTCAAAATTAATAATTAATAATTAGATATTAAGAATATGATCAGTTTTATTTTCTTCTAAATACAAAAGAATGAAGATCCAATCAGCAAACTCTATATATTGATGAACAATTATATTTTCCAATGACTTAGCTCTATCAAATTGATAGTATTTGATGTTGTGTTATGCCCCTGCAGATAATACTCTCTCTGTCTTAATGTTATTTGTTCATGTTTCCATTTAGAGACGTTCCAAAATATTTGTCATGAAGCATTTGAAAATGTATGATTTTTCAACTTTATCCTTATTTATTTAATTAATTGCAATTTTATTTCAAAGTACATGGACTTGCAACATTTTTCAATACAATAATAGTTTTAAGAATGCGCACAGTGATAAAGCAATAAATAATATTTTGATAATTAATTTTTTAAAAGAGTTTTGATAAATAGTTGGAAATCCATCTCCTAATATTCTTACATGAAAGGTAAGAATGCATCACATGAAAATTTAATTATATAACAAAATAAAATAATTAGACAAAAATTTTATGAATTAGTAATAAAATTCACTTTTATAGTTTTTATGCATCAGCATCTAGGCAAAATTCCATCAGTAATTTCAATATCAATGAAAAAACATAATTGAAAGATATCTTCTCAAGATATTTTTTTTTGTCAATAATAAAATTATCAACCAAATATTCACATCAAATTTTACCATTTATTTTTTATCAGAAACGTCATCAATACCTAAATTGCTGACATAACATATCAGAAATTTTAATAAGATTATTTTAATTTTTTTATTCCATTCGTTGTTTTGTTGAAAATTGTTGATGAAAATTTTTGTTGTAATTTTTATCAGAGTAAATAATAACAGAGTATTTTCCATAAGTAATTTCATGTTTTTTTTTCATTTTTCTAATAGTGATATTTCTCATTAATAATTTAATAATCTTGATTAAACTATCACTCTGCCATGTGATAATGTGTAGAGTAGCCATCCTTTATTTCCTTATAATCAAGGAAAAGTTACCACTTATAATCTCCTTAGAAATGAAGGAGAATCTGCTACCTTTTGTCTCCTTGATTCTGAAAGAGAATTTGCTGCCAATGCACCTCCTTTTCTCTACCTCTTATTTTTCCTCGAAGCACCAGGAAACTTCAATATTGTTTATAGCCAAACAGTCCCTATAGAATAAGGATTGATGTTGACCTCTTTGTTTTGACAACTTTGGAATCCTTGCAAAAATATATAAGTAATATGTTACCATATATGTCAACAACAAAATTAAGAAATTCTTTCCAAACATAGAATCCAAGAATCATAAAAAAATAATTCCAAACCAATTAGAAAAATAATACAATTTTTGTACAATAACTTCATGTATCATACTTTTTTATTGGACTCCAATTGACTTGAAAGTTTATCCTAAAATAAAATAATACCTCTGGAATCATCTGATATAATTTAACATCGATAAAATAGTCAAATCTAAAGTTATGCTTAATATTGTAAAACTAGATAGTAGAAAATATTAAACCCAAAATGGTCTCTTTAATCAATTCGATCCTTGGACTTGCAATAAACTTGAACGGCAACTCAATTAGATTCTTTGATGTCGTAAAATGATTTGCATCGTTTTATCTTCTTTTTTTTCTTCTTCTTCCCTCTCTCTTCTTTTTCTTCTAATTTAGAAAAACTAAATTTGTGTTTTTTTTCTTTTTTTTATTTTAATGAAAGCATGTTCTGAATAAGATTTAGGTTGGATTGTTTATGTGTTTGTGTGTAGATCTAGATTACTTTCTATATTTAAGTATATGGTGCACTAAATCCTTGCAAGGACAATTCAAGTTTTGAATTTTAAATAGTTTAGTGTATGGCTAAATTTATGAAAGGACTCATTGCTAGTTGAAATGCCAAATTATAGTATTGTTGCTTCCATCATTGTTGTTGTCAAATCCTTTTAAAACAATAAGATTCAATTTCTATTAATTGTCATTGTTTCTACAATTATAATGTGAAAATTGTAAATGTTATTCTCTATTTTGCTTACTGATTGATTGATTAATTTGCTTCTAGCTGAGCCATTGGCCACAGCATGATTAATTTCTTGCAGCATTATTGCATGCTTGAGAATCCCATAAAAGGAAATTGATGTTGTGACATCCACTACAGATATATCTAGCCTTTCAACTTGAGTAAACGACACTAGCTTCTTGTGGTACATATAAATTTCTTTATGTATATATAATATAATTACTTGATTTAACTATGTTAATAACTTTTTACATGAGAAGTCTGAGATAAGCCCGAGAAAGCAAGAGTGTATACACAACACATGTACAGCTACAATTGTACGTGCATGAGAGTAATAAATACATTAACATATATATAGAATACAAATAAACTTGTTCTTGATGTAACGCCTACCATGCTTAGTTTTTGAGCTATAGCTTAAAATCTTAATTGATCTTCATCATTACTCTTATACTTATAAGGAATAAAAAGAAATGAAGCATATGGTCCTCACACATCATTATTCTCCCTTTTTCACTTATTTATCAAGGTCTTGTAGCTTCTTGTTTGCTTCATATTTTTTGGTTCCTCGATCCTATTAGCCTTCTTGATTAGTACTTTCCAATATGGGAACAAGCAAAGCTGAAGGAAAGAGGAACTTGAAGGAAATAGAAGATGAAGAGGAAGATGATGATGATGAAGATATTTATACTGGGTTAGGGTTTGGAGATGATGACAAGATCAAGAAGAAAGGAAGAACAGGGTCTGGTTGTGGTGGTGGTGGTGGTAGGTCGTCGTCAAGTCCACCAATTTCTTGTCAAGCAAAAAATTGCACAGCTGATATGACTGATGCCAAGCGATACCATAAACGCCATAAGGTGTGTGAGTTCCATGCCAAAGCTTCTTCTGTACTTGTAAATGGAGTCCAGCAACGCTTTTGCCAGCAATGTAGCAGGTGAAACCTTAATTTTCCAAGTCATTTCTAATTCCAACACTTCAAGTCAACTCGTAATTTTTTTTTCTTTTGAAGAAGGGTAAAAACACAAACGATATCTTGGTCTTAATTAGCCCTATCGATCTATATAATAATGTATATTGAAAAGCATAACACCTAATTTCACTAATAGTTTTTTAGATTGACATTTTCTTCCTTTTTTAATTGTGAAATTAACAATATTTCCCATTCTATATGGCGACTCAAATACATGACTATTGGTCTTAATGATGAAGAGGCTGAATATATAAGCTTACATTTAAACCCTTTTAAAGGAAAGGTAGAATTCTATTGCCATGACACAAGCCCAAATCAAGATAATTTTTTACGTGTAAAAAGGCATTGGTAATTGCCAAGAAAGATCATTCATAATTAATTAAGTAGGATGGGGATCTCTGATCTAATCGTACAGTTAAAACCTTTCTATGATTTATGATTCGAGATTATATATTTTTCATTAAACATACAAATATAGCTAGGAATAACTAAATATATCCGAATTGAATATCATCAAGAAGTAATTTCTCCTTAATTACTTTTTTAAGAAGATTTTCTCCTTAATTCTAAAAAAAAAAATCCCTCTTCGATAAAGTAGACTAGTCCCATATATATAATATGAAGAAAAAGTAAGATTTTATATGTTATGAGTTTTACCTTGAAGATAAAAAGTTCAAATACCAAAATTAACCTAAGTAATAAAAATTAATGTCTCCCCACAACGAAATACTATTTAAAATTCCTGCATCTTTTTTTATATTTGTGCCAATTCTGCCTAATTGTTAGCCATATTTCCCCTAAAAACTACAAAGAAGTTACCTATCTAAGAAGTAAAAAAAAAAATAAAAGGAAGAAGAAAGAAAGAATGAACTATATCATGTATATGTATAGATGTTGAACATTTTACCTCCTTATTATCCTTAGGAAAATAAAGAAACAAAAGAGCAGTGCATTTTCCACTTTCAATAATAGGTTCTTACTACTCCGTAATTGAGAAATTTAATTTGTCACTAAAACAATTAATGGAATGGTGCCTGTAGGTTCCATGATTTATCTGAGTTTGATGACAGCAAAAGGAGTTGCCGGAGGCGTTTAGCGGGGCACAATGAACGGCGTAGGAAAAGCTCGTCTGACAACCAAGGAGAAGGCTCAAATTGACGAGAGGACTGCTCAGGTGTACAGGAGGTATGCTCACAGAGCAAAAGACGGAGACAATTACATGTTATTTCCCCACAAGTGACCTCTTCCATGCATTATTTAATTAGATTGGTTAGAATATCTAAATATGTGATCTCTGGCAATATGCTCTCTCTCTTCTGTCAATTTTTAGCTTTAATATAATAATAATAATAATAATAATCTATGATGTGTACTAATATTCAATAAATGGATGCGACTGGAAGTCTTCTATCTAATTTGCCTACCCTTCAGATTAATTAGTTGGTGTTCCTCCAGAAGTTTTTTTGTTCCATTTAAGTTCATCATTCATCTTTTTCTATAATTTGCATGAATAGCCAAAGATTGGTCTCTGCAAACTGACGATAATATATTAGTCAGTTTATGGACAAAATATTTTGCCTCGATTGAATCTTGAAGGGTTGATTGCATGAAGCAAGTTTCCATTATAAAACAAAGCTTTTTTATATAGGTATTTGTTAACAATTTAATTGTTTTTTATTGAGACAATTGGATTATTATTTTTTTTATGAAATACAAGAGATTTATTTAATCCATTGTTATAGCCATTAAACACATGGCTTAGCAAAGAATATTGCATAAAACTTTAAAAGAGATCTTTGGCCTACTTGATTCTGCATTACATAGTCATAGCTTGATTGGGACCTGTCAACACAATTAATTCCACAACCTTCATAAAATCTGGTAAGTCAAACAAGGATCATTTTCTCTTTCAGGCACCAATATCAGAGCACTCTTCTTGAAGAAATACTATCTGGAGCTTAAATTTTATATTAGAATCACCCCAGTTCCAATGTAGAGAACTTCATGAGTCAAACCCAATAATGGTGATGCAATGAAAAATTAGAAATCCTTGGTAATTAGCTATCACTTTTAGTCACGGTTTATCCCTAGCATTTCATAGCTAGCTCCCAGGTCACTATTGCGACGGCATTAGCAGGAAATGCTCTCACTATTGTCGGACCCAAACCCGTATAACATCCTTTAAGTCCAGCCCTTCTGTAGATCTATCAAAAAAAGAATTAATTACGTCCTCCTTTCTCTTTATACAACAATATTTTATAGTCTACTGGACAGCCCCCTGGCATTAGAAGTAGGGAATCCTTATAAAATCAACAAAAAGAGAAAGGAACAGGACATCTTACAGAGTTCAGAATTAGAAATGGATTTCTTGTGGAGCTTTTATCAGGAGATGTCTGGATGATGGTTTTCGCCACATCCAAAGGCAAAACAGCAGACCAAAACTGGATAACATCAGAATGTAAAACTGTTAATGACTTCATGAAACACATCAAACAATTTTTTTTTTTTCAAATGATATGCAAGGTTTTCAGGATACATACAGCTACGCCACCAAGGCCACCAGTCACAATTCCAATCCCCATGTCAACTAAATTGCTGCGTTCAGATAAAGTGGGTTTCAATTTTAAATGCATGTAATGACGAACATACTCATAAACACTAAAGAAGACTGCGTTTCCAATAGATTCTCTCAACAACGTTGTAAAACCTCCACGAAAAATGCCTGTCACCTGAAAGGTTTTCCATCAGCAAAGACACATCATAAATTTAAGTTGCCAATAGACAGAAGGTTTTCTCACCCCTTCATTTTTCACTGTTTGGAGGGCACAATCAAGAGGGCTGCTGTATCTACTGCACTCTGGAACTAAGGAGTCAGTTCCTTGAATTTGCATCCTCAACTGAAGAAACTCAGTTTCACCATAATGCTACAGGAGGAAACACCAGAAAGGAGACAGCACTACCATATATGAATGCTACAAGTGACTTACTTTTACTAGCTCTGATGGGCATAATAAGAAACTGATAATAGCTTCACCATATGCTGCTGATGGAATTACTACTTGGGGTCGAGGCGCATCACTTTGCAATCCTCCCTTCATGAGTAAAGGGGAAGGAGGTTATTTCCAATTACATAATAGACTGAACTCTCAACGTGACTTCAAAACATATATATGCACAAAAAGGTTCTTCCAATTAACTTCACACAGACCTGCAATGACTGCTTTGTTTGAGAATATACGCCAAAAAGAAGGGAACTCTCAAAAGCCATCCCAACAAAAGATGACGATGCCCCTCTGTACAGTCCTTTAACCTGTCAATGACAATTATCATCTGGCTATACTTTCAAAAACAAAAATGTCAGGAACATGCAAATCCTAAACACCTTCACCTCTTCCCCTCGAACAGAGAGAGAAGATGCAGGCACACTATAACTCATGACATGTTTTACTAAGACAGTGTATGGCCTAGAAGCAGTGCACCAAGGATTGTTATAAGGTACCATAAAGTATTTTAATCAACTCCAGTGACAGAATCATTAAAATAATGCCAGAGACCAAAAAGGCGGAAACATTTTGCTGAAATTTATGAGTTCATAGGTGAACTAACATCATCAAACCTACAATCTTCTCACTCACAGGTTTCCCCATGAATCATCTTTAACTTTACATAATTTACTAATACAAATAACCTTGGACAAATCACTAAGCAATATCATTAAGCCACCAAACATGGAAAGGCATATTTATAAAATTCTACCCACAAAATATGTTGTTGAATTCTTCAGATCAGTAAGAAGTCTGCAAATTATCCATGCATAAATTGTTACACATACTTAAATCCATCATTAACGCAATTGAAAATATAGATTTCCATTTTATCAATCCAATTCAACTTAGAAATCATTGAGTTAATTTTGTGGCTCACAAGAAAACATTAAAAGAGCATACTCCTTCAGTCTGTAGTATCCTAGTAGTGCAATGCAAACCATTCTTGTACTTAATCCCATGTGCTTCTGTATTATGTATCTGCAGCTTCACCTAATGAAACACAAAAACAGAAACAATTCAGCAACAATCCATTGTCAAAACCACAAAGCTATGCAATGACTCATAAACACAAACCAGTATCTATCAACAAAACGACCCACATTCACTACCCTCTTAAGCATCTCCACTATCGTTTTTGCGTCTCAATTCTCAATTGGTGCCGAATGAGAGGGTAAAGAAGGTGGAGATTGCCTACAAACTACAAAGAGATGGGGAGTACTGAGAGATGATGGGTCTTCTCATTCAACAGATGGAACCAAGTTGTGGGCTTTGACCGTTGCTGTAATTGAAGCATGTTAGTTGTGTAGTGTCCGACCTTGTAGGGTGTAATTAAAAAAAAAAACACAGAATTTAGCTCCCTTGTTTGGTAGACGAAAAATTCTTCAAATTTATCATATATTTGTCTGCTTTCATTGTCTACATTCAATAATTAGACAGAGTTATAAACAATGTAGTCTCTATCTATGGGGTGAATTTATCACAGCTTGTTTATAATTTAATCGATTTGAATTGAATTATCATAATGTGAAGAGTATGTTATTTGATTCAAAAATCTGGATGGTGTTTCAATAAGTTGGCAATATTTTTTATTTTAATGATCAAGTTATAGGAAGAACTTTCGTGCTCTAAATCCCTCCATAATCGAGTGATAAATAAAATTAAGTCATCCAATGTATATTCATTAAAAAATAAATCCACTCAATTTAAAAACTAATTTTACTATTGAAAGAGGATGGTCAATCACTGTTCCTTCCACCACTATGCATCCTCTCACATTTTACTATTTATAACACTGTTCACTGTGCAAATCTCCTTTCTTGGTCCCTCGAGTTTTGGGTTTGTTTATGAAAGGAGATTTGTTTTCATTGTCCTAGAGTTTTTTATTCTCTTCATTGCATGCTATCATACGTCTAGGGTTCGAAGATGGTTCCAAAGTAAAATGGTGGGTAAATTTTGTGAAATTCAATTTCTAAATATTGTAAAAAATACAAAATCAAAAGAAAAAGGTTAAAAATTGATATTGATAAAAAATAAAAGCTTTTTTCCATGTCTACCGTTCAAAAGGCGCATGAAAATACCCTTTAGTCCCTAAATTTTTAATTTTTATATTTGATCCCTTCTATTTATGAATTTTTCATTTTAGTATCAAATTTTATTTTTTTGCATTTCAATGCTTGGATTTTTAGATAGGACAGAACTAAAAAATTTAAGAAGAAAAAAAGCTTTCGGGTGACCGTATTACAATCATTAAAAGCTTTAATTTTGGTGTCTATGGATTCATTTTTAAAAGAGAAACTCGATGAAAGTGGTTTTCACCTTTAATGATGCCAAAAAAATAGATTGAAGCTCGCAAAATTTTGGTTTGATTTTGAATTTTTAGCCAAATTATAATGTATTTCGTTATTAGAAACGTGATTTTAGAGATTTATAAAATGTTTTTTCATGTTTTGAAATGAAAAAATAATTGAAATCTTGGTTTTTAGAGTTCAAAAATTCAAACCTTATATTTTTTTTTTAATCACGGGAGCCATCTCTAGTAACCAAAAACGTTGTAATGGATGACACAGGTTAGGCGCGTCAACTTATAGGGTGGCAGGTTGACCCGATTCAATTGTGTTTTTTTAATGTAATGATATGGTTTTACACACAAATTATCTTTAAAAAAAAACTAAAACGATATCTTTTAAATAATTTATTTTTAAAAAAAATATTGACCAAGTATAACCCAAGTTTTGGTTAAGTAATTTAAGTTGCAGGTTGATCCATAAGGGCATCCAGATTTTGGCTAGTGAACTCATGCAATTCTAAAAAAACCCTGTTTTGAACCTGGTTCCAAACCAATGAATCACTAGATAAACCCAGGATTGATAGCTTTTGCCTGGACAATAATTGGCGTTCTGCATTTGGTCGTCCCAACTTGCAACTGTTTCAGGCTTTTTTTATTTTGGATGGTAAGTAAATTTTCTTCTTACATCTTTGAATCGTAGGAGAGGAGAGACTGCGAGAAAGAAACTTGTAAATGCACATGCCCTACTTCGAATATGAATAGCTTAATTAAGGAGTGTTTATTTTTTAGGTTAAAATTATTTTTTTAATTATTTTTTACTTGAAAAATATATTAAATTAATATTTTTAAGTGTTTTTTTTATGATTTTGATGTAATTATATCAAAAAATATATATAAATAAAAAATAATATTTTAATACATTTTCAATTATGCTCTGTAACACTTGTTTAAAGACCATTTAATCTTAAGGAACTTTTGTTTTTTTACACCGAGCCCCGTTTCAAACTTCGTTTTTATAAAAGCTAAAACATGTTTTTCTATTCATGAAAACATGTTTTTTATTTATTTTAAATGTAAAAATCTAATTTACTATAATTTTAACCAATCATATATTTTTTTTAAATCCCAACTAAAATTGTTATTTTAAACCTATTTTTTAATATATATATATATATATATAAACGCAACATATGCATCTATCCACACAACCGTTAAAAAAAACCTGTAAGTCAAACACACCTACCTCGCCGATGAAAAACTACAACATGGTGTGCAATAGCTGACGCGATGATGCCTCGAGTATTATAGGGGGGGGAAATGCTAGTGTTTGACACGTCTTGTACCAGGAGAGTCTAAACACCTCCTCTGATGCTTCAAACACAAGAAGTTAAAGCTGATAGAGATAATGACCCTAGGTTGAAGAAACCTGCGAGTGATAACAAGGGTTCGAGGCAACTGTGATCTAAAATTGTATCAACTACGATAAAAGAATTTTAAATCTGTCAAGTTCAGAATTATAAATAACATACAGAAAAGGCGAACCAGCAATAGTGTTGATTTATGTACAAGAATATTATTTGAATTTCAATTATGACAATCCTCCACTCGCAGGGGCATGCGCTCTGACCTTTTCACTCTTCATTTTGCCAGCCCCTGACAACTTCATTCCTCATCCAATTCGCAATTTGTGTGCAGACTGAAGCTCATTACAGTGAGAGGTTTCAAAGCCTCATTCTGATACGAGTTATAATGCTGCTACCCTCCTATGTGGCACAAAATGGCAGTCATAATTTACTGGGAAAAGTAACACTTGAAATGCTCTTTGCATTGCCTAGTTGAGGTGTCCCTCTGAAAAGCTTCTCTCTTTCATCAATGAATTTAGCAAATCTAGACCCCTTCACTTGTTTCTCATAATCATACAGTATTGACTCTGGCAGAGATGGCAAAGGAGGCCTTGGTTTGGGGGAGAGTGGTGGCATTAATGCCCATATCGAAGAAAGGTGTTCATTAGGTCGGTCAAGATTTTGCAGAAGTGAAGTATTCCGCATATCTGTCACGAGAAAAACTGTCAGCATTCACAAGCATGCTTTACCTTCATAAACTACAGCAGACTACAATAGCAAACATCAAAAACACATGAATTGAATAGATTCGTCTTGTATCACATATCAATTTAAATCCTATAGTTTCTATATTCCCTAATACTTAGTAAAGACTAAGAATCCAATAGAAACATAATCTTTAATAACTTTTATGAAACCTGATTTTCAAAAAAAAATTTCTTTCTTGGTGTTCATGGTCATTAATTAATAAAGCATATCACTTTGCAATGATGAGCTTGAGCATCTAAATTATGTGGGATTATAGAAGAACTCATTTCATTATCAACGTGATCTCAAAACCAGGTTCAGATGAACTACCTTTTGCAAAATCAAAGATTGGAGCCAAAACTGCACATGGAATACTGAAGTTCAGATGTGGTATAACTGTTCCACCACCATGCCTTGCATTGCTGTACCAAGAATATATCTCATTAAATATAGAAGTTCAATCTGCAAGCACTGAAGATCTTAATTAGAAGAAAATGACAAAAACAAAATAGAAGACTTGCTTGAGAGCTCACAAGCACAGAAAAAAAAGTGCCCTTTACTTATAAATACCAAATATATTTATCTTAAAAAAAAGTTTATACATGCTAAAATTAAAAATACTTCTACTTAATATAAAAGGAAAATACTTTTTTTAATCTCACAAAACAAAATATATGTCAATACTAATATGTAAATTCAATTTTATCTCTAATCAAGTAAGAGGCAAGCATTAATATAATCCCTAAAAAATAAGTTAATTTTGTTTTTCCATTATATGACTATTTATACATCATATAAACCTTAAATAATATAAAATAAGCTTCTTAAATCACCTCTAACCTATATAGTACCTTATTGTACTTTATTTTGACTAGTGAAACTCCAAAAATACTTGCAGTAGTTCAACACGTGCCAAAAATTAAAATATGAAAAAAAATAAAAATTTATCAGCTTATTAATTGGATCCTTGGATTATAAATATATGGTAAGAAGGAATAACAAAAATTTTATGAATCTTTTCTTATGTTATCTTTAACTCCTTTAAAGAAAATGATCCTTTTAACAAACTCTATTAATGTTAAAAAGACTCCTTGATCAAAAGGTAGAATAAGATTTTTATTCACATTTGTACCTTGTGTATTTGTATTATATATGTGGTTTTATTCAAATTTCATTCCTACATCGTGTTTTATCAAAAAAAAAATCATTTTCGTAGAACTAATTTTAACATTTTTTATAAAACATTTATTGATACACATGCAACGCATGTGCCAAGAATACTAATACTAGAAAGAGAAGTTACGATGAATGCAGGCATGTCACATCATGTCTTTGCTGACATTTTGGCGTGCGACACATAGCCCATCATGCCAAGTCCATGAGCAACCACCACAAACTTTGGATGGATTATATATGCTCATACCAAGAGGCAAACAGTTTCCATTGTGGAATGATAACCAAAGGCCATCAATGGAACCATCTAACAACAAAGGAAAAGAAAATAAAGCAACAGTACCTGGTAACAAGTCCAATCATATGACCTTCTGAATTAACGATAGCACCACCACTACCACCTGGGTGGACAGCAGCTGTTGTTTCAAGCATTGCTGGAATGTGTGAATTCCTTCCTTGAACAGATTGACAATATGATGGTGCCTTTGCTTTGACTACTTTTGACACTGCTCCAGAGCAAACAGAGGGGGAAAAGCCTGCAAAATTCAAGGCATTAACAGATTTATTAAAAAGCATGAAGTAAAGCCAAAAAAAAATCAAGAGAATCTTCATAGTTAACTAGCTAATAGAATTATCTATTTAGCAGAAAGCCAAAAACAATAAATGATATGGGCTAGTTAACATCATATGAATATAGAACCATTGATTTTTGCACAAAAAAAAAAAACAAAACAAAAAAAAAATCAGCTTTCATGTGTACATTTCTATGCAGCACTACAACACACAAATGAAAAGATATGACCACATCAGAGAGTGGATTTAAGGATAAGGCCATCTATCTTAACATACAGTATACCACACAACAAATACATAACACTTCAGAAAAATACAAGATAAATTTCATAAATAACATCATGTATTGTTGAAAGTCTAGTTTGATAGTACCAAAAGAATTATCAAACCACCATTTCCAAAGTAGAAAGTAAGCTTCAAGAAAGGGGAGAAACCAAAAAATGTCTGAAACTGAGTCAATTACATTCTTTTATAACAGCTATAACCCGATATTTAAGTTCTTCAAGAATGACACGAGTACAGAAAAGCAACACTCCTGAATGAATAAATCTAACAAGAAAAATATAAAGCATGCAAGCATTTACCACATCGTGGTCCAAATAGTCCATGTCCAATAACATACGCCTTTGATCCCAAAGATGAGCATTCAAAATCGACTTTGGTATGGAAAAGCTGGTCTGGAACATGCTCAAGCTGCAGAAGGGCAACATCCAAAGGTCCCTTGCAAACATGCACTACTTTAGCATCACGCCAAATCCAAGGGTCAGCATGATCCAAACGAACACGTATATTCATAGGGCCTTTGTAAGACAAACTCAGTTTGTATCCCTTGCTCTCATCAGCAACAGAAGAATTCACAATGTTTAGTGTCTTTGGTGGCAACCTCTGTGTCTTCTCATGGCCATCAACTTCACTATATCTAGGAAATTCTCCAGGTGGAATAAAAGGATCCTGCAATTTGGTTCCATCTTCTCCACCATTTACAGTTGTTTTCCCAAACCTCCAAGGTTCTAATAGGTGAGCATTTGTGAGTATCAGACCTTGATCATTAAGCAGAACCCCAGATGCCCATACAAGTTCATCAATGGTAATAAGACAAATAGAAGCCATAGCCTTCTCAACTGGCAGTGGTGAAGAGCAATAAGAAATATGATGCCCATGCTTAAGAGGGAAGGGTCCA
>Ga0325400_1002521_pt1 | contig 16128 bp, 10 predicted proteins | sample PopdelMetagenome_2_FD_205662 | JGI IMG/M metagenome (GOLD analysis project Ga0325400, IMG submission 205662) | Populus deltoides microbial communities from Bellville, Georgia, United States - Xylem-PdKOR-R1 | ecosystem: Host-associated > Plants > Phyllosphere > Stem > Wood/Secondary xylem... | reverse complement strand
AGCAATGAGAGATGGGAGTTGAGTGGATGTGATCCTCCTCCGTGTGTTGTATTCTTTCTCTATCTCTAATAATATTGATCTCTCCCGTGGATGTAGGCGATTTGCCGAACCACGTTAAATATTGTGTTAGTGTGCTTAGCCTCCTTTGAGCAATGATCATGAACACCACCGTTCCGCAAGGGGGAGCAGAAATCCCCTACAATTGGTATCAGAGCCACCACTAGTGGTTTCTCCCACCAACAATTTCAACCGTTAGTTTTTGGAAAATAATCTCTGTTGTAGCAGCTGCTGTTCTCGTCATACTCGCTATCATACAAACTGTGTGTTCAATCATTCAAGTTGTTTGATTATGCTATTTCAGCTGTTTTCTGTAAATTAACTGTGTATTCTGTTATCGCTTCCTATGAAATTTCTATATATAAATCTTAGAACAAAAAAAATCCCGACAATAGGCGACAAACAATCCTGATTTGCTTATTAAAAACAATATTAAAATCAATAGTTGTTAATTATCTTATTAATGAAACCAAAACAAGTCGACTCATTCAAGTTGACAAGGATTTGTGAATCTCTTTCTTCTGTTAATTATAAGATTGTGGCTTGCCTTAACTAAGCAACCATTATTTTTTTGATAATAATCGAATGATTTTATTGATAGATCCAGATCAATAAAAGAGATTTATTAAATGTTAAGCTAGCTAAAGAAACATAACTGAAACTGTACAGTGGTGATAAATTAGTTAAATGGAAAGAGCAACATCCAAAACATATACATATTGCAGAGATGTAGTTGGAAGAATTGAAAGTCATTAATTACTTGTTTGTCCATTGTTTTTTTTTTTTTAGCCCGGTCTCGTGCGGAAGATATCATGCGGCCCTTGATCAACATCTTGGGAATTTTTTTTTTTTTTTGCTGGCTATCTGCAACTAGAAACTTAATAAATTTTTGAAGAGACAACATCTTGGGACATTTTTAAGCACATCCTTAGTCTACTTTGATTAATGAAGAAATTTTCTCCGAGAATCTAGCTATCAGCTATACATGGAGAGCATGTTTTGATATGTAAACATAACTTCACTACAGCTAGGAACATTTTGCAACTATTTTTTTTTTTTTGACTTTTTCGTTCATATATTACACAAAAGCTAGCTATGATCCTTTGTGTCAACCCATAACTTAAGCTGTTAGGTAAAGTGTCAAGATATAATTTATATTTTTCTCTAACACCCCCCTCAAATAAAAGTCATCTTAATCCAATAACTTAAGCTGTTAGGTAAAATTTCAAGTTATGATTTATATTTAAAGCCTCCAAGTTATGATTTATATTTTTCTCTAATACACCCCCTCAAGTGAAAACCCTTTGAACTTGAAACTTGCACAGATCCATGTTACTTTGTACTTAATTTTTATCAAATAAATGAAGATGGTGTGATTCGAACCTGTGACCGCTTGGTCATCAAGGCTATGATATTATGTCAAATAATCATTTCAACCCAATAGCTTAAACTGTTAGGTTAATTCCCAAGATATGATTTATATTATTTTTTAACACTTTGTTTATTTTCATATTAGAATACTATTCCCATTTTTTTGTTAGTCAATATTTTATCAAGTTTGGTAATGTTAATGCTGATAAGAAAAGAATGCTACTTCTTGATTGGGATAAATATGATATTAAAATTGAGTGAAAGTTGATTAATGAAAAAAAAAAGAGCTAAGGAAGGAAGTCGGAAATGTAGCTAAGGAGAGAAGTTGTTTCAAAGTTGCTCAAAGATGAGCGTGATAGCCTTAAACTAGAGGCGAAAACAATACAAAATCAATATAAGTAAAATGTTGAGTAACTTAATCTTGAACATGAAGATTTTATTAATAAAATGGAGTAAGAACGCTATGAATGGTTTAACATGATTTAAATAGAATAATCAGACTTCTTGTTGGGCATTGCGATGCAAAAGAAGGAATTGAAGAGCAATATTGATAAAAGATGTGAAGAGATAGAAAACTATTTCAGAGATAAAGAAAAAGCCTTTGAGATAGAAAAGAGAAGCGAGCTTCATTATATTGATCCTCTTAGAGAAAAAGCAGAAAAAAAGTTGGAACAAGTTGCTTTAGATATAAAGAAACTTAATGATGAAAAAAAAGAGAAACCTATAGAAAATGCATCACAATTATTAGATGATCAAAGTCCACTTGTAATGTCAGCAAATAATGATTAACGATCAAAACATGTTAGAAAAAAATCTATATAGATGTGTGATTATGAGGCAATTGGATTCAATTAATTTGATCTACTTACTTATTTTGTTTTATTATTAGATTGTGATACTGTGATTTTTAAAGATGTTGTAAAATACATAAAGTGGCAAAAGGTTATGTATTACAAAATTGATTCTATTGAGAAAAACAACAGTTGAAAATTCACAGAGCTTCTAAAAAGATGAAAAATCATTGGTGTAAAATAGATGATCATGACAAGGTTAAAGAAAAAAATTTTACTGTTAAACTGAGTGTTAAGAATATTAATCTAAGAGAGAAAATGTTAGATAAAGTTTGAGAGGTTCATCCAAATATGGGGTGTATTATTTCGAACTTGTATTGATTGCTAACAACACAAATGCCACATTGTCACAATTCAATTTTTTTTTTTTTTTTAAAAAAAGCTTCATTGACCTTACTTCTATTTCTCAAATGCCTTGAGTTTGATTAGTGAACAGCCTCGATTTTAATTACGCAACTTATAAATGTCAACGAAATTTGTTTAAAGAAATCTGGCATTGCAGCTGTTTTTTCCTTTCATTATTCATCAACTAGTGACTTGTTATTTTTCGTTTCTGGGTGTCATTCAATTAGTGATATTCTTAATTGTTTTGTGTAATTCCGCTTACAAATTCTTAAAGGTATGTGTCTAGTCAATTATGCGAGTAGTATTTTTATGCTTGTTCACATGTTCAACTTGTCATAAGATTATTCTCCAGTTAAGAAACTGGAGTGAGTTTTTGTTTTATTGAGATTCACATGTACTATATATAACCTACCGAAACTTTCTGTCGTAACTAAGAAAGCTGTATAACTGTATGTGGGGAAGTTTGTCGACAAAACACTGCTAAAGAATTTGTGCAGAAAGTGAAAGCTAGTGCGATTTACTTGGTGCTTGGGCAGGCGGCCTTCAAAGATTTCAAGGTATGTTCTACTTCTAAAGTTATTGTATTTACCATTAATGATGATTCTTTGTTTGGTTAAGTTTGTAGTTACATATGCCACTGTAATATTGTTTAGTCAAAGAAATCAAGGTTAGCCACCTTAATTTTTATGCATTGTTATATTGTCTGGAAATTGGAGAACTGATTTCTAAAATGGTTGAATTTACAATTTTGAACCTTAATATTATTCAAAATTGTTGTTTGAAAGAGAATTCATTAATTGTTAAAGAAAAATTTCAGCGCAATGCAATTTTCATGAGCCTGTTAGCTCATGGTATCCTATGAGGAATTTGATTCGCTAGAAACAAATCAGTTTTTCAAGACGAGATTATTAATTGAGATATAATATTTGAGTTAGTTCTTTACCGTTTGAGGTTAATTTGGTGTTATGGCTTAAGACAGTAGATAGAAACTACTAATACACAGAAACAACTTGTTTAGAGTTCCAGAAATCATTCTCATTTTGTCTATTAAGTAAACTCTCCTTAATTTTTACTATAAGATGTTTCTATGTATTATTGCATGGTATTATTGCACTAGCACTTTATTTGTACAAGTTCTGGACCTAAAATCAAAAAATAATTCCTATTAAAAGTTGTGTGGTTAATAAAATCTAGGTAGCATTTGAACTTCTAAATTAAATAAATCCTTGTATTAATTCTTAATATATAAATATAATAATAAAAACAGTTATTTCATAAAATTAAAAAATAACGCCCTGCGTCACAAGGTTCAAAAACTATTAAAAATTCAATAATGTTGCAAACTAAAGTTAGAGTGAAATGAATTATCTCGATAGCAGACGAGTCCATAGTTTCTTGTTATTTCTTTTTTGTGGGCTTGTTAATGAGAAGGTTTCTGTTTCTGTTTTTTTTTTTTTTATATATATATATATATATAAGAAAAATAGATAAAGCCTGGAATAGGCAAGAACAAATAGATAAAGCCTGGCAGACGAGTCAAAGGCACTTTTTTTGTGGGCTTGTTAATGAGAAGGGACTCCTTTTTTTTTTTTTTTTTTTTGTGGGCTTGTTAATGAGAAGTTGGTCTGCCATATGATTTGCTTCCCATAAGAAGGTACATTTTGATGCCAATATAATTTAAGTGAGCCAAGTGTCCATGAAAAATATCTGCGTTTAGCCATTATATTGCTAGCTATTTGTGTGAACATGGGAAAAGACATGATCAAAGTGAAAGAAGTACAAATTTGATTTCATGCAAACTATTATTGTGGTTGTTTTCAGAATATGTTTTTTTATGACCTAGTGATAGTTTACACGTGCTGGTTCTAAACACCAGCGATTGTATCAGTTCAATCACAGGATGGAAATTGGTGGAACATCAAGTACAGATCAACAGATAATGGATCAGAGCCATGAAGTTTCACTTGATGTCAATGAGTTAGCTATTTCTTTAAGGGAGCAATTGAAAATCAAGAAGGCTTTCTCCCTGGCATGCTGCATCTACAGAGTCCCGGAACGATTGCGGAAGTTAAATGAAAAGGCATATACACCTCGAGTAGTCTCAATAGGCCCAATTCACCATGGTAAGGAAAATCTAAAAGCTATGGAAGACCACAAAACAATGTACCTGCAGCAGTTTCTTGAACAGAACAAGGTAAGTGTGCAGAATTTAATTAACATTATCAAGGAGAATGAAACGGAATTACGGGATAGTTATGCCGAAACCATTAATCTTAGTAGGAAAGACTTCGCAACAATGATCTTACTGGATGCTGTCTTCATTATTATGGTCTTACTGAACATGAAGTACTTTAGAGGGTTTTATGAAAGCAGACGTTGTGACCACATTTTCTATCGTCCATTTAAGATAATTGACGTAATGTTTGATATGAGCTTGCTTGAAAATCAGCTTCCATTCTTCATCCTTGAGAAGTTGTTTGAGCTATCCAGTGTAGCTTCCAATCCTGAGAATTGCACCCTTACTGAGCTTACATGTGGGTTATTAAAAGGTCAATGGGTTAACTGGGTAAAAGAGGACAGTTGGAAAATAATCGATTCCTCTGGAGTCCTCCATTTCGTTGACTTCCTAAGAAAGTGTCAGGAACCAACAGAGAAGCACCGTCCAGCGAAAGAAGAAGCTTATTTAAGCGCACCCACTGCGACGGAGCTCCATCAATCTGGAGTGAAGTTTAAGCGTCCCGGAAAAAGCTCATTATTAGACATAAGATTCAGTAATGGGATTCTAGAAATTCCACAACTAAAAATATATGATGTGATAGAAATCTTATTCAGAAATCTCCAGGCCTTTGAGCAATGTCATCATATGTACGGGGATACTTTCGTAAATGACTATATTACTTTCATCAGCTGCCTCGTCAGTGCTCCCAAAGATGTGGAAGTACTTGCTCAGAATGAGAATTTGAAAAATATGCTAAGCAGTAACGAAGCAGTGTCAAATCTTTTTCACAATCTTATCATAGAAAATGTTATCTCTTCAGAAAGTTTTCTTTCGGGTCTCTGCGAAGAGCTGAATTTACATTGCAGAAGGCGTAGGTACAAGTGGAAGGCAAACTTGAAGCAGGTTTACTTCAACAATCCATGGACTGGCATCTCAGTTTTTGCTGCTACTTTTCTCCTTTTACTCACTGTCACACAAACGGTGTGCTCTATCATTCAATTGTGATAAATATTTAACCCCTTGTAATTTTTTTTTTAATGATTTCAATGTACTTCAAATCCTGAGCAATATTAGCTCCTTTCGTTTCTTGTTTTCCTGATGATCTTGTTGTGTGCTATATCCTTCAATTGTGATAAATATTTAATCCCTTTGTATTTTCTATTCTTTTTATGATTTCAATGTACTTCAAATCTTGAGCAATGTTTTTTTTTTTGGGTAATAGTTGAAAATTTTATTAAGAAAATGACTACAAAGATGATACCCTAACTTATATTAAATGAACAAGCAGCGTTACTAAAAATTCACTAAATAGTAATGGATTTACCGACGGAATATTTCTATCGGTAATTTGAGGTTAAAATTACCGCCGGACAATATTCCGTCCGTAATTCAATCGGTAACTACCGACGAACAATATCTGTCGGTAGTTATCGACTGAATTACGAACGGAAACGTTTCTGTCGTAAAAAAAATGGTTCACTGACGTGGAGGTTTTGGCTGGTTATTTTTTCAGACGGATTCAAAAAGACAGCCCGTACAACGACCGCTGTTTATATTGCCGACGGAGTCACCGACGGATTTGAAATGGCAGATCCGTGCGGTGACGTGTTGATTGTTCCGTCAGAATCATCGACGGTTTCACCGACAGATATTTCATCGGTGAAACCGTCAATTAAAGTTAATATATGTCCACTCCACCGACCCTCTCTTCTTCTATTTTTTTTTCTTCTTTTTATTCTCAACTCTTTCCATTTATAAACAACCAGCTCTTTCTCCCTCCAAACAAAAATATCCCTCGTATCAGCACGGGATTAACTTGTACTTTTTTCGCTCAGGATTTCCTTTATAATGGCTCTATGTACAGCGCCGAAGAACTTGAAATATTGCGTGGATCCTTCACGCGATTGAAGGCCCAATATCACTGTGCGATCTCTCGTAGCTCATCCAATCATTGAGGGAAAAAAATCACGGTTGGCATATATATTCTTCAGTTTATTATTTTAAGGCACATGTACAGGAGATGAAAAGTCAAGGAGAGAACAAAAGATGTGAGTCCTAAAAAAATCTAATAATTAAAAAACAAAGCTGACCTCTTGATCGAACTGCCTGCTTTAGCAAAGAAATATGGATTATATGTTAAAGGAATTAGAAAATTATGATTTAAATGGAAAATGAAAATCTTGACCATGTATAAGGAATAAGATTAGTTTTCTACTAATTATTATAACATACATGTCATAGCCAATTTTTTACCTTTTTATTTTAATTATTATTATTATTATTAAAAAATAAAAAAAAACAAAATAAAAAATAAAATAAATTAAAATTTAGATTAAGTCAATAGGATTGAAAGTTTAGATTTAATTACTAGTTTAATTAATCAAATCAAGGATTTAATTGGAGAATTGATAAGTTTTGAGACTTATTTTAACTTGAAATTAATTTAATCACATCAAAGATTCAATTGGAAAATTAATAAGTTTGAGACTTAATTAAACTTGGAATTAATTTAATTAATGAAATCAGAGACTTAATTGAAAAAATATCAAAGTTTGGATTAATTGGGGGCATAAGTGCAACAAATTAAAGTACAAGGACTAACATATAAAGAGCACCGAAATGCAGGGATCCAATTACAATTTAACTAGGGGCTTAATTACAAACTTTTCAAAACTTCAAGGGCCAAAATGCATATTACTTTGAATACCAAAACGGCACCGTTTCCAGTTACTGTTCATCTTCCTCACCCGACAGAAACGGACGCCCACCGCCGCACAGCCATTACTTCTGCAATTATCACACTTTATGGTTGGAAGAAACGGCATTGTTTTCTTTGGCTATAAAAGCCAAAGAACGACTGAGCACAACGGGGAGGAGGAGGAGGAGAATATCCAGAGAGAAGAGAAAAAAAGGAAGAACCGAAGAGGAAGACAAAAACAGAGGAGACACAGAGAACGGAAGCAAAAAAAACCCAGGAGCAGAGGGAACAAAAGGAAGAAAACAGAGATCTAAACCCAGCTTTGGTTTAGTCTCAGAATTCAAGCATAATATACAAAAAAAAACAGAGAAAAGACGATACAAAAAAAACAGGGAGAGAAGAAAGAAAACAGAAAAAAAAAGAAAGTAAAGGGAGGAGAGAACGAACAGGAAAGAGAGAAGACAAGTCAAAAGGAGGAGAAAGAAGAGAGAATTCTCCAGGAGTGCTCGAACTGTTGCTGTCGCCTTCGCCTTCGAATCGCCAGGTAAGGCTTTTCTTTTCTCTTTGTTTCTGCACATTTTGATTATAAGAGAAGAAAACGGGGCCGGGCTAGACTCAGCCCTAAAAAAGAAAAAAAGAGTGAGTCGGGTTTGGGTTTTAGACCCATCCAGCCCAAAGTGTGTTTGCTAAGGGTGTGTTTGGCAAAATACATCCTTATGCCTTAGCCAAAATTTTTATGTTCATTCTAGTTTGATGATTGGCTAAACGAGCTTCTTTTTTATATTAAAAAATTCCAAAAATATTTGGGGGCATTTGTTGATTTATTTGTTGGCCCCTTGCACTTTATTATTTTATTTTTCTTTGTGCTTGTATTTTTCTTTTTAGCTATGTGCTCAATCTGTGGACTATAACTGTTAAATATAAATATATTGTGCAAGGTTTTTTTTTTTATTTCCTTATGAAAAGGGTCAATAAAAATAAAGGATAAATAAGAAAAATGGCATAGAAAATTTCTTCTTTAAATTCATTTTTTGCGAAAATATTCACTGACTTCAAATTTAGAAATATCATATTTTTTGGATTTGCGCGATATTTACCAACGCTAGAGTTGGAAATATTCGTGGGAATTGTTCACTGACACCAGAGTCAGGAACATGAAAGGAAGGATAGAAAACGAAAAAGAGAACAAATTCTTAACAATTTTAGACAAAACCAACAATGCAGTCTGCGTTAGGTATGTCGTTTAAGGGTTGATAGCATCTTTCTTTTTACGTAATCAGTCTTGTACCATAGAATTTTTGTTGACCAGTTGGGGCTCCTAGTGACCATAATACTAGGTGGCAACTCCTTAAACAAGATCATTTCCTATAAAAAAAAAAAAATAAGATGCCAGAAATCTATTCTTTTCAATTATTTTATTATTAGGGACGCCGCGATGTCGGGTGCGCCAATATAGATAGGATCTTTAATTCTTAAGATTTTGCGGCTCTATATAGAGAGAGAAAAATTAGTGTTTTTAAATCTAAGGTTATTTAAAAAAAAATAGCTTAAAAAGCTGTTTCAATAGAAGAAAAAACTTAATTTGTAAAATCATAATCAAATTAAAAATTGATGTGGAGAAAGCTAAGGATTTGAATTTAACACACGATAAGATATAAACACAATCAAAGTTCTACAAGACTATAGTTTTATTAATCAAAAAGTCATATAAAATCTGAGAAAATAAATTTAAATACCCTAAACATTCATAAATAGCTAGAAAACAACTGATTTTGAAAAATAATAAAGTTAACATCCAAAATTAACAAGGAAAAGGTTCAACATAGGGTCCAAAACTTTGAAGGCAATTTTAAGGACTTTTGAAGTGGAATTCAGGATTTTTGAAGTGGAATTTGGTGAGTATGAGCAGTGATCAAGTTTGGAGTGCGAAAAGATGCTCATCATAAGTTCAAATTGTTTTTTTTTTTTTTTATCAAGAATTCACTGTAAAATTTGAATTTGATCTAATAATTAAATAAAAAATTATAATTATTTTGAGTCTTTAACCATTTTTCTTTGTCAATTTGATCCATAAAATCATGGGTTAGTTGTCCCACATCAAAAATCCTATTCTAAATAGGAAAAAAAGAATTCAAAAACAAAAAAAAAATAAAATTAAATGGTAGCTTCCGAGCTTAATTTGAGCCTAAAACAAAAACAGCCTGTAAGCTGGTTATCCTATATAATTAGACATTTAAAACATTCTAAAAACATTTTAGTTTGATGGAATCAAAAGATAAGCATGTTCTTAAACTAGAGTCTTTTCAAACACCAAAAAAATCTTAACAGTTAAGGAAGTAATATAATAAAAATAATTATACTAAACTAATGAAGAAAGTGCCCACACCAATTAGTGTCCCCTTTCCTCGTAATTAAGAGGTTTCAAGTTCAACCCTCCTCTTTATGTATTGAACGTAATTTATCTAAAAGCAGAGTCACCAATCAACAGCTCTATCAACACTTGTTAAGGTTGAATGTTAAAATAAATAGTGTAAGATTCATCTCTCAGACTATGTAATGGTGCAAGAAGAAAATTTCTTTTGTCCCCCTTTGCAACAAAGCTGATTGGATGATATTGACTTAGTCCTTTGTTCATTACAAAGCTGGCTCCCTGATTGAAACCAGTATCTGATGATGTCCCTGATTTGCAGCTAAGCTTCATGCTTTGACCTGACTTATAATCCACACCACTGTACACGTAGCAACCATTCTGGATACCTGATTCCAGGGATACAGTTCCGTCTTTTCCATCCAATCCAGAAACCACGCGGAAGATAGATGATCCATCATCATCAGCAGAATTTGTGACTGCAAAGCTTCTGTCTTTTCCTTGCTGCACTAAAAGCATTCCAGGAAGATGGAAGGGTTCAAGCATGACTGATTTTCCAATAACATCTTTAACACTTGAGAGTTTCGAGGAAGAAGAGTCTTTTAATACAAGTCTAAAGGTGGCTTGAAGAGAAGCATCGGTGCCTGATTCCGGGAGCTTTTCCATGGATATTGATTGGTTTGAATTTGTTAACACAAAAGTCGAAATTCCAGACTCTTGGGAAAAAGATACTAATTGTCCATTATAAGAGGCAGGGATTGGTGTTATTGAGTCTGAAAGAGAATTTCCTGACCCGGTTTTGAGGTTCCAGTCACCACTTGTATGACCAGCAAGTAGGTAAGGACCATATAGTATTGCCTGAACAGAAGCATACTCATGCCGCTCATCTGAATGTTGTTCAGAGAACTTTGTCAGCTCTACGTCCAACATCATTATAGACATTCACGAAAATATTTTACAATACAAACAGGAATCCAAAGAAAATACCTTTAATGGCCTCTGTTCTCAAACTGATGGGAATCTGAAGGGTTAGCTTGTCACTGCTTCTCCATTTTCTATTGACTGATAAGAAACTGCCTGCATTAGAAGCAGAGTATTAGAGATTATTCCAGGTATCACTCTGAAGGTGCCAAATGAACTCTCCTATTAGCACTTATAAAATGTATTATATCAAATATGAGAAACCTGTAGATTAACAGATGCAAATAGTCAAGATTATACTTCACACCTGGAGCCGGTAGACGCAAACTCTGAGAATTTATTGTTGCTGTAGCACCTTCTGAATTTGTCCAAATTGGTATCCGCAAATACAAGGTCGATGCTTGGCTAGTCCCCTGCACAAATCAGATCCATTATGATCACAGGTAAGCCTTTTTTTTTCCACCCCTTGTTAAGACTTTCTATTCTCTGTGCACTTGCACACTACAAAAATAATTATAAATTTCCAGTACATTTAGCCACTTTTTAACATCCTTTTCCCAGCCAAGGAGGATCCAGGTTGAATTTTTTTTTATTGGCAAGTGCCTCCTTCAAAAGTAACACTAGTTTCCGTATGCTCATATGATAAATCGATTCAGTAAATACCTTCTTAGGAGAAAAGGTTAATGTCACCCGAAGATATGGATCCGAAGAAACGATAGGATCAACTTTCTGATTGAGCACAATCTGTCCAGATTTCCAATCAAGAGAGCTTGATATATACTGAATGATGTAAAGGCCTGGGGCTTCTCCTTCTTCAAAATATATGGAATCTCCCAGCTTTGAAAATGATTCAATTCCTGTGGGTACAACAACAAAAGATAATATCAAATTGTTAGCACAGAAGCAGAGGTATGTTTCTACTCTTACAAGTAAAAAATGATTAAAAACAGTGAACTGTATTAGCAGCTAAGAAAGCATGAGGCAGGTAACAGTTTCCACACCTGTTCCATAGCAGCACCAAAAAGAATCATACGAAGTCCCCCATCCATGATAGCTTTTGGCTTTGGAACTTCCAGGATATTGTGGAAGCATGTAAATCATCACTCCAGGTTCTGTTCCTCTTTGGATGCCTAGCACACCGTTTGTCAGAGCTCGCTCGTAATAATCTGCATAAGCCATTTCTTTGGTCCATCTGAACAGGTGGCGAGAGACCTACAGGTTGCAAAAAAAGTGCAGAGTATTTAAGCAGGAAAATTTTATGTAACACGAAGATGAAAAAACTGCCAGGTAAATGCCGTATAGATGCCAAAATGTTTACTGACATACAGACCTTGGAGTCAAAATAAGTTTTTGAAAAGATCGAAACAAATTCTATTCATCAAGTACACATAAAATCTAAATCAGTAAGCAGAGATATGAAATGAAACACACCTTCAGCATATTATAAGTTGTGCATGATTCCTCATTTTCTGTCTGTAACGTGCTAGCCAGTCGCTTTGGATCTGACCTACTCACACATCAGGCAAGGTGTCAACCAACACAGGATAAGATCTTAGCAAGCTTTTTTTTATGAAAGTAGAAGCAAGATTCTTCTATATGGAGGCATTAAACCTACTTCAGAATATCACTATTATTATTGAACGAAAAACAACAATCGGTACCAGAACTCGCTAACAGAAGTTCCTCCAGTTGCATAGCTGTGAGAAGAGTTGACTACATCCATGAAGAATGCTCCTATATCCTGGAAGATCAAATCTGTCTTAGGCAGTTTTAAGATCAGAGATCATGCATGCATGACTACTCTAACATGAACTGCAATAGTAGAACAGTAATCAAAATGCTACAACATTTCATAGAAAATGCTGCTCAGGTAATCTATGATTAATATAAAGCATTAACCTTATAAAGAGGATCGCCAGTGATTTCATATCGCATCTGTGCACCGATGACAACAGGGATATGTGTATTGGCGTGGAAACCTGATATGTCATCGGCCTACAAGGAAGAGAAGAAGCTTCTATAAAATAGCCTGCATTCCAAATTCATTCTATTTGCAATATAAAAAACTCAGAAGTTCATCTTAAATTAGGCTTGCTCTAACTGATTGGAATGGTTATGTCAAAGATGATAACATTTCATTTTACAAAATCAGAAGCTTGTTTTCTCAAAGGGAAACTATTCTTATCAGCAAAAGGAAGGAAAAGACCTGAAAAACCAGAAGACTAAAACACCAGCCAAAAGCTGATAAACAACAACTGGTAGTCATAAATTACCTGTACTGCAAGCAAACCAAGGAAGCAAGGCTTGTCAAACAGGTGAGCCAGCACCAAATGCTTTGGATCTCCCTGCACCAAAGTAACATTTAAGGCTCGAGTTAAAGATATCCAAAGGTTTATCTTCCACGGAACAGAGTAAATTCAAAAATATATCCATTCCAGCTCCAGGGAGACAATTCATAGGACTCATGAAGTGAAGAATCAGGAGAAGCAAAGGAAACTGCACAGATTAGTGCACTTACTGTTATGCTAAATAACTTGTAAAGGACATCATTCATACCACCAGTTTCCTCGTTGAGTGATAGATAATGCCTTTCAACACTGTAATTGGTTATAACGTTTCTAACTCGATTGTAAAAGTAATCAACCATCCACTTAACCATTTTTAAAGCTTGAGCATTATCTGCCAATGTATATTGGTCCAAAAGACCTGCTAGGATCTGTCAAAGTCAACAGCACAAATGGTTAGTCGTATAACTTTCTAAAGAATCACTACAGTGAACCATTTTGAAGTAGATACTACCTTATGAATGGTGTAATAAGGAGCCCAGACTGGCTTTATAGCTTCAAACCGATCAAATAATTCAGATGGGAAAGCAGAAAGGTATCCTGTTCCCATTTTCACCTGACAGGCAGATAGAGCAGAAACTACTGCAGACATTTTCTTCTTTAGAGTTTCATTATGAGTACTAGCCCACATCTGTGCTGATGCACTCAAATAGTGCCCTTCAACAAGCCAAATCAAATTTGTCTGTCATAAAAATATATGTACTAATATTGATCAACACTAAATTCAAGATCATCAGCAAAAACCACAAAAAACTAACCTACAAAATGTCCTCGAAGCTCGGAATCCGGTTTCTCCCAACCACCATAAGCTTTTCCTGGTGTAGACGAACCTGCAGTTTTCCTAAAGCTCCACACCAAGTTATTCACATCCAACATCAACAAGTACTCCAAGTTTGTTTGTTGAGCCTTCCAATGGATTGAACTTGGATCCAATCTCACATTATGCAATGACATTTCGTTAAGGAAATTTCCAGAGGATTTCAAAGGACTTTTCAAATTTCTATACATCATTTCCCAGCTATGCTCATCTTCTTCTCTCAGTTTCTTTCTTGGCAGCAAACTGGACCAAGCAGAATCATCGGTAGGTATCAAATGATAATGTTCAAACATTTCTTCTTTCCATGTTTCATTCTGTGATGATAACAGTTCATATCGAAATGAATGTGACGATAACTGAGTCGGGATGTTTGTACACTCCTTGCTGATACCAAAACTACATAGCATAGACACCATGGCCAAAACTAACAAACCATTCATTTCTTTTTCCATTTGCATAAATCACAGTTCAAGAACACCCAATTTGAGTTAACTTAAGCTTAGCAGAACAACTCTTTTGAGTTCAAATTCAATTAAAAAGAATCAAAACATGAACTTTAACTAGAACCCAGAAACCAAAACCTCACTTTGCCAAAATTTGCAGAAACAAAGCTCAAAATCATCAAATTCAAGTGGTACTGATCTTATACCAATAAACACAGAATTGTACAAGACTCCAAGTCAAAGAAAAGCACCAAAAACAAAGCGAGAAAGAATCAAAACCAAAGGGCCTTGAATAGCTGAATAAAACAGGGCACGTGAAGTCCCTATATATACATACACACAGCGCCAACAATAGCAAGAAAGAGTCCAAAAATATCAAGCTAAAAAGACTAAAAGCTATTACTCCTTCTACTACCACAACTACTCTCTTATCATCTCGTGAAAGGCAAGAATGTGGTTTCGTGCACATTAAAAAACAAAAGATAAGAAAAGAAACCAAAAACAACAAGGAATGTGTATTCTACACACACACACACATACAGAGAGAGAGAGAGGGATTTAGAGTAGACAAGAGAGAGTATAAGATGACAGAGAAGAATCACGGATAAGGTGTCGGTTTCTATGGAAGGCTGCTTATGGCTAAAATTTGCAGAACTGGAAAAGAGGAATCTGCAGTATCTGATGAGTAAAACTACAAAAACATAGAATCTATCTTTTGACAACTGTTGAGAGACAACAACACAGAGCTATGTATCTATTTAAATATAAAGTAAGAACTTAGCTGTTAAAAGGGTTCTATATATATATATATAAGTTGTAAATATTTTTAAGTTCCCGGGTTTTTTGTGGGTTGTTCCTGTTTTTATTGGATTTCCAGATTTGGAACAAGAAGAGAACGGTTTTTGCTCATTTGGTATAGAAAGATGAAATTTTTTTTCTCGTCAAATCTTAGATAAATCATCTCAACCAAATTAATAAATTAAGTAAAAGAATTTATTTAGTTTTTTTAATTATTATTGGAATCACCATCTCAAAAGGTGTTATTGGTACAATTTAGGCTTAAAAAAAACTGAGTGAAAGTTAACCGGATTAAATGAATGAGTCAATCTTAATTTATCAAAATCTAGTTTAATTTTTAAAAAAACTAAAATAATATTATTTTAATTTTTAAAAATAAAAATCTTGTTTACGAAGCAAAACTCACAAAATATTTGATGAAAGTTTTCGTCGTTAGCTTTAGATGATTTTCATTAATCATCACTATATGAAATTTGGAATTTATGGAATTTCTTTCCCTTGTTTTTATTTAATGTTAAGTGGTATCTTTAGAATTAAGTTTATATTTAATATTGACAAATAATTTATCTATACCAGAATTAAAAAATTTATGAAAAAATGTCTTTTCTCATAACATTGGAGTTGAAACCTAAAAGATGATATGAAAAATACCAAAGCCAACTTCTCCACCCAATAATGTCCGTATGATAACTTTTGAAAGAAAAAAACAATTCCTCAACTGTTGGACAGCATGAACAGTGTTTAATAATGTGATGTTTTGTGATTTTTAAAAATTATTTTTAATTTTTTATATATATTAAAATTATTTTTTATATCAGAATCATTAAAAAATATCTAAAAATCAATTTGATGTTTTTCTAGAAAAAAAACTTTGAAAGGTAAGTTGGAAAAAAAAA
>Ga0325400_1002520_pt1 | contig 16130 bp, 5 predicted proteins | sample PopdelMetagenome_2_FD_205662 | JGI IMG/M metagenome (GOLD analysis project Ga0325400, IMG submission 205662) | Populus deltoides microbial communities from Bellville, Georgia, United States - Xylem-PdKOR-R1 | ecosystem: Host-associated > Plants > Phyllosphere > Stem > Wood/Secondary xylem... | reverse complement strand
TTATTCATTCATTGTAAAAAATCTATAAACCCATTTTCTTTTGATTCAATAACGGATGGAAAAGCACCTTAGAATTTTGAGAAGAAGCCGGGTCGGGCGGTGCTTGAGAGTGGTGGTTGGCGAGGTTCCGGTGGTTGGCAGCGGTGTGCGTGTCTGAGATTGGAGAGGGAAGCGTCCAGTGGAGAGTTGATGCAGTATGTGGCCGTGGGTGTGGTGTTTTAGGGTTCGCATCCTTATGAAATTGTGGTAGGGTTGTTTTTAAAATATTTTTGTATTAAAATTTATTAAAAATATTTTTTTAATTTTTAAAAATTATTTTTAATATTAATATATTAACATAATCTAAACAAATAAAAAAATTAATTTGAAAAAACAAATCAAATTTTAAAAAAATGCATTCTCTAATAGCTTTTGGGATCTTATTTAGAGTTTGTTTGAATTTTAGATAGCTTTTATGGTTGTGATTTTAAAAAAATAAGTTTTAAAAAAGTGTGGTTAGTTGGACTTAGATATGTGTTTGGTAAAAATTATGATTGAAGTTTATGTGTAGTAAAAAACATGTATAGATGTTTGGTGAAATTGTGGTTGCGGTTGCTTTTCGAAGTTTTTTTTACTTGAAAATGCATCAAAATAATATATTTTTTATTTTTTAAAATTATTTTTTATATCAGCGCATCAAAATGATATAAAAATATAAAAAATATATATCAATTTGAAGTAAAGAACAAAATAAAAAAATTTCAATGTTTTTCAAAAGCTTTTTTGAAAAGCAAAAACAAACAGGGTTTTACGAAACTCAGTTAAAAAAGTATGTAAAAACTGCGTTTCAAACTCAATTTTTTAGTGGGCTCTGCAGTATAAAACGCAATTTAGTTTGTTACCAAACACCTTGCCGCATTTGTTTTGCTGCAAACATAAAAGTTGGTGAAAAACAAATGTAGACTTAGTATTGCGGTTCAATCATATTCTTGAAAATTTTTATTTTTTTTTAGTTTTAATTTAATTTTTTAGTATTTTAAATCGTTTTGATATGCTAATATAAAAAATAAATTATAAAAAATATTATTTTAATATATTTTTAAGTAAAAAACATTTTAAAAAATAACATATACTATACTTCCAAACTAACTTTGAAAGTGAACTTGACACCTTTATGCTTTTTAGTTTTCTAAATGCTTGTTTTTAAGGTGTTTAAAGTTAAATTGTCATTTTTAAACTTTTTTTTTATATGAAAAATATTAAATTAATTTTTTGGATAGTTTTTTATGTGTTAATATTAAAAAATTTTAAAAAAATTGATGTATTTTTTATTTAAAAATATTTTTTTAAAAATATGCCTCAAATGACCTAACATACAATTAATTTGATACCTCTCTCTCTCTTATTGATCTCCATTTTTATTCCATCTCAAATTATTAAATGCATGACAATCTATGAAATCACAAACTCTTTAAAAATATTTGATTGATTATTCCATAATATTAATGCTAGTAAAAAAAATTTATTAATCACAAACTCTTTAAAAGTATTTTTGTCTTAATGATTTTATTTTTATTCTAAATTCATTAATTAAATATTTAATAAATATATAAATAAATAAACTTTTATTAAAAATTAAATATATTTAAATAAATAATATCAATATTACACGCAATCAACCAATCAATTGATTACATCTAATATACACTCACAATCCTAACTTCAATATAAAGCTTCGCGACATCAATATTCATCAATGTTGAATGCTAGGTAAAAGAAATCAGTTATTTAACCTTTGTTCGTGCTGTGATACTCTTCTTACTGTGATGTCTTTCTTCATATACAAGGCATTCATCGGTCTTCAGAACAATGGCATGTATGCGTTGATGAAATCAAATTAACTAGCTTATTCATGCATGTTTGGTGTAGGTTACCCTAATGTACTCCCATGAGAGTGAATCTATACTCTTGGGTGCTACTATTCTTGGTGCCGATGCTTCAAAGAAATACCCTAGTCTTACTGAGGCCATGAACGCTCTGAATGTAGCTGGTCGTGCATATGCAAAATTGGCGAAAAATGTAAAATTTACCTCAAATGGAAAAACTGGAAATGGTAATGCATTCTCTGTGCGCTTGTACTTTTACGAAAGCAAACAAGATTTGTATTGGAAGTTTACAGTTAGGGTATGCTCAAACAACTAGATGAGATGGTGAAGAAGTGGTGTCGATGCTCCGGGAAACGAGCAGAAGCAGGGAGGGAAAGGAGCAGCAGCAGATAGGGTGCTCAATAGTTTCAGACTAGGGTACTTTCCTAGTGGTGGAGGATTTGGTGAGCAGCATTTGAACATATTTATCCTTTTTTTCCAGTGGGTGGTGGTGGTGGATACCGGAGACTAGGAGTGGTGTTTTTGGGAGGATGATGGTGGGATAAGACGCAGCTGGATTTGGTGATGAGTTTTGGGAGGAGGGAGCTGTGTTTGTTTGTGATTCTCCTTAATTGATGCTATGTTTGCTTTTTCAGAGACGAGAGTGTACTAAATTTGTGGAATTGATGGAAGTCCTTTTATAATTGGATAAGAATATATGATAACACCAAAGTTTAGTTTTACCCTTTTCGAGAATCTCAAGGAGGAACCGGTGACACAAAGGTAAAAGAGAGGTCATGAAAAAATCAATGCTACTTCATGGTTTGATTGTATTTAATAAAATTGATTAATTTAAATAAAAAAATACAATGATAATAAATAAATAAATTAATATAAAATAATTAACAACATAAAATAGATTAAAAAAAAAACCACAGCTTATCCAGATTATTATGTCAGATTTATGATCTGGTCATGATTTTAGAGTAATCCTGTAAAAAATAAATTAAATAAAATTATAAAACTCAATTATAAAAAAACTCAATATTGAAGGGCGAAACTAAAAAAAAATGATAGAAAAAAATCAAAATCAACTTGGATTATTTCGTTAAGCCCACAACCATGGAGGATGAATTTGAAATAAAAAAAAAAAACCAATTTTACAAAAGGACAAAACATAAGACCAAAGTTAACTTGAATTAACCTTTAAAATCCGTGAAACCTAATCATGAGCCTAGGACAAACTCTATAGAAGGCAAACCCTAAAAAATAACGAAGCAAAATCCTGAATCATTAAAATGCCAAGGGATAAATTAAAAAACAAATGAAATAAAAAAATTAAAATATTGATGACAAAATTTGACATGAAAATAATTTGAAATCAAATGTTGAATGATGAAATTGAAAACAAAATTCAATTAAAAAAATAAAAATAAATAAACATTAATAAAAAAAATAAGAATCATACTGAAAACAAAAATCAAATTAAATAAAATCTTTATATTTTGACAAGGGAAAGAGAGAGAGAGAGAGAGAGAAAGGAGGACAAGAAGACCACCATAAATCAACCATCTTACCATCATACACACTCACAACATCAATGAAAAAAGAGAGGTGTTTGAGAGGGGTGACACCTCATGTGCTGCTTAAAAGGGATGAGTGTCGCTCATTTGTTGGCGCGTGCCACGCATACCCCGCTAATTTTTTAAATAATATTTATATTAATAAAAAGACTAAATCACCCCTATCAACTTGTTTATTAAAAAAAATTGCAAAGACAAAAAAGCCCCTTGATTTAAGTTTAATCGTTATTGCTTATAAGGGTAATATAGTTATTACATTGTGTATATGCAAGGTTAGAAGACCAAATTTTCCCCAACTAAAAAATAGATCTTTGTGAAAAGACCACTTTACCTCAGCATAAAGGACCTTGATTTTTTTTTTTTGAAAAGACAAAATGGTAAGTGCACTGTTATGGTGATTATCAATATATGTCTAGGTGCATTTGGAGTTCTTAATGGGTTTTAAGTTTTTTTTTTTGTAATTTTTGTTTGTTCTTTTTAGATGGTTAACTAATTGTGGACCTACACTATGCCAGGAGGCCAAATCTTTTTTTTTTTACAAAAAATAATGTTCAAGTGCTACAAACGTGTTTTAAAGGAGAAAAAATCTATGAGTCAGGTTATATATATTACTGGGTCAAATAAGTTGATTTTATTTTAATTAGATAATAAAAAAATAGGTAATAACAATATATAAACTAAATTAAAAATAAGTAATCATGATAACCTAGGGAAAATATATTTTTCTAAAAGGGGACAAATGATATAGCTCAATTTCCAAACCATTAAATATAAAAAGACAAAATACATAAAAAAAAAGACCTAAAAAAACCAACTAGAGTCAACCTGAGTTTGTATGACAAACATGTAACTCGGGTCATCAAGGTTGAGCTAACCTGGATTATCCTACCAAACCAGCAGCCCATGTCATGAGATCGAGATAACTTTATATAAAAAATAAAAAAATAAAAAAGATGTCAACCCATGTTAACTTTTCAAACTCGTAATCCAAGTCATTAGACCGAAAGCACCCTAAATCAAATTCTTAACTAATCAAATATTGAAGGATGAAATTGAAAAAAAAATTAATTATACAAAAGGATCCAAAAAAATAGCAATTAAAAGAATGAAAATCAAAATAGAAATTAAAAAAATTTTGATTTTTGATGGAAGAGTGAATATGAAAATAAAAATCAATTAAACAAAAAGACCCAAAAAAATAAAATAACAATTAAAAGAATAAGGATAAAAATTGAAAACAAATCAAAACAAAGTTTTGATTGAGGGGTAAAATTGAAAAGTAAAACCAATTTAACAAAAAGGAAAAAAAATCAAAAGAAGGAGAATTAAATTGAAAAAAATAATATATCACAAATTGGGATTAAAAAATAAAATTGAAATCAAATCAAAAGAATAAGGACTAGAATTGAAATCCTGATAAATAAGAGAACAACTTTGAAATTTTGCATGGTCAGCGTAAATTTCATGGGAGGAGAGATAAAAGAGAAAAAAAAAAAAAGAAAGCAAGGCTAGAGACAAATCATCTCACCACCAACCATACACGTCGCCCCAAAAGGAAGAGGATGCCGTAACGTTTAAATGACATTGCAAAAGGGCATTTTTGTTCGTAGAAAGGCACTATACGGGCCACCCAGAGAGCTCGAACACCTCCCACGCACCAACCATTTTTTTATTTTTAATTATATTTTATATTGATTCAAATACCAAATTCCCTCTTAGTCAACTTGATTATAACAAAAACAAAAATATGAAAAATACAAAATAGCCTTTGTATGCACATTTTAAGTTTTTTTGCTCTAAAAAATATTTTAATTATTTCACTATACTTTTTAAATACGAAAAAACATATTTGTTCTTAATCAACTTGGTAATGACTAATGGGCCTTATAAAAAGACATTACTACCCCAATAGTCAATTTAATTATTTTTTGTAAGAAGGATAAATATGTTATTACACTGTTCTAATGAACAATGATTATGAGTCTGTATTATCACACTCGACATCACGGTGGCCCATCCTTTTTCATAAAAATATGAGGAAAGAAGTTTTTTCAATTTTCTAATAGAGAGGAAAGGTCTAATCTTTTTAAAGGAATTGTCATCTAGTATTATGATCACTAGAAACTCCAATTGGTATTCAGAGATCTAGGGTAAGAGACTGATTATGCTAGAGATAAGATATTGTCACCTTAAAATATCCTACTTGAGATAATTTGCATTGTTAATCTTGTTTTAAATTGCAAATAATTTGTTGTGTATATAATCTCCTAGTGATCTATCATTGGGTTTTTTACTCTAGAGTTAGTGGGTATCAGACTGAAAATAATATTTACAATTTTGGAATTGGTGAGTATTGCCTAAACTAGACCTAATATTTCTAACTCCAGCATCAATGGATATTAAAAAAATAATACTTCTAATTCTAACATTGACGAGTATTGTACCGAAAAGATCTAATGACTCTAGTTCATGAATATTGGACTAAAAATAATACTTTCAATTTTAGCATTGGTGAATATTGACCACAAAGATCTAATATATGGAGTCAATAAATATTGGACTAAAAATAACACTTTCAATTATAGCATCGATGAGTATTACTCAAAATAATATTCTTAACTTTGTTGTTAATATTTTAAATTGGAAATTTTTATATGTTAAAATTTTGGGAATGCAAGTAATAACTTGTTATGAGTCCAATTACTCCAAATATTAACAAGGCATATCCTTTTTGAAATGGGTGTTTAGAAAACCATAGTTAAGCTTTTGGGGATTTTAGGCATGTCACCCTAATGAGCCTTTTAATTTGAACCATGTTGCAATGAACCCTATAAACTTATTATAAGGTCTAAAAATGCATGAAATAATATATATATATATATATATATATATATATATATATATATATATATATATATAATCTTTATCTTTTGGAAAAATGCTAAAAAACATAAGTAAGTTTTTTAAAACAAGCAAAATGAGTTTTTTTTTAATATTCTTGAAGGAATTGACTATATTAAAATTAAAATAATTTAGGTATTTTTAGACACTTCAATCCATCATGCAACCAAACAAGGCATAAGATATAAGGAAATGGACTACAACCAACACAAGCCATGTAACAAACAAGCGCAACCCAAATAACAAACAAGCATAACCCAAGTTCCATAATCCCACGAGGACCCAGCCCATGAGCTCTTTAAAAAACAAAGGTGTATGGCCTAATAGATTAAAAAGACACCCGACCCAGTCTATCCTTTCAACTTAACATCACAACTCAAAGGGTGGTTTGAAAACCTAGCCTATTACTAAAATGGGAAGATAACGCTGCCTTTCATAAAGCTTCAAATGCTAACCTAATAAAAAGAAAAGAAAAGACAAACAAAAAAAGAAAGAGTGTATTTGTTTTTGCATTAAAAAAACATTTTTAAAACATTTTTATTTTTTTTTTATAATTTTAGATTGTCAAAATGAATTTAAAAAAATAAAAAAAAAACTCATGGGCTTTAAACACACCATGAGACTTTCAGAATAAAGGTTCATCATCTTCATTCTCTATTGTGTGTGTGTGTGTCTGTATTCAAAGCATCTTTTTCTATAATATTATTGTATTATCTCTCTCTAAAAGATATTTATTTAAGAATCAGAGAGTCCTCACCTCTAACAAAGGGGACATATTGCAAGTACTAGCCACAAATCACCTTAGCCTACCAAACACCAAATATAAGCTATCAACTACCTTGGCTAAAGAGAATGGATAAGATTGTTAAGACCAATTGATTAACTAATTATCTAACTTGGGAGCCCCGTTCCTAGGTTACTTGGATTTTTAGGATTTCATCAATGACGTCGTCTGTGAGAAATTGATAAAAAAAAAAGTCATTGATTTATTTCTAAAGCTTGTTTTTGACATTTCAAAGTCATTCCATGGCACACAACCAATTCTCACCTGGGCTAGGACGCGAGACAAGTCTCTTGTTGTCGTGGACACTTCTACCTAGCAAAAGCTTTAACAACTCATTAGTTAGGTGCAATTCTTCACTCAGGTCGTGTTGGTAACCTGAGGGAAAAATCAAACCTTACCACCCCAACAAGTTTAACACCCTTCACAACACACAATGTTTTAACACAACGGTTATCAGTTGCACTAGAAGCCCGTAGAAAATCACACTACCCAGAGTTGACCAAGAAGAATAACATTTATAAGAGTTTCTCAAAAGATCACTTGCACTATTGCGATATCTATGCACAAAGAAAATACTCCGAAAAAACTTTTGTTAGTTACCATAGGACGGACACCAGCCACCGTAATCGTCATTCTACGCCCAACTCTTCAAGCTCCCAAGAGCCCAACAAAAAAGAACTAAGAGACAATTTATGTATGAGCATATCTAGGAGAATGTCTATATCTACCATTGGTGGAGAGTTTCTTCTTTGTCAAAATGCATATTGAACACTCGACTCTTCAAGGACTATATTTCAATGGAAATGAGTTTGGACAATCTATATATGCCTAGTATAACTTGGAACCCAATTCTATTAAAGGGTTTAGTGATCTCTACACCAAGCTAATGACATGTTTTAGCACTAGCATACCTGCCAAGAAAAACTCCACATAACTTTTTAGTGTTGCCCGATAAAATGGTGAGTCTACATGAACATATTTGAGGAGATTCAATGAGAAGATGCTCAAGGAGAAAGAATTAATTAAGTTAGTGGCCTTAAAAGCCTTAATAAGAGGAGTAAGAAAACATGTTATCTAGAGAAAACTTTATGTTTTACTAGATAAAAACATGTGTAAAGTGAAGCAATTTATGAAAAATCACATACAAGTTTAAAATGTCAGTTTGCCATGACATGGACCTGTTTAATTTTACAAGGACAAGTAGCATAACTTGAAGCATGAAGTTGCTTTAAATAGGTTTTTAGTTTTTTATTTTCTTGCAAAACTAATTATATCAATATCCAATTATTGTTGTTTGGAAATGTTATTTTGGTACTGTGTGGTGGTACTTGGAGCATATAGTTGCTAAACCTATATTAAAATTGTGTCATCATATTGGAGAACATCTTAGTCCTATTTCTATGTACATGACAATTATTTAACAAGATATGATAGTATAATAAAAAAACAAAAGACAACATAAGATATTTTAAATTATTTTTTTTCTTTGTATTTCATAGCAATTTGCTTTGATATTTTAACATTGATCCAATATATTTTAAAATTTTCTTTTAAATGCTACCCAAAAATATTTTTAATTGCTAAAATAATAAAACATCATCACCTAGAAAGGTCTTTAATGGAAAAACCATTCATTTGAACCCACCACCTATAGAGTAGAGAAGAGAGTTAAAAAAAAAAAAAACAAGAAAAAAAAGAAAAGGAATTAATAAAGGAGGAGGAGGAGGAGGAGGAGGAGATAATAATACTCCTTACTAAATAGTAAGTTTAAGAGATAAATTAACAATTAAAAAAATCCCTCAAATTACTAAGTCTTGTTTGAAGCATTAAGTTACATTTCATTGTATAAGTTTTTATTATTATTATTATTATTATTATTATTATTATCATACAAAGAAAATAAAAATTGACCCTCTTGTTCCCATCAATTTTAGTTTTGATATTTTTCTTAAATTTCAATTCTTTGTTTAGGTTTGGCATTCATCACTAACAAAAGCAAAATAAATAAAACTAAATTTCAAGAGATTTGCTAGATAATTAAAGAGGCTTGCTTCATCCTATAGCATAAATACCAGAAAGGGCAAATATGAAATATCCTTTGAAGATGGTATAAATCACAATGCTCGAAAAAGAGGTTTGGATATTTATATACATCAGGACAATTGACATCACAGAATGAAAATGAAGAATTCAAGTAAACTGACAAGAAATTGGAAAGCGAGTGAACAACAGTTTGAGTACTCTGGCTGTATCCAATGACACCGCCACTACCATTGCTTCCACAAGGTGGTGACTCACGAATCAAACATAAACATTGTGGCACCTGGCACCTCATTACTGGCTTCTCATTCCGTGGCCCACGTGATTTTTCACGAGAAAGCGAGAGTGAGTTGACTGACAATGCCTGCGCGTGGAGCAGGAGAAGTGACCTTATAACGAATCGAACGTAACAGGTCTTTTATACGAAGCATATTCCACGATATCATTGGATCACTCAATGGATGGCTGACACGTTTCCAAGAGTCAATACCAGATTGGTGTCCGCTTATGCAACGTGAGCATGAAAGAAAAAAAATGAGAGATGAGGATCATTCACTTGATAAGGTCTATTATAACTTAGTTAATTTAATAATATTATTAAGAAAACTATATTGATAATAAATAAAATAAAATATTTAATAATAATTAATTATAAAAAATAATCTGACAATATTACATTGAGGAAGAGAAGAAAAAAAACATGTTAAAGACTTATTATTATTCTATTGTGGACATCGTTCCACTACAAAAAAAAACTCACCGAGATAGTTCTAATACCTTTACAAAAGATTGCATGATAAAAAAAAAAGCTACACGCGACGTTAAAAAAACGACCTGGAAAGCAAACCAAACAAATTATTATGAAGCGAGTATCTCATGTTTATATTTAATCAATTAATTTAATTTAGTTTAAAAACAAAATTCCTTGACAAAAAGCTAAATTTAACAAAGAATAACAATTAAAAAGATCCTAGATAACCAGGTCAATTTTTTAAATTAGCAAAAAATCTGATAGAAAGCAAATAAAAAAAATAACAGAGCTCAATCTCCAATTTAATAAATATCCAACGATGAAACTGAAAAAAACATGAGCTTAAAAAAAGAAGCAAACCCGAACAAATGTTCTAAACCTAAACTAATCTCCTAAACTTGCAACCTATGAAATTCTGGATCCGGACTTATTCAAGAAGCTCAATTCTCATTCAATTTAATGTTGACGGATGAAATTGAAACAAAAGTCTATTTTAAAAATTATCTCAAATAAAAAAATAAAAATCAAAAGAATGATGACCAAATCTGAAGTCTAACACAAAAAAATTAAAAAATGATGAAATTAAAAATAAATTTTAATTTTATAAATAATTTCAAATAAAACAAATAGTAATAAAAAAATAAAGATCAAATCTAAAGGAAAAATAAATTGAACGGTTGTTATGAAGATTTAGGAGGGCTAAGTGTACAAAATGAGGAAGAGAGAGAAAAGAAGGGGAAAAAAGGTTCATCGGCGCCATACTGGAGGTTTATTGGCCACACACGTTGCTTAGGGATGAAGAGCCACTAAGATGATTCAAATAGTAAGAACTTAGGTGAGCATATTGATCATTTATACTTTTTTGTTTAATATATTACAAAAGAAATCATCATGTGTTAATCTATTAAACTGGAAAAATTTTTCACAATTTAAAATAGCTTATAGTTTAACTTTACTAGATTTAGTTTATTTACTTGTTGATGAAAGGGTTAGACTTGATGACAATATAAAATCAAGGTGATGAAAGCATTGTTTAAGAAGGTACAATAACATGTTGAAAAAAAAGAATGAAAAGTATGCATTTCATGCAAACAAAAGATGAAAAAGGGTTGTCTTTGAATCAGAAGATTGAGTTTGGGTGTATATGCATAGAAAAGAGATTTCCTAGATATTGAAAATCAAATTTAATGCCTAAAGAATACAATTTATTCAGATTTCTTAAAGGAAGGAATGCCTACAAAGTGAATCTATAGGGTAAATATAATGTTAATGTTATATTCAAAATTTTTTATCTTTCTTTGTTTGATGTAAGTCATTCAAGGTCGAATCATTTTAAGGAAATAAGGGATGATGCGATCCTGGATACAACATGAAAGGACCTTAGGAGTGTTTATTGAGTCTATTCTAAGACCTAAAACGAAGTGGATCCAAAATGAGTTCAATGGGTTATGTAAAGGGGTTTGCGTTAAAAAGGCTCAAATCTGTCAGTCTGGACCTTTTTCTACCTTTTGGATCATATATGAAGCTACATTTGGAGATCCAATTGGGTTGAAAACTAGACATTTGTACATTTCCAATGATATATGGTAGGTTCACTAATTTATCCGGACGAGAGAGAACAACATGTTTGAAGTTAGGCCTAGAATCTGCCAGCAAAATATAAAAACAAAAAAAAAACATTGTTTCCTTAAGAGTTGTGGATTCCATTTACTATAAGGAGTTCTTAATGTTATTGAAAACTTATGTAGTAGCCTTTGACTTACTTATCTTACAAGGATTTAATATCAAACAAGAACAATTAATTAGTTAGAAATTAATTCTTATTTGTAAAGCATCAAGCTTTTGTTTAGCAAAGATTCTTTAATAATTATTTATCTTGGGTATTTTTTCACTATTATTTACGCCAAAGCGTGAAAAATAATCTTATACTATTGTTTTTTTTTATAAAAAAAACCTTATTTTAATTAGTTTGGACTTTATTTAAATTTGTTGCATGTCTAACCTATTAGTTTTAGGGTTTACATATAAATATTCTTATGTAAAGATTTTTATTAAGTTGATGAATTTTATCTACAAGTTCTTGCATATTGTGTGCTTATTTTTCTTGTGTGGTTGAGTGATTTTCATACTAAGTTCTTGATTGAACTTGCATACTTTTTGAAGGATTGATCAACTTCATTGTGATTTATACTTCCCGTTCATGTTTAGATATAGGTGTAGAGTGAGGGTGATCAATTGCATATAACTCTGGGTTCTTCAAGGCAAAATTCTTGTTGCGTCAAGTTGCAAACTTTTTTCAAAACCTCAAATTTATCAATCTAAGGGATAATTTCATATCAATTACTCTATTTGATTTTGTTTATTTTTTATTAATCAATAATTTTTCATTTTAGTTTTGCTCATAAAGAAATACAATTTCTTTTATAAAATATAAATTTATAATTTCTTTATTACAAAGAGATTTTCATTAAGTTGAAGAACTTTATCTACAAGTTGTCATATACTATGTGCTTATTTCTCTTGTGTGGTTGAGTGATTCTCATATTCAATTCTTGATTGAACTTGCAAACTCTTTGAAGGATTGATGAACTTCGTTGTGATTTTTTCTTCTTGTTCATGTCTCAATGTAGGTGTAGAGTGAGGGTGATCAATTACATATAACTTTGGTTTTTCAAGGCAAGGTTCTTGTTAGTTCAAGTTGCAAACTTTCTTTAAAACCTCAAATTTATCAATTTAAGGGACAATTCTGCATCAACTACTCTATTTGATTTCATTTTTTTGGTTAATCAATAATTTTTCATTTAAGTTTTGCTTATAAAGAAATAATTTTTTTTCATAAAATTTAAATTTATAATTTCTTTATTGCAAAGAGATTTTCATTAAGTTGATGAATTTTATTTACAAGTTGTCGTATATTGTGTGCTTATTTTTCTTGTGTGGTTGAATGATTCTCATACTAAGTTCTTGATTGAACTTGCAATCTCTTTAAATGATTGATCAACTTCGTTATGATTTATACTTCTCGTTCGCGTCTCAATATAGGTATAGAGTGAGGAAGATTAATTGCATATAACTTTGGTTCTTCAAGGCAAGGTTTTTGTTGGGTCAAGTTGCAAACTTTCTTCAAAACCTTAAATTTATCAATCTAAAGGATAATTTCACATCAATTACTCTATTTGATTTTTTTTTTGGTTAATCAATAATTTTTCATTTAAGTTTTGCTTATAAAGAAAAAAAATTTCTTTCATAAATTTTAAATTTTAAATTTCTTAATTACAAAGAGAGAAATGAAATTTTAAATTGAGTTCAAATAATCTTAATGCGGTTTATTAAGCTACTTGTTTTATTCATTGAAAAGTTTATTGAATTTGAGTGGGATATTGTTTTATTTATCTTGTAATTCCCTATTGCAAATAAAATATAGTCATAATTATTTAATGTGATTTTCAGTACATATTAATTAAATTAATCAACAATTAAATAAGAATAGATAATTTTTTATTCATTGAAAATGAACAATGTTGCAAAAGAATTCTTTTGTTATTAAATACTTATATTTTCATAAACAATATTACAGAATACAATGTTTGAAAGTTATAACTATGAAAGTTGCATCCACATTTTTTTTTCATTAGATGGTATTCTTGGATTTTTTTATATATTAAAAAAAATCCCAATCCAATAAGAAACATAATTTTTACATGAAGAATAGAAAATTGGTTAGAATCTTATTTCTTTAATAAAAATCCTTACCTCTTAATTAAATTCTAATGAGTAGTTCTTTCATTAAATAATGCCTTAAGGTAGATATATTAGAGGATTGTGTGAAATTTTGTAAGACTTAAGCATATCATATAATGTGAGAAGGAATGGAGTTTTGAACAATTAATAAATAATAAAAGGTGCGGTGAAAAAACTATATATATATATATATATATATATCAGGTTAGGGTAGATCTAGTCAAACACTATAGATTATAACAACACTGTTTTTTTTCTTACAATTTGATCCCTAAACGGTTAAATTGATGGCCAATTGCTTCTAATTTGTTAGAAAAAGACAAGATTCAAAGACAATGGATCAAATTAAGCAAGACATGGAAAATATGTGGTGATTTTAAAGTTGGCGTAAAAAGTTCATTTGATTCTTCTACTTTTTAAATGGTTCATTGTTGGTCCCTTTAGTTTTCAATAATTAAACTTTGGTCCAACATTTTTTTTTTAAGTTCTTGGTTTAAGAGAGGAGAGAGAAAGTCATCAAATTTCGGTGATATTTAGAGAAAATCATCAGTAGACACTGATTTTGGTCACAAAAAAGTTGTTCTTACTGTCAACAAGTTCTATTGGATTAAAGGAGTTTCACTTAAATATTCTTTAGCCTTTCTATTGTTTGAGATGGTGGATTTAGGTATGTGAAGTTTTTGAACTCATATTGATTTTTGTATTTACTCATTAATGGGTTTATTTAGGTATCTAGGTTGTTTATTAGATACTTTTGGTTAAAAAAAGGTTAAAAAAATGATTTTTTAGACCCTTGTCTTGATTTTTTAATAACCCTCTAGTCACTAGTTTTTAGAGCGGCATGTTACAGATCATTTATTGTTTTTTTTTAATTAAAGGATGGATGATAAGATTATTTAAAAAAGACTAGGCATGCGAGTCAATATTCTTTTTTATAGACTAAGCGCGGGTCTATATACTTATCTTTTTTTTTAAAATTTTTTTATGCATTTTCATTCCTTAAATTGTTTTTTTAAAATAATAATCTCCTCCTTCATTATTTGAATGCTTTTTTTTTTTAAGATTTAAAAAGGTATTTTTTTAGTCCCATGCATCTTTTTTGTTTTGCTTTTTTATAAATTTATTATTTGATCCGAAAAGAGGGCAATTAGTTGTCTTAGAATTGAATGAAAGATAATTTTATAAATAAAAGTTATTAAATTTATTGGGATACATGATTTGAGGCATGATTTTGCTAAGTTAATTTGAGTTCACTCTAATCTATTTTTTGAATTTTTTTATAATTAAATATTTTTTTCAATTTCATTTATCGAGATTGAGTTGATTGGAAACTAGTTTAGTAATTTAATTTGAATTAATTTAGATCGATTCAATATATCATCATCTCAATTTTTTTAAAAAAGCTATCCTAATATACTTCCATTTCAATTTTTATAAAAAAATATCATATTATATGTATTAGGTTTTTAATTCATGGAAAAAATTTTTTACTCATGAAAAACACTTTAAGAATGCATAAGTTATTCTTAACATTAAAAAATAATTGAATTCGTGTCGTAGCTGAGCCTGATATCTAATATTCGCAATTTTGGTGCCGATCACTCTCACCCTCACCCTCAAAGTTCAAGAATTTAGCCTCCAAACTGAATCTTATGTTCCAGAACTAAAAGTATCATTCTTAATTATTTAATTATTTATGGGAGGAAGAACAAATTCTTTGTGATGCTCAAACAAACGCTAGCCAAAAGAGCGTGGAGAAGCATGCGAGAGCGAGAAGAGTGCTTAAGTTCAAACAAATGATGCCAAGAGAGGAGAGAGAAAGCAGGCAGTGCCTGCCACGTATGAGACTACCTGGCAAGCAGCCATTGCCTTGCAATTGCGCCATCTCCCCTTCCTTCTCTCTCTCTGTCATCATCGCAGTCACAACCCAACCCAACCCAACCCTCCTCCAGACCCCATTTTTCTGCTTCCTTTTGTTCTTCCTTCCTTCCTTCCTTTGTTTTTTTTTCCTTTCCACAGAAGCCCCACTAACCCAATTCTGAGAAACAGACATAAATTTTTAATCTTGGAACTTCTTGTTTTCCTATTTTAATTTGTTCAACAGGTACCTTCTTGTTTCACTTTAGAAACTGGGATTTCTTTCTTTTACATATTATTGAACCGAATCTGGGTTCTTAAAGGAGGGTTCGTTTTGATGTTTTGAGTTGTTTATGACTGTAGTTTCTCTTGGTTTAGATTTATAAACATAGTTTTTTTTTTTTTTTTTTAATTTAGGGATCTTTTTTCTTGTTTTTGGTGGTGCTGGAATTAGTGGCAATGACTGATTTTGATGATTTTAGGGGCTTTTTATGAGCTTCCTAATGAAGAATCAGTTTGTTATTTGCTTTGTTAGAATCATCAGTGAATTGCGTTGTTATGCTTTCAATTTTGAGAAAGCTGTTAATATTGATGTGTTGTGATGTTATACTCCATGTGTAATAACAGAA
>Ga0325400_1002518_pt1 | contig 16131 bp, 17 predicted proteins | sample PopdelMetagenome_2_FD_205662 | JGI IMG/M metagenome (GOLD analysis project Ga0325400, IMG submission 205662) | Populus deltoides microbial communities from Bellville, Georgia, United States - Xylem-PdKOR-R1 | ecosystem: Host-associated > Plants > Phyllosphere > Stem > Wood/Secondary xylem... | reverse complement strand
CCAGGCGTTCTCGGCCTTGAGGTGGGCCAGCACCTCGGGGGACTCCTTGTCGCGCAGCCAGTCGTGGTCGTCGGTGCGGGATCGTCCGTGGTGCTCGGTGGTCACCTGACGGGCCTCGGCGACGGGCGGAGCGGTGGGCTGGGTCTCGGGCTGGTCCGGCATGGCCGTGACGGTAGCGGGGTGGCACCCTGGCGTCGGTGGACGACCTCGCCCTGGTGGCTGACCCCGACGGCGCGGGCGCCGCCGCGATCGCCGACCTCGAGGAGACCGTCGTACGCCGTCACCTGGCCGAGCAGGGTGACCCCGGCCGCGCCCGGCTGGCCGCGGTCGAGGCGGTCGCCGCGACGCTGCCCCGGGCCCGCCGGCTCCTGGTGCGCCGCGGCGCTGCGGTGCTCGGGCACGTGTGGCTGGTGCGGAGCGAGGAGGGGGACGACCTCTCGGTGCTCGACCTGCGCCTGGACGACTCCCGCCTGGCTCCGCCCGTGCGGGACCAGGTGGTCGCGCTGGCCCGGTCCGAGGGGCGCCGGCGGCTGACCCTCGCCGTGCCGCCGGGGGAGCCCGTGCTCGGCGCGTTCGCCGAGGGCGGCGGCTTCCGGGAGACGTCGACCCAGCTGGCCCTCGCGCTGCCGGCGCCGCCCGGGCCGCTGACGCTGCTGCGGCCCATGTCGGAGGACGAGTTCGACCGGTGGCACGTCGGCCAGCTGCGCACCTACACCGCCGAGCGCGTGCGTGCGGGGGAGAGCCCGGAGCAGGCGGCCGCGGTCGTGCGCCACCAGGACGCCGAGCTGCTGCCGCAGGGCCACCGCACACCGCGCCAGCACCTGTTCACCGCGGTGGTGGACGGGGTCGACGTCGGGACGCTCTGGTTGTCCACGCAGCGGCCGATGGTCTGGGTGTGCGACGTGGGCGTCGCGGAGCAGCACCGACGGCGGGGCCACGGCGCGGCGCTCGTGCGGGCCGCGGCCCAGTGGTCCTCCGAGCGCGGGGCACCCGCGATCGGGCTCAACGTCTTCGCCGACAACCGCGGCGCCCGGGCGCTCTACGACCGCCTCGGCTTCCACGTCACCGAGGTGTTCGCCGCCCTCGACCTGGGTGGGGGAGCGCCGACGTGAGGGTGGACCTGAACGCCGACCTCGGCGAGGAGGTCACCGACGACGCCGCCCTGCTGGCCGTGGTGACCAGCGCCAACGTGGCCTGCGGCTACCACGCGGGCTCGGTGGCCATCATGCGCGCGGTCTGCGAGGAGGCGGCCCGGCGCGGGGTGGCGGTCGGGGCGCAGGTCTCCTACGACGACCGCCCGCACTTCGGCCGGGTCGCCCTCGACGTCGCGCACGACACCCTGCGAGAGCAGGTGGCCGACCAGGTCGGGACGCTCGGGGACATCGCGTTGGCGGCCGGCACACGGGTGCGCTACCTCAAGCCCCACGGCGCGCTCTACCACCGCACCATGGACGACGCCGAGCAGGCCGACGCCGTGCTCGCAGGGTCGGGCGACCTGCCCGTGCTGGGCATGCCGGGGGTGCTGCTCGACGCCGTCGCCGCAGCCGGGAGGACGGTGCTGCGCGAGGGGTTCCCCGACCGCGGGTACGGCGCTGACGGCCGCCTGCTGCCCCGGGACCGGCCCGGGGCGCTGGTCGAGGACCGCGCGGAGGTCGCGCGGCGGGCCGTTGAGCTGGCCCGGACGGGCCTGGACTCGGTCTGCGTGCACGGCGACAGCCCGGGCGCGGTGGTGGCGGCCCGGGCGTGCCGGCTGGCCCTTGAGAAGGCCGGTTTCGCGCTGCGCGGCCTGGGGGCAGACCGGGAGGGATGAGGCGGTCCCGCTCGACGGCCGTTCCTCCACAGGTTTCTCCCCAGGTGTGGGTTGCTGGTGCGGATGTGGTGGAGAAGGTCGCCCGGCCTGGGGAGGGCGAGCGTCCCGGCGGCTGCGGAGCGGTCGGCGAGACTGGGGCGGTGCAGCTCCACGACGTCGGACCGCGGGCCCTGCTGGTCGAGGTCGACGACGCGGACCAGGCCCACGCCCTGGCGGCCTGGGCGCGGGAGCGCGGCGGCGCCGAGGACGTGGTGCCCGGGGCGGTCACCGTGCTGCTCGACGGCCTCGACCCGGCGGACCTGCCCCGCCTGCGTGCGGACCTGGGCGACTGGCGACCCGGCTGCCGGCCCGAGCCGGGCCCCCTGGTGGAGGTGCCCGTGGTCTACGACGGCCCCGATCTCGCCGACGTGGCCGGCCTCTGGGGCACCGATGTCGAGGGCGTGGTCGACCTGCACACCTCGCTGGACCTGACGGCGGCGTTCTGCGGCTTCGCGCCGGGGTTCGCCTACCTGGCCGGGCTCCCCCCCGGGCGCAGCGTGCCCCGGCTGGACTCCCCGCGCACCCGGGTGCCCCCCGGGGCGGTGGCGGTCGCCGGCACCTGGTGCGCGGTCTACCCCCACGCCTCGCCCGGCGGCTGGCGCCTGCTGGGGCGCACCGGCCTCACGCTGTGGGACGTGGACCGCGACGACCCGGCCCTCATCACGCCGGGCACGCGGGTCCGGTTCCGGGCCGTCGGGTGAGCGCGTCGGATCCCGGTGCAGGGCTCCCTGCGGCGACCGGGCTCGAGGTGGTCGAGGTCGGCGCCCTGGTGACCGTGCAGGACGCCGGACGTCCGGGCCTGGCGCACCTGGGCGTGCCCCGGGCCGGGTGGCTGGACGCCCCGGCCGCAGCCCTGGCCAACCGGTTGGCAGGTGCCGCGGTCGGCTCCGCCGTGCTGGAGGTGACCCTCGGCGGGGTGGCGCTCCGCGCGGGCGCGGCCACCTGGGTCGCGGTCACCGGGGCGCCCTGCGCGGTGTCGGTCGACGGTCGGCCGGCCGGGCACGGCACCCCGGTCCGGCTCCCGGCGGGGGGCCTGCTGCGCCTGGGCCCGGCCCAGGGCGGTGTGCGCACCTACCTCGGGGTCGCCGGGGGGATCGCGGTCGACCCCGTGCTCGGGTCGCGCTCGACCGACACCCTGTCCTGGACCGGGCCGCCGCGGGTCGAGCCCGGGGCCGTGCTGCCGGTGGGGACCCCGGTCGGCCCGCCCGCCTTCGCCGACGTGCCCGCCCCCGCGCCGGCACCGACCGCTGCGCTGGTGGTCGACCCCGGGCCGCGGGCCGACTGGTGCGTCGACTCGGTCGCGCACCTGTGCGGCTCGGCGTACGTCGTGACGACCGACTCCGACCGGGTCGGGCTGCGCCTCGACGGCGCCCCGCTGCGGCGCGCCCCGGGGCGGGAGGGGCAGGAGCTGGCGAGCGAGGGGGTGGCGCTCGGGTCGGTGCAGGTGCCGCCCGACGGCCGACCGGTGGTCTTCCTCGCCGACCACCCCACCACCGGCGGCTACCCCGTGGTCGCCGTCGTGCGCGAGGCGGGCCTGGCCCGGTGCGCCCAGCTGCGGCCGGGGGCGCAGGTGCGGTTCACCCGGTCGTGACGACCGTCGTCGCGTCGTACGGGTCGGGCTCGGGCTCGGTCCACCGGTGCAGCGCGGGGTCGTCGGTGGCGAAGGACCGGACCGGTCCGGCGGGGCTCTCCCGGGTCTCGAAGCGGACGGTGACGACCCCCCGCCCCGACCCCCACACCCAGCCTCGCCCGAGGTCGTCGTGGACGACGTCGAGCCCGGAGGGCCAGGTCGTGGACCGTCGCGTGGTGGGGGGCTCCGGCAGGTCACCGAGGTCCTCGGCGTCGAGCTCGTCGCCGAACAGGTCCTCCTGCACCCAGTCGGCCAGGCCGGAGACCCCCACCCCGAGCAGCCGGACCCCGCCGGAGGTGTCGAGGTCGGCGAGCAGGCCCCGGGCCATCCGGGCGATCGTCGCGGTCTTGTCGGTGGGCTCGGCCAGCGTGGCCGAGCGGCTCAGGGTGGAGAAGTCGTGCAGCCGCACCTTGATCGTCACGGTGCGGCCCGACAGCGACCCCGCCCGCAGCCGGGTGGCGACCTCGCCGGCCTGGCGGGTCAGCAGGCCCTCCATGAGCCGCCGGTCGGTCAGGTCGGTCTCGTAGGTCCCCTCGACGCTGACCGACTTGGCCTCGCGCTCGGCGACCACAGGGCGGTCGTCCTGCGCCCGGGCGAGCTGGTGCAGCCCGGCGCCGTGGGCCTTGCCGACCAGCCGCACCAGCTCGTCGAGCCCGACCCGCTCGAGGTCGGCCACCGTGGTGATGCCGGCCCGGCGCAGCCGCTCGGCGGTCGCGGGCCCGACACCGGGGATGACCGTGACGGCCATCGGGCGCAGCAGGTCCCGCTCCGTGCCGGGCGCCACCACGACCAGCCCGTCGGGCTTGTCGAGGTCGCTGGCGACCTTGGCGATGAACTTGGAGGTGCCGACCCCGACCGAGGCGGTCAACCCGCCCGTGGCCTCGGCGACGCGCGCCCGCAGCTCCTCGGCGAACGCACCGACGGCTCCGACACCGAGGTCGTCCGGACCGTGGCCCGGTGCCGCCGCGGCGAGGTCGACGAACGCCTCGTCGAGCGACAGCGGCTCCACGAGGGGCGAGACCTCCCGCAGCAGCCCCATCACCACCGTGCTGGCCTCCCGGTAGGCGGCGAACCGCCCCGACAGGAACGCCGCGTGGGGGCACCGGGACCGGGCCTCCCGGGTCGACATGGCCGACCGCACCCCGTGCACGCGGGCCTCGTAGGAGGCCGTGGCGACCACCCCGCGCCCACCGGTGCCGCCGACCACCACCGCCTTGCCGCGCAGCGACGGCTTGTCGCGCTGCTCCACCGCGGCGAAGAAGGCGTCGAGGTCCAGGTGGAGGACCGACGCCTGCTGCCGCACCCGGCCAACCTAGCCCGCCCCGGAGCCCGTCCGAGCCCGTGAGGGACCCCGGCCGGGCCTCGTGGAGCCACGGGTGGATCCACGGGTGGAGCAGGTGGGAGCGAGGGGTGGAGCCACGTGTCGTGCACAGGCCGGCTCTTCGAGGTCCCCGTCCACAGGCCCGGGAGCGCGGGGGCCCGGCTGTCCGCTCCGGCGGGGAGCGTCCCGGCCATGACCACGACGCCACCGGCACCACGACCCGTCTCGCCCGACCCCGCCGACGAACCCCCGATCAGCCTGACCGCCCGCACCCCCGAGGACCTCCTCGCGATGGTGCCGGTGGTGCTCGGCTTCGCCCCGGCCGAGTCGGTGGTGATGCTGACCTTCGGCGCCGAGCGCCCCTTCCACGCCCGGATCGACCTGCCCGACGCGCCGAGGCACGCGCTGGCCGTGTGGGACGAGCTGGCGGCCGGCCTGCTCGAGCCCGCGGTGCGCCACCGGGCCCACCGGATCGTCGTGGTGGTCTACACCGCGGACGTCGGGCGCGCCGACGCCGCCTGGCGACGCATCCGGCGCCTGGCCGCGCAGCACGACCTCGTGGTGCTCGAGGTGCTGCGGGTCGCCGAGGGGCGCTACCACCCCCTGCGCGGCGGGCCCGCGGCCGCCCGTGAGCAGGGTGTGCCCTTCGACATCGGCGACCACCGCTTCCTGGTGGAGGCCGTCGTGTCGGGCCGGGTCACGCACGCCTCACGGGCCGACCTCGCCGCCACGCTCGCCCCTGACGCGGCGGCGGTCGACGGCGTGGCGGCCCGCCTGGTCGACCTGGACCCCTGGGACCCGCTGGCGCCCCCACCGGCCGCCGTGCTGCTGGCCGAGGGCGCCTGGGCCCACGACCTCGTCTCCTCCCACGCCCTCGCCGGCACCGACCCCACCGACGAGCAGGTCGCCCGCCTGCTGCGATCGATGGTGGCGCTGCGGGTCCGCGACGCGGCCTGGTCGACCATCGGGCGCGACCACGGCCGGGCGCACCGGGAGCTCTGGACGCGGCTGCTGCGGCGTACGCCGCGCCCCTGGACCCCGCCGGTGGCCACCCTGCTCGCCTTCGCCGCGTGGCAGTCCGGCGACGGGGCCCTGGCCTGGTGTGCGTTGGACCGCTGCACCGACGTCGACCCCGACTACTCCCTGGCGGGGCTGGTCGCCGAGGTGCTGACCGCGGCCATCGCGCCGACGACCTGGGACACCGACTTCGACTGGACGGCAGGGCTGGTCGGCTGAGGAGCGCGGGCCCTAGGGTCGTCGGCCATGGGCGAAGAGGTCGACCACCAGGAGTTCACCCCGGCCGACCGCACCCGGCACCGGGACAAGGTGCGCCGCTGCCTGGACGTCTTCGCCCGGATGCTGCGCGAGGCCGCCTTCGACACCGACGACCCCATGACCGGCCTCGAGGTCGAGCTCAACCTGGTCGACGAGCACGGCGACCCGGCGCTGCGCAACGCCGAGGCCCTGACCGCGATCGCCGACCCGGACTTCCAGACCGAGCTGGGCCAGTTCAACGTCGAGATCAACGTCCCTCCCCAGCGACTCGCCGAGCGGGGCCTGGAGGCGTTCGAGCAGACGCTGCGGCGCAGCCTGAACCGCGCCGAGGAGCGGTCCTCCTCGGTCGGGGCGCACCTGGTGATGATCGGCATCCTGCCGACCCTGGCCGAGGGCCACATGGGCTCGCACAGCATCTCCGCCAACCCCCGCTACCGGCTGCTCAGCGAGCAGATCCTCCACGCCCGGGGTGAGGACCTCGTGATCGACATCGCCGGCGAGGAGCACCTGCGCTCGACCTCGGAGTCCATCCTCCCCGAGGCGGCCTGCACCAGCACCCAGCTGCACGTGCAGACCTCGCCCGACCAGTTCGCCGCCTACTGGAACGCCAGCCAGGCCATCTCCTCGGTCCAGCTGGCGCTGGGCGCCAACGCGCCGTACCTGATGGGTCGCCGGCTCTGGCGGGAGACGCGGGTGCCGCTGTTCGAGCAGGCCACCGACACCCGCGGGGAGGAGCTGAAGGCGCAGGGGGTGCGACCTCGTGTGTGGTTCGGGGAGCGGTGGGCCAACTCGGTGTTCGACCTCTTCGAGGAGAACGTGCGCTTCTTCCCGCCGCTGCTGCCGATCACCGAGGAGGAGGACCCGCTCGCGGTGCTCGAGGCCGGGGGCACCCCCGAGCTGGCCGAGCTGCGGCTGCACAACGGCACCATCTACCGGTGGAACCGGCCGGTCTACGACACCAGCGACGGCCGCCCGCACCTGCGGGTGGAGAACCGGGTCCTGGCCGCCGGTCCGACCGTGGTCGACACCATCGCCAACGCCGCCTTCTACTTCGGGCTCGTCCGATCGCTCGCCGAGAGCGAGCGGCCCCTGTGGTCGCAGATGTCGTTCAGCGCCGCTGAGGAGAACTTCCACGTCGCAGCCCGCCACGGCATCGAGGCCGACGTCTACTGGCCCGGGGTCGGTCAGGTCCGGGCCACCGAGCTGGTGCTGCGGCGGCTGCTGCCGCTGGCCGCCGAGGGCCTCGAGGCCTGGGGGGTCGACCCTCGCACCCGGGACCACTACCTCGGCGTGATCGAGCAGCGGTGCCTGGCCGGCACCAACGGAGCCGAGTGGTTCTGCCGTGAGATGGACGCCCGCCTCGCCGGCACGGGATCAGACGCCCAGCGGTACGACGCGCTGCGCCGCACGCTGCTCGACTACCGCGACCGGATGCACACCAACGAGCCCGTGCACACCTGGTAGACGCTCGAGAGCCCCGACGTCTCGCTGGTCGCGCTCGTCCTTCGAGACGTCTCGTTCCTCGCCTCCTCAGGAACCGTCGAGACCACTCCCGTCCGGTCTCAGCGGGCCCGCACCCACGTCCGGCCCACCCCGGTGCCCGGGTCGCGCCACCCGTGCTTGTCGACGACCACGAACACCGTCCGCAGCGCCTGCTCCGCCGCAGCGGTGAGCGCCGAGGAGCGCCAGGCGAGGTCGCGGTCCTGGACCTCCAGCGGTCCGCGGCGGGTCAGCCACACCAGCGCCGAGGGCCCCGGCCGCCGGACCCGGCGCAGCATGGCGGCCACCGCGTCGGTGCGCAGCGCGTGGTCCAGCCGCTCGGAGGCCGCCGCGTCGGCCAGCTCGAGCCGGCCGGTCACCAGACCCGGCACCCCGACGTGCAGCACCGGGGCGAAGACCCGTCGGCGCTCGCCACGGGCGTGGTCGAGGACGGCGCGCCGCAGCAGCCCGGCCAGCTCGTTCCCGACCGGCTCGACGACACCGTGGGGACCGGCCGGACCGCCGGCGGCAGGGCGGCCGTCGGGCGTGCGCGGCAGGGGCGGCGACGGCGGCGGGCAGAGCTCGGTCACCGGCGCAGCCTGCCTGCCCCGTGACGCGTCCGCTCGGGCTCTCCACAGTCCAGCGGCCCGACCGCCGCTCGTGTCCTCGCCCCACCCCGTCACCGGGCGGTAACGTGCCCGTCATGGCGACCGTGGTGGTGGGATACGTGCCCAAGCCCGAGGGCGAGGCAGCCCTGGACCGGGCGATCGAGGAGAGCAGGCTCCGGGGCGCGTCGCTGGTGCTGGTCAACTCCCACCGCGACGGGTCCGGGACCGAGCCGGACCTGTCCGAGGCCCGGGCCAAGCTCGACTCGGCGGGCGTGACCTACGAGGTCAAGCAGCTCGTCCGTGGCTTCGAGGCCGCCGAGGACCTGCTCAGCGTCGCCGAGTCCCAGGCCGCAGACCTGATCGTCATCGGCCTGCGCCGTCGTACCCCGGTCGGCAAGCTGATCCTTGGCTCGAGCGCCCAGCGCGTCCTGCTCGACGCCCACTGCCCCGTGATGGCCGTCAAGGCCTGAGTCCGCGCGTGACAGGAGCCGGCGCCGCGCGCACGATGGTGCGGTGACCCCGGAGCCGACGTACTCGCCGTCTCCGGGCGGTCGCGCCCGCACCTACCCCGCCGGGGTCCCCAGCTGGATCGACGTCGACGCGCCCGACGTCGATGCCGCCCTGCGCTTCTACGGCGGACTGCTCGGGTGGACCTTCGACGACGTGCTGCCACCGACGGCACCCTGGCGCTACGTCATCGCTGCCCTCGACGGGGACGACGTCGCTGCGGTGGCCGGGGGAGACGGCGGTGGGGACGACCCGACCGCGCCCGCCTGGCACACCTACGTCGCGGTCGACGACTGCGACGCGGCGAGTGCGCGGTTGGCCGCAGCCGGCGGCGCGGTGGTGGAGGCACCCGCCGACGCGGGCGAGGGCGGTCGCACGGCGACCCTGCGGGACCCGCAGGGGGCCGAGGTGCGGCTGTGGCAGGCCCGCAGGCGTCTCGGTGCCCAGGTGGCCAACCGGCCCGGCGCCTGGAACTTCAGCGACCTGCGCACCCACGACCCGGCCGAGGCCGCGGCGTTCTACCGTGAGGTCTTCGGGTGGGAGGTCGCCGACCAGGGCTGGTCGACCTCCATCCGCGTACCGGGGTACGGCGATCACCTGCAGGCCACCGTCGATCCCGACATCCGGGTGCGCCAGGCCGGCCTGCCCGACGACTTCGCCGACGTCGTGGGGTCCGTCGTCCCCGCGGGCGAGGACGAGCCGTCCCACTGACACGTCACGTTCACCGTCGCGGACCGAGACCTCGCGGTGGCGCGGGTCCTGGAGCTGGGCGGGGTCGTCGACACCCGAGCCGAGAGCGACTGGACCCGCACGGCGCAGGTCCGCGACCTCGCCGGCGCCCGCTTCACCCTCAGCCAGTTCACCCCGCCGGGGTCCTGAGGCGAGAGGGCCTCAGCGGGCGCGACGCAGCAGCTTGCGGACCCCGCGTCCCACGGCCTCGTCGGTCGAGCGCGTGGATCGGGTGCCCGCCGTGGGCCCGGGCGTCCGCGGCGTCGTGCCGGTGCGCGGGCTGCGGGCTCCGCGGGTGAACCTGCTGACCAGTCCTCTGAGCATCTCGACTCCTTCGTCGTGGGGTGGTCCGACAGGCCACTACCACCGTCAGGCACCGGCTACACCCTGGCGGGCGAGCGCCACGGGCGGGGAGGATGGACCCGTGAACATCCACATCACCGGCGACGCCGACGCCGACCGCGTCCTCGACGACCCGTTCGCCCTGCTCGCCGGGATGATGCTCGACCAGCAGTACCCGATGGAGCACGCGTTCCGGGGGCCGGCCAAGGTCGTCGACCGCTTCGGGGACTTCGACCCCGCCCACATCGCCGCGGCGGACCCCGACGAGTTCGCCGCGATGTGCGCGACCACGCCGGCGATCCACCGGTTCCCGGGGTCGATGGCGGGGCGCCTGCAGGAGCTCGCCCGGGTCGTGGTGACCGAGTACGACGGCCACGCCGAGCGGATCTGGACCGAGGCGCCCGACGGGCGCGCCCTGGCGCGCCGGATCCAGGCGCTGCCCGGGTTCGGCGCGCAGAAGGCGAAGATCTTCGTGGCGGTGCTGGCCAAGCAGCTCGGGGTGCGCCCCGACGGGTGGGAGCACGCAGCCGGCGACTACGCCCTCGACGGCTACCGGTCCGTCGCCGACGTCGTCGACCCCGCCTCGCTGCAGCGGGTCCGCGCCCACAAGCAGCAGGTCAAGGCGGCGGCCAAGGCGGCCAGGGCAGCCGAGAGGAGCTGAGGGCAGCTGAGGGCGACCGCCACGCCCGGCGTCGACGCCCGGCCGCGCTCAGGGATCTTTCAGGCCCGTGGCAGACTGACGCCTGCGGCTCTTGACGGCACCGGGCCTTGTCGCGCCCACGATCCAGCGTCGTCTCGAAGCCACGAGACCTGCAGTTCCGCGCCAGTTCCACGAGAGGTGTTCGTGTCCTCGAACGCACGCAAGATCCCCGCCGACGTCCTCACCCACCCCGCGCTCGTCGCCCTGGTCGACCAGGCCGCCGCGACCGGGACCTTCACCCCCCAGCAGGTCCGTGAGGCCAGCGAGGACGCCGGGGTCGAGCCCCGACACCTCAAGGCGTTGCTCTCCCACCTCGGTGAGCTCGGCCTCAACGTCGCGATGCCGGTGGCGACCCGGGCTGCCGCGGCCACCACGACCCGCAAGACGACCACGACCGCCGCCAAGAAGGCGCCGGCGAAGAAGACCGCGGCGAAGAAGGCGACCGCTGCGGGCGCCGCTGCCACGGAGCCGACCGCCGCGGCGGCGAAGAAGAGCCCGGCGCGGAAGGCGCCGGCCAAGAAGGCCGCCTCGGGTGTCGACGTACCCCCGGCGGACAGCGTGGCCGGGGTCATCGAGGACGCCACCGAGGCCGTGGAGCCCGTCGTGGGCCCCGACGGCAAGAAGGTGCTGCCCGACATCTCCGACGCCCAGTTCGAGAAGGACGTCAAGACCGATCCTTCCATCAAGGAGGACGAGAAGGAGGCGACCTTCGTCGTCTCCGACGCCGACGACGCCGGTGAGCCCGAGCAGCAGGTGATGGTCGCCGGCGCCACGGCCGACCCGGTCAAGGACTACCTCAAGCAGATCGGCAAGGTCCCGCTGCTCAACGCCGAGATGGAGGTCGAGCTCGCCAAGCGCATCGAGGCCGGCCTCTTCAGCGAGGAGAAGCTCGGCAAGGGCGGCAAGATCACGCCCAAGGTGCTCGAGGAGCTGGAGTGGATCTCCCACGACGGCCGCCGGGCCAAGAACCACCTGCTCGAAGCCAACCTCCGCCTCGTCGTCTCGCTCGCGAAGCGCTACACCGGCCGCGGCATGCTCTTCCTCGACCTGATCCAGGAGGGCAACCTGGGCCTGATCCGGGCGGTCGAGAAGTTCGACTACACCAAGGGCTACAAGTTCTCCACCTACGCCACGTGGTGGATCCGGCAGGCCATCACCCGGGCCATGGCCGACCAGGCCCGCACCATCCGGATCCCGGTCCACATGGTCGAGGTCATCAACAAGCTCGCCCGCGTCCAGCGCCAGATGCTGCAGGACCTGGGTCGCGAGCCCACGCCCGAGGAGCTCGCCGTCGAGCTCGACATGACCCCCGAGAAGGTCGTCGAGGTCCAGAAGTACGGCCGCGAGCCGATCTCGCTGCACACGCCCCTGGGCGAGGACGGCGACTCCGAGTTCGGTGACCTGATCGAGGACTCCGAGGCCATCGTCCCGGCCGACGCCGTCTCCTTCACCCTGCTGCAGGAGCAGCTCCACGCCGTCCTCGACACCCTGTCCGAGCGTGAGGCGGGGGTGGTCTCGATGCGGTTCGGCCTCACCGACGGCCAGCCCAAGACGCTCGACGAGATCGGGAAGGTCTACGGCGTGACCCGCGAACGGATCCGCCAGATCGAGTCCAAGACGATGTCCAAGCTGCGCCACCCCTCGCGCTCACAGGTCCTGCGCGACTACCTGGACTGACCCGCCCCGCCGAGTCGGCGCGTCATACGCGCCGACGCAGGCCTGGCAACCTCGGGGCATGACCGACCTGCTGCACCTCCAGGCCGCGGCCTGCGCCCGTCCGACGCCGGCCACCGTCGCGGCGCAGGTGGCCCACCTCCAGCGTGAGGTGGAAATGGGCGCCTACGAGGCCGAGACCGCGGTCGGGCCCACCCTCGACCGGCTCCGCACGGCGCTCGGGGGTTTGCTCGGCCTGCCCGCCGAGGGGGTCGTGCTCACCGACAGCGCGTCGACGGGCCTGGCGCTGCTGCTGGCGACCTGGCCGCTGCCGGCGGTGCCCGTGGTGGCCGTCGCCCCCAGCGAGTGGGGACCCAACCTCGGCGCCCTCGCCCGACGGGGCGCCCAGCTGGTCCCGCTCGGCACCGACCACCACGGTCGGATCGACCTCGACGCCCTGCGGAGCCTGCTCGGGGCCGGGGGAGTCGACGTCGTCCACGTCGTGCACGCGGCCTCCCACCGAGGCCTGGTCCAACCGGTCGCCGACGTCGTCGACCTCGGCCGGTCCGCGGGCGTCCCCGTGTGGGTCGACGCGGCTCAGGCGCTGGGCCACCACCAGACGGCGTACGCCGCGGACGCGGTCTACGCCCCCGGACGCAAGTGGCTGCGCGGCCCCCGCGGGACCGGTGTGCTGGCCGTGGCTCCGCAGCACGACGCGGTGCTGGAGCAGGTACGCCTGCGCGAGCCGGGCGACACCTCGGTCGCAGCGCGGGTCGGGTGGGCCCACGCGGTCGACGAGCTCGTGGCGGCCGGGCCCGAGACGGTCAGGACGCGGCTCCGCGACGCCGGGGCCCGGCTCCGTGCTGCGCTGGAGGGCCCCGCCGTCGGCTGGGACGTCGTGGACGCCCCGGGAGCCGACGGCGCGATCCTCGGCCTGCGCCCCGCCACGGGCCAGGACGTCGAGCAGACCCAGCGCCGGCTCCTCGCCGAGCACCGGGTCCTGACCACCGCGTGCCTGCCGTGGCGGGCGCCCGGCGACATGCCGGCTCCGCTGCTGCGCCTGGCCCCGCACGCCGACCTCACCGACGCCGACGTCGCCCGCGTGGTCGCGGCCCTGCGCGGCTGACTCCCGCCCCTCCGGGGGGAGCGGACCGACCCCGGCCGGCTGCGAGACTCCTACCCCGTGCAGTCATCCCGGGACAGTCAGCGGTCCGGCAGCGCGGGTGTCGCGTTCGCGTTCCTGGTGGTGATGCTGGGTGCGACGCTGCCCACCCCGCTCTACCCGCTGTACCAGCAGGAGCTGGGCTTCGGCGAGGACGTCGTCTCGGTGGTCTTCGCGGCGTACGCCGTGGGCGTCGCAGCCGCCCTGCTGCTCCTCGGCCGGGCCTCGGACGTCGTGGGTCGCCGCAGGATGATGCTGGTGGCGGTCGCGGTCGCCGCGGTGAGCTCGGTGGTCTTCGTGACCAGTCCCGGCCTGGGGTGGCTCTACGTCGGGCGGGTGCTGTCGGGGATCGGGGCGGGCATCGTGACCACGGTCGGCACGGTCTACCTGGTGGAGCTGGCGCCGGAGGGTCGCGGCACCCGCGCCTCGCTCCTGGCCACCGTGGTCAACATCCTCGGCCTCGGGATCGGGCCGCCGCTGGCCGGTCTGGTCTCCAACGTGCTGCCCGCGCCGCTCGTGACGCCGTACGTCGTCCACCTCGCGCTGTGCGCGCTCGCCGCCGTCGCGCTGGTCCCGACGCGGGAGGTCGTGGTCGACCCCGACGGGTCGCTGCGACCCAGCCGCCTCCAGGTCGCACCCGGGGCCCGGTCGGTGTTCGTCCCGGCCGCGGTGGCCGGGTTCGCGGCGTTCTCCACCTTCGGGCTGGCGACCGGGGCGGCCGCCGGCATCCTGGGCCAGGTGCTGGGCTACACCGACCGGCTGCTCGTCGGCGGGGTCGTCTTCAGCCTGTTCGGGGGCTCGGCCGCGGCCCAGGTCGCGCTGCAGAAGGTGCCGACCCAGGCCGCGCTCCGCAGCGGGTGCGCGGTGCTCGCCGTCGCCGCCGCGATCCTGTTCGCCGCGGTCCACCTGACCTCGCTGTCGGTGCTCGTCGTCGCCCTGGTGACCGTGGGCGTCGGGCAGGCGCTCATCTTCCGGGCCGCGATCGCGGCCATCAACCAGCGCAGCTCCGAGGCGGAGCGCTCGGGCACGGTGACCACGTTCTTCTTCGTCTGCTACATCGGGATCTCCATCCCCGTGGTGGCCCTCGGCTTCTCCTCGGTGCAGGTCGGGCTGGCTCCCGCGACCGAGGCGTTCAGCATCGGGGTCGGCGTCCTCGCCCTCCTCTCCTTGGCTGCGCAGCTGCTCATCGCCCACCGCGAGCGGGACGGTGACCGCACCCCCACCCTCGGGTGAACAACGCCCGACGGGGCTTGGGCAGGTCGTCGGTGTGGGGTAAGGATGGGTCCAGCACATCGAGGACGGCCCCGCGCCGCCCCCGTAAAGACCCGCGGTCATCCGATGACCGGTCCGGACCTGGAGGGGGCCCATGCCCGTCAGCTACGCCGTACCCGCCGATGCACCCATCCTCGGCCGCGACCCCGTCGACCAGGCTCGCGCGCACGTCGCCGAGGGTGCCTTCGCCGAGGGTCGGGTGGGCACGGTCGGGCTCGAGCTCGAGTACCACCTCGTCGACCTCGCCGACCCGGCCCGCCGGCCCACCTGGGCGGAGGTGGAGCGGCTCGCCGTCGGTTTGCCGCCCATGCCCGCCGAGAGCCGGGTCACCCTCGAGCCGGGCGGCCAGATCGAGCTGTCGACCCCACCGGCCGACGACGTCGTCGCCTCGGTCGCCGCCCTGCGCGCCGACCAGGCCGTGCTGCGTGCCGGGCTCGCCGACGCCGGCTTCGGGGCCGCCGCCCTCGGCACCGACCCCGCCCGGCCGGTGCAGCGGATCAACCCCAGCCACCGCTACGCCGCCATGGAGACCCACTTCGACGCCCTCGGCTGTGCCGGTGCCGGGCAGCAGATGATGACCGCGACCGCCGCCCTCCAGGTCAACGTCGATGCCGGGCCGCGGGCCGGCCAGCCGCAGCGGCTGGCCCTGCTCCGTGCGTTGGTGCCGGTGCTGGTCGCCGCCTCGGCGACCTCGCCGTGGCTGGGTGGGCGTCGCTCCGGGTGGCACTCGATGCGTCAGGGCGTCTGGCAGGGCATCGACCACGCCCGCACCGACCCCTACAGCGACGGCGACCCCTCCTCGGCCTGGGCGTTCTACGCCCTGTCCGCGCCGGTGATGCTGGTCCGCGACCCCGACCCATCCAGCGACGCGCTCACCCCCGTCACCCACCGGGTCAGCTTTGCCGAGTGGCTCCTCGGCCGGGGTCCGGTCGACCGCCGCCCGACCCTCGCCGACCTCGACTACCACCTCTCGACGCTCTTCCCGCCGATCCGGCCCCGGGGCTACGTCGAGCTGCGCTGCCTGGACGCGATGCCCGACCGCTGGTGGCCCGCCATGGCCGCCCTGGTGTGCACGCTCCTCGACGACCCGGTCGCCTCCGACGGGGCCCGCGAGGCCTGCGAGCCGGTCGCCACCTGCTGGGAGGCCGCCGCCCGCGACGGCCTCGCCCACGCGGGCGTACGCCGGGCCGTCGCCCGGTGCGCCGCCCTCGCCGCCGACCACGCCCCGGCGGGCCTGCACGCCGAGGTCGCAGCCCTCGCCGACCTGCTGACCACCGGGCGCACGCCCGGCGACGACGTCCGTGTCCGCGCCGACACCCACGGCCCCCTGGCCGTCCTGGAGGAGGAAGCCCGTGCCTGAGCACACCGACCTTCGCGCCGACCGGCGCACCGACCTGGTCGAGTCCGCGGCCCGCGGTCTGGAGGACGCCCGCGTCCGCAGCCGGCACCTCACCGACATCGAGGAGGGCGAGCTCACCGCGCAGCACAGCCCGCTGATGAGCCCCCTGGTCTGGGACCTGGCCCACATCGGGCAGCAGGAGGACCTGTGGCTCCTGCGCGGCGGCGACGCGGCCTGCCAGGGCCTGCTCACCGCCAAGGTCGAG
>Ga0325400_1002514_pt1 | contig 16143 bp, 19 predicted proteins | sample PopdelMetagenome_2_FD_205662 | JGI IMG/M metagenome (GOLD analysis project Ga0325400, IMG submission 205662) | Populus deltoides microbial communities from Bellville, Georgia, United States - Xylem-PdKOR-R1 | ecosystem: Host-associated > Plants > Phyllosphere > Stem > Wood/Secondary xylem... | reverse complement strand
GTCGACCTCAGCCCCCGCCACCTCGCCCTGCTGCGGGCCTGAACAGGGGCTCGGCCCGCCCGCAGAGCAGCGGCTCACCGCCGGCGCCCCACGTGCCCACCCCGACCTGGGCGTACCGCTGGGCCACGACCCACCCGTCCGCCCCCGAGGCGTCCGAGCCCTCCACGTAGATCGCGTCGCTGCGGTCTCCGTCGACGCTCAGGTACCCGTCCCAGGCCACGCAGGCGCGGACCAGGGCGGACTGGGCACCCAACCAGGCCCGGGCCTCGACCTGCGACTGCCCGAGTTCTCCCGTCCAGAACCGGTCCAGCACCACACCCGCGCCCCGGTCGGTCAAGGTGAACGGGATCAGTGGACCGCCGTCCGCCGCCACCGACTCCACACCGTGGGCGAGCGCGCCCAGGAGCAGCTCCGCGAGTTCCTGCGGCGGTTCCTCCGGCGCGTCCGTGGTGAGGTCCCTGGTGAGGTCCCTGGTGAGGTCCCTTGCGAGGTCCCTGGCGAGGTCCATGGTGATGATCCTGCCGTCGTCGACCGCGCACGGGACGCTGACGGGTGTCGCAGGTGAGGTTCGGCTTCGTTCCCGAGCACACCGCGAGCGGCGGCACACTGAACCCGTGACGCTGATCGACGAGACCCGCGCTGACGCCACCGAGGGTGGGGCCACCCGCGCGGACCTGCTGGCCGCCCTGAACGCCGCGCTCGGCACGACGCCCGCGGACGGTGTGGTCGACGGCTCCACGCGCCGGCGTGCGGAGTACACGACGGACGCCTCGAACTACCGGGTGGTCCCGCAGGTCGTCGTCTTCCCGCGCACGGTCGAGGACGTCGAAGCGGTCTGGACCGTCTGTCGGCAGCTGGGGGTCCCGTTCACCTCCCGCGGGGCAGGGACGTCGGTGGCGGGGAACGCGATCGGCGACGGGGTGGTCCTGGACTTCTCCCGGCACCTCAACCGCGTCCTGGAGATCGACCCCGAGTCCATGACCGCGCTCATCGAGCCGGGCGTGATCCTGGACGACCTGCAGCGTCAGGCCGCGCCGATGGGGCTGCGCTTCGGCCCCGATCCCTCGACGCACGCCCGCTGCACGGTCGGCGGGATGATCGGCAACGACGCCTGCGGGTCCCACGCGCTGGCCTACGGCCGCACCTCGCACAACGTCATCGCCCTCGAGGTCCTCGACGGTCACGGCCGGCGGTACTGGACCGACGCACCCCCCGCCGAACTCCTGGCCGAACTGCAGGGGATCGCCTCGCGGCACCTGGGGATGATCCGCACGACGTTCGGGACGTTCGGCCGGCAGGTGTCCGGGTACGCCCTCGAACACCTGCTGCCGGAGAACCTGGGTGGACGCAGCGGAAAGACGGGGACGGCGCTGGCCCGGCTGCTGACGGGGTCGGAGGGGACGCTGGCCACGATCCTGCGGGCGCGGGTCCGGTTGGTGCGGCAGTCCCCGTCGACGACCTTCGTGGTGCTGGGATACCCCTCGATGCACGAGGCGGCCGACGCGACGCCGGGGTTGTTGACGCACTCGCCGCTGGCGGTGGAGGGCATCGACCGGCGCCTGGCCGACATCGTGGTGCGCAGGGGTGGTTCGGTGGACGGCCTGCCCGGCGGTGACGGGTGGTTGTTCGTGGAGATGGGCGGGGAGACGCCCGAGGAATCCTTGGCGGCCGCGCAGGCGATGGTGCTGGACTCCCAGGCGCTGGACTCGGTGATCATCCCCACGGCTGCGGCGGCGCGGAAACTGTGGCGGATCCGCGAGGACGGCGCGGGCCTCGCGGGGCGGTCGCCGGAGGGGCAGCCCGCCTGGCCGGGCTGGGAGGACGCCGCGGTCCCGCCGGCCAGGCTCGGCGAGTACCTGCGCGAGTTCGATGCGTTGATGGCCTCGCACGGCGTGGACGGGTTGGCGTACGGGCACTTCGGCGACGGCTGCATCCACGTCCGCATCGACTTCCCGCTCTACGAGAACGGCGGCGGGCGCAAGGCGAAGGACTTCCTCGAGGACGCCGCCCGGCTGGTCGCCAAGCACGGCGGATCGTTGTCGGGTGAGCACGGGGACGGCCGCGCCCGGGGCGGGTTGTTGCCGTTGATGTACGACGGGGGTGCGATCTCGGCGTTCGAGGAGGTCAAGCGGGCGTTCGACCCGGGTGATCTGCTGAACCCGGGGATCATCGTGCGGCCCGCGGACGTGGCGGCGGATCTGCGGGTTCCCGCCTCGCGTCCGGCCCACGTGCTCGGGATGCCGCTGAAGTTCGCGTACTCGGGGGACGAGGGTGACATCACCCGTGCGGTCCACCGCTGCGTCGGTGTCGGCAAGTGCCGCGCGGACTCCGGTGGGGTCATGTGCCCGTCGTACCTGGCGACGGGGGACGAGAAGGACTCCACGCGCGGCCGCGCCCGGTTGCTGCAGGAGATGGCGAACGGGACCCTCGTCACGGACGGCTGGAAGTCCGACGAGGTCCGCGACGTGCTCGACCTCTGTCTGTCCTGCAAGGGGTGCAGCGCGGACTGTCCTGCCGGGGTGGACATGCCGACGTACAAGGCGGAGTTCCTCGACAAGTACTACGCGGGTCGGTTGCGGCCGATGAACCACTACCTGCTCGGCTGGTTGCCGCGCTGGTCGAAACTGGCCACGAGCGCGCCGGTGCTGACGAAACTCGTGAACAGGCTGACGTCGGTGAAGGCGTTGGCGTGGACGGCACGGGCGGTGGGTGGGGTCGACCAGAACCGGCCGTTGCCGGAGTTCGCGGTCGAGACGTTCCGTGCGTGGTTCGCGCGGCGCCCGGTGCGTCAGGGCCAGCCCGTGCTGCTGTGGGTGGACTCGTTCACCGAGCACTTCTCGCCCGAGGTCGGCCGGGCCGCGGTCAAACTCCTGGAACACCTGGGGTACTCGGTGCGCCTGACCGAGAAACAGGTCTGCTGCGGTCTGACCTGGGTGTCGACGGGGCAGCTCGACGGGGCGAAACGGCAGTTGCGGACGTCACTGGACGCGTTGGGGACCTCGGACATCCCGGTCGTGGGCTTGGAGCCGTCGTGCACGGCGTTGTTGCGGGAGGACGCCGCGGAACTGCTGCCGGACGACCCGCGGGCGCACGCTCTGGAGCACCGGGTGAAGACGCTGGCCGAAGTGATCGCCGAGCAGCGACCGGACTGGGTGCCGCCGCGGGTGGACCAGAAGGCCGTGGTGCAGCCGCACTGTCACCAGCACGCGGTCATGGGTTTCTCTGCGGATGCGGCGTTGCTGGCCAAGGCTGGGGTCGAAGCTCAGGTCCTGAACGGTTGCTGCGGGTTGGCCGGGAACTTCGGGGCCGAGGCCGGCCACTACGACGTGTCGGTGAAGGTCGCCGAGCACGCGTTCCTGCCGGCCCTGCGCGATCGCGGGGACGCGGTCGTGGTGGCCGACGGGTACTCGTGCCGGACGCAGGCGGACAACCTCGCCGACGTCCGACCCAAGCACCTCGCCGAACTCCTGGCCGAGGCTCTCCCCGACTAGTTCCCGACCCCGAGGGAGGACATCAGGGCTGCGGGGTAGCGGTCGCCGCGGGCGGAGTCCTTCGGCACCGCGCGTTCGATGTGGGCGAGTTCGGCCGAAGACAGTTCCACCTCGGCGGCGGGTACGGCCTCGGTCAACCTCGTCCGGGTCCGGGCCCCGACGAGCGGCACGATCGCCTCGTCCTGCGCTGCGACCCAGGCGATCGCGAGTTGCGCCACCGTGCAGCCCTTCGCTTCGGAGACCTCGCGCAACGCCTCGACGAGCGTGAGGTTGTGCTCGACGTTCCCGGCTGCGAACCGCGGGGTGATCGCCCGCAGGTCGAAACCCTCGCCGGGGGTGGAATCCGCGGTCCAGTGCCCGGAGATCAGGCCGCGGGACAGCACCCCGTAGGCCGTCATGCCGATCCCGAGTTCACGCAGCGTCGGCAGGATCTCGGTCTCGACCCCGCGTGAGATCAGTGAGTACTCGATCTGCAGGTCGGCGATCGGGCGCACTGCGTGCGCACGGCGGATCGTGGCGGCGTCGACCTCGGACAACCCGACGTGCCGGACGTACCCGGCGTCGATCATCTGCCCGATCGCGCCGACCGTCTCCTCGATGGGGACCGACGGGTCGAGTCGGGCCGGCCGGTAGACGTCGATGTGGTCGACGCCGAGCCGGGTCAGGGAGTAGGCCAGGAAGTTCTTGACGGCCTCGGGGCGGTTGTCCTGCGGCCCGAAGACGTTCCCGGGACCCCGCATCTGCCCGAACTTCACGCTGAGGACGTACTCGTCGCGATGGCGGCCCTTCAGGGCCTGCGCCAGCAGGAGTTCGTTGTCGCCCATCCCGTAGAAGTCGCCGGTGTCGATGAGGGTGACGCCGGTGTCGAGGGCCGCCCGGACGGTGGCGATGCTCTCGTCGCGGTCGGTGGCGCCGTAGACGTCGTTCGACAGGCCCATCGCGCCGAGGCCGAGCGCGCCGACGGTGGGACCGGTGGTTCCGAGGGTTCGTGTCTGCATGGTCCGACCTTGCGCGCGACCGGGCCCGGTCGGGAGCGGAGCGTTCATCGTGGGAGTGGCTCTCCCTGGCTCCGGAGACCGGTGGAGGGCATCCTGGAACGGTGCAACGCGACGAGCTGGCCGACTTCCTCCGTCGACGCCGGACGACGCTGCGCCCGGCCGACGTCGGCATCGCAGCCGGTCCCCGACGACGGACCGGAGGACTGCGGCGCGAGGAACTGGCGATGCTGGCGGGGATGTCCGTCGACTACGTCGTGCGGTTGGAGCAGGGCCGCAGTTCGCAGCCGTCGACGCAGTTGGTGGCCGCGTTGGCGCGGGCTCTGAGGTTGTCCGACGACGAACGCGACCACCTGTTCCACCTCGCCGGCCACCAGCCGCCGCCCGGTCAGGGGGCAGCGCAGCTGGCCCGGGCCGGTCTGCTCCGGATGCTGGACCTGCTCGAACGCGTTCCCGCGATGGTGATCTCCGACCTGGGGGAGGTGCTGGCCCAGAACCGGGCGTCGGTGCTGCTCACGGGCGACCTGTCGGCCGCCGACGGGGACCGGCGGTACATGATCCACCGCTGGTTCACCGACCCGCAGCACCGAGCCGTGCACCCGGTCGCGGAGCAGCAGGACCAGGCCCGGGTGATGGTGGCGGACCTGCGTGCGGTGGTCGGCCGCCGCGCCGGGGACCCCGACGTCGTCGGCCTGGTGGACCGGCTCCGAGCGGTGAGTCCCTGGTTCGCCGAGCTGTGGGACGAGCACGAGGTCGCCGTCCGGCGCGGCGACCGCAAGACCCTGGTCAGCCCTCGTGTCGGACCGGTCCACTTCGACTGCGAGACCCTGCTCACCCCCGATCTCGGTCAGCAACTGGTCGTGCTCACCCCCGCGGACCGGGAGAGCCGGGAACGGCTGGAGCTCCTGCACGTGCTGGGGACCGAGGAGTTCTCCCGATGAGTTCGGTCCGGCGCCAGGGTCCTGGGAGCATGAGCCGAGTCCTCGTGCACCAGACCATGTCCCTCGACGGATACTCCGCCGGGACGGAGCAGAGCCTCGAGAACCCGATGGGTCACGGCGTGGGTGGGCTGCACCAGTGGATGTTCCGGGCCGACGAGGCGGGCCACGAGGTGGACGCCGCCTGGCGCGCCGATCTGCACGCCCCGCTCGGCGCCGTCGTCATGGGGCGCAACATGTTCGGCCCGGTGCGAGGCGACTGGCCGGACGAGAGCTGGCGCGGTTGGTGGGGTGAGGAGCCGCCGTACCACTGCCCGGTCTTCGTCCTGACCCACTACGCGCGGACGCCGCTGGAGATGACGGGGACGACGTTCCACTTCGTCACCGAGGGCTTCGAGTCCGCCTTCGCCCGGGCCCGTGAGGTGGCCGGCGACGGTGACGTCCGGATCGGGGGCGGGGCCGCGACCGTGCGGCAGGCCCTGGCGGCGGGTGTCGTCGACGAGTTCTGCCTCGACATCACACCCGTGCTCGTCGGTGCGGGGGAGCGGTTGTTCGACGGGGTGCCCGACTTCGGGCTGACTCCCGTGGAGGTGCTGCACTCCCCGCTCGCCACGCACATCCGCTACCGCCGAGCGGGCTGACTCCCCCCGTGATCATGCACGTGCATGATCACGGAGGGGTGTACGTCAGAGGGTGGCGGCGAACGGGTCGAAGTCGGCCGGGAGGGCCGGGACCCGGTCGACGGTGGACTCGACCGTGACGAACTGACCCGTCGCCATCGACTCCTCGGTCAAGAGCATCGTGTCGAGCACGTGGTAGCCGAGGTCACCGGTCGCGATGTGCGGACGACCGCCGCGATGGCGCGGGCCATCTCCAGCAGACCGAGGCCGCGGCCGGTGGGGGCGCCGATCTCGGGGACCTCGATCCCTTCCTGGACCGGCGGGAACGAGGAGAAGTCCTTCGTGGGTTTCGCGATCTTCACGCCGCCGGTGAACATGTTGGGGTCGGGGACGACGATCGTGCCCTCGGTCCCGGTGATCTCGACGACGCCCATCCGGAACAGCGGGGAGTCGAAACTCAGGACGCTCTGCGCGACCCCGCCGTCCTCGAAGCGGGTCAGCAGGTTCACGTGGGTGGGCACCTCGACGGAGAACGTCGCCCCCGCGTCGGGACCGGTCTGCACGACCCGCTGGTCCGGCTCTTCGAACCGATCGCCGCGACCGCGTCGACCGCGCCGAACACGTGCACCAGCGTGGTGAGGTAGTACGGGCCCATGTCCAGCAGCGGACCGCCACCACGGGCGAGGAGGAACTGCGGGTTCGGGTGCAGGATGTCCGGGGCCGAACCCACACGCAACCCGGCGGCCGCGGCCTGCTCGAGCACGGCCTTGCCCGAAGCGCGGTCGACCGTGAGGGGTTTCTCGGTCCAGACGTGCTTGCCGGCGGCGAGGATCGCCGAGGAGACCTCGGCGTGCGCGGCGGGGATCGTGAGGTTGACGACGATCTGAACGCCGTCGTGGTTCAGCACGTGAGACGCAGGACGCGCAAGAGACACCCTTGGCCAACCTGACCGCCGCGTCGGAGTCGGACGTGAAGGTTCCCGGGCTCATCTCCCTCTACACCTCCATGGCCGCCAGTGCGGTCGAGGAGGGCAACGAGGCCTCGAAGGAGTTCTTCAGCGAGCGGTTCGAGAGGGGCCGCCACGACACCGCCGACGCCTCGCCGCCGACCAGCGCGCGGGCCGGGTCCGGTCGGACGTCGACCCGCGGCTGGTGGCCAGTCTGCTGATGGCCGCCTCGGACGGTCTGCAGATCCAGTGGTCGCTCGACCCGACGTCGCGGATCATCGGCGACGCTCTCGCCGAGCTCGAGCGGATGCTGCTGCCGCCGCACTGATCAGGTTCGCCGGACCGCGAGTTCGACGACGACGTGGGTGTTGCGTCGGTGTCGTGACGCCGCGAACCTCTTCGGCAGTTTCTCCACCTCGAGGAGTCGAGGTTCGCCCCCGAGCTCGGTGAGCAGACGCAGGCTCAGGGGAAACCCCGTCGTCGCGTGGGCGCCACGGGTGGGGTGCACCGACGCGTGCCGGACGTGGCCCGGTACCAGCGGCGGGACACGACCACCCGGTGGTCGCACGAAGAGCGTGAGGTCGTCCCCGAGTCGGGGTCTGGACCGCTGCGCGAACTCGGCGACGTCGACCACGACGCTCACGACGACGAAGAACTGGAGGCTGACCGGGGTCAACGGGGTGTGGCGATGCCAACCGTGGGACAAGAACAGACCCGCGCACTCGACTGTTCCGGGGGACGAAGCCCCCGGGCGCGGGTTCACCGTGGCGAGGACGGTACCTGCTCACCGTGCCCCCGCGCCAGTCCCGCGCCTCAGAACGCGGGGACGACCTCGTCGATGAACAGCTGCAACGACGCGCGCTTCTCCTCGTGGGACATGGCGTTGTCGATCCAGAAGCTGAACTGGTCGACCCCGAGCTGCTCGTAGTAGCGGATGCGCTCGATGACCTCCTCGGGCGTCCCGATCATGGCGGTCTTGTGCAACGAGTCGAGTTCGAACTCGGGACGTTCGGCGAACTTCGACTCCGGACTCGGCTCCAGGAAACCGTTCTCCGGGGTGGAGGTGTTGCCGAACCAGGCGTCGAACGTCCGGTAGAACTTCGAGATCGCGGCAGCGGCGGGACGCCACGCATCGGGTCGGTTCACCGGGTGGACGTAGGTGTGCCGCAGGACCATCAGCTGCGGGCGGTCCCGGTCGGGGTGCTGCTCGTCCCCAGTGTCGTGTTCTTCGTGTGGTTCACGGCCTTCGGTGGAACCGCCATGCACCTGGACCTGACCGAGGGGACGCAGATCGCCGAGGCGGCGGCGACGGACGCGAGTTCGGCGTTCTTCGCCACTTTGGAGCAGTTCCCCGCGGCGGGGCTCACCTCGGCGGTGGCCATCCTGCTGGTGGTGCTGTTCTTCGTCTCGGGGGCCGACGCGAACACCTACGTGCTGGCCATGCTCACTACGCGCGGCAGCGAACGGCCACCGACGTGGTGCCTCGTGCTGTGGGGGGTCCTGACCGGCGCCGCCGCGGTCGCACTGCTGCTGGCCGGTGGGTTGCAGGCGTTGCAGAACATGGCCATCGTCTCCTCGGCTCCCTTCCTCGTCATCGTCGTGGCGGTCACCGTGGCGTTCCTGAAGGACCTGCGCGGTGAGGTGCCGAGATGAACCTCCCCGTCACCGAGCTCGGTCCACCGGTCTTCGCCGGGGGAGCGCGCTGGACGGACCTGGCGGCACTGGTCTCGCACGCCGGGCCGCTGGCCACGGTGCTCACGACGTTCGACGCGGAGGCGGGCACCGCCTGGCACACGCACCGGCACGAACAGGTGCTGGTCGTCACATCGGGTTCCGGCGTGCTCGAGTTCGCCGACCGGCGACGGGAGCTGCGGTCGGGAGACGTCGTCGTGGTGCCCCCAGGATGCCCGCACCGCCACGTAGCGGCGAGGGGGTCGATGACCCACGTCTCCCTGACAGTCCCCGGAGACCTCGAAGTCGGAGACATCGAAGTCGGAGACATCGAAGTCTCTGTCTAGCAACGGAAGGGCTCTGCGCTGCGGCGCGGGCCCTTTCGGCGCGTCACGAGCTGGTGACCCGCGCGAAACACGGCGGAAACATCCACCATGTCTACTGTCAGTAGATTTCGGATGCCACCGTGAGACGACCAGGAGGCCCGCGTGACCGCACCAGTCGAGACGTCCCCACCCACCATCGAACTGAACGCCACCCAGTCGCTGGCGAGCATGGCCAGGGCGGACGGCGTCCGCTACCTTCTGGCCACCTTCACGACGCTGACCGGCAAGCCCTGCTCCAAGCTCGTCCCCGTCTCCGCTGCCGACGAACTCGAGGCCGAGGGCTGTGGATTCGCCGGCTACGCCGCGGGGGCCCTGGGGCAGGTGCCGGCCGACCCGGACGTCGTCGCGATCCCCGACAAGAGCTCGTACACCCCGCTGCCGTTCGTGCGCGAGGGCCTGGCGATGGTGCACTGCGACCCGCACGTCAACGGCGTTCCGTACGCGTTCGCCCCCCGGGTGCTGCTGCGCCGGCAGATCGCCGAGGCCGCGCAGCTCGGGATGTCGTTGTCGGTCGGCGCCGAGGTCGAGTACTTCCTCGTCAAGCGCGGCCTGGACGGGAAACTCGTCACCGCCGACGCGAGCGACGATGCCGACCGGCCCTGCTACGACACCCGGGGCGTCACTCGGATGTACGACCACCTCGCCGCCGTCTCGGACGCTATGGAAACCCTGGGCTGGGGGCCGTACGCGAGTGACCACGAGGACGGCAACGGGCAGTTCGAGCAGAACTTCCACTACGCCGACGCCCTCACGACGGCCGACCGCGTCACCACGCTGCGGTACGTCATCCAGATGCTCGCCGAGCAGCGCGGGATGATCGCGACGTACATGCCGAAACCTTTCACCGACCGGACGGGCAGCGGGATGCACCTGCACCTGTCGCTGTGGGGGGAGCAGGGTGCGATGTTCCCGGCGCTCGAGGACCCCTACGGGCTCGGCTTGTCCCGCCAGGGATACGGGTTCATCGCGGGCCTGCTCGCGCACGCGCCGGCGATGCAGGCGATCATCGCGCCGACCGTGAACTCCTACAAGCGGACCGGTGCGACCTCCACGGCGTCCGGGGCCACCTGGGCCCCGCGCGCGGCGACCTACGGGGGGAACGACCGCACGCATCTGGTCCGCGTCCCCGACGGCAACCGGGTGGAACTGCGGGCCGGTGACGGTGCCGCGAGTTCGCACCTGGCCGCCGCGGTCGCGCTCGGTTCCGGGCTCGACGGGATCCGCCGGAACCTCGACCCGGGTGCGCCGGGGGAGCGGCGTTCCGATGCACCGTTGCTGCCGCGGACGTTGTTGGACGCCGTGCACTCGCTGGAGTCGGACCCGGTCGTGACCGGCGTGCTGGATGCGGTCGACCCGGTCGCCGGAGTTTCGCGGTACTACGCCGAACTCAAGCGCGAGGAGTTCTACTCCTGGCACTCCCGGGTCACCGACTGGGAGATCGACCGCTACCTCACCGCGGTCTGAACCTCGACCCCTTCCTTGATCGCGGAGGGAAAAGGCCCACCTCACCCCCGGGATCAAGGAAGTCACTGGACACCAACAGTAGACGCTAGATACTCTGATGAAACACAAGAACGAAGGAGGACGCTGATGTGCGGGATCGCCGGTCTGCACCTGCGGGACGCCTCGCTGCAGCCCCAGCTCGGGTCGCTGCTGCAGACGATGCTCTGCCAGGCCGCCGAGCGCGGCACCGACGCCGCCGGTGTCGGGATCTACGGGGACGCCTCGCTGAACCCCGCCGGCCGGGCCACGGTCTGCGTCATCGAATCCCCGCTGAGCGCGGCCGAGGCGTTCGCGGCGGTCGAAGCCGTTCTGGGACAGCCGGTCGAGGGCCGGGCCTCGGGGCAGACCAGCGTGTTCACGGCCGCCGTCGCACCGGAGGTCCTCGAGGCCGCCGTCCGGGCGGCCCTGCCGGGCGCGGTCCTGACCAGTCGGGGCGACAACCTGTCGGTCCTGAAGGGCACGGGACACCCCGACGACCTGGCGACCACGTTCAAGCTGGCCGAGGCCTGCGGGTACCAGGGCGTCGCCCACACCCGGATGGCGACCGAGTCGGCGGTCACCTCGACGGGTTCCCACCCGTACTCCGTCGGTCCCGACCAGTGCATGGTCCACAACGGGTCCTTCTCGAACCACGCCACCATCCGTCGTGAACTCATGGCCGAGGGCATCGCGTTCGACTCCGAGAACGACACCGAGGTCGGCGCGCGGTTCGTCGCGAAACAGCTGGCCGACAGCGCCGACGTCGAGAAGGCGTTGCGGCTGCTGTGCGAACGGTTCGACGGTTTCTACACCCTGCTGGTCGCGACCGAGAACTCCTTCGCCGTGGTCCGGGACGCGATCGCCTGCAAACCCGCCGTCATCGCCGAGACCGACCAGTGGGTCGCGATGGCGAGCGAGTACCGCTACCTGACCGGACTGCCCGGAGTGGAGTCCGCCCGCATCTTCGAACCCGAGCCGGAAGTGGTGTACGCATGGGAACGCTGACCGTGAGCCAAGCCGTGGACGAGGTCACGCAGGTCGATCTCTCGAACTCCACGGTGCGGGACCTGAACTCCGCCCTGCACACCGAACCGCAGGGGTCCACCGCGCACTACCGCGTCGCGAAACCCGAGGGCAAGCACTCCCTCGCGGTCGGTCTCGACCGTCCCGTCACGGTGGAGATCGGGGGCCACGTCGGGTACTACGCCGCGGGGATGAACCAGCACGCGACCGTCGAGATCCACGGCAACGCCGGGGTCGGGGTGGCCGAGAACATGATGTCCGGTCGGGTCCACGTGCACGGCGACGCGTCGCAGTCGGCGGGGGCGACCGCGCACGGCGGACTGCTCGTCGTCGACGGGAACGCCGCCGCCCGCTGCGGGATCTCGATGAAGGGTGTGGACATCGTCGTCGGCGGGAACGTCGGCCACATGAGCGGGTTCATGGCCCAGGCCGGGCGCATGGTCGTCTGCGGTGACGCGGGTGACGCCCTCGGCGATTCGATCTACGAGGCGCGGATCTACGTCCAGGGCACCGTGAAGTCCCTCGGGGCCGACTGCGTGGCCAAGGAGATGCGGGCCGAGCACCTCGAGGAACTCACCGAACTGCTGCGGGCCGCGGGCCGCGACGACGACCCGACCGCCTTCACCCGGTACGGCTCGGCGCGCACGCTCTACAACTTCCATGTCGACAACGCCTCGGCGTACTGAGGAGCCACGATGAACGAGTTCGCCTCCCCCGGCCTGGAATCGCAGGGTCTGCGCGAGTCCGCGACGTTCGACCGCACCACCATCGCCGCCATCCAGCACGCGGCCCGGACCGGCATCTACGACATCCGCGGCGGCGGGGCCAAGCGGAAACTCCCGCACTTCGATGACCTGGTGTTCCTCGGGGCCAGCATGTCGCGCTACCCCCTGGAGGGGTACCGCGAACGCTGCGACACCGATGTGGTGCTGGGGTCGAAGAACGCCAAGTTCCCGCTGCACCTGTCCACCCCGGTGACCATCGCGGGGATGAGTTTCGGGGCGCTCTCGGGACGCGCGAAGGAAGCCCTCGGGCGGGGGGCCAGCGAGGTCGGGACCTCCACCACGACCGGCGACGGCGGCATGACGGACGAGGAACGCGGTCACTCCAAGCACCTCGTCTACCAGTACCTGCCCTCGCGCTACGGCATGAACCCCGACCACCTGCGCGCCGCCGACGCCATCGAGATCGTGCTCGGCCAGGGCGCGAAACCCGGTGGCGGCGGGATGCTGCTCGGACAGAAGATCACCGAACGCGTTGCCGGGATGCGCACCCTGCCCGTCGGGGTCGACCAGCGCTCGGCCTGCCGGCACCCCGACTGGACCGGGCCCGACGACCTGGCGATCAAGATCGGTGAGCTCCGCGAGATCACCGACTGGGAGAAGCCGATCTACGTCAAGGTCGGCGCCTCCCGGCCCTACTACGACGTGAAACTCGCCGTGAAGGCGGGGGCCGACGTCGTCGTGGTCGACGGCATGCAGGGCGGGACCGCCGCGACCCAGGACGTGTTCATCGAGCACGTCGGGATCCCGACGCTGGCCGCGATCCCCGAGGCCGTCCGCGCGCTGCAGGAGATGGGCGTCCACCGCGAGGTGCAGCTCATCGTCTCGGGCGGCATCCGCAACGGGGCCGACCTGGCCAAGTGCATGGCCATGGGGGCCGACGCCGTCGCCATCGGGACGGCCGCGCTGATCGCCCTGGGCGACAACGACCCGGCGCTGGACGCCAGGTACCGCGAACTCGGCTCGGCGGCCGGCTTCTACGACGACTGGCAGGCCGGTCAGGATCCCGCGGGCATCACCACCCAGGACCCCGAGCTGCAGAAGAACTTCGACCCGCAGGTCGGCGGACGCAAGCTCGCGAACTTCCTGCGGGTCATGACCATGGAGGCGCAGATCATCGCCCGCGCCTGCGGCAAGGCGCACCTGCAGCACCTCGAACCGGAGGATCTGGTGGCGCTGTCCATCGAGGCCGCCGCGATGGCCAAGCTGCCCCTGGCGGGTACGAGCTGGATCCCGGGTCAGGCATTCTGATCCGGTGCGCACGGTCCACTACGACGACGTCCCCGACCAGCCGTGGAAGAACGGCGGCGGGACCACCCGGGAACTGCACCGCGACGAGCGCTGGCGGCTCAGCATCGCCACGATCACCGCAGCGGGTGAGTTCTCCTCGTTCCCCGGGATCGACCGGACGTTCACGGTCGCCCGGGGGACGCTCGTCCTGAGCGTCGCCGAGGTGGAGCACCACCTCGGGCCCGGAGACGCCGTGCGGTTCCCGGGGGAGGCGCTGGTCCGTGCCGCCCCTGACGGTGTGGTGATCGCCGTCAACGTCATGACCACCCGCCCGCACACCGCGCGGGTCCGGATCGGGGTGCCCGACGGCGCGGTCGCGGCTGTCGACCTGACCAGCCTCGACACCCACCTCGAGCCCCACGACGTGAGCGCGCGCTGCGTCGTGGTGGAAGGAATCTCATGAGTTCGCAGTTCCTCGTCGTCGGTGCGGGGCTGGCCGGTGCGTCCACCGCGTGGCGGCTGGCCGAGCGGGGTTTCTCGGTCACCCTCGTCGAGCGCGACGTCCCGGCCTCGGAACGCGGGAGTTCGCACGGCTCGGCCCGGATCTTCCGGTTCGCCTACCACGAGAAGACCTACGTCGACCTGGTGAACTCCTCCGTGCCGGGCTGGGACGAACTCTCGGCCCGGCACGGTTCCCCGCTCATCACCCCCTGCGGAGCCTTGGACTTCGGGGCGGTCCGTGACCCCTACGGCCTGGCCGCGGTGTTGAGGGACGCCGGGGTCGACCACGAGATGGTCCCGCAGGCCGAGGCGCTCGAGCGCTGGCCGTACATCGCCTTCGACACCGACGTGCTGCTGCACGCCTCCGGTGGCGTGCTCGACGCCGAGTCGACCGTCAGGACGATGGTGGCTGCGGCACGTGCCCACGGTGCGCAGGTGCTCACCGGGTGGCCGCTGCAGCGACTCGAACGGACCACCACGGGCTTCCGGGCCCACGCCGTCGACGGGCGGACGGTCGAGGCCGAAAGGGTCGTCGTCGGTGCCGGTGGCTGGTTGCCCGGACTGCTCGGGGAGCTGCAGCTGCCCCAGGGTTTCCTCGCCGCGTTCCCACCCCTCGAGGTCCGGGAGGAGAACGCGTTCCACTTCCCCTACCGCGACCCGCTGGCCGCGTGGCCCACGCTGATCCACAAACGCGACGACATCTGCGTCTACTCCCTGCCCGGGGGACGGGACGCGCAGTTCCGCGGTCAGAAGGTGGCGGAGTTCAACGCCGGCCGCGTCATCCCGTCCGCGGCGCAGCAGTCGGGGGTCGTCGACCCGGGTAACCGGGAACGCGTCGTCGACTACGTCCGGCGCTTCCTGCCGGGTCTGGAACCCGAGCCGTACGCCGAGACCACGTGCCTGTTCACCAACACCCCGAACGAGGACTTCGTCGTCGACACCGCCGACGGCGTCACGGTCGTCTCGCCGTGTTCCGGGCACGGGGCGAAGTTCGCGCCGCTGCTCGGTGAGGTCGCGGCCGACGTGGCGTTGGGCACCGGGTCGGTACCGGAGCGGTTCCGGGTAGGTTCGGCCCGTGTCTGAGACCAGTGCCCTCCTCGCCGCGATCGCCGACACGGGCCGCGACGCGACCCGTGGCGGTTACTCCCGTCCCGTGTTCTCCACCGCAGAGCGGGACCTGGTCTCGTGGTACGAGGGCGAACTGGAGCGACGTGGCCTGCAGGCGCAGACCGACCGCAACGGCATCGTCTGGGCCTGGTGGAACCCCGCCGGAGCCCCGCTGGAGGGTGCCGTCGTCACGGGCAGCCACCTCGACTCGGTGCCCGGCGGGGGAGCCTTCGACGGCCCGCTGGGGGTCGCCTCGGCCCTGCGCGCGTACGACCTGCTCCTCGAACGCGGCGTGGAACCCGGGAAACCCCTGGGGTTGGCGGTGTTCCCCGAGGAGGAGGGCTCCCGGTTCGGTGTCGCCTGCCTGGGATCGCGGCTGCTCACGGGCGCGATCTCGCCCGAACGGGCGCTGGCGTTGAAGGACCCGGACGGCAACACCTTCGCCGACGTCGCCCGCGCCTGCGGGATGGACCCGCGGGGGTTCGGGCGGGACGACGTGGCGCTGGCCCGGATCGGGCAGTTCGTCGAACTCCACGTCGAACAGGGGCGCGGTCTGATCGACCTCGATGCCCCCGTGGCGGTCGCGAGTTCGATCATCGGGCATGGTCGCTGGGGTTTCAGTTTCCACGGGCAGGGGAACCACGCGGGGACGACGCTGCTGGCCGACCGCAGGGACCCGCTGCTCGCGGCCTCGCGGCTGGTCGTCGCGGTGCGCGAGGTCGCGGCCGCGAACCCGGGGACCCGGGGCACGGTGGGCCGGCTGACCCCGATCCCGGGCGGCACCAACGTCATCGCCTCGCGTGTGGACCTGTGGTTGGACGTCCGCCACGCCGACGACGTGGTGACCCGCGCGGTCGTCGCCGAGATCTCCCGCCGGGCGGAGGAACTCGCGGCCGGGGAGGGTTGCACCGTGCAGATCCGGGAGGAGTCGTTCGGGGGCACCGTCGACTTCGACCCGGACCTGGCGCAGC
>Ga0325400_1002512_pt1 | contig 16146 bp, 13 predicted proteins | sample PopdelMetagenome_2_FD_205662 | JGI IMG/M metagenome (GOLD analysis project Ga0325400, IMG submission 205662) | Populus deltoides microbial communities from Bellville, Georgia, United States - Xylem-PdKOR-R1 | ecosystem: Host-associated > Plants > Phyllosphere > Stem > Wood/Secondary xylem... | reverse complement strand
GTCTACATGAGAAGGGGAAGCATAAATATAGTGGTTGTAAAGGAGAGGGTGGTTGGTAGTGGAGAGGGTAGTTGAGAGTGGTTGAGAAAAAATGTTGACAATTGCAAATGTTGACAATTTGCTACAATAGCAATATTAGTGAAGGAGAAATTGCAAGGGTCACTGCTTTCCCCAAATTGAAAAAACTTAGCATTTGGCATCTCAAAGAACTAGAAGAGTGGGATGGGATTGAAAGGAGAGTGGGAGAAGAAGATTCCACCACGACTTCAGTATTCATCATGCCACAACTTGTTGAGTTCAGAATTCTCAAATGCCCATTGTTGAGAGCACTACCGGACTATGTTTTGACAGCGCCTCTACAGAAATTCTCCAAAGAGTATTGCCCCAATCTAAGGAAACTTTACAAGGGAGGAGATGGGTGAAGATGGGCACAGGATTTCTCACATCCCAATCATTTTATTTAAAGAATAGTTAAGAAAGACACCACTACGGAACTCTGGAGGAGCCGTAGATCATGGACTAGATCTGTGGGTTTTATTAGCACAATTCTAATTTCGTATAAATTTTCATTTTTATTTTTACAAATCCATATTCCAGTACCTTTGCGTGGACTAGATCTGTGGGTTTTATTTAAAAAAAAAATATGGTATACTTGGATCATCTTTGCATATTATGACCAAGACTTTTTAGTAAGTCACATTTTAATCAATCTATCCATACCCGATTGATGTATTTAGGAAAAAAACATTTCTTGCAATATTTTTTAAAATTGAATTCTAGATGATATATGATGAGTCAGTGTAATTACCATCAACACAAAACCTTGCTACCCTCTATGATGGCTAAGTGCAGATATCTTCCTCAGCAGCAGCAAGAATTTGATATGTGTTGATAAATCAGAGTAATTCTATACAGTCATCCTACTCAATAAAGTTCTGGAAATTGGCATGTTTGTTCACAATATGATACAAGTGTTGATCAATAAGCCTGGAGACAGACTTTCTGGCTTCCAAAAATGAAATGTCAACGACTCACTGAGAATCTTTTCAAAGAGAACATCTTGGTGAGCCTTTTCCATCTTGTTGGTGAAGTAGCTGTTTTGTAGTTAGAATTAATCAAGGAAAAATGATAGTGCAAGCGAAGGAAAGATTCTCTTGTCAAACTGTAAGATGAACATTGAGAATCCAGAACCCAGTGCATTTTCTGCAAATTACAACAAGAAATTTAGCACCAAATTCTCAAACACCAAACAATAAAGATTATCCTTATCTACCCAAATTGCAAACCAGAAACCTCAGTTTCATTTGTCTCAAAGACAGCAGCGAAAGCGACCAAGTTTCTAACCATTAAATAATTTCTTCTACTTGAAGCCTCAATTCACCCTGGCGAAAATAAACAGTTGCCCGTGGTGGGAGAGAAACATGAGAAGTCAAACAACAAGAAATCCCTTGATTTGTGTTCTTCCTTTCCGGGAAAGGGGTGTATTTTTAGTACAGCTATATATACTCTGTTTAAAGCAAAATATAAACCATAACATGGGGAACATTCTATCACTTAATATTTTATGTGCTTAGAGTAGCAGTATAAATATTTAAATTATTAATATGAAATTGATCATATATATTTCTTGACAATTTATATAATATTTATTATTTTTTGTTTATAATAAAACTCGGTCTAGATCATGTCACCCTGTCTTTTACTTTTGAAGCTCAAAATAAGTCAGGAAAAGTCGTCTGCAGTTACCCATGACTGATGCATTATACTTGAGCCCAACGTGAAGCAATGACTAATTCTAGACTTGCCTCCGCCTTTTTCCTTTTCACACATATTATATAGTTGTTTCAATGACATTCTTTTCTTGCATCAACCTCGAAGGAAATTAGTTGCTTAATTTATACTGAAGTTCAGAATCATACTCTAACCCCAGTCTTAAGCAAAAGATCTTAATTTGCGGTATTGCACTCCACAGTAGATCACTTTCCATTACTTTGTCTCTCCTTTATCTTGACACATTCAGAAGTAAAAACAACAATGGCTGATGCACTTGTATCCCAATTTTGGAGCAGTTAAACCACGATCTTTGCTCAGCATGTACTTTTTTTTTATTTTTAATAATCAACAGGTACTTACTTTTCTACAATTTTGCAAGTAACTTAACATTTATAGTTTCTTATACATTGATTCATTATCTTATAGAATATCTGTGATTTATATATTATCACAATACTGCATGTTATCAAATAAATTAGTTAAAAAATAATGCGTTGTCTTTTTATACGAATAACTTTATATTGAGAAATAAATGATATAAAAGCATATGCATATTATTTCATTATTTTGATTTTGCAAAAAAAAATTGAACTTCTCGACCGTGAGCCGGATGAAGTAAAGTCTTAAAAATTATGGTTCGAACTCTGTATTCCTACGCCAAGTTGCACACGCTACTGATATCCACACAGCCCCAGCTTCAGCCAGCTTCCATCACCCAGACCAGCAATCCCTGCAAAACCCCAGCATCCTCTCCATGAATAAATACATCCCTAAGTAAATATAAACTAACTAAACCAGCAGCCTCCTTCCCCTCACACTCTCTTCTCTCTCTTTATCTGTTCATCCTATCGTCACTGTCTCTCTTTTTTTTAAAAATTAAATTAAATTAAACAGAAAAATGGCAGACGCACTTTTATCGCCAATTCTGGAGCAGTTAACCACGGTCGTTGCTCAACAGGTAATTACTTTTACATAGTTTGCAATGATCTAATTAACCCTAACATGAATAAGAAATATAAAAATGAAGTCTCTTTTTCTTCCTTTATAAGAAACATAAATAAAATCTCAAATACTCAGATCTAGATTTGGATTTTATTAAAGAAATTTCTTTTTATTGTTTTATTATTTTTCATATTTCCGGAAATAATCTAAAACAAATATCTTTAGAAGGAAAAAGGAGTTGTCGATCCTCTCATTAAACTGTAAATAAATCAATCAAATGTTACAATAATTAGTTCACTTAAATGGATGAATATTTTTGGCTTTAAAACTATAGTTCACATAATCTTATTATAATGGATTTATTTCCAAACAGAATTTACAAATACCAACAAATACAGATCCTTTTATTCACTTGCCTTTAATGAATCTCTATATTTCTTTGATCCACCGTGCTTATGTTATTTATAAGTTTGACGTGGAACAATTTAAGATTCATTTTCCACCGTGCTTAACGCTTCTTATCTTTTCTACACCATAACAGGTACAAGAAGAGGTGAACCTAGTAGAGGGTGTGCAGAAACAAGTCGACAAGCTGAAAAGCACTCTCCTTGCTATCCAATCTGTCCTTGAAGATGCAGATAGAAAACAAGTGAAGGATAAGGCTGTAAGGGATTGGCTAGACAAGCTCAAAGATGTATGCTATGACATGGATATGACGTGCTAGATGAACGGAGCTCTGCAATTATTACATGGAAAATATCATCTTAAAATAAATATTTTTTCATTTTTCAACCTACAAGTTGTGCTGATCTACCTTTACCACAGTCCTACAAAAACTAATAAAAAAACTACAAGTTGCAAGAACTCCACCTGCAACGCCAAACCCTAAGTATATAAACTAACTTCCATTCACAATCAGCCGCCTCCTTCCCTTCACCCTCTCTTTCTCTCTGCTCATCCCATCATCATTGCTTCTCTCTCGCTCTCTCTCCAATCAGAACTAAACAGACGATGGCTGAGGCACTTGTATCTCCGATCTTGGAGCAGTTAACCACGATCGTTGTTCAACAGGTATTTTTCTTCCTATCATAAAAAGAATACTTTTAACTTGAATAAATAAAAATAATATTTTAAATCCTCAAGTATATATTTCGATGTTATTAAAGAATCTTCTTTTTGTTGTTTTATTATTTTTCATAATTCCAAAAATAACCTAAAGAAAATATATCATTCCAAATATAGGAAAACGGAAAAGGCAAAACAACAGTTGCCAATTCTCTTTAAACTGAACTATATATTAAGGGTAAAATTATCAATAAAAAGTTGAAAAGCATTAGCGTATGGGTAGTTGGTGTGAATTAAAACTATATAGTTAACACACAATCTTATTATCATGGCTTTATTTATAAATTGACTTCCCAAATATATACATGCAGATCCTTTCATAATGATTATAAAAAGAAATATTATTATTTCTAATAAATATTTTATATATAAATTATTAATATAGTCAATCCATTTCACAATAAAATATATTAATACAAAATAATTAATCTATCAGTTGCCAAAAATTAAGAAATTGTGTTGAAATCATAGTAACGTTTCCTATGCTTGAACTTCCTTATCTTTTGTACACTAATAGGTACAAGAAGAGGTGAACCTCGTAGGAGGTGTGAAGAAACAAGTCGACAAGCTGAAAAACAATCTCCTCGCTATCCAATCTGTCCTTGAAGATGCAGATAGAAAACAAGTAAAGGATAAGGCTGTAAGAGATTGGGTAGACAAGCTCAAAGATGTATGTTATGATATGGATGACGTGCTTGATGAATGGAGCACTGCAATTCTTAGATGGAAAATGGAGGAAGCTGAAGAAAATACTCCCAGCCGAAAGAAGATACGGTGTTCCTTCCTGGGATCTCCTTTCTTTTGTCTCAATCAAGTGGTTCGACGTCGCGATATTGCCCTCAAGATAAAAGAAGTATGTGAAAAAGTGGATGACATTGCCAAAGAGAGAGCTATGTATGGCTTTGAGTTGTACAGAGCCACTGATGAACTCCAACGAATAACAAGTACCTCCCTTGTTGATGAATCAAGCGTGATTGGTCGAGATGATAAAAGGGAAGCTCTAGTAAGCAAGTTGCTAGGAGAAAGTATTCAGGAAGCGGGGGACGTGGAGGTCATCTCTTTAGTAGGGATGGGCGGGATTGGAAAGACAACTCTCGCCCAACTAGCTTTTAATGATGATGAGGTTACGGCTCATTTTGAGAAAAAGATATGGGTGTGTGTTTCAGATCCATTTGATGAGGTTAGGATAGGCAAAGCTATCCTTGAGCAACTTGAAGGGAGGGCACCGGATTTGGTTGAATTGCAATCCCTTTTGCAAAGGGTTTCTGAATCCATTAAGGGAGAGAGGTTCCTTCTTGTCCTTGATGATGTATGGACAGAAAATCATCGACAATGGGAACAACTGAAACCATCTCTCACAGGCTGTGCACGAGGAAGCAGAATTCTAGTGACCACTCGTAAACATTCTGTGGCAACGATGATGGGAACCGGCCACGTGATCAACCTTGAGAAATTGTCTGATGAGGTATGCAGGTCAATATTCAATCATGTGGCATTCCAGCAAAGAAGCAAAGATGAGCGTGAAAGATTGACAGATACCGGCGATAAAATTGCAAACAAGTGCAAGGGCTTGCCTCTAGCAGCCAAGGTATTAGGAGGTCTAATGCAGTCTAAAAGAACAAGAGAAGAGTGGGAACGTGTTTTCTGTAGCGAACTATGGGGGCTAGATGAGGTTGATAGAGATCAGGTTGAAAGAGGAATATTTCTACCTTTGCTTTTGAGTTACTACGATTTACCTTCTGTGGTAAGACGATGTTTCTTGTATTGTGCCATGTTTCCAAAAGACTACGAGATGCGGAAATATGAATTAGTAAAGATGTGGATAGCTCAAGGTTACCTCAAGGAGACTTCAGGTGGAGATATGGAGGCTGTTGGAGAGCAGTACTTTCAAGTCTTAGCAGCGCGCTCTTTCTTCCAAGATTTTAAGACGTATGATCGAGAAGATGTTAGATTCAAGATGCATGATATAGTGCATGATTTTGCCCAATATATGACAAAAAATGAATGTCTAACAGTGGATGTCAATAACCTTCGAGAAGCAACAGTGGAGACTTCAATTGAAAGGGTTCGTCATTTAAGCATGATGCTGTCAAAGGAAACCTATTTTCCCGTGTCCATTCACAAAGCAAAAGGTCTTCGCAGCCTCTTCATCGACGCTAGAGACCCTTGGCTTGGAGCTGCACTACCTGATGTATTCAAGCAGTTGACATGCATCAGGTCATTGAATTTGTCAATGTCCTTAATCAAAGAAATACCAAACGAGGTAGGGAAATTGATACATTTGAGACACCTCAATTTGGCAGATTGTTATAAGTTGGAGTCCCTGCCAGAAATCATGTGTGATTTATGCAAACTGCAATCCCTAGACGTTACTACATGTCGGTCTCTCTGGGAATTGCCCAAGGCGATTGGAAAACTTATCAAATTGAGGCATCTCCGGATTTGTGGTTCAATTGTGGCCTTCATGCCTAAGGGAATAGAGAGGATAACATGTCTTCGAACATTAGATTGGTTTGCTGTGTGTGGTGGTGGTGAGGATGAAAGTAAAGCAGCTAATCTAAGAGAATTAAAGAACTTAAATCACATCGGAGGGAGTCTTAGAGTATATAATCTACGAGGAGGTTTAGAAGGTGCGAGAGACGCTGCAGAAGCACAACTCAAGAATAAGAAGCGTCTGCGTTGTTTGCAATTGTATTTCGACTTCGACCGGGAGAACGACATTTTAATTGAAGCTTTACAGCCTCCGTCAGACTTGGAATATCTAACCATATCTAGGTACGGAGGGTTGGATTTTCCAAATTGGATGATGACATTAACCAGATTACAGGAGCTTACACTCGATTTTTGTGTAAACCTGAAGGTTTTGCCTCCGTTGGGTAGATTGCCGAACCTTGAAAGCCTAGAATTACGCGGGTTGAAGGTGAGAAGGTTGGATGTTGGATTTATAGGTGTAAAAAGTGTTAATGAAAGAGAAATTGCAAGGGTCACTGCTTTCCCCAAATTAAAAAAACTTTGGGTTTTGAATCTCAAAGAAGTAGAAGAGTGGGATGGAATTGAAAGGAGATCAGTGGGAGAAGAAGATGCCAACACAACTTCAATAATATCCATTATGCCACAACTTCGACAGTTGACAATTCGTAATTGCCCGTTGTTGAGAGCACTACCAGACTATGTTTTGGCAGCGCCTCTACAGGAAATGGTCATAAGCATTTGCCCCATTCTAAGGAAACGTTACGGGAAGGAGGAGATGGGTGAAAATTGGCAAAAGATTTGTCACATCCCAAACATTTCTATTTAAAGAATAGTTAAGACACCGCTACGGAAGTAAAAAATAATGTGTTTGATAATAGTTTGAGAACGCTGTGTTTTCATAAATTTTGAATTTTTTTTTGAAAAAATAATTTTTTTTATGTTTTTAGATTGTTTTCGTGTGCTGGAATCAAAAATAATTTTTATAAAATAAAAAAAATATTATTTTAATGTATTTCTAAGTGAAAAGCACCAAGGTTGTCAAAAACATATTTTTAACACGACACGGAATATACAATAAAAACTTGGATCGTAAACTCGAATCGTAAAATCATAAAATCATAAGTAAAAGTGAAATAAAGTAATAAACAATACAAATTTCCAAACACTTAAAATACATGATTCAAATAAAAATTTATAGATGGTTTAAATAACTTTAAAATATAATACAATATAATTATGTCCATAGAATTTTATTAACTAAAAATTAACAAACTTAAAACAAATAATATATTGGTGTGTCATATAAACTAAACATGACCTCATTACCTTGATCTTCATCGTCATGTATCCTGCAGTTCAAGAATCAATATATATATATATATATATATACCAATAAGGATTTATAGTGCTGAGAATTGAATAAAATACAACAAAAAAACCAACATATAAATACAGGGAAAACACAACCATCCCTTGCAGCAGCAGCAGCTAATGCAGGGTTATATTCAATTCGAAAGTCCCTCCTAAACCAAACAATGGTCTTACTGCTACCCATTAGGATCATAACCCCTTTTACACCAGAAGATAAACAAATATAAACAAGCTCCTGGTTATTATCCAGGATATATAAGAGAAGTAAGAATTGGGAATAGGTAAATTCCAGTTCACCACATACTACAAGAACACCAACTCTAAAACTACACCTTTGCATCAGAGACACCCCCACCTTCTGTATAATAGAGGAGCACTCCTCTAGAACCTTCAAAGACAAATCATTGCAGGCACCTCTCTCTGTTTAACCTAATATTCTTCAACAAATTCTTTTAACTCTATGTGCAACAAGAAGATGAGATATCATGTGACTGAAGAATCAATATATATACCAAAATTCAGGACAGTATTAAGCATTCATTTCATGCTCTGCCCTTCTAGTAGGAATTGCAATAAAAAGGAAGATGGGTTTTGAAGCTATATATGATGTAGCAGCATTGTAGCAACTAGAAACTGAAAGCAACCATTTGAAAGCAACATATTTGGTACCGTCTATCAGATTAGGACACAAACATGCAAATATTGCAAAAACCCAATATGGCAATATATATATATACACACATACAAGACTTGTCAGCACAGTTAATAAGGCATGCAAAATTACAAAAGAGAAAAGATCTTATGATTCAGCAAATGAGCAAATGTTAATATGACAGGCACTCAACTCTTATTCTATATCAGACACTTCGTCGTCATGGATGAGGGGAAAAAGAAAAGACTAACAGAAAATAATGTGTTTACCTGGAAGATTTTCAACACCAGGAAGATTTTCAGCACAAATTGCAAGATTAACAACAAGTTCAAGATTATTTAACTGCTAAATCACCTAAAAATAATATAAGATTTGTTGGGGAATTCTGGCACCCCCATGCGCGGACCGGGGGTGTACTGATAGTTGCTCAAGGGAGGGTTAAGCACACTGGGACAGTATTTTAACGTGGTTCGGCAAAACCGCCTACATCCACGGGAGAGTCCATATTATTAGAGACATATAGAGAAAGGATTACAACACACATGGAGGAGGAGGATTACTTCACTCAAACTCAACTCCCAGATCTCTTGCTGCACTTGCAGCTGCTGCAATGGCAGCAAGGCTGCTGCCATTGCAGCTCTCCACTTTCTCTCTTGTTCTCTACATTTCTCACCACTCTCATACATTTTGCTCTCTCACGTATGCCTATTTATAGGCATCCATGGCAGCTCCTCCAGCTCTTTTGTCAACAATGGTGACTGCCAATTCCAGCTCTTTTTCAACAAAGGTGGCTGCAATCCAGCTCTTCTTCAACAATGGTGGCTGCCAACCTTTGACATCTTGGATGAGTGCACATGGTTGGTGCAACTCCAACTGCAGCTGCTGCAATTGTCAATGGTTGTTGCACATTAATGGCAACCAACCCAACAAGATCCCAAAAATGATAGAAAACATGATAGAGAAGGAGAGAATCAAGCAAACCTTGCCACTAATGAAAGAATCCAGCAACCAAACCTGGCCACTAATGAAAGAATCCAGCAACCAAAGCTGAGAGAGTGGAGACTGGAAACTGGAGACCGGAGAGGCGGAGACAATCAGATTGAAGGCAAACGAAATAAAGAAAAAAATGGGAGTTTTGAGAGAAAGAAAGAGAGTGGAAGGCGTTGGCTTCTGCTGGGTTTAAGATTTGAGAATCAGAGAATGTGAGATCTGCTTCTGCTAGGGTTGAATTTGAGAATTAGAGAATGTGAGATTTGAGGGAAGCGGAAAGGAAAAAGGGGAATTTTGTGAGACTAACGGGATGGATAGGAGAGGATTGAGAACAGTGAGAAGATTCGATGGTTATTGTTAATTCTGTCGAACTCGGTTCTAGTTTACCGAGTTCACCGAGTTTGATCGAGTTTGACCGAGTTTACTAATTTTTGAGTTTTCTACCCGATTTCACATGGTATATCTGAGTTGACTCGTAAAATAGTACGATTTGACGAGTCAATTCGTGAGTTTGACAACCATGAAAAGCACTATGAACCGTCACCGCTACTATAATCTCAAACAGGCAAGCTTTTCAAATTGAGGTAATAAAATAACTATAAAAGACATATATTAATATTAATGTTTTTTAGTTGAAATATTGTAGATTTAATTTCTGCTATTACATCATAAAACAAACAATACTTTATATAATATATTTTTTATTGTTTCATTAAACTATTTGCAATTCCATCACGTACAAAATTCATCCTGCCTTGACTATAGTTTCCATTGATTTCAGAGCGTGCAACAACATCATGTAAAATCTCATCAGGAACATAACTGGAATTGCGATCAAATTTTATAAATGCAACGTCATCATACGATCTCCTTCTAATATAATTATGTAGTGCCATTGATGCCATTATAATTTCAACTTGCGTTTTGTATGGATAAGCAAGCATGTTTTGTAAAATCCTCCACCTTTGTTTCCATACTCCAAAATAACGTTCTAAGACATTACGTAGCGATGAGTGTGCTCGATTAAAAACTTCTTGCCGATTTCTTGGTTGTCCACGACGCCTAAAATCTTCTAAGTGATATCTCTCACCTTTATATGGACCTAAATAATCATACTCATTGGGATATCCAACATCAACTAAATAGTATTTACCTGTAATTACAAACAACATTCAAATTTGTCATGTAATTAGTAAATAATAAACAAATTTTTATACTTATAATTACATAACAAGTTTTGTTGTATAACTACCTTCTAGTGGTTTAGGAAATTTTATATTTCTATTCTCAATAGCCTCAAGAAAAATACGTGTATCGTGGGTATTGCCTTCCCATCCTGCCCACATAAACGTGAACTGCATGTCAAAACTACAAGCAACCATTATGTTTTGAGTCGATACACATTTTCTTCTGATAAATGGAATATGATTTTCAGTTGATATGCAAGCTCACACATGTGTTCCATCAATTGCACCAATACAATTCTACATGAAAACCATTGATAATATGATGTCGTTACTTACTAACATGCATAAAACAATTTTTCTTTAAATAATAACAACATTAACAAATTTTTTTCTTACCTTGAAATGAGGCATATATCTTGGATTCATTGCAATTTCTCGTGGAGTGCTTGTAAAATTCAAGTCCTTTGGTTTTATGACATCTACTGCAAACAAACATACTGCTGCGAGGACTTCTTTAATGCATCTACTAACAGTTTCACCTGAATGTTGAAATCGCTCTTGAACCTCTCTATTTGGTGCTCCTTGTGCTATTGTATCTAGAAATATAGCTACTTTTTCAATCACACTCATCCTTCTCAAAGGCTTTAACCCATACTTTGTTTCTAAATCACTGCACAAGCTAAACAAAGTTCATGTGTCCATTCTAAACATGTTGACACATCATTTCCAATGTCCTCGTAAAACTTCAGTTAACCAACGCATGCATGTATTGTATGAAACCATGCACGGTTCTTTATGCATATAATTAATATAATACATGTTTATTGCCCCAACTCTGCACACAACTAACCTTTTCATATCAAAATCTCACTTCCAAAATGATTCATCATCATCATCACTATCGTCGTCGTCGTCAACATCATTGTTGTAGTCATCATTTTCCCCGTCATCACCATCCTCTCCCGAGCCACCGTTGTCATCATCACCACGATAATTAATGTGATCAACAACACGATCCATTATGTTTTCATAATCATCATCAAGATCTTCATTGAATATTGCATTAAAAAGCGCATCTTCCATATGTATAATGCTAAATAAATAAACAAATGAATAATGTTAAATCCTATTTTTTCAAATAAAACATAATATCTGATGGTATATTTTATCGTTTAATTTTACACCACGCAAATATTACAGTCTACATCTTCGCACTAGAAAAAATATTGGAAAAAAAATGTTTTTGGAAAGTATTTTTTTTATTTGTTTTTTTTTACTCGGACTCGAAAAAAATGTTGGTTTAGACTGTGAACAGTGGAGACAGGCAAATGCATCAGCAGAAGAAGAAGAAGGGGAAGGGGGAGAGGATGCTACCCTGTACGATGGCGAAGTATGGTTGGCAGTGGCAACGGGGAAGGCTAGTGGTGAACTAAGAGACGGTTTTCCTTTGTCCCTGCTCTTCTTCCTTCTCCCTGTTTCTGCTACGCTTTTTTTCTATTTCGGACATTTTTCTCCCCGTTGATGATGGTGCTGTTGTTGTCGACAATGACTCCAGACGGTTGTTATGGCGACGATGAGGAAGGTTGACGGTGGTGGCCTTGTTTTTATCCCGTGTTTGCCTCTGTTTTTCGTCTGATTCTGCTCTTCTTCCTTCTCTCTGTCTCTGCTACGTAATTTTCCTGTTTCAGACGGTTTTCTCCCCGCTGATGGTGGTGCTGTTGTTGTCGACAATGACGCCAGATGGTTGTTGTGGCGGCGATGAGGAATGTTGGCGGTGGTGGCCCTGTTTTTATCCCTTGGTTGCCTCTGTTTTCCTCTGATTCTGCCCTTTTTCCTTCTTTCTGTCTCTGCTGCGTTCTTTAAGCGTTTCTGACCAGTTTGTTCTTTTTTTTACTTCTTGTTTTCCCTTCATTCTGGTTCGTCACTTCTTTCTACCCTTATATTTATTATTCTGCAAGGTTGTAACCCATATGAAAGATTGTGAAAGGTTCTATCGCAATGTACCATGTGAAAAGTATTACTGCAATGTATTTTTGTCACCATGTAAAAAGTTTTCATATCTCTGCAATTTGCACCAGTTGGATGGTTGTTGCTTGTTGCATGTGACTTGTTGCATTTCAAATCCTTGCATTTCAGATTCGTGCTATTCTTGCATCCTGTGATTTCTTTCTTTTTAGTTTTTTTTTATTATGTTTAACATTTTGTATACTCTTTCCTTTTCCTTCTTGTTAATCCACATCAATTATATTGTTGATTGCATCGTCAATTTTTTATAAATGGATTTGTAATTGGATTTCTTGAGCAGTGGAATTTGTAATTGAAAATTGTTCTGTCGATTAAAACACAACCCTTTGTTTGCATTGTCGACCAATGGCATTCATAAGCATATTTTGTAAAATCTAAAAGCATTGTCCACATCATATGGCATTAATATTACATAGTATTTTTCCGGATCGCAATTCATAATACTCCACAATTATCGAATAACTCTACAACTTTTAACTACATTAATATACAATCCATAACATGAATATAATAAATATTAATGCTCCATAACCTAATAACCTAACTGAATGCAAATAGTGTCTCCTAATAATGTGAATTGTTAAAATTACAAATAGGTCCCGAACAAACATAGGTGAATTTATTATTCAATATCATCTTTAAATATCTGCAAATTTAAATAATTGACAAGAAATTTAAAAACATGTTACATAACAATTTAGATAATAATATTACCAACAAATAAATGAAAGCATGCATTTGGGATCAATATATACCTCTTAGTTTAAGGTGTTTTACGTCATGTATGCATTCTCTACAACCATTTCATCTTGTTTTCAAGATTACCCATAGTTAACCACATTTCTCTATTCCTTCTCAAACCTAAAAACTCAGCAGCAAACCCATGAAAATCATCACCGATATGAACTCCTTCAATTGAGTGAAGCTTGGTCATAACCTCAAGAATACTACACCTTTTCCTATCTCTATTAATAGATGTTGAATTACTATTGTTTGACATGCTGTCAACCATTTGATTCCACCGTAACAGTAATTGCAACCCAATTCCAGAACTTTTTTTCCCCCCAGCTTGAATCTCAGAACATTCTCTTTCTTTTCTTTTTTCACTGTTGCATGTGTTGCTACTGCTGGACATATTAACCCCTCTAACCATGTTGCAAACATCATGGTGAAATTTGGAATTCCATCCTCTTCTGAATCACCCTTTCGCACTTGTTAGCAATTTTATCACTGATTCTGTCAATCTTTCGCACTCATCTTTGCTTCTTTTGTGGAATGCCACCTGATTGAATTTTGACCTGCATACCTCATCAGACATTCTCTCAAGGTTGATCATGTGCTCGGTTCCCATCATGGTTAACTCAGAATGTTTACGAGTGGTCACTAGAATTCTGCTTCCTGGTGCACCGCCTTTAAGAGATAGTTTCAGATGTTCCCATTGCCCATGACTTTCTGTCCATACATCATCAAGGACAAGAAGGAACCTCTTTCCCTTAATTCATTCAGAAACACTTTGCAAAAGGGATTCCAATTCAACTAAATTCGGTGCACCCCTTTCAAGCGCCTCAAGGATAGCTTTTGCTATCCTCACCTCATCAAATGGATCTGATACACACACCCATATCTTTTTCTCAAAATGAGCCATAACCTCAGCATCATTATATCTACCTTACCGGTCATAATGTTCTTTTTCTGTACCTGATGAATGATATTATTTCTGAGATTTTTGAACATGTAATGGCGGAAGCCTGCGTTGGACTGGTTCCCTTTGTTACGTTACTGGAGTCGCCATGTTTCGAGGTATCAGACCAAATTAATTCTCTTGCTTTTTGCAGCAAAGCTGTATCTCTTGCTACTTGCTAGAGGCGTAATCCCAGGCTACCACTGTTTTGGTGTTGCCTCTCTCACCATTGTTATTAGGGTTGAATTAATTAAATACCAGAAGATTTCTGCGTGTGAAATGACTGTATGATTAAACTTACCAATGCACTGTCAAGGCTGTGGAGCATGCACTTCATGCGCCGGCATGCGTCACCATTGTTCCACCTTGTGCCGTCGCGACCTCCACCAGTTCCAGCAGCTCTAGTTTTTTTCTCCATTGCCTCCATTGAAGGTCCAATTTTCAACCTCACAAAGCATGACATCTTGAGTTTATTTGTTAAAGAACCATCTCAACCCAATAGCTTAAGCTATTAGGTGAGGTCCTGGGATATGATTTATATTATTCTCTAACACATCCCCTCAAGTGAAAATCCTTTGAGTTTGAAAATTGCACAGACCCACTTTACCTTGTGCGTAATTTTTATCAAATAAATGGGGATAGTGAGATTCGAACTCGTGACCGCTTGGTCATCAAGACTCTGATACCATATCAAAGAACTATCTCAACCCAATAGCTTAAGCTGTTAGGTAAGGTCCCATGATATGATTTATATTATTCTCTAACATTATTTTTCATGAATTATGTTTGTATTTTGACAAATCCAACAATTATGATTTGATTTAGTTGTTTCTGGTTATGGGACACAATGTGGTGTTTTTTATTAAAAAAAATAAAAACAGAGAGAATGCTAAAAAGAAAGTCACAGTTGCATTTGATAGAATAAATGGTAAGTAGGAAATAAAATCCAACTCAAGAATAGATTATAAATGAGTTGAATCCATTTGCAGAAAAAGGGTATTATAAACATATGGTTATTAATACTATTAGTCTGAAGAATCCCCTGTCTGGAAGTTCTTTGAATGGGGCTGTGATGGCATTTAGAAAGCACAGGTGCTAGGGGGTTTGCCTTTCACTAGCAGAAATCATAGTTATTGTTGAAGATGTTTTGTGTTAGGTTTCGATAACTTTATTTGGATTTAATCCACAAAATCGATGGGTATCATCTCTTATAGATGAATGGTTTAGCTTCCCAAGTCTACCATTCTCTCATTTATTTGGATTTAATCCACTGAAAATGAGGTTTAAGAATTTGGTGCTAAATTTCTTGTTGTGAATTGCAGAAAACAATTGATTGATCTTCACTAGGATGGAAATTGCAAATGAATGGAGCAAGCATCAAGATCAGTGGCTTGTTTGAAGGCAGATAGACCCTTTGATCGTTAGATGATGCCTTTAGATGAGAAAGGATGTGAGAAAGGTATATCACAGCTGCATTTGATAGTATAAATGGCAAGTAGTTTGTTTTTGTAATGAAGTATTTCAATTTGGCAAAGATGGTGTGTAATTTACCATACTTTATTCTTATTCCATACAATATAATTATGCTTGGTGAAATGGTGTTTGCATTTCCATATCGTATTGAAAATGAGCCCAGTGGCAGTATGGATACTAACCTTGAAGGCCTGGTATTGAGGTCGTTGAAGGTGAGAAGGTTGGATGCTGGATTTTTAGGTATAGAAAAAGATGAGAATGCCAGTATTAATGAAGGAGAAATTGCAAGGGTCACTGCTTTCCCCAAATGAAAAAAACTTGAGATTTGGAATCTCAAAGAAGTAGAAGAGTGGGATGGAATTGAAAGGAGATCAGTGGGAGAAGAAGATGCCAACACAACTTCAATAATATCCATTATGCCACAACTTCGACAGTTGACAATTCGTAATTGCCCG
>Ga0325400_1002510_pt1 | contig 16152 bp, 8 predicted proteins | sample PopdelMetagenome_2_FD_205662 | JGI IMG/M metagenome (GOLD analysis project Ga0325400, IMG submission 205662) | Populus deltoides microbial communities from Bellville, Georgia, United States - Xylem-PdKOR-R1 | ecosystem: Host-associated > Plants > Phyllosphere > Stem > Wood/Secondary xylem... | reverse complement strand
CTGTCTTGGAGAAAGAAAGTGCTGTTGAAATTACTTATTAATCTCAATTAACAAACCCATTAATCACTTACGAAGAGAAGAAAAGGATAAGTTGTTGCCAAGATTATTCTAAATAAACCCCTTCTCCTTGCAGGATTGTATAGCTCCATCAAACATGTCCTCAAGACCATGCTCGAATCTGAATCCACAATCCAGGAGCTTTTCCGACGAGAGGCCGCATTGTTTGTAACCTGTAATGTCCTTCAAGGACCTGTACACAAGAGGGATGTAAGGCTGGAGAGATACAGGGAAAAAGGCCAGCTAATAAAATAGAATGAACTTCCTTCATGAATCAGAAACATGTAATTATACAGGAAATGCGAACTCACTCTTTTGTTGGAATTTGAAGATCTGGGTATCTAGCAGAAAGAAATTCGGACATCCCAGTCAGTGATATTCTGTCCGATGAACAGATGTACCTCCCTTTCGCACCAGGATACTCGAGAAGGAAGATATGTGCCATGGCCACATCCTCCACATGTACCATATTTGACTCCATAAGAAGTCGATATAGATTCCTGTTGCCTGCACATTTAACATGAATGTTCAAGTATCTTTATAGTCTAATGAAACTGTAGCAAGGATTTAGCCCATGATTGCTGAAGGAGTTCTTGTTGATCAGGTGTGCTAATAGCTAGGGTGTTTGGCCCTGCCCAAACCGCAGCGTTTTTTAAAAAAATGATTTTTTTAAACTGTTTTTTAAAAATTAATTCAGTATGATTTCTTGTTAAAGAGAGTGATCATACCCATGATCATAGCCAGCCCCACGTATAACGAGGCTGGGATTCTGGGACTATTGAACGGACCAAGAACAAGAGAAGGAACCAAAGTCACTAGATCCAATCCATGCTGCTCAGCAAATTCTAGAGCAGCCCTTTCCGTTTTTGTCTTGGAAACCGTGTAAGAACTGGCAGTCAATTTTAGATCCTTGAAGTAATCTATGTCTGTCCATGCACTCTCATCCACCACTTCTTGACCATTGCCACTGAACATGATCGCGGCTGCGCTTGAAGTGTAAACAACTCTCTTCACTGTCTTTGAATTCAGACATGCTTTCAGAATTCCTAAGGTTCCTTCCACGGACCTTTTGGTGGCTATTTCTTCTGGTTCTCTGTCAACAAGATCGAGGGAATGAGCCAGGTGAAGGACTCCCGCGCACCCTTCAATGGCCTCATTGAAACTCTCTGGTTCGTTGAGATCTGCTTTGAAAATCTGGAGTCTCTCCTTCGCTCCCGGTAGGCCTGTGAGGTAGCTGATGTCCTTGTTACCATCTGGCCATATAATGTTAAAGAAGAATCGGTGCTCATAAATGTTAGTCAGCATTAATTAGCAAACAAATCCTACTTAAATAGGTTCTCTCCATAGTTGAGATATATATATATATATATATATATATTCTAGGCATGACATATGAAAAAAGGTCAGTGAAATGGAAAATATCAAGAAAATAGCTTCACCCGGAGAAGATCGAACGGTGGCTCGAACTGCATAACCTTGTTCAAGTAGCCTCGTAATCAGGCATGAAGCGATGAATCCTGTTCCACCAGTTACACAGACCGCACCTTTCCCTGAACACCCTTCCATTTGACTTCCTTTTTTACGCTACTATGAGAGACTACTGATCTCACCATGAACGAGGCTCAGATCTCTGTATTCCTTCCTTGGTTAGCACATCTTTATGCATACATCCGGGCGAAGAAAACGATGCAGAGTGATTTTAACTTTCATGCCCTTATGTCCAAGAAGGTATTGGAAACAAGTAAAAAAATGTCAGGACAAAAATCGCCCCTCTTAAGACAAAAATAGTATTTATACATGATTGTATGTCTTTATGAGAAAAATACTTCAGGTGAGTTAACGAATATATGTTCGGATTTCTGAAGTACCTCCGGAAATGTCAACAAATTGGATCTAATTTTAAATAAATCCAAACTAAGTCATTGTTAATTACGTATAAAAGTTAGCAATAGGTTTTGTTCTTTCAAGTTGTTTTTGAATCAATTTTTGTTCATAAGATAATGATATTATCTAAATCAAAATTATTAACTTCGAGAAAATATCTTTCTCCCAAACTGTTCATGAATAAAAATCCAAACCGATAAGTTAGAAGGAAGCTCACGTCCGAAGCTCATAGGATATCCATTATTGCTCATGATAATATGATGGGAGGCGGTCCGACGGCCGCCAGAGGTTGCCGGAGACCGCGTGCTTTCGATTTAAGAATTTGTATATTATATGATTGTGCTTGGACCGACCCCTTTGACGCGATCATTCTTAAAAGAAAACTCTCGATGTCTCACGAAAACGATGCTGGATAGGCAATGAAAAAGTTTCTTATTAATTCAATATATTAAAAATATAATTAACTAGTTTCTCATAAATGTTTTTACCAAATTCTAAATATTTATCCAATTCTCATCCTTCCCATATTTTTTTCAGAATTAGAATATTCTTAGACCAACTTTTCTGAATTGATATTAACTCCTCTTTTAGACAAACCATAATAAGGTATTTATAATAAAATTTCCTCTTTATTTATTTAATACTCATCCATTCTATAATTAAATCTAAATATTTTTAGATTGAAATCCTAAGAGGATCCTAAAATAATTTTATGACTTGAATGCATTTTTTCCAGAAATTATCATAATGCTAAAAAATCTCGTTAGTGTTATATATATATATATATATATTACAGGGAAGCAAATCAAGCTCATTTTCAAATAAATAAAATAAAAAATAAAACTAGAAGCCTAAAATGAAAACATTGATAGGCTATTTTTAATATTAATTTATTTTTTCTATTATAATAAGTTATAGGGGTTGATCTTTGTATAAATTTAAGATTAAATTATATACTTAAATTTGTTTTTTGAGAGTTGTTAAATTACTCCACGTTATCAAACCCAAAAATTTCCCTCTCACTAACACATTAATTACTAATTGACAAAATCAAGAAAAAAATACAAACACACAGATATATATATATATATATATATATATATATATATATATATATATATATATAACTTTCCCTGTCCCCCTTCTCCCTCACAGAACACAACCATCATTTGTCCTGTGTACCATGGATTCTACTTCTTACCTGCCCAAGGAATCCTCAAATTCCCAAATTCGATAAACCATATAACAATTCACAAAAAAATCACTCGAAAACACCAAACCCACAGGACAAAAAAACCTTCTTTTTGTTTCCTGTCTAGATTTATCTTTTAAGTTAATTTCACTTAAAATCCAGTCTACTAGAAACCCATCAAAGAAAACTTGAAAAGTTTGAGTCTTTTTTTTTTATTATATTATTAGTATGCATAGATCTAGAGCTGTTATGGCTTGGAATGTGTTCAAGTTTTGTACGGCGTTAAGGGGTTTAGGCTCGATCATGATCTTGTTGGTGCTTGGTGTTGTTGTCGTCACATATTATGCTGTTGTTTTGAATAATTATGGCCCTGCTTTATATGATGGTGACATTGATTCTCTCGTTTCTCTTGCTGTCTTGATCACATTCCATTCTTTGGTAAGATTTTACTAAGAAAAGTGATATGTATGTTTGTTTTTGTAGAGTTCTTTTGCTTCTTAGATTTGTGCTTTTTTTCCCTAATTGTTTCATTTAAGTTTTCGAAAGTGGGTTTTTAAGGATGGTAGTATTTTTTTTCTTTTTTAATTTTAAGTTCAGAGAATTTAGATGGAGCTAAAAGGGAGTCTCTTGAGAAACTTGGGAGAGAGAACAAAAAAAAAAATTCAGCTTAAAATAGTGTAAAAACAGCAATTTGTTCGTTATAGCTGTTGCTTATGTGAGTATTTTGTCTGAATTTTGCAGCTAGTGATGCTATTATGGAGCTACTTCTCTGTTGTTTTAACTGATCCTGGTAGTGTGCCTCCTAGTTGGAGGCCTGCTATTGATGAGGAAAGAGGGGAGGCCGATCCATTGAATGGGTCGGAATGTAGTGGAGTGCAGTCTGACCAATTAAATCAAAGAATCCGGTATTGCAGGAAGTGCAACCAGCTGAAACCACCTCGTTGCCATCATTGTTCTGTCTGTGAGCTTCTATGCTATGATTTCTTCTGTAGCATTCTTTAGCTTTAGTTAGTTTTTCCACTAAAGAAGATGATTTGGCGTTCTGTTTCCTTTCAGGTGGGAGGTGTGTGCTAAAGATGGACCATCATTGTGTATGGGTTGTAAATTGTGTTGGGGCCTTAAATTATAAGTATTTCCTTCTATTTTTGGTTAGTTGGCTTTACTGCCTCACCCCGCAGAAGTTTCCTATTTCAGAATTCTTGTTAACTTAAACAATGTGATTTGCTTCTTTCTATGCCTTTTGGCAAAATGTTGGTTTTTTTAACTGATTGTTGATGTATCCCTTGGGTTATAAGGGAGCTGTTTATTGTAATGAAGATAGGCTCTTGTTTTGTTTAAATGGTAAGCATAAATGTGGTTTGATGTTCTGTTTCATGTCCCAATGGGTAGCAGAGGGAGTTATCTATGGTTCCATGTTTTCATCCAGGGCTCATCATAAGAAGCTGAAAATATGTTGTCTTACCACATCATATTGTCTAACATATAGGAAGTTTGGGACTTAACTAGTTGTCTAAATATCCTCCTGGTGTCTTGAGTTTTGACAAAGTTTGAACTGCCTGCCTGTATATATATTAGCACACAATCTATGCTTATTTAGTGACAAATTTTGTGATCATACCAACAACGTGCTCCTTTCCTGTATAGCTTTATACTTGGATGATATAGCCTAGGCTGTTTGACAATTCGCCAATTTTTGGTTTAGAGTTTGGTTTAACCTGGCCAAGATTTTCTGTGGACTGCCAAACTCCAGCAGCATTAATCTCAGTGTCTACCTTTTGAACCTGATGACTCAGAGGTCATTATTTATGAGTGTGTTGTTTTCATTTTTCACTTCTTCTTACTTTCTTTCTCTTTTTTTCATTTGTAATCCAAAAGTGAAGAAATTGTCTTGATTTTAAAACATTGTTCACCTTTTAAAGCTTTGATAAATATATAATCGGATAGAAATGCTTGCTATAAGAAATAGTTTGTTCCTTTTTATTTGTGAGGTTGTACCAAATTGTCGGTAGTCTGACTTAGAATATCCTAATTAATTGCAATCTTAAATTTTTTATGCAGTTCTATACATTTCTTGAGACAAGTCTTGTAACTTTATCTCTTCTACCACACTTTATAGCATTCTTTAGTGATGGAGAAATTCCTGGCACTCCAGGCACTCTTGCAACCACATTTCTTGCCTTTGGTAGGTTCTACTGAGCTTAGCTTTCTAGCCTACTTAATGGTGAAGTCTGCAGTAGTCTAAAACTATTATTATTGTTTTACAGTCTTAAATCTGGCATTTGCATTGAGTGTTCTGGGATTTCTGATCATGCACATATCTCTGGTATCTGCCAATACAACAACTATTGAGGTATTTTTTTTTCCACCTAAGTTTGTGTATTTAGACCAGATGTCAATTTGTCAGCTTTTGCATTTTTGTTCTGTGGCATTCGGCGAGTCTCTTTGCCTGCTTTGTGGATATGGTATAAGAAACCATGGTGACTCTTTGTAGTTTCAATGTCTAATAAAAAGCTTTCCATGCTTTGTGGACGTGGTATAAGAAACTATGATGACTCTGTTTGCAGGGTCAATGTCTAATAAAAATTGGTAGACAAGTAGGTATTTGTGAAATAGTTTAACTACTGCACTGGAGGGTCTTCATATCACATCATTGTGTTGCATTGCCCCATGCTTGTGAATGTTCACAGCTCTGGTCTTTGGTACTCAATTTCCTTGGTTTTGTGTGGATCTCCTGATACACAATAATTGAAAGTATGTTTAGAATTGCAGCCGTTTCTGTTAAATATCTGCTGATTGAGCTGCTATTGTCTTGTTTTCAGGCATATGAGAAGAAGACCACCCCAAAATGGCGCTATGACCTTGGTCGAAAGAAGAATTTTGAGCAGGCTAGTACTTTCTACAAATTATTTGTGATGTTTGTTTCTTTTCTTTCGTGCCTGAATGAAAGCTAAGAAAGAGTAAAAATTAATGCTGTCACTGCTTTAATGAACTTGTGATGTTATTTCCTTTTGAATTATTTCTTGGCAGATTATGTGTGAAAGGTGTGAGAATCCTCATGGCAGGATGGCTATAAAATACAATACTCGTTTCATACTCAACAATCTCACTACATTGTCAAAGTGCAATATCATAGCACTCTTTCACTGTAAATCAGAAAAACATCATATTAGCATGCCCATGTTATGTAGCCATGATAAATGCCTATTAGCTTTAAGGAATGTGTTCAAGGTCTGCAGTTATCTTAGGAAATTGTTCCTAGCATGCTTGATATTTACCTCTTTTAACGTGCATATTGTCAAGCTGTGTTGAAATGGCAATCATCAGGCCTAATAAATTGTTGAAGTGGGATGTCAGGTTGTTATAATCATCTCCTCTGCTGAATATTCTCGAATGTGTTGTGCTTTTGTTTCAGGTGTTTGGAGCAGATAAGCGATACTGGTTCATTCCAGCTTATTCAGATGAAGATACAAGGCGGATGCCTGCACTTCAGGGTCTTGAATATCCATCGAAACCTGATTTTGATTCCCAAGAATTCTAGGCAGCAGTTGTGCAACCATGAACTAGGGTTTTTTTTTTCCTGTACAATAGATGTTCGATTGCAAATTAACCAGTATACAACTTGCAGCTGCTAATTCGCCCCTAACCATTCATTCCCACGGACATATTGTAGAAATAACCAGAGAGAGAGAGGGGGGGGGGGGGACAGGGAGCATTGCATTGAGAAGCTGATCAGGTGAATCAATACCTAGGTTGCTTGAATAGTGGGGATGGCATGAAAGGCTGATGTTTTATATATTGTTCTGACTATCAGGAGCTTGAGAATTGTAAGATAAGGAATGTGGATTCTTTAGCACGTGGTGCGTTGCTGATGTTTTTGCAAGTTTTGCTGTACCATTTGAATGGAAATATAGAAAACTAGTCTGGTTTGCATTGCCGGATCTTTCCATGCTTGTTTTAAATGGAAAATATACTTCAACGCTGTGCTTGTGTGCCATGAGTCATAAACTAGGCCTTGTTAAAGGAGGATCAATGATTTATCATCTTACTGGCTTGTGTGAAATATGTGTAGTCTTCCCAGTCAAATTTGTAGTGTGAGAGCCGTTGGTGATTCCATTCGCAATAATGTTTTCCTTATTTATTATTTGTTTGACAGAGAGTGTCTAACCCGAGTCTTTTCTAGAGTGTCCTTTGACTTGTAAAATCATCAGCATGAAAATGTATGTTCTTGCTTCTCTTTTGTTACAAGTTCGCTAAAAATTGTTCTGATCGTGAAGAAGAAAGAAAAAGAAGACAATAACCAACATGGTGAAATAGATAAATAAATAAAACATAAATTGTTCTCTGAAGACGTGCTTCAAAGGATTGAAGTAACAACTTGGTAATAAAGATTTGGCATTAAATTTTGTAATAGAGGGTGTAAATAACAGCCTGTTCCTGATGTGATAACTTTGGATTTTAAAAATTTCTAAGATATCTAAAATTCTTCTTGAAGAAATTTAGTTCTGATGAAGACAATCCGAGAACATCATTACTATTAAAAAAAGATTCCGTAGTATAACAGAAATGAAAAGGAAAGAAGGAATAAAAGGGATCGAAAAAGAAAAAAGCCAAAAAAAAAATCAAAGCGGCCGGGAAATGCAATTCAAAATTCAGACAAATGGGCCGAACATTGGAAGAAGACAGTAAGTACGTGTCTAAGTACGTGTCGTGTTCTTTTTGGAACTACACGTGTCCAGTTCTCGGTAGTTATAATTTCTCACCGCGAAAACAGAGGACTGGGCCTTTTAGGTTCCCTCTCTCCTCTCCTTCTCTGCTTAAAAGAGTAATTGGAGTTATTTTTAAAAAAATATATTAAATTAATATTTTTAAAATTTATTTTTATTAAAATATCTAAAAACAGAAAAAAAATCAAATTTTTGATAAATGTGCAGCCAGCCACGTTGGTCCAAAAATCTCAATCGCTTCATTTTCCAGTTAACTCTGTCTCTCTCTTCCACTTTCCTTCAATTTCCCTCCTGCCAAACATAGTAACATGTCCTCGCACTGGTCAGTGAAATTATAGCAATGATTAAGCTGAAAACAGTTTTTCTTTTGGCTTTCAGTTTTCAGTTTGTTATTTTGATGATGTATTTATGTGATCAGATCATTAGAAGTTCCATTGTTTATCCGTTTTATGCTACAAGATAGAGTATGAAAGGCTCTTATAATTGTCTTCCCCAGAAAGTCGTTTCTTCCCTGTTTTTTCAAGCCTTTGTATATTACTTTAGTAATGTTGTGAAGGCATTTTACGTTACATTATCCAAATCCTTCTCTTCCTATCTTTTCATCCCAAACAAATATATATAAAAAATGGTTTTCTTTAAGTGAATTTGAAAGTGCTAAATGATTATTGACATTTCTTGGGAGTTGCTATATTGGCAATAGCATTGAGGACGTATTTGGCATAAGAGGTTTGATGGTCTGTGGTTTGATTGATTAATTCTTTTTCCTTTTAAAATTGGATCATCAAGAGCTTATTAAAATTTAAATTTTGTTGTTATTTATCTCTTACAAGAAAAGGTTTTGAACTTCATTTGCCGTACTTAAGAAAAGAATTGTAAGAATCTTGTCTTCTTGTGCCCCTTGTTTCATTGGTAGAAATTGCAGTGTTCTTTGAGTAATTATGTTAATGCTCTTGTTCCAGCAGTATCATTCAATCGGCTTTTCTGAATTCATTTACTGTTTAGCTGAGTTGTGCAGTTCATGGACCCTTTTCTTTTATGCTTGGTTTTGATGACCATCAAACCATGAATCCATTTTTTGTTTTCCAGTGTTTAGGAGGATAGACCATAAAAAATGCAGAGGGAAAGGCAAGGTAGAAATGATTTCTTTCCTATGGGTGATCCTTTTGGCAATTTCCGGGGCTTTGGTTTGATGCCGAGCCTATTTGGAGGGAGGGATCCATTTGATGACTCGCTCTTCACTCTCCCTTTTGGTAGCATGTTTGAGTCTAGCAGGTATGATCCTCCAGTTCTACTAGGAGGGACGTATTGCAGACCGATAGAGCGAAGGCGTTAGTAATAGAAGAATTAGCGTCTGATGATGAGGGTGAAAAAGAAGATGTGCAAACTGGGGATGAGAAGAGTGACCATCAAAACAACATTGGTTCAAGCAAAGAGCCATCAGTTGAGCATCCTGATGGTAAAATAAAAATTATTATTGGTTTATATCTGCTTTGTGCTAGTGAATTATTGTTCATGTGTATCAATGATTGCAACTGTGGTTTGTCTCTTAGAGAGGGAAAACAAGAGTGTGAATTATAGGAGTGATCATAACAGAACTGAAGGAACAAAGCCACAAATCCGCAGTTCCATTTTTCAGACTTTCAAAGCCACATACGGAGGTATGTATGGAGCATATTATACTTCCACTAGGACCAGAAGGACAGGCGGTGATGGAGTAAGTAAATTGTTCCTGGTCATGTGGATTTTTTAACCAATGCCTTCTGTTTTAATTTACGATTCTGTACCAGGTGGTGATTGAGCAGAATTTCTAATTCTTCAATAAACACCTCCCTTAGTTGCTTGCATGCAAATAATTAATGGCACACATGTATATATTATGTGGTTGTCGCTCACCCCAGCAACACATGAAACATACTATAATTCATTTCGGTACCGGAACACTTAAAGCAAAACAAAGAAAATATGGCTAGTTGGTCAGATGAAAATGCCACCACAGCTTATCTCCCTGCCCTGAAAATGGTAAGCAATAGCATCTTATATATCAAATCTCCTACAAAATTCTCAAGTTTTGTGAGAAGAATGTTTTGCGTGCTGTTTTCTTTTTTTCTGATTTTGGGTGCTTTATTTTATAGGGAAAAGGAGATAAGGAGCTTGATGTAGCTGAGTTCATATCAGCCCTGACTGCTGGGAAAAATGCAGTGATAGGATACGCTAGCATTGATGAATCCACCATACTGTCATTAGTAGCAGCTGCACATCAAACTGGCGGCAATGTGATCTGTATTTTACCAACAAAACCCAATTTTTGTGCATCAAGAAATGCTCCAGGACCTTATGCAGATTGTGTTAAGTTTGTCATAGGAGATGCCAAGACCCTATCATCAAAGGACTACAGAGGGGCAGATTTTATACTTGTAGATTGCGATCTTCATGATTGCAAGGAGGTGCTTAGAGCTGCAGAGGACTGTTCCTTCTTTTATGATTAGAAAGACAGCTTCAAAACTAATAACATGGATGTTAGTTGATTTGATGTAAAGACCACATTGCATGTAACCAGCATCCGACTTCGTGTTCTTGAAGAAGTTGGATGTTCTCAACGAGTTATTTGTGTTTTCCCGAAATTCCATATAAAAAAGAATTGCTTTATTTTAAATTTTGTTCACAGAATAAATGAACAGGATAAACCATTTCACTTTGTCTAAAACCAAGTGTAATCTATAGAGAATCATAGAATGGAGCAGAGTGTCTGATTCATTAGTCAGGATAACAGAAGGCCTAATGATTCTCTTCTTTCAATTTGAAATCCGAGGACTCCTCACAATGCTTTTGCACAAATTCCGAAAGTATGTTGATCTTAAAATGTCTTTTCTATAATGGCTATACGACTGCTTAATTTCCTGGAACATATTTTATGATACTTCATTTAGCCAATCAATTGCAATTGCGAGGTTCGTCCTTTTTCTACAGGACTAATTATTTCTGTGTTTTAAAAATATTTTTGATAAAATTTAAAAAAATTTTATTTTTTTATTAACTTTAAATTAATATGTTTTTAGTGTTTTCAAATCATTTTAATGTGCTAATATCAAAAATAATTTTTAAAAAATAAAAAAATATTATTAACATGTATTTTAACATAAAAAACTATTTAAAAAACAATAACAACTACACTACCAAACACACCCCAAACTAAAAGTGTTTGAGTTCGCCAGCAGTAGGACTATCTAAAGAAGTAGCTGCTATGGCATACCATACCCATGAGCCTAATGACTACCTGTCAGCCAATGGGATCATAGCATACCATACCCATGAGCCTAATGACTACCTGTAAGCCAATGGGATCATTCAATGGATGAAGCAAGATGTTGATTTCTCTTTTCATCGAAAGAAGCGCCGAGTAGCTCGAGCAGCTTAAAAGCTGAAAAATAGAGGGCCCTTTTAACTTTTTAAAAGTCTGGGAAACCAGAAAGGGTTCCCCAAGATGTACTTTCGATGTCAAGAAAAGATCCTGCTAAACCAGAATCAGGGGATCCGCTCAACGGAAATTTCTATTTGAGGTACCGTGCCCGATTCTAATAAATAGAAGACCCGAAGGCTCTTGCCTTGTGACCTCCGAGCCAAGAATGAAGAAAGAGGGTCTATGTTAATAGAGCTAGAGGAGGTATCTAGGAGAAGCGCCATTCCCATACCATTAACAAAGTTCTTGTCTGAGAGGAATTCGGCGGGCTATACAGTAACGGATTACAGAATGCATCAAGGGGGCGTGGACCAACCATACATCTATCCGTTGCTTAGGTCATTCACTCAAGGCACTCAAGGCCACCAGCTTTGGTAGGAGAGAGAAGTAGAAATTCAATCTAGATATGAATTGAGACGAAAGCTTGACAAGCCCATTCATTTAAGAAGGAAAGCGAGAAGTTAGTCGAGCACAACCTTCCAATTACGCAAGGGGAAAGCCCCGTGAGCCGCCACCAAGAAGAATGGAACCGTTGGTCTAAGGATCTTCACTATTGGCTTTTAGCTTATGAGTTTAGTTTCATAATCCAGATGCGAGATGCGAGGGAACCATTATTCAAGAAATCCCGTCTTCGATAATTATACTAGTTCCATCCTTGTGCCGGGCAGAGGCAAGGCGGATAGAAAAAAAAGAAAGAGCAGGCCTTACCCTTTAGCTAGCCCCTAAGCGAAGGAAACAAAGAGGCTGGATAGCCGACTGATCTTCGGGAGGGGAATCCATCTTCTTTCTTCAGATCATGATACAAAACATTGAAAGGAGAGGTGATATTTTCCATCACAGATTCTGATTGTTCAGATATTAGGACATCCGCTTGAACGATTACTGGGTACTTCCCTCATGGCTGGAAGGCTTTATTTTTTTTTTTTGAAAATTAATAATAATTGTTTTTTAAAATATTTTTGTTTGAAAATATATTAAAATAATAATTTATTTTTAATATTAGTAATTAAAATGATTCAAAAATATAAAAAAAACACTCAAATTTTAAAAGTTTGATTGTACTATAATATCAAACATATTCTAAATTTTTTTCTAATAATTTTAAAAGGATAAATTTATCAAGAAATCACACCAAATATAATAATTATATATGAAAGCTTAAAATTAAAACAAATCTTTTAATTAACTCTAGGTCCATTGAACTCCGTCAACTAAAAAGTGATGAATAAAATTTAAATTTGTACATTTTATTTATTTATTTTTATGAAAAAGATATATATTAATATATTTATTGAATATGACAACTCATGTTTTTAAAAAAAACACAATGCATCATATTTTTTGAATTTTAAAAGTGTGTTTATTTTAGAGATTGAGGTTGAGTTTTGTATATAAAACCCATCAAAAAAGCTAGAAAAAACAAGAAAATTAGCTTTTGTTATTGATTTTTGTACATAATTGAATTGTACCCAACCTCAATTTCAACCATAAAAGCTAAAATAAACACATCATTAAAGGATAAAGTTTCAAATAAGGATAAAATAACAATACTCATCTTAACCAATCATGATCAATTAGTGTATATAAAAATTCTAGTAAATTTTCAAATAATGAGTTTATGATAAATGAAAATAATTTATTAGTGATGCATCTATACTACAATCAATTTCCTTTTAAGGTCCATGGCTAAAGGAACTAGAGAAAGAAAACCCAACAAAAAAGCTCAAGAAAAGTTAAAACCAATGAAAAAAAAGTTTGTTAAGATATTAGACCCAACTTCCTTGAATTCTGCTATATGTCAAGCTCAAGCGTCTGTGAGTTTAGTAAGATACCAAACTCAACCCTCTTAGACTTGGCTACGTGCCAAGCCCAAACGCCTGTGACTCTGACAAGATATCGAACCCTGTATCTTTAGGTCTAGGATTACTTCAAATCCAAGCACACAACATGAAAATCTAGGATCATTATTTCTGTACACCCTAGCAGTGCAAAAAAATCATATAAAAGTCGTTTCATACGTTATGTTGATTATAAAGGTTGATCTTATTGACATTAATATTATATGCAGAAAGACATAGGATCACTTTCTATAGATACGTGATACTTCCATCAATATTAATATCGTACAAAATGATACTTACTTCAACATTAATATTGATGTAAGGGTCTCTCTCCCTACTTGAATAATATAAAAAAGAGAAAGACTTATGATTACTCAAATTAAAAAAAAAAGAAAGTTAAGGTATAAAAGTTATAAATATTCTCTCAACAGCTAAAGTAAGAGGTTCACAAGCTTCACTTTATTACAACATATTCTCAGCATTTGTTATACATGAACTAAAAACAAACTTTCTTGTTTTTAAAATTTAATGATCATTTACTATAATTTTTTATTAAAAAGTTATTGATTTCATTATCAGAAAAACCCTAAATTAATTACACCAAAAAAAAAACTAAGTTGGAAAAACTCATATCTTTGTATTGTAACCAACCTTATGCACCCTTAATTATAGAAAATTGAATATTAACATAAACATATAATCATTTATTATTCAAAAACTCAAGTTTCTTAACATTCTGGATTCCAAGCATTATCAATTATGAACGAAAAAAAATAAGAAATTTTTGAATGAAATTAAATGAGTGATGGAGGAGAGGCATATTTTCCATCCAAAAAAACTCCAAGATATTATAATTAAATTAAGTACAACTATATTTTATTTTAGTACATGCATACTCATTTACTCTATAGACTCTCGTCACTACCTTTGTGTTTCCCGTAATTACATAAAGATTTTATTCACGAAATACATGTTCCTCACCTGATTCTCGATCGATATGCTTAATCCAACGGCTAGGACCACCTTTTGAACGCTCATTCCCACCATTACTCCCTATATGAGCCATATCCAATCCTTGCCCAACAGGCAAATACGCAGTTTTAACAACACGTGTCCCTCTCTCAAGCACCCCATGCCATTTAAACCCAGAAACAGACTGTTGAAAGGCATTCTTGCACGCCAACACGGCACCTTTATGGCTCAACTTGGCAAACCTTAAGACCCTAACAAAATCCCTCCGCCTACAATCCGCCACCAGAAAATCCACCCCCACAAGCCCTGCCATCACCTCTTCTGCTTCTCCTACCAGCACCTCTGTCTCCCTCATGCCGGCGCCATGCATGGCCTTTACATACTCCGATCTTGACCCTTCATCTGGGACCACACACACATGTCTTCCACACGTATGCTTAGCCGCCACGGCTAGGCCGATGCTCGTCGCTATCGGGCCAGCCTTGGACCAGGATTCAACTATTAGCTTTGCGTTCCAACCGGCAGCCATGGCCGAGAGAAGTTCTGCTACACTCGATTCCTTAAAATCCTCACACTGCAATAAAAGTAAAAAAAAAAAAATTAAATTACAAATGAAATTGATAGAGAATAGACATAAAAGATGGAGTTGTGCGTTTAAGGTCAGGATTTTCTTACTGTTTTGACAGTACAAACATAAGCTTTCAAAGCTGTATCTGGGGTCCAAACCAGCTTCATAATCTCTAATTTACTCTGATCTCCTAGTATTTCTTTCAGCTTCTCTCCTCTACGTTTGGTGTTCTTTCTGCGGGGTGCTGAGAATTGAGACTGGGTTTTTGGTGGAGGCGTTGGGTCTTAAAAGGGTATGAGAAATATCTACAAACCGCGTTGGATGTTAACCCCAAAAAAATATATAGGGTTACATATAATCCAAGAATATAATAAAACCTCCACTTTTGGCAATTGCTTAAATATTAATCAGCAATTTAGCTGAAATAAATAATAATAATAATAATAATAATCTTGCATGCTTGTAATTAATTAGGATCACTGCGAGCTTCAGACAGTTGTTGAAACTAGTGGGATCAGTAATTTTTCTTCTTATTTTTTTTTTTCTTGCTGATTAAGCAACGAAATGGATATAATTGCCAGCGGTGCATGTTAAAGTCATCCTCACAGAATATAGCCACTTGTGACAAGCTAACCTCGCCACGAAATAAAGAGGCGAAGTTCTTAATTTTTTTTCCCTTCAACATGGTACTCAAGAAGAGATCGGCAAACAGATAATTGAATGAAGTTATAAATTTATTTTTTAAAAATTATTAGTTAAGATTATATAAAATTTAATAGCAATCAGATAATTAATCAAGTTTTAAATTTATTTTTAAAAAATTATTTATTCAGGTTTTATAAATTTCAAGAGTGCTAGAAATTTATAATGGCTATTAATTTTAGAGTTCATAAAATCAGTCGTTTAGATAAATAAAAGATAATCCAGAGATCCATATTAATCTAAAAAAATTATATAAAATCTTCTTACATAATAAATATTATTCGAAGGGAGCATAAAATAAGAAGATAGAAATGTATCTAGTCTAAAGAATGGCTATATATATATATATATATATATATATATATATATATATATATATATAAAAAAAAAAATACCTAAAAGTAAGATATTGTGGATTGATAAATAATAGCATACAAATAACTTGATTGAAACTGATTGATAGGTTGTAGTTTTACTTTTTCTCTCCTCTAGAATTAATCTTCTAGTTAATTATTTGAACTCAAGTTAATTTCTGAACTTATTAAGAGTCACAGCTAAATCAGAGGCTTACATTTGTTATTTTGGCAATCTATTAATGTTATTGTCGGATTTAATCTGTCACATTAATTTTTTTCTATCTCATTTTCACAATATCTTTACTCTTTTCCTAGAAAATTAACGCTATCGAGGGAAGGAAGAGGTCGTTAGCACTTAGCAGAAAAAATATTCTAATTTTCATTTTTATTTTAAGCTAT
>Ga0325400_1002509_pt1 | contig 16156 bp, 11 predicted proteins | sample PopdelMetagenome_2_FD_205662 | JGI IMG/M metagenome (GOLD analysis project Ga0325400, IMG submission 205662) | Populus deltoides microbial communities from Bellville, Georgia, United States - Xylem-PdKOR-R1 | ecosystem: Host-associated > Plants > Phyllosphere > Stem > Wood/Secondary xylem... | reverse complement strand
CGAATAATCTCCAGCTCGCCATCCAGGGCCAACAGCGTGAAGTAGAGCCGGGCCACGTCGGCGGTGAGCGCGGTGGTGATCAGATTGCGCCCTTCCTGTGAGGCCAGTATCCGGTTGTAAGCCGCCCGGCGCCGGTTACGCAGTTTACCCCAGATGTCCAGTTCCCAGGAAGCCCGAAAGCCCGCGAAGAAATCCGGCGTGGGATTCGGGATCAGACTGGGGCCGTTGACGTTATCCGACAGGTTGGTATCGTAGTTACCAACGCCATTCAGGGTGTACCGACCGTAGCGGTCCAGGCCGGCGGTGGCTACCGCATCCACCTGCGGAATCAGGGCGCCCTGACTGTTGGTGAAGTTGGCGCGGGCCACCTCGATCCGCTGCAGGGCTATTTTTAGATCCGGGTTACGGGCCAGGGCGGTGTCAATCAGAGCCACCAGATTGGGGTCGGAAAACAGAATACGGTAGGGCCGTTGACCCATTGAACTCGAATCCGTTCCGTTAGCCTGTTGGGTATCCGGGTAAGCACTGGGCACGGCGACAACCGGGGTGGCGGTCGGCGTGTGGACGACCCGGCAACCACTTAAGCCGCTGACCAGTGACAAACCCGTCAGGAGAAATGAAATTTTATGATTCTTGAAGGACAGTCGCATTAGGATGATTTTGGGTGGATGAAGAGGGCGATTGCCGACGCCGGCTACTGATGCGTTCGGCCAGTCCGGCAAAAATGACGTAAAGTCCCGGAATGACGATCAGCCCGAAAAGCGTGCCGATGAGCATCCCGCCGACCGCTGCGGTACCGATGGTGCGGTTACCAATGGCTCCGGCTCCGCTGGCAATACTGAGTGGAATAAGGCCCGCAATGAACGCAAACGAAGTCATCAGAATCGGGCGTAAACGGGCCAGGGCGCCTTCCCGGGCGGCTTCAATCACCGACAGACCTTCGTTCCGGCGCTGGACGGCAAACTCCACAATCAGAATGGCGTTTTTGCCCAGCAACCCAATCAGCATGACCATCGCAATCTGGGCGTAGATGTTGTTTTCCAGCCCGGTTAGCCACAGAAAGAAGAAAGCGCCGAAAATCCCCGTCGGCAGGGAGAAAATGACCGGCAGCGGCAGCAGAAAACTTTCGTACTGAGCCGACAGAATCAGGTACACAAAGACCAGACAAATCAGAAAAACCGATACCGCCTGATTGCCCGTCTGCACTTCGTCGCGCGAGATACCCGCCCAGTCGATGGTGTAGCCGCGGGGCAGTTTTTCTTTCGCTACCGCCTGAATCGCCTGGATGGCGCTGCCACTGCTGTAACCCGGCGCGGCCCCGCCGTTCAACTCGGCCGACGTGCTCATGTTATAGCGCGTGACCTGCTCCAGACCATACACCCGCTCGACCCGCATAAAGGCGGAGTAAGGCACCATTTCGTCGTTCTCGCTTTTGACGTATAGCTTGAGCAGGTCGTCCAGTTGCGCCCGGTACTCGGGCAGGGCCTGCACCATCACTTTGTACATCTGTCCAAAGCGGATAAAATTCGTGGCGTATTCGCTGCCGATCAGCGTTTGCAGGCTTTGCAGGGCTTTGCTCACCGACACGTTTTTCTGGGCCGCCTTGTCGGGATCGACATAAAGCATGTACTGCGGAAAACTGGCGTCGAAGATCGTGAAGGCGTTGTCAATTTCGGGCCGGGCAGTTAGGTCTTTGATGAACTGCTGCGTAACCGTTTCCAGCTTTTTGTAATCGCCTTTGCCGGTTTTGTCGAGCAGCCGCAATTCAAACCCGCTGGCATTTCCGTAGCCCGGAACCGCCGGGGGCGGGAAAAACTCAATTTTGGCGTCTTTGATGCTCCGCGTTTTCTCCGCCAGCTGGTCCATCACTTCCTCCACCGACTCGTCCCGTTCGTCCCAGCCGCTGAGGTTGATGAGGCAGGTGCCGTAGGTGGCGCCGGTTCCGTCGGAAATGACGTTGTTGCCCGCCAGCGAAGAGACGGACTTGACCGCTTTGAGCGAACCCGCGGCCTGCTGAATCTTGTCGACCACGGTGCGGGTGCGTTCCAGGGTGGAGCCGGCGGGCGTGGTGATGCTGGCGTAGAACATACCCTGATCTTCGCCCGGAATAAAACCACCGGGTACCCGTGACTGAACCGCCCAGGTGCCCAGACAAAAGGCAATCAATACCCCAAAGGTTACGACCCGGCGGGCCACAATCCGGTTCAGCAGCCGATTATACTGACGAGCCAAAGCCTCGTACCGGGCGTTGAATCCGGCAAAAAAGCGGGTTAAAAGCGTTTGCTTGGGCGCTTGCCCGTGGGTGTTTCGCAGAATAAGCGCGCAGAGCGCTGGGCTCAGCGTCAACGCATTGAGCGCCGAAATCAAGATAGCAATGGCCATTGTAACGGCGAACTGCCGGAAGAAAATACCCACCGGGCCGGACAGAAACGTCACGGGCACGAACACGGCCGTCATCACGAGCGTAATGGCAATTACGGCCCCGCCAATCTCGGTGATCGCGGCTTTTGCGGCTTCAACCGGATCGAGGTCTTCCTCCTCCATTTTGGCGTGAACAGCTTCCACGACCACAATCGAATCATCCACCACAATTCCGATGGCCAGCACCAGCGCAAACAGTGTAATCAGGTTAATGGAAAAGCCGAAAAGCTGCATGAAAAAGAAAGTACCTACCAGCGAGACCGGCACCGCAATGGCCGGAATAAGCGTCGAGCGAAAATCCTGCAGGAACAGGAAAACCACCAGAGCCACCAGCACAAAGGCTTCGAGGAGCGTCTTGATAACTTCGTGGACCGACGCATCCAGGAAGCGCGAAACATCGTAGGTGATTTCGTAGTCCATGCCCGGCACAAAGCTGGTTTGTTTCAATTCCGCCATCCGGGCTTTGATGTCGGCGATGACCTGACTGGCGTTCGATCCGGGCAGCTGTCGCAGCATGATTGCCGCCGAAGGCCGGCCGTTGTATTTCGACACCACGTCGTAATAGGTCGTGCTGAACTCAATATCGGCCACATCTCTGAGCCGCAGCAGTTCACCGTCGGCATTGGCCCGCAGCGGAATATTCCCGTATTCAGCCTCGGTGGTGTACTTGCCGGTGTACTTGAGCACGTATTGCAGCGCCTGGCCCTGTCTGTCCGAGCTTTCGCCCAGCTTACCCGGCGCGGCTTCGACGTTCTGGTCCTGCAGTTTTTCGATCACCTCGTCGGTGGAAATGTTGTAGGCCAGCATCCGGTCGGGTTTGAGCCAGATCCGCATGGCGTATTCCCGGGCGCCCATAATATCGGCAAACCCAACGCCCTGAATCCGCTTGAGCTCGGCCAGGACGTTGATATCGGCGAAGTTGTAAAGAAACTTTTCGTCCAGGGCGGCACTTCTGCTGAAAATGTTGAGGTACATCAGCATACTGTTCTCTTCCTTGGCGATCCTGACCCCGTTCTTGATTACTTCGGAAGGTAGTTCGGCCATGACGGCGTTCACGCGGTTCTGCACGTTGACGGCGGCCACGTCGGGGTCAGTGCCTACCTCGAAGATGACCTGAATAACACTAACGCCGTCGTTGCCGGCTTTGGACGACATGTATTTCATGCCTGGTACGCCATTGATGGCGCGTTCCAGCGGAGTGATGACCGCCTTGACGGACGTTTCGGCGTTGGCTCCGGTGTATTCAGTCGTCACGTTCACTTCCGGGGGGGCGATACCGGGAAACTGAGTCATTGGCAGTTCGCCAATGGCCAGCACGCCCAGTATGGTAATAATCAGTGAGATGACAATCGACAGAACCGGTCGATTGATGAAGCTTGCAAACATACTGTCTGGGTTTCGGGACGTTTATGGTTTGGCTAACTGGGCAATGAGTTTGGGCGCCGGAAGGAGCTGCGGCTGGATATGATCGCCTTCTTTGACGGTCTGAATGCCTTCGTACAGAATACGGTCCGAAGGCGACAGCCCGGATTCCAGGACGTAAAGCTGCGGCAGCCGAAGTTTAGGGACGATGCTGCGCATCTGCACTTTGTTGTCGGGACCAACCACGAACACGAACAGCTTATCCTGCAGTTCAAAAGCCGCTTTCTGGGGAATTAACAGCGCATTGGTGAGGGCCTGATTCATGCGCACCTTTCCACTGGACCCGTGTTTGAGCAAATTTTTTGGATTGGCAAAGCGGGCGCGGAAAGCGATGTTACCGGTACTTTTATCGATCTGACCGTCGATTTTTTCGATGCTCCCCTTGCTCGAATGCACCTGATTGTTGGCCAGAACAAGCGATACATCACTTTTCTGCACGGCTGATTTGGACGTGACGAAATCAAGATACTCGCCTTCCGGGACGTTGAAATAAGCGAACACCTGCCGGTTGTCGGAGAGCGTGGTGAGCAGGGTTCCGGCCTCTACCAGACTACCTACTTTGTTGGGAATGCGGTCAACCACCCCGTCGAAAGGCGCGCGGAGCTGCGTAAGGGCCAGCTTTAGTTTAGCCCCGCTTTCGGCGGTTTTTGCTTCGTCGATCCGGGCCCGCTGAGCCGCCAGTTTAGCCTGCGCTTTTTCGAGTTCGATTTCTGAAATCACCTTCCTGCCGACCAGCAAAGAGACACTTTTTACTTCAACTTCGGCGGTCTTGGATTCGGCAAGCGCATTTTGCAGACTGGCGTGGGCCTTCAGCAGTTCTTCCCGATACTCGGGATTGCTGACGGTGAAAAGCAGTTGTCCTTTGTGAACGAACTGACCTTCGTCGACGTAAATATGGTCCAGATAGCCTTCAATTCGGGAGCGGATTTCGACGTTCTGCACGGCATGAATATCAGCCACGTAATCTTTGGCGTAGAGTGTATCCGTCACGAAGGGCTGGACAACGGGATAGGTTTCTGTCTTGGTGCTTTCTTCTTTTTGTTCGGATGAACAGGCGGAAAGCAGCGAGAAAACACAAAAGGTACTCAGAACGAGCGCAGTGGTGCGGCCCATTCCGGCGTGAACCGTTAATGGATTGGGGATCATTATTACAGGGAAAGATAGGTTGGACACTCCGCGGGCCGAAAACCCACTGAGTGACCTGGAGGATAAGTCAACGGTGTTTCCAGAAGCCCATAGTCGGGCCTCGTTGAAACGGATAGACGTAGCCAAACACGCAAGCAAGCCGTTATTAGAGGGCTGTGAACGCCTGAACCGTCGATGAATAAATTAGAAACTAGCCAGACGCTGCGGGTGCAGGCTGGAGGGAGCGGTTAACCGATTCGCGGGGGAGGAGTGGTTACCTCGGCAGGCTTGGAAAAGTAGCGGTCGCTGATGAAGGGTATTGTTTCGGTGGAACGGTATTCGACCGTCTGCTGAAACTGATAGCAGGCCAATGAACCGGGAATTGACCAGTCAAAGAAAATTTTGGTCAGCTGGGTTTGGCTTTCTTCGTCCTCCGGCTCGTCATGCTCGGGAATGGCGTCCTGAATACCGAAGATTTCTTCCAGGAAAAGCTCCCCAATACTTTCAATCTCGTTGATGGATAAATCTTCCTGATACTCCCCAAAGGCGGAAGGCGTAACGTAACCGTCGGGCGCATCAATACTGACGTTGATGACGTAGAAAGCCATCAACAGGCAGAATAACGGGCGCCACAGGAAAACCGGATTACGTTTCTTTTTCATTTATCCAACTGGACTCTACACAAAGATACGCAAAATGGTCCCTCCTGAATGAGGGCTCTCTGACCCGTCCGTAAAGTTTCAGCTATTCTTCTAATTTTTGTTGATAAAGTATAACGTATGACTCAAGTAAGCCGCTTTACTGCTTATTTTTTTTTGGAACAGCGCCGTGGAGGACCCCCGGGAAAAAAAGAAAGCCAGACAACTTTCGTCACCTGGCTTTTTGATCGTTTAATAACCGGTTATTTTTTCAATCAGGTACTTTTCACGGTATCCCCAGCTATCAACGATTGACACCTACATAACAAGCGGGAAAGCCGATTGTTTTAGAAAAGAAAAATTTCCGTTATTTTTTTTCAATTTATTTTAACCCGGTGGCAGCGGGCAATGAAAACAGCAAGCAAGCGGTTCATGGCGTCCTTAAATTCCGTGAACTGAAACGCGCGCCGGAAAAGGTCATGGTTACGCTGCAAATCGTCGGGTGAACTCTTCCAGAAATAAGTGTCGTAAGAATAATCAAAGAACAACCCGACGGATGGCTGACGATGCAAATTCACCAGTTCGCCGTCGTCCAGCTGATAGGCGTAATCCCCGAAGAGGTTGATAAAATCGATCAGGTCATTCGTAATATCGGGACTTTGCAGAATTTGCTCTTCCTTCAACGGACTGGTCATTAAAGAGGCCAGGTAATCCAGGTCGTAAACACCAGAAACAGTCAGTTCCGTCAGCGTTTCGGCCCAGGCCACAAGATTAGGCGCATCAAACAGGGGAGAGGCTGGCTCTAGAATCCAGTCCCTGATCTGCTCAACGCGGGAAAACAACAAAATGCGCCGTTGCGAATCGATCAACAGGTTATCCTTTTCTTCCCGATCACTCAGGTCGGTTCCCCAGACCAGATAGTAGGCGGTGTTGTCCAGTTGTAGCTGAATCAGGTATTTCTGGTATCGATCAGACGCTTGCCGGTTTTCTAACTGTTCCATCGATTGTTTAAAGGTCTTCCGTTCCTGAATTTCCTCTTCAAAAAGCGAAGGGTATAATAAAACAAAAACTCCCTGCCATGGCAGGGAGTTCGCAAAAAAGAACAATGAGTGATCAGGCCTGAGCCTCGGCGAGGGTAGGGTAATCGATAAAGCCCTGCTCAAAACCGTTCGGACCGGGGGCATAAAGCGTAGCCGGATCCAGCACCGCCAATTCAGCACCTGATTCCAGGCGTTCAACCAGATCCGGGTTGGAAATGAACGGACGGCCAAACGCAATGAGATCGGCGGCTCCGCTTTCCAGGTCAGCTTCTGCCCGTTCCGCGTTGTAATTACCGCACAAAATCAGCGTTCCCCTGAACGTCTCCCGGATGAAATTAACCGTTTCAACGGGAACCGGAGGAGCGCCCATCGCGGTATGGTCAACCAGGTGCAGATAGACGATACCCAGCTTGTTTAGCTGGTCGGACAGGTAGGCGTACAAATCATGCGTATCCTCCGAGTGCGGGAGTAAATCACCGGCGGCTCCGAACGGCGATAAGCGCAGACCGACCTTATCCGCACCGATGGCCGCGATGGATTCCGCGACAATTTCGAGCAGGAACCGCGCCCGATTTTCGAGACTGCCCCCGTATTCGTCTGTGCGCTGGTTGCTGCGGGCACTCAAAAACTGTTCGATCAGATAGCCATTGGCTCCGTGCAGTTCAATGCCGTCGAAACCGGCTTCGACCGCGTTTTTAGCGGCCTGCACAAACTCTTTTACGGCCGCTTTAACCTCTTCTCTGGTCATTTCACGGGGTGTCGCGTTGGGCTGCATCCCGGCGGAGTCGGTCCACATGTCACCGGCCGCGGCTACCGAGGAAGGCGCCAGAATCTGGGCGCCCTGGGGCATGTTGGCGCCGTGCGAAATACGGCCCGTGTGCATCAGCTGCACAAAAATCTTACTTCCTTTTTCGTGAACGGCGGTGGTTACTTTCTTCCAGCCTTCGACCTGCTCGGCGTTGTAAATACCCGGAATGCGGGCGTAACCCAGTCCATTGGGAGAAGGGGCAGTTCCTTCCGTAATGATCAAACCGGCCGATGCGCGTTGTGCGTAATACTCCGCAATCAGTTCGTTGGGAACGTTGCCGATGGCGCGGCTGCGGGTCATGGGGGCCATGACGATGTGGTTGGCGAGTTGCAGGGCGCCGAGGGTGGCTTCTGAGAATAGTTTCTGTGCCATTCTGAATGAATGTTTTAGGGTGAGTAAAGCGACAGTGCTGCTTTAGATTCACCGTCCTAACGCATTCATATATTTAAAAGTTTGGATGGACTAATAAATTTAATAAAAACTAAACCAGTGTATTCAGAAAAGAGGTTAATTGTTCAATGGCGGCTTTGTTCAAATGCAGTTGCACCGTACGGCCTTCTTTGGTGGTGTTAACTAAACCGCTGTCCGTTAGAAGCTTAATGTGGTGCGACACGCAGGGCTGCGACAAACCAACCAGCTCCATTACTTCGGTGTTGGTCAGGGTTTGCTTTTTCGCCAGCTCAACCAGGATGGTTAATCTTGACTTATCAGCAATGGCGCTAGTGGCTTTTTCGACAAACTTACAATCCATATTGGCGAATGGTGTTGGAAAGGTCAGAGACAGGCTGCGGCTTATCGGCTGGCAGACTTCCGGCTGAACGGTCTGTAAAAGTAATAAAATTTGCGGACCTAGGTGGTTTCGGTGGCTTCCGGCTGCTCGGGGAATTAAACCCTGAGCAGCCGGCTTTTGTCTTTTTAACAAAGGATTTCTACGTAGCCATCGGTTCCATTGATCCGAATTTTCTGGCCGTCTTTAATCCGTCTGGTGGCATTTTCGACCCCAACCACGGCGGGTAGGCCATATTCCCGGGCAATAACGGCTCCGTGGGTCATCAAGCCGCCCACTTCGGTGACCAGCCCTTTTATTGCCACAAACAAGGGTGTCCAACTGGGGTCCGTAAAGGCAGTGACCAGAATATCGCCATCCGTCAGTTCGGCGTCTTCCAGGTTCAGGATGACACGAGCGCGTCCCTCAATGACACCGGCCGAAACGGCCAGACCGGCAATCGCTCCGGCTGGGCGGTTCTCTGGACTATACTTACCCGTAATGATCTCACCCTCTGACGTAATGATCCGGGGAGGAGTCAGCTTTTCGAAAATTCTGTGGCTTTCTTTGCGGGCGCGGATGATCCCGTAGTCTAGGCTATTGGTGCGTACGACCTCCCGGAGTTCGTCCAAAGTGAGGTAGTAAATAGTTTCTTTTTCGGGAATAACGCCGGCTTGCACGAGTCTTTCGGCTTCGTTCAGTAAAGCCTGTTTGTACACAAAGTAGCGACTGACGATGCCGTATTTTGGGTACTCCCGGTAACCGATGAAGTTCCGTATTTTGTCGATCATTCGGCCCGTCTCAGCCGCTTTTTGGTCACCATCCGGCAACTCGTTTAGCCGATTCAGTAATTCCTGCCTTTTATTCATGGCTGTTAGTCGTCCCTGCTCAAATCTCCGCCTGCTGGCGCCGGGTTCAAAGGTTTTGATGTTATTGAGCAGCAGCGGGACGAGCGTGGTTGGCTTTTCGCTCCACCGGGGCCTTGTCATGTCGATCTCCCCGGTACACCGCATTCCGTACCTGGTCAGGAAAGCCGCCATGGCGGTCCAACTTTCGGAGCCACCCGGAAGCTGGACCAGACCGGCCAGGAAGTCAGGCTCACTTGCCCGCGAAAAACCGCCCTGTTGTAGATACTGAATTACTGCCGGATGCGGACGAAGGGCGTCGGCGACATCCAGCAGCGCCAGCCCCATCTCCGAAGTGATGTTGTTGGGTACTGATTGAGAAAGCGTATCCGCTACCCCTTTTTCGCCCAGCCACTCCGCTATTTTTTCGTTGACCCACGCGGAAGCGTTCATGGCTGTCATAATCACCCCAAAACTTTGCGGATCGGCGATGCTCTTCTTCAATGCCTGCATATCGTCCAGAATAAAATCAATCAGTTCCAGCCCTGATTTTGATTGAATGGCCTGTTTTACCGTTTCTACCGATGTTTCACTGCGCTTGATCAAATCGGCGACGATGGCCGGATCGTAGTCGTTTAAAGCCCCGAAATTTGGCTGCGATGGACCCTGATCCCCTTTAGCTAAATTGGGTTCCTTCCTGTCATCGGGCGACGACGGAATAAAGTCGTCCCGCTCCAACAGGGTTGTGAGGGCGTCTTTGATGAGCGGATCGGCTTTTCCCAGAACCTCTACCAACAGGGCTCTTCTGGCGGGGGAGGTCAGCTCCTGGGTAAGGTCAACGAACAACCGTCCGCCGGCTTTGTACATGGGTCGGCCGGCCGTTAACTGCCACAGCGACATTCCCAAAGGCTTCATGGCATCGGTCATCATTTGCTGGTGACCCACCGACACATAAACGCGGAGACCCTCATCAGCTGCGTCGGGAATCGGGAATAGGGTGGTGATTGGCCGACTCTGGACCGTGTAAAACGTATCATCAGCCAGACACCATTCAATGTCCTGGGGAGAGCCGAAATGTTGCTCAATTTTTCGGCCCAGGCCGGCAAGCGCTAAAATCTGTTCATCCGTGAGCACCTGGTTGGTCTGCTGCTGGGCTGGAATCTCCTGCTCCCTTGTGCCGCCACCGTTTGCCGCGTAAATGGCCAGTTTCTTGGTGGCTATTTTCTTTCCGACAAGGATTCCGTTCCGCACTTGGTAGGTGTCCGCGTTCACCAGGCCCGAGACCAGGGCCTCGCCCAGGCCAAAGCCGGCGTCAATGGACACTACTTTTCGGTTGTTCGTGACCGGATCGGCCGTAAATAAGATCCCTGCCGCCTGCGGGAAAACCATTTTCTGAACAACTACCGCCAGCTGGACTTTCCGGTGATCGAAGCCGGCCTGTAGGCGGTAAATAATGGCCCGTTCCGTGAACAGCGACGCCCAGCACCGGCTGATGTGTGTCAGGAGAGCCTCCTTCCCAGTAAGGTTCAAATACGTATCCTGCTGGCCGGCAAACGAGGCCGTCGGCAAATCCTCGGCTGTTGCGCTGGATCGTACGGCATAAGCATCCCTTTCGCCAAGCCGGGAAAGATGGCGGGTAATCGCTTCCTGAACATCCGGCGGAATGGCCGTCTCCTCGATGATCCGGCGAATGGTACCGCTCAGTTCGCCGATTTTATCCCGGTCTTCCACCCTCAGGCGCGCTAACGATTGGAACAGCGCGTCAATCGACGGCTGTTCCTCCATGATTCTTTCGAAGGCCTTTGTTGTAACGCAGAAACCCTCCGGCACGCGGATCCCCTCAATTTTGGTGAGTTCCCCCAGATTCGCACCTTTCCCCCCGACAACCCGAAGGCTTGTTTTGTCAATAGCCTGAAAGTCAAATACGTATGGAGTCATGTAGTCGTTTTTAAGCTCTATTCTAAAGGGTAAAACACTTGTTGTATAATCAGATTTTCGAACGTATTAGGGGAAACGATTTCGCTATTTTCAGCAGATTCAGAACAATGGGTTGGTACAGGTGATTTCTTTTAATTAGCTACTAACTCAGCATAGTATGTCCACACTCAACGAAATGAACAACGCGACCGGGGAATCCACACCGTTGATCCCAACCATGACCCGTAAACGCTTTTTAGAGGCTGCGGGTCAGGTGATGGCCGTGGGGGTAGCCACCGGCGTGGCAGCCGCCTGTCAGTCGAACGGCCAAACCCCGTCGTATCCCGTACCCACCAGCAGCACCTACAAGGGAGCCGGTGGGCAGCAGGTACCTACCTCGCCCCCGTATTCACCCCCGGCAAAGGTACCCAGCGAATGGGACAAGCCCATTGAACTGGAAGCCTGGAAATCGGACGCCGACCGTAAATCGGCGCCCGTGCCGACGCCCCTGCCCGCCGACCAGCGCGTGGGTTATGCCCTGGTGGGGCTGGGTCACCTGACGCTGGAAGAAATCCTGCCCGCCTTCGGGACCTGCAAAAAATCCAGACCCGTGGCGCTGGTCAGCGGGAGCCCCGAGAAAATGGAGAAGGTCGCCCGGCAGTACGGCATCAAACCCGAAAGCTGTTACAGCTACGAAAACTACGATAAGCTGAAGGACAACCCCGAAGTACAAGTCATTTATATTGTGCTGCCCAATTCCATGCACGCCGAGTTCACCATTCGGGGGGCGCAGGCGGGTAAACATATCCTGTGCGAAAAGCCAATGGCTAACTCATCGGCCGAGTGTCAGGCCATGATTGATGCCTGCAAGAAAGCGGACCGGAAGCTGATGGTGGCCTACCGGATTCAGTACGAACCTTACAACCGCTACGTGCGCGAGCAGGTTCAGAAAAACGAATACGGCAAGCCCAAATTCGTGGATGCCTTTAACTGCCAGTCGTCGGCCAATCCCCAACACTGGCGGCACATCAAAGCGCTGGCGGGCGGTGGTGCCCTGCCCGATATTGGCCTGTATTGCCTGAACACCACCCGGTTTATTCTGGGTGAAGAACCCACCGAAGTCTCGGCTTACGTGTACAGCGATCCGGAAAATCCACTGTTCAAGGAAGTCGAGGAGGTGTGTTCCTGGCAAATGAAATTTCCCAGTGGCGTGATTGCCAACTGTGCTACCCACTACAACGTCCACGATTCGCGCCAGTACCGGGTGATGACCGAGCGGGGCTGGTACGAGCTTTCCAATGCCTACGCATATGAGGGCCAAAAACTAATGACCTCGCGGGCCGACGGGGCTATCGTTCGGCAGGAGAACGTCAGCATTACGCCCAAAGACCAGTTTGCCACCGAGATGGATTACTTCTCGGAGTGCATCCTCGACAACAAAGCGCCGTACTCAACCGGTGAAGAAGGCTTACAGGATCAGCGCATCATGGAAGCCATCTACCAGTCGGCGCGGGAGGGCAAACCGGTTAAACTGCCCCGGATTGACAAAAAGGATGCTTTCCGCGGACCCGAGCCACAGTTGCAGTAAGCCAGATAAGACCCTGTTCGGGTTGAGCCTTTCCCCGGCGCGTGATCAAAACGGTTGCGCGCCAGGGTTATTTTTGTCCAAAACGATCAGGTTCTCCGCTGGCTAACCGCTTCCATCAGGCCACGCATGTAGCCGAGGGCGTACAGGCTTCCGATGGTGCTGTAGCCCGGATGCTGGTTGCTGTCACCGGCCATCGTGGGTACGTGGTCGGGGCGGATGGGGCCTTTAAAGCCAATGGTGTAGTAGGCTTTCATGGCCTGGTACATGTCGATAGTACCCTCGTCGTGGAAAGGCTCCTCGAAATGGAACTTATCGCCCCGCACGTTGCGGAAATGGACAAAATGAATCTTTTTGCGTTTGCCGAAATACTCGATCAGCGTCGGAATGTCCTCGCCCATGAGCGCAAAATTGCCCTGACACATCGTTATGCCGTTGCTCGGACTCGGATAAAGCGCCAGTAAACGCTTAAACGAATCGACGGTGTTCATGATGCGGGCAATGCCCCGGATGCTGTCGACCTGCGGATCGTCGGGATGCATCGCCAGTTTCATGCCCACTTTTTCGGCTTCCGGAATAACGGCTTTCAGAAAATAGTCCAGACTCTTCCACAGGGTTTCCTTTGATACCTCACCGTATTGAGTCGGAGGAAGGTTTTTAACGCCTTCGTAATCAAAGGCCGTTACCAGGGCCCCTCCGCGGCCGGGCCGGTCGTTCTGGGTGCGGTACCAGCCAATGACCGGCATCCAGTTGTAGCAAATCGTGTCGATACCGGCCTGAGTCAGGTTTTTCATCAGGGTGATGAAATGGGCGATCTCCTCATCCCGCCCCGGCAGACCGAGCTTTGTTTTATCCCCCAGACCGGGCGGCCCTTCAATGACCCGCAGATTAAGACCCACTTTCTGCCAGGCTTCCTTTACCGCCACGACCGCCCTGCTTTCCCAGGGGTTTACGTCCTTCAGACCCACCATCGCCGGGTTGATTCCGCCCACGGCGCCCAGCACATCGATCTGTCTAGAGAGGGCTATTTTTTGTTCCTCCATGCCGTAGAAGTAAGCCTCGCACAGTTGCATACCGGCGTCTTTAGGCCTGGCAGGGTCTTTTCGCCCCCGTTCATCGGTTGCCTTGGCCTGAACGCTCGTCAAACCGCCCACGGTCAGCGCGGCCAGGGATGTACTTTTCTTGATAAAATCACGACGGGAGTTTTCCATGAGGGCAGCAGACGTTAGTTTGACGGCTTTAAGGTTCGGCTAAACTGTAGGTAATAAGTCGCCCAAAGACCTTTGTTACTCTTAAACTCAATAAAATGCGTTCCAAATAATCCGGTTGTCAGATTACCCGAAACGCATTTTACTCCCCCTAATACCGGTTCGATCAGTTAATCGAGCGGAAATACTGATACAGCGAGGCCAGTTCTTTATCATCGTACTGGGCGGTCATTTTCCAGGGCATATTGTCGTTGTTGATCTGGTGGCCCGCGGGTGTCTTTCCAGTGCGCAGGGTGGCAATAAACTGATCCTGAGTCCACTTGCCCGCCATACCCGAGCGCGTCAGGTTAGGAACGGGCGGCTGGCCGGGCGCTACCGCGTCTCCGCCTTTCATGTCGGGTCGGTGACAGCCACTGCACGAAATAGACAGGTATTTACCCTGCGCGATTCCTTCCGTTGTATCCATCTCCGCGATGATCGTCTGGTTGTGGTCAATCTTCTCCACCGACAGCAGCGGCATTTTGTCCAGGTAAGCCATCACCTTGACCACCGGGCCGAGGTCATTACCCGGCAGTTCATGATCAACGTGGGGTACCTGCCGGCAGTAGGCAATCACGGCCTGCAAATCGGATTTGGTCAGCAACGTTGTCTCGTGGGCGGGCATGAAAAGAAGCGGTCGACCGGTGCGGTCAATGCCGTGGCGCAGGGCGGTCATCCAGTCGGCAACGTTGTAGTCAGCAGGCCGCCCGCCCTTGCCTTTGGTCAGGTTCGGGGCGACCAGCCGACCCAGCGCCGGATCTTCCATCATTACTTTTCCGTCCAGCTTTTCACCATGACATTCGATACAGCCTTTGATGATCGCCAGGTGGTGACCCCGCTCCAGAGTGCTGCTATCCTGCGGAATTTTCAAACTTTCGCCCGCGAACGAGTACTTCGTTTCGGCCCGCTGATTGATGTTGTGCGAAATGTACCCATAAGCTCCCAGCCCGACGACCAGCAGCACCAGGACCGTACCGCCGATCCATTTTCCAATTTTGATTAACTTGTTCATTATCTGTTGTTTAAAATTGATTTGTATGCTGTTTGGTAACCGGATCAGTTATTCCTGACCAGGCGCAGGGGCGTGAGCGTCGGCGAATAGCCAATCGGCTGAGGACTGAAGTTGGCGTAAGTGCTGCTCGGCATTTGAATGATGTTGAAAACTAGTGGATTGTCCCCACTATCCTTGTCGGCCGTCCACAGGACGCAGTTGGTGCCTTCGCCGTAATTTGTTCCGCGGGGTCGGCGCACGTCGGCGGGTACCGCGTTGAAACCGGACTGATTGTTGGCGTAACCATCCTGTTTTGTCCAGCCCGTAGAGGCCATAAGCTGCCCCAGTAGTTTTTTCGACTGTAGATCATCGCCGTCTGTGCCCCAGGCATAGACCGTCAGTCCCTGCGACTGAAGCAGCTTTTCGTAATCCTGCCGGGTCGGGATGCGCCATCCCGAGGGCACCGGAACATTCTTTAGCTCGGCATATTCCAGGAAAGTGCCATAGTGCGGTTTGCTGGCTTCTTTCAGGCTGCCCGGTCCGGCATAGTTGGCGGTCATCCACTCCTGATTACCAACACGGGCGGTTGGATAATACAGACTGCCCATCTTGACGAAGGATCCGGTAGCCGGTGGGGTTGTGGAAGGCAGGTTTGAAGGCGTCGGGGTGGGCGTAAGGGTCACTTTCTGATACTTCACCGAATAGCGACCGTCCTGGTCGATAATCGTCGCTGTCAGGTAATTGGTGGTCGTGGTCATGTTCGTGGCCTGCGGCTTTTCCCAGACAGTCTGGTATTTCTGGAGATCGCTCTGGACAATCGGCGATTCCCTGTAGCCGGTGTATTTGTTGCTAAACACCCGCATGGTGCCCGACTGCGCGTGAAAGACGATTGCCGCCGGATTAGCTTTGTATTCCAGGGTACCCATGATTTTGTAAAAGCGCTGGCGAGTTTCGTCGCCGGCGTTGTAGACGGCCGTGGTGTATTCCACCGCATTTTTACCGTCCTGGGTAAAGGTCATCGTCCGAAATTCGCGGAAGCCCTGCTCGCCCTGGAAGGTTCCGTTTTCCCAGTTTGCGGTGAGCGGCCCTTCGTTGTGGCTGGCGTACCAGGTTCCCACAAATTCATCGGGAATGGCCGTGCAAGGGGTTTCAATCGGCGGAGGGTCAATGGGCAGGGGGCCGACTTCACCGGGGTCGGATGGATCGTGCTTACAACCACTCAGCGCCATCGTAAACAGGACAGCCGCTACTAGAGTCGTTTTGGTTAAAAAGGGCATGGTATGCTAAATGGTAAAAAAGAGGTTTGCTGGTAATGGGTCGCCTGCTTCACGCAGTAAGGCCAGTCGCCGGG
>Ga0325400_1002508_pt1 | contig 16156 bp, 8 predicted proteins | sample PopdelMetagenome_2_FD_205662 | JGI IMG/M metagenome (GOLD analysis project Ga0325400, IMG submission 205662) | Populus deltoides microbial communities from Bellville, Georgia, United States - Xylem-PdKOR-R1 | ecosystem: Host-associated > Plants > Phyllosphere > Stem > Wood/Secondary xylem... | reverse complement strand
GGTCAAACTTTTTAAATTATTTTATTTTTTAATAGTTTGGTTTACTTTTCAAATCTAAATCCAACTAAATCAATATTAATAAAACAAATAAATATTATAGTTTTAATAAAAATAACTAACTCAAAATGACCTATTACCTAAACTAATTTTAAAATTAGTCCCATCAGATTTTACAACTATAATGATAAAGATGTTTGAAAATATGACAGTGATTATTTTTTAAAATTTTACTTATAAATATATTAAAATAATATTTTTTTATTTTTTAAAAATTATTTTTAATATCAGCACATTAATATAAAAACACATGAAAAAAATTTTTAAAACAAAGAATTAAATAAAAAAATAATTTTTTTTAAAGTATTTTTAAAACGTAAAAACAACATGTATGTAAATAAATGAAAGTTAATTTAATATTTTTGGTATGCTTGAGGCAATTGTTTACTGTGGAGTTATTTTTATAATAATTTTATTTTAATTCTTACATTCCTGATGCAATTGAATTCATGTTATTGTTTTCACCATAAAACTAATATTGAAATTTTATTTTCAATATCTAAGATATCGTCAAGGTAATTTTTACAGGTTGAGATTAAATATTTTTTTTAATCAGTTTTAAGATAAATTATATCCATGCCCAGGCTAATACAGAAAAAAAATACTTTACATGATTTTCATCTGGATTGGAACCCGAAAGGATAGCATAAGGAATAAAAATCCATCAATTACCCGGTTGAAATTAAATAGATTATAGTCAATGAATATGAGGAATGTTGAATGTGTTTCTATATATTAAAAAAATAAATGGAATATTTTAACCACGTGGCACTATTTCTTTACAGAAGTCAAGACACGTGGACAAATCTTGATCAATGATCATGGTGAATTTTATAAGTTCGAGGATCGTAATAAAATATAAGTTTGAGACATGCAATTGGCTTGGACTCGACAGCCAATAAACAATTTATTAAAAAATATCGTTTAGCCCTATACTATAGTTTTATTCCAAGTAATTTTTTTTTTAATTATTACCATATGCTACAAAGAATCATGACATGGTCTTAGATATTATATTTTAGACTAGACCTACCCTAAATCAGATCTGATCAAATAATTCAACCCGAGCATTAATTGATGATTGGCGACCTCTCTTCACTGACCTTGACCAGGTTCAGGATAGTTTTAATTTCAACACGGTCAAGCCTATGCTTAGCCCTAAGCCCCTAAGCTTTCGATTTTTTTTTAATAGAAAAATAACATTATTTTCTTGTAAAAAAAACTATAGCAAAATAACATAATTTTTAAAAATAATATATATATATATATACACCATGATTTAAAAATATAACATTCAAACTTGCTGTGATTAAAAAATAAAATATTTTAAATAAACTGTAAAATAATTATATTTTAATATCTTTTTACTTTCAAGATACGTCAATACAACTAAGAAATCATTTATATGAAAACAAAATTAAGAGTACTATGATGATTTTTAAAACAAAATCTTACAAAAAAAAATTATTATATATAATTGTTTTTTAAAATACATAATCATTTTAAAAAAATAATATTAAAATATATAATTTTTTTTCAAAAGAATTAAATTTTTTAAAAACAAAATTTCAAACACGATTTAAAAAAAAACTATAAATATAAATTTAAACAAGGAGATCACAGAGGGTGGGTCCTAAACAGACAACTTGCTTTTTCAGAGATGCCAAAATAATATTATTTAGACCGCGTCTGGGCGATGCTCAAAAAATCGCAAACGGGAGTATCAAGTCACAGCAACTCGATAAGCCATCAACACAAGCAAAATATAGCAATTCTTGAATCACTCCGGATATCAAGGAATTGCCATTTTTTTTTTATCAATTCAGTCCTCGAAAACTTACAAATTTCTGAAAAAGTCTTTCAAGCTCCGTCAATGTCAGCAAATATAATTGATTAATTCTATTAAAATTCAACAATTTTTTTTAATTAACGTATGTGTCCGGGCCAGCTTATATGCACCTCGACTAATCCCACGAGTCTTGAAATTAACGACTATATAAGCTTTTATGATCCTAAAATTTATAAAACTCGAACTATTGATCTTTAAAAAACAAATCTAGAACCTGAATAATAAACTACACCTCTTCTAATTAAATTCAATCATTTTTGATACGCCACATTGGAGAACAAATGAAGTGCTGTGTATGATTCAATTAAGGCGTTTAAGAAACCGTTTAATGTTGTTTTATTTTTTTAAATCAGAACAATTTTATTTTAATAAAATAACTAGATTGGTTTGTTGACCCACTGCCTAGCCTTGAATCGAGTGAAATCTAAGATCAGATCTTTCAATTATGTATATAACTTCTATTTAAGAAAAAGAAATATTCCACAGTAATGCTATATATATATATATATATTACCACCACCACTTAGAGGCTGTTTATTTTTACGTTTTAAAATTATTTTTGTAAAAAAATAATTTATTTATTTATTTTATTTTTATTGTTTTCAAATTATTTTAATGTGTTGATGGTACAAATAAATTTTAAAAAATTAAAAAATATTATTTTAATATATTTATAAATAAAAATTAATTTAAAAAACAATTACAGAGTATTAAACAAGATCTTAGTCGATAAGGTTAGGTTAGTGTTGGTTGTGCCAAAACCCACGATTTCAAGTTGGTAAAATGATCACTTAAAAGGAAACAAACACTTGTTTAGGGACTACTTAATACTTTCCAAGAGGACTAATTTGATATTTGCCAGCGAAAAACCCTACCATGAAGTGGACCTCATCTTTATCTACTTTTCTGCCATGTCATCACCCCGCGTGCCCACCCGTCACGACCACCTTCTTCAATAATTATTTATGACTTCCTGAAACAGACAAGCATATCATTTCCATTTATTTTCTTTCCCTCCAAACAAGCAAACACCAAAACTTCATTTTCCCGAGAAAATTATTTTCATTCTCTTTCCATGGATTCACCGGCTCAACGTCGTCTCAAATCTATCCAGAGTCACATCCTCTCTTCCACCACCACTGATCAATCCGACCTCCAAGCTAACCTCACCTCCTCCTCACAGTTCGTTCACCGTAATCTCTCTCTCTTGATGCATTCTTACACGTATACTTGTTTATAAGTATCAACTTATGTTTCAAGTTTATAACATTTTTTAGATTGCTAGATTTTAGGCGCTGACTGGTTTTGAAAATGTATTTTTTATTTTTCGCGATTTTGCGTTGTTTTTTAACGGTTTTAGTTAATTTAAGCGGTTAAATGAAGCTCCGAACTGTTTTTTGCTTGCTTGCAAATAAATAATTACTATCATTTGGATAATTGTTTATTTATTTTTAAATATTTATGTGTGATTCTTTTAATATTTTGATGATTGAATTTATTGTTAATTTTTATTTTTGTTTTTATTTGCTGTGTAGGTCAACAGTACAGTGTTTGTTTACCGGAGAAATTGCAAACAGGGAAGTGGAATGTGTATAGGTAAGCAATGCTTAATTTGCCTCTTGTTTTTCTTTTTTTTGTAGTTTAATTTCGACTAGTTTGGACTTAATTATTGTTTTTTATAGTAATTAATTGGTTAAGAATTGCTTGATTATGAATTTTACTTGTTTATGCAATGGTAGATCTGCACGGTCGCCAATGAAGATTGTAACTAGGTTTCATGATCACCCTGAGATCGAGACATTACATGATAACTTCGTGTAAGAATCTCAACTACTCATTTTACTGCGTATGTAGTTTAAAGGGTCTATAATTTTGAAATTGAAACATAAATGGCTTGGTCAATGAAAGAGTCTAAGAACAAATAGTTTTAAGGTGCTTATCATAATGTTTTTTGTTTGGTGTTTAGACATGCTGTTAAAACTTTTGGAGATTACAAGTACTTGGGCACACGAGTTCAGGCAGATGGAATGATTGGAGAGTGAGTTGTTGATTAATGGAATTTGATTCTATTTTTTTTCATGGATTAAAAATTAAAGATAAAGTTAAGTGACTTCTTTGTGTTTTTTTTTAATCATTTTGACCTTTTATATATGAAAGGTATACATGGATGACATATGGAGAAGCTGGTGCTGCTAGGGAAGCTATAGGTTCTGCCCTTCGTTTTCATGGGTTACAAAAAGTGAGTCATTTTCTAGATAATTTGGATTTGTATTTTGTAGGAGTTATTTTTTTTCTTAAAAAAATGTGTGTAATTGTTTTCACATGCGTATGTAATATTTGATGTTCTGTAATCTAATACTTAGCTTGTGTATTTTGCTGACACTGACACTATGTAGCTAGCCTCTTCAGTAATGCTCAAATGAAAAATCATACTTCCATGTGACATGTTACTTTTAATGCAGTTGCTTAGACATCAATTTGTTTCTTGTGGAACAGGGAGCTTGCATTGGACTCTATTTTATAAATAGACCAGAGTGGTTGATTGTGGATCACGCTTGTACAGCATATTCTTACATTTCAGTTCCCTTATATGACACACTTGGTACGTACATGACTGATAAAAAATGCATCTATCTTGATACATTAGTGTTCTTACAATTTCTGATTCTGTGCGCAGGTCCTGATGCAGTTAAGTATGTTGTGAATCATGCTGATGTGCAAGCTATCTTCTGTGTCCCAGAGACATTGAACACCGTGAGTTTAATCTTTGCTTTTTAAATCTACCCTTCTACATAGTAGAACCCATGTCTAGGTAGTTAGCATCACCTTGGGTTCTTAGTTCACTGGAAACTTCTTGTCTTATTCTTAAACAAGACTTTGATACATTTTGACTAGGTTAAAGGCCTGTACATTGTGAAAGAAACTGGCTTGCTGTGAATTATCTTCACTAAATCATCAATTTTCTGTTCATCCTCAACGTGCATTGAGTTTAACAAACATTGTTAGATGATAGGTTGTTAATACATGAATCTAATTGTTATAAAACTTGTCTCAGGAGTCAGGTGATCCAGGTCTTCCAAGTACTTTTCCTTGTTTTCCCTCTTTGCTTCTCTCTTCATCTCCCTCTCTCATGCAACAGAAAAGGCTTAAATTTTCTTCTACTAATTTTTGTTGCATATTTTTCTGCTAGTTTATTTTGGGAAATGGGAGACGCCCATACTCAATGCACTTGAACTGGCTGCTCTAGATTCCTCTGTTCTCATAACATGGGATGATATAGTAATGGGTAGAACTTTCTGATATATAATTGCTAACTGAAGCTGGAATTCTGTGGCATACTCGTATTTGGCTATATTACATGTTCATATCTCATGTATATATAACCTATGAGGTTAGCAGATCCGATGTTAGCTTGATTTGAATTGCAATGTGCCTCATGTTCTCTCCTGGAACTTGCAGCTGCTTAGCTTCATATCCGAGATCCCATCTGTACGACTTATAGTGGTATGTACTTCTATGGTCTCTACTAAGATCCTAATCAACTAAAGAATACCATGGACCTTATTCTCATTCTTTGTTGTATACTTTATGGCAGGTAGTGGGAGGTGTAGATGAACACTTACCATCACTTCCTTTGGCATCTGGAGTGAAGCTCAGATCATATACAAAACTGTTTAGTGAGGTAAGTTTTATTCTGAAACTTTGCCTTTCTTATTTTAAGTAGGCTAGCAGTATGTGGCTAAAAAAATTTGGTATGTGGACCATATTAGAACTGTGTAGCTTGAGACAAGGAATCCCTGTTTTAAAATTGAATCTCTTTGAAATTCCTTCTAGAAATTTTTGATTGTTGGTTGTTGAAATATGTTAAGTGCTTAGTTGATTTGACTTGGATGCTTTTTGTTCTCTGGATGGCTAATGAATCATTGTCTCCCATGGTATAAAAATAAGTGATCCCAATCTCTACTTATGTTTTTAGCATTGAGAAATTGACAATATAAACTGAACAAGCCAAACTGTTAGGATTATGTTGATGAGTTTGATGTGTTTGACAAATCAATTGCTTTTCCAGTTTAGCGATACATGTACTTTCTTTTGTGTGTTTCTAATGCTTATTACATTAGATATTTACTTGTAATATTAGCAATAGTTTGATTGTGGACAAGATTTCCACCTTAATTTAAATTCCTAAATTGAAATTGAGAATGGCTTTGTAAATTTTTCTCAACAAAATTTTTATTGTAGATCAGCTTTCTATCTTAATTCAAAATTCACAATCAGACCAGTCAATTCTCAATCTGCAATGCAATAGAAATTGAGCATGTCTGTTATAACTTAAAAAAAATTATGCCACCTTACAAATGGTTTTTATTTTAGGGGCGCATTAGCCTGCAACCTTTTATCCCTCCTAAACCTGAGGATGTTGCTACCATATGCTATACTAGTGGTACTACTGGCACACCAAAGGTAGGATACAAGTTTTTTGAAATATGGTTCTCAGCTTTTGCTGCTACTGTCTCATCTCCACAATGATTGGCCTTATATTTCTCTGGAAGGGAGTTGTCTTGACACATAACAACTTAATTTCAAGTGTTGCTGGTTTCTGCATGGCAATCAAATTCAACCCTGCAGACATGTAAGTTTCATCTTCAATTCATATTAAGACTTTGTTGAAAGATACTTTATATACTTGTCTGATTTGACTTCTATTTATCTTTTGCAGTTATATATCCTATCTTCCTTTGGCGCACATATATGAACGGAGTAACCAGATCGTGTCAGTTTACTATGGTGTTGCTGTTGGATTCTACCAGGGAGTATGTGACAATTCTGCCAGATACACACACACATGTTGTCATGACTCTAATTCCTATTTTAGTTAGGGATTAGTTAAAGAATTTTTATGGTTTGGCCTAGTTCAAGAATGCTGTTGTGAGGTAGAGAACTTTGTCAGGGAGATTTTATAGTTAAGTCATTATGCATAGTAAATAGGTTTTATCGTAGTTTTCTTGGGTGCAGTAGGCCAAAAGATATCTTGTTAGGAGACATCTTCTGATCTGATATATTGGTATCACAACTGTTCTGAGCATGAAATAACCCCTGTAATGAAACTACACATACATTTCAAGAAACTAAAGACTAAACGTAGGTCTGCAGTTAATACAGCTATCTTTTTTAATGCTTAACTAGGTACATTTTGGGTGTCTTCATACAAACACACTTGTGGCTTAGTTTCTCAAACTTGCAGGACAATTTGAAATTGCTGGATGATTTGTCTGCTTTAAGACCAACAATATTTTGTAGTGTTCCTCGGCTGTATAACCGTATATATGATGGGTAAGATTGTGCTCGAGGAGTGCATAAATTATATTGTTATAATCTGTATGGTCATTCAGGCATGTTTGATAAATTTGATTGTCTCAGAATCATAAATGCGGTGAAAAGTTCTGGGGTTTTAAAGGAGAGGCTATTTAGAGCCGCCTACAACTCTAAGAAGCAAGCATTGATGAGTGGTATGTATAGCCAATGACTAGTTTTTAACATTATAGTTGATATCTTCTCATTGGTGCCCAACCTATCCAGTTTAGTCATTTGTCAGAACACACCACAGAAGTGTTTTTTTCTTAACAATTATTTAAGCCCAAAACACTGAAGTTCTAATAGTAGATTATAAACCTGACCGCTACATTCCTTAAATAGGAGGTAGTTAACGTGTGGATTCATTTTTCTTGTTGTTAATGTTTAGTATCAATGCTTCAGGCCGGAATCCATCACCAATGTGGGACCGATTGGTATTTAACAAAATAAAGGAAAAGCTTGGAGGACGAGTGCGGTTTATGGGATCAGGTGCTTCACCTTTATCTCCAGATGTAATGGACTTTCTGAGGGTGTAAGTCAATTCCTAACCTAATGCATTATTATATTTGAATCTCTCTCCCTCTCTCTGTGTGCACGTGCACTTTGTTTTTTTGTTTTTTTTTTTAGGGGGGGTGCATTATTAGCAACTTACATATTTGCTTCAAACTTTATCACTGTTTATAGGTGTTTTGGCTGTCAAGTACTTGAGGGATATGGGATGACCGAAACTTCTTGTGTCATTAGCAGTGTGGACCAGGGTGACAATTTATCTGGCCATGTTGGGTCTCCTAATCCTGCCTGCGGTGAGTGTTACATACTTGGTTGTTGATAGCATAATAAGTTTGCCATCTACATGAGCTGGTATATGAAGTTGTAGCATGGATCAGTAATTACAACATGGAGTGTTTGCTCTAGTTGATAAATATCTATTTTAGTTGGTATCCCATAGTTTAATCGTTTATGAATCGGATGCTAACACATGAGAAATAATGAATTTCAAAGATGACCATCACAATTACATCCTTTTATTCATACAAAACATCTTGTGCCTTGAAACCGCTTTGATAAAAAGGCACAACAGATTCTAGAAAAGAAAGGAGTGTTGACTAAGTGAATTGGTGTGATGTAAAAACCCTAATGCTTTATGAAGATAGAATTTTGGTTACAGAGGCTTTAGTAGAAGTTTAGCTGAAACTGCTGGAGATGCTTTAAATGAAAAAGAACAGGAATAAGCTGGAAGGAAAGCTTAAGAGAAAAAACCATTACTGATTAATATTATTAAAAATGTTGATTATTGACTATTAGTGGATGATTCACCAAAAACAAATAATTACTATTTGGTTGGGGAAGTTTAGTGGGCTAAACACATTAACAAGAGAAGTTCTAGGAAATTAATAATTATGGCTTACAACTTAAGGTAAGATATTAAACTTTTGTTTTTTAGGGCAAAAGTTAGGACCACTTGATTTCCTGGTACCATGTAGTTGGTGTGAGTGCTTGGTTTATTCATGGTGCTAGGGTAGTCAATCTACAGAACTTAACCATTTGAAGTCAATGGATTAGTGTATGATCATTTTGCATGATGATCAGCAGATGCAGGACCAACCTGTAGGCTTTGGCAGGCACTTTCTTGTATGTTCTGTGATTCTCTCATGGATATGACAACGGGTTATGAGTTTTAATTCTTAACTCTATACCATTCTTGAGTTTCTATGTGCACATGATTGATTTATGACCTATCTAGGGCATATGATTTCTTTTAGATTTTCTGACATACGTGATTCGTGATGAAAATTATAATTTCTAAACCCAGCAAAAGGCCATTTGTGAAGATTTTGAAGTGATTGTTGGAAAATTACATAATGAAATTCCTACTAGAAGTTGTTTATCCTCTATCTTGTGTGCCTGGCCAGTTGGAGTGTTAGTTAGTTATCTATAATGATTCACATTTACATTTCTCTTTCAGAAATAAAACTAGTGGATGTTCCTGAAATGAATTACACCTCCGAGGATCAGCCTCATCCTCGTGGAGAAATCTGTGTCAGGGGTCCCACTATCTTCCAAGGATACTACAAAGCTGAAGTCCAAATGTAATCAACCTTAGCATCCTATTAGATTTTGTTACTGAGATGTTTTGCTAATGATTAGTCTACCTGACTGCTGGCTTAATTGGACAGGAGAGAAGTAATAGATGATGATGGTTGGTTGCATACAGGAGACATTGGGTTGTGGTTACCCGGAGGCCGCCTCAAGATTATTGACAGGTTGGTTGTTTACCTTGGTTTTGTGTGGAAAGATGAATAAAAACAATTACGATGTGCTTTTAGTTTCTATTAATGGAAATTTACTTTTAATATCTTAATATTGGTTGTCCGTGTCCTTCTAGCAATACCAACTATATTGATTGAAGTTTGAATCCTGTCACCTTATTGAAACTGTCAGTTAATTTATGACAGGAAGAAGAATATTTTCAAGTTGGCACAGGGTGAGTACATAGCACCGGAGAAGGTTGAGAATGTGTATACAAAATGCAGATTTGTTTCCCAGTGTTTTATATATGGTAAGAGCATGGGTTTTACGTTGAATATCAATCTTCTCAGTTATGATTTATTCCCTGATGGCTTAATTTGTTTGTAGGTGATAGCTTCAACTCCTCATTAGTGGCTGTAGTTGCAGTGGAGCCAGATGTGTTGAGAGATTGGGCCGTGTCTGAAGGGATCAAGGTTGTTGGTTAATTTATTATTTAATTATTTTTCTGTTGGTGACAAATTTCACCCTGGGAACTGTAGTCAGGAGTCTTTTTGAGTGTTATTAAATGAAATAAATTTTGGTTGGGATTCTACTGCTCGCTATTAAACCTAAATGATTGATTCTGTCCATAATTTACTTAATGTTACTCAGATCATCGATGATGTCTTTTTGTCAGAAGCATGGTAAGAGCAAATTATGAAACAGCTCATGATGGTTTGAAATGTTGCATCATAATCTATTACATGTTATTAAGAGCAACTCTGGAAATCTCAATTTACTGTCAATACTATTGACAGCAATTTTTTTTTCTTTAACAAGCCTATAACACCTGTTCCTCAATTTTGTAAAGACTACAATTTATGAATGCACATTGTCCATGAATGCCGTTGGCCAAACTTAGAACTTATTTCACTGTTCAGTGTTAAGATATCATGGCAGGCTGAATTCTTGAAAGTGGATTGGTCTAGTTAAATACTGTGCATATAATTCCTTTTGTGACTGTACGGTATGTTGAGATCATTGATGGCCAAATGGCACTGCTTTGCGGTTTTCTTGAACTTTCCTCGTGCAGTATGATGATTTAGGACAATTATGCAATGATCCAAGAGCGAGGTCTGCAGTTCTTGCTGACATGGATCTGGTTGGAAAGGAAGCACAGGTAACTTCTTTAGACAATTATGCTTTGTAACCCTTCAATTTGCATTTCCTTCAATTTATTTTTTACTCGCTTACAAATCTACAGTTGAGAGGTTTTGAGTTTGCAAAAGCCGTGACTTTGGTGCCTGAACCATTCACCATGGAGAATGGACTTCTCACGCCAACATTTAAGGTAAAGCTGTCGCTAAACATTCTGCCTCGGACACCCTCGATACATATTTTGGATGTAAATAGTGGTTATAACTTATAAGCTTTCATGTTGTCTTTCTTACATGCCACTTGTAGCACCAAAATGTGACAGCAATTGCACGGAGAATTCCTTCTGTGTTTTAATCTGGGTAACCTTGCAGGTCAAGAGGCCTCAAGCTAAGGAATACTTTGCCAAAGCAATATCAAACATGTATGCTGCACTTTCTGCATCGGATCCGAAGCCGCCGAAGTTGTAGCGAGCTCACCATATTTGCACCACAGAAAAGAGCCATCCATTTGATTCGTTGTTCTTGACACGTGCAATTTACAAAGAAACCACAAGTAGCTGACTGTTCTCCAACTGTTGGCCGAATATGCTGGTCACGCAAGGATGAGACCAGCTGTTGTAGTCATCTATTTTGTGTTCCGCAGATTTTTATCTATTAACTGAAAATCGGGAACATGCAAAAACATAGAAATCTTCTATCATTAATGATTTCTTCAAAAACATTAACTGACGTGGAGGATGTTTCCTTGCCCTCTTGGTCTACAGGGCAGACTATTCTTGCTATACGTGCCCGCACTTTGAACTTGGGTTTAGAAGTGCCCCATTTCGTGGCTCCAGCTAACTATGTTTTTTTAGATTAATGTGGGTATTTGGATAATTTTAATTTGCATATATATTAGTTAATTTTAAAAATTTAAAAATTAATAATTATATAAATTTATGTCATGAATAGTATAATGGTAATTAATTAGCCTCGCAGGGAACTTAACAAAACAAGCAGAGCAAATTGTGAGCAGCAGAAGTATTTGTCTTCCAATCCCAAGAGGACACCCGATTAAGAGATATCCCTTGTTAGGTCTCGTGTCAATCAATTCAACCTGCCAGCCTTGTTTGGGAAAATCGGGTTTTAAACCTAACGTGTGTTGTATGCTTCAAAAGAAACTTGTTTCAACAGCTAAATTGGGAAGCTCAGATGGTGTTTTTGGGATTTTGAAATGCTTAGAGTACTGTTTTCATAGAAAAATGTGCTTCGGGCCTTTCATGTTTTGTCAGTTGTAATTTTATTTGTCACTGGGCTTTTAACCCCCTTATATATATATATATATATATATATAAAAGTAAAAAATTAAATTAAAGAATACAATTTTTTTTTTGTTCTTGAATTGGTTCTGGTATAATGCATTGAAAATTGCTTCAACTTCAGGTGTCCCTTGCTTGATGTTTGGTTTCGAGGAAAAACAGGAATAGTTTTCCTTGAATCCTCAAATAAGCCTACTGCTGAATGCAACCATTTACTATACTTTACCAACAGCTGCATGCATTAAAAAAGCAAAAGAACCACTCACAAATTTCCTCAAATCCCACTTCATATTTCAACCATTCAATATTCATGTAGGAAAAACAGCTCTGTATAGTACAACTGATACCTTATATTATATGTACAGATAGCTCATCACTCAGCAATCCAAAAGAAACAATGGATGGACAAGACAGGATCACTGTTTGACAAGCGGTCGTGTGTTATTCCAAAGCCATTCCCGAGCAGAACCATCCAGCAGCGGAGAAACCTGCAAGTCTCTATGGTTAATCTGGGTAATTGTAAATGCACAACTACAATGACTAACCATCTGCCAAAAAAAAATTGCCAAAAAAAGAAGAGGAGGAAAGTAGGGGGAAAAAAGGCTTAATGTGTTGTGTCAGATTGATTGGTGGCATGGATTGTGCCCTAAAGCTATTCAGGATTCAGCCTCGTTGATGAGAAGATTGAACTAAAACATTGTCAACAAATTCATAGACCAACTTCTAAGTTACAAATAAAGAAACATTAATGCTTTTCTTTCTTCTCCATTTCTCTTATGGTACAATCAGTTATGTGCAAGTAAATTGTAACTACAATAGAAGCATACGACTGTTTACAATATTGGTTGATGTGTACTTGCCTTTTCCCAAACTTGGGCGTGGTAATTATTGAGCCAATCAACCTCCGCAACAGAGAGCAAGGACAAGTCTACTAACTTAGTCTGCAATGACCAGTGACAGAAGTTCGTGACAAGCAAGAACTGGAATATAATTACTGCTTCGTAAAAAATAAATCTAGGGATAGAGTGTATCCAAAACACAAAATTCAAGAAGAGATAAATGCTACAAAAAAAAAAAAATTTCAAGATGAGAGATCAAAATAAGATACCAAATAAAATCAACTATTCTAGCAACCTAAGGTTATATTCTCACTTTAACTTAGGTTCCGGCAGGGGTTCAATTTCTCTGTTGTGGTGCAAACAAAGGAAAATTCAATACTTTTGTCTCTTTGACAACTTCACAATTCGCATGTTAAACTTTACCAGGTGATCACTAGCATACCTGGATGGGGAAGTAAGTGAGTTTTTCAAATCCCAAATACTCTATTCCTCCATAGCGGTTTGGGGTGTCAACCTGTTTAACGCAAAGGAGATTCTGCAAGAAGAGAACCAAGATTAAACACAAGAAAATCCATCAATAATGAGGAAGATGTTATATATCAACCATTAAGCAGAACAGTGGACAAAGGCAACAAATATCAACTGTACCATCAACAATATCCAAATAAATGTACAAACAAGGCCAAGCAGAGTACATATGTCCAAGTGTGTTTGCATGGGGCATGAAAGCTCACAGGGGTATATGGAGTGTGCTAAGGCATATACTCAACTAAGCTAATAGAATATACAACTCTAGGGCTGGCTGCATAAGTCCCCCTACACTTTGTGTGTCTGCCAAGCACTGGACATTTCTACAAAGCAATAAGCCTACTGCCCATCCAATCATGACAAGAAACAAAAGAGAACCAACTCAAGGTTCACAGCAAATAAAGTATTGAAAAAGTATGACTATCAAGTATACAGAGTTCCCCAGAGTGTCAATGACAGAGAAAACATGCTTCCTTCAAACTACATTAACAATGTGGTTGTTCTGCATCTATTAGTATTACAGTACAGACTCTCTCTTTTCTATCACTGTATTTATGGTGCATGATCCTTGAGAAAAAAATAGCATTAAGGCCCCAACCAAGAAATACTAGACGCAAGTTTCTAATGAAATGGACAAACTCATTATTAGAGTCAAACAATCAAGTGATGTTGTAGCTACGGTAGATTTTCTAATCCAAGGAGATGTAGCTGGATTATTATAGCACCTCAATTCGAATGCCAAAAGCATGATCTTCATAGTACCCTGGTTCATTGCTTACTATCATTCCTTTCTGCAAGGGAGTCATATTTCCAAATCGAAAGCTAATACTTTGAGGACCTTCATGAACATTTAATGCTGCTCCCACACCATGCCCAGTACCTAATAGATTGAAGGAAGAAGGAGCATGTGAATTAAAACTTTATTCTTCCTCCTCAAATCAAGTCAGAAATGTATCCCCTCACAAAATTTCCCTTCACAAATTAAGTCCAGTTACAAATTGGCAGGACAAGTACCATGCCGGTAATCAAGCCCTATCTTCCAAAGAGATGAACGGGCAAATGCGTCCAATACAAAACCAGGGGTATTTTCAGGGAATACTGCCTGATCCAGAGCTATATGACCCTGAAATGTTATAGTTCATTAGAAGATATCAAATTGTTCCATAAAAAAAAGTAAGAAAAACCAAATATATTCATTGTACATAAATCATAGAGACAAATGTATCCAAAGTGGTATGCTTCAGAGGGAGGGAGGGAGGATTTTATGGCATAAATCTTATCAGTCTAAATAATAATTTTGTAACCTGTGATGCCAAATTATCTGTTCCCCTCAAAGCCCCTTCATATGGTGCAACCCTGGGCATGTACTATATATGATTTAGACCAAAAAAGATCCAGCACCTGCAAAACCCGAGTGAAGCATTCCTTTTCTCGTGCAGTAGGTTCCCCAAAGTGAACTGTCCTTGTTATGTCAGTTGTTCCGTCAACATATTGAGCTCCGCTATCTAATAAAAAGAGCTTTTTTGGATCCACAACACTACAACTCTCTGGTTCAGGTTTGTAGTGTATGATAGCACCATTTGCTCCAGAACCTGCAAGATCAGATCATCCTAATAATGAAACAGATTATAATAACGATCCTTTTCAATGTGTTACGAGTTACAAAAAAGTTAATATACCACTTATTGTATCAAAGCTAGTATCAATGAAACCATCCTGCTTTGAACGGAATTCAAGAAGTTTGTCTGCGGCATCTACCTCCGTTAGTTTCACATCCTTGTCAATTTCCTCTTCCAGCCAGACCCAAAACTCTGCTAGAGCAGCTGCATCCCTGCATATTAAGTATCACAATGAGCATGTGTTGTAAACATCATTAGCTATTATTTTTTGGCAAGTAATAATTATACAAACAGGTATAGAACTGAAGATGCAGATGCTTTTCATCCTTAAAGAACCATTATCCTGTGCTCGCTTACTATCTTTTCTAGAAAATTTCATCCAAAGCATGATATCATTCTCACTAAGAATTCCACAAATTTGGCATGATAACAACAGACATAACGAGATACAAAAAATTCTCAAGGTTAACAAACCATAAAATTTTATTCCACACATTTAAGATGGTGTATACTAACGACACATATGGATGAGGCTTCATTTTTCAAGAAAATTTTATTGAAATTTCTTCCAAGGAGGAGAGAGAATCAAATGAGTAGATGCAGAAGAGACAGAAGCTTTTACTTCATGTAATTGCGTATAAAACTGCTCAGAAAATTTGACCTTTGATGAATAACCCCATTTTCAATCTCAGTTTTTAAGGCATGCTAATTTGTGCAGAATACCCAACCCTGGAATTCAATTAACACAACATTCAAGTGTTGGACAGACAATAACATACAATGCAGCTTTCACAATCACCAAAATAGGTTCCAATGACAGAGGTAAGTACCTTAAGTGAGAATTGTGCATGCCTTCTAACTCAGCAGAATTTTTCACAGCTTTTGCTAGAGAGATGGGTGAAGCCCTGTAAACTCCAGAAGGTCCCCAAGATCGATCATTGGAACCATTATGTAACTTACCTTTACGATCACTTGCATGGATTTCAAAATGCCTATCACAGGCAGACTTATATGTGTTGACTATAGCAGCATTAACTGAAGATGTATCAAACCAAAGTTCAGCCCCTTTTGCAGCCAAACTGAAAGAGAGAAAAAACGCATATTTCAGAGTATGGTCACATAATAAGCCTGCCAGCATATATAAGAAGAAGCAAGTCCAAGTCCAGTGCCAGAGACAAAATCACACATTCTAGACTATGCTACACATCTGTATAGGCATCTATGT
>Ga0325400_1002507_pt1 | contig 16159 bp, 8 predicted proteins | sample PopdelMetagenome_2_FD_205662 | JGI IMG/M metagenome (GOLD analysis project Ga0325400, IMG submission 205662) | Populus deltoides microbial communities from Bellville, Georgia, United States - Xylem-PdKOR-R1 | ecosystem: Host-associated > Plants > Phyllosphere > Stem > Wood/Secondary xylem... | reverse complement strand
AATAAGAAACAAAAAAAAAATATTGAATAGCGACTATAAGAACCAAAGAACGTAGAAAGCAAGAAAGGGCATTTATAATTCAATTAAAGAGAGAAAAAGGCCAAATTAAATATTAACTTATCACTAATTTAGTAGCGTAGATTACGCATTAACCATAATATTATTCATATATTAACTAATATGTACCATATTTTTTAAAAATATTGTGCTCAAATTCATAAAATGTTATTTAGTGAATGAAATTTAAAAATTCGATAACAATTTTTTTAAAAATTCTTTATTTTCTATTTGTGACCAACCAATCATTCCAAAACAATGAATATTTAAAAAAAAAAATTAAAACTGGATTTTATTTGATAGAAAATTTGGGATCAGTTGTAAATATTGTTCACAAATCTTAGCAAACATTTTAAAATATTTTTTATTATTGAAAATTTTTATTATTTTTATTATTATTTATGAAAATTAATTTTTTTTAAATGATGATGATTACTATGATATTAATTATTAACAACTATCTAATTATAAAAATTAATTATTCCATACTACATAGAATTTTTATCATTTTTTTTGCAACCAATATATGACCTATATATATATATTATTAATGTTTTTTTTTTAAATGTTTCAAACTTGCATTTGAAAGGTGGTCACAATTTTTTTTGAATACAAAATATTTGTTCTAATGCAAATGGGTTACAAAGAAATTAGATTTTTATGAACATTTTTTGGAAATTAGATTTTTATGAACATTTTTTTTAGTCTCATACCTTGTTTGAGACCGGTTCGAAACTATACGTGATCGACAATTATTATTATTAATTAATTTTTTATTAACTCATTCACTAATCAAATTAATTCATCTAGAATACTATGATGTTAAGATTATAAAAATGTAATTTTTGATTAATTTAGATATGTTAAACTCTATAATGTTTAAGTAAATCTGTTTTCTTAGCTTATCATAAAAGATGCTAGAGAAGCAATGCTTCTATCATACCCTGTTTTTTTATGTTGTGTACTCTTGAACTTGACAAATGCTCAATATGAATAACCACACTTGTCTTCCTAATAGTTTTTAAAGGACAATAAAATTTTTCAAAAATACTTTCGTTGTTAATTTCCTTGTGTAAAGCATAAATTCCTAGCAAGGCAAAGGATTTTGCATCACAAAAAAGAAGAGGAAAAGAAATATGATTATGTAAGCCCTTTTTTTTTAATCTTTTCTTTTCTTTTTTATAAATAAAGAATATAAATACTTTGACACTTGTATATATCTAAGTATCTCATGTTAAGGTTTCTGATCAAGAAAATGCTTGAGAGAAGGAAGCTTACGTTCAGGAAATCCCAAATCAAGCTTCCTCATGATCTGTCATGATCATGATAAACATTATGCTATAATTCTTGAAGAATAACTGCTAGAATTATGCATATCTCCTTTTCTTACTCTTTTAAACTTCCAAGCAAGGCAAAGGATTTTGCCACACAAAAAAGAAAAGGAAAAGAAATGTGATTATGTTAGCTCATTTTTTTTAATCTTTTTTTTCTTTTCTATAAATAGAGAATATCGATACTTTGACACTCGTATATATCTAACTATCTCGTGTTAAGGTTTCTGATAATGAAAATGCTTCAGAGAAGGAAGCTTATGTTCAGGAAATCCCACATCAAGCTTTCTCGTGATCTGCCGTGATCTTGATAAATCTTATGCTATAATTCTTGAAGAATATCTGCTATAATTATGCATATCTCCTTTTCTTACTCTTTTAAACTTCCTAGGAAGGCAAAGGATTTCGCAACACAAAAAAACAAAAGGAAAAGAAATGTGATTATGTTAGTTTTTTTTTTAATGTTTTTTTCCTTTTCTATAAATAGAGAATATCGATACTTTGACACTCGTATATATCTAACTATCTCGTGTTAAGGTTTCTGATAACAAAAATGCTTCAAAGAAGGAAGCCTACGTTCAGGAAATCTCAAATTAAGCTTCCTCATGATCTGTCGTGATCTTGATAAATCTTATATTATAATTCTTGAAGAATATCTGCAAGAATTATGCATATCTCCTTTTCTTACTCTTTTAAACTTCCTAGCAAGGCAAAGGATTTTGCAACACAAAAAAAGAAAAGGAAAAGAAATGTTATTATGTTAGCTTTTTTTTAATCTTTTTTTTTCTTTTCTATAAATAGAGAATATTGATACTTTGACACTCGTATATATCTAAGTATCTCGTGTTAAGGTTTCTGATAAGGAAAATGCTTCAGAGAAGGAAGCTTATGTTAAGGAAATCCCAAATAAAGGTTCCTCATGATCTGACGTGATCTTGATAAATCTTATGCTATAATTCTTGAAGAATATGTGCTACAATTATGCATATCTCCTTTTCTTACTCTTTTAAACTTTCGAGCAAGGCAAAGGATTTTGCAAAACAAAAAAGAAAAGGAAAAGAAATGTTATTATGTTAGCACTTTTTTTAAATCTTTTTTTTCTTTTAAGTAAATAGAGAATTTCGATACTTTGACACTCGTATATATCTAAGTATCTCGTGTTAAGGTTTCTGATAAGGAAAATGCTTCAGAGAATGAAGCTTACGTTCAGGAAAGCACACATCAAGCTTCCTCGTGATATGCCGCGATCTTGATAAATCTTATGCTATAATTCTTGAAGAATATCTGCAAGAATTATGCATATCTCCTTTTCTTACTCTTTTAAAATTCCTAGCAAGGCAAAGGATTTTGCAATACAAAAAAACAAAAGGAAAAGAAATGTGATTCTGTTAGCTTTTTTTTTAATCTTTTTTTTTCTTTTCAATAAATAGAGAATATTGATTGACACTCGTATATATCTAAGTATCTCGTGTTAAGGTTTCTGATAAGGAAAATGCTTCGGGGAAGGAAGATTACGTTAAGGAAATCCCAAATAAAGGTTCCTCGTGATCTGACGTGATCTTGATAAATCTTATGCTATAATTCTTGAAGAATATCTGCTACAATTATGCATATCTCCTTTTCTTACTCTTTTAAACTTCCTAGCAAGGCAAAGGATTTTGCAAAACAAAAAAGAAAAGGAAAAGAAATGTTATTATGTTAGCACTTTTTTTTAATCTTTTTTTTCTTTTCTATAAATAGAGAATATCGATACTTTGACACTCGTATATATCTAAGTATCTCGTGTTAAGGTTTCTGATAAGGAAAATGGTTAAGAGAAGGAAGCTTATGTTAAGGAAATCCCAAATCAAGCTTCCTCGTGATCTGTCGTGATCTTGATAAATCTTATGCTATAATTCTTGAAGAATATTTGCTAGAATTGTGCATATCTCCTTTTCTTACTCTTTTAAACTTCCTAGCAAGGCAAAGGATTTTGCAACACAAAAAACGAAAAGAAAAGAAATGTGATTATGTTAGCTTTTTTTTTTAATCTTTTTTCTCTTTTCTATAAATAGAGAATATCGATACTTTGATCACACTCGTATATATCTAACTATCTCGTGTTAAGTTTCTAATAAGGAAAATGCTTCAGAGAAGGAAGCTTACGTTCAGGAAATCCCAAATCAAGCTTCCTCATGATCTGACATGATCTTGATAAATCTTATGCTATAATTCTTGAAGAATATGTGCTAGAATTATGCATATCTCCTTTTCTTACTCTTTTACACTTCCTAGCAAGGCAAAGGATTTTGCAACACAAAAACGAAAAGGAAAAGAAATGTGATTATGTTAGCTCATTTTTTTTTTAATCTTTTCTTTTCTTTTCTATAAATAGAGATTATCGATATTTTGACACTCGTATATATCTAAGTATCTCGTGTTAAGGTTTCTGATAAGGAAAATGCTTGAGAGAAGGAAGCTTACGTTAGGGAAATCCCAAATCAAGCTTCCTCATGATCTGTCGTGATCTTGATAAATCTTATGCTATAATTCTTGAAGAATATCTCCTAAAATTATGCATATCTCATTTTCTTACTCTTTTAAACTTCCTAGCAAGGCAAAGGATTTTGCAACACAAAAAAGAAAAGGAAAAGAAATTTGATTATGTTAGCTCATTTTTTTTTAATCTTTTTTTTTCTTTTCTATAAATAGAGAATATCGATACTTTGACACTCGTATATATCTAAGTATCTCGTGTTAATGTTTCTGATAAGGAAAGTGCTTCAAAGAAGGAAGCTTACGTTAAGGAAATCCCAAATAAAGGTTCCTCGTGATCTGACGTGATCTTGATAAATCTTATGCTATAATTCTTGAAGAATATTGTCGCACGTCGGAAGACCCCGCGCGGCGTCCGCTCCTGGCGATGGCGGTTTTTTCTCTCTGTTATTGGAATTGATTTTGTTTGGAGTCGCTACCTAGTATTTAATTGAGGGTTACTAGGAAACCCAGGTTGACTGGTCTTGTCAGAGATTCGCGGGTAAGGGACTGATTGTGGTTAGGGAAGGTATTAGCACCCCTAACACACCATACGTGAGGTAAGCTGCTTCGTGGCTGTGATGTGTTAAAGAAGTTTTAAAAATTTTGTTTTTTCATCGGAATTTAGAAATACAACTTTCGTACAAGTTTATATTTCTACACCGGTGATCCAATCAAAATATTAAATCCTTCTTTATTCTTTTGCCGTCTCATTATAAAAAATCCCTGAAATAAAAACAAACATGCATTTTTCATATTTTTTTGTTTTTTTTTCTTTTTGCTTTTTTTTGTTTTCTTTTTGTTTTTTTTACATCCACAATACAAATTATAATATTCAAAAATAAATAAAAAACACATCAAATAATTCAAACTTTACAAAACAGTCCTCAAAACTCCAGGAACTGCAAAGGAAGTGCTTCAGGAACTGTAGAAATTCATGGTGGCGCGTCTTCCCACGCGCCGCGTCACTGGCGGCGCCAGAAACGGGCGGATCTGCCCTGCCTTCTCCTTCTCTTCCCTTCCCTGCCAGAAGTGAGGTACACCACTCCCTGCAAAACACACAAAAAAAACGCAAGCAACGGTCTGTTTTGCTTCACTGCAGATCCGGTTTCTTCTTCTTCAAGTGGCCGGTCGCTGGACCATGGAGCTGCTGGTCTGTGGGCGCTGGTTGAAGGAGACGGCGAGGTGGCTTGCTGCCGTGTGACCTTGTAGAGCCGGCGTTGATGGAGATCGGTCTGTCCGTTGACCCGGAGGGAAGTGGGGGGGTCGGTTGAGAGAGACCCGGCTGTGGGTTGCTGCTGCTGCTGCTGCTGCCACCGCTGGGGGGAGGAGCTGGAGACAGCGCCGCTGTGATAAGGAGACACTGCTGCTGTTGTGGTGCTTGCTGGAGCTGGATAGGAGTTGGAGGATCTGCTACAGGTGTGGGTCTCTCCAGGTGTGGCCGGCGGCTGTTGATGGAGGCGACGAGGTGGCTGGCTATGTAGCAGCTGTGGCTTGGAGAGAGTCCGGCTGGAAGAAAAGGGAAGGGATGATGGCGCCGGTTTGAGGGAAAAATGGAAGGGGAGAGGCCTTGGTCGGGTGTGTGTGTTGGTCTGCTGTGGGGAAGAGAGGCAGAGAGGTTGAAGGCAAATGGAAACCACGGGGGGCTGTGTGCGGCCTTGGTTCTGGCCGAAAAATTCAGCAAGGGGGGGAGCTTTGGCTTTTGTGGCCAAGGGTGGCCGGCTCAGGAGTGATGGAGGGTAGATCGGGGGGAAGAGAAGGAAAATGCAAAGGGTTTGGTTAAGTGTCTGGGTTTGTGAGGAGGCTCGCGGCTGAGGGGAGAAGACTTTCCAGCCGGGGGGTCGGCGGCTCTGGTTTCTGAAAGAGGTGGTCTAGGTTTTTTTTGTGGTTTAGGGTTTTTTTTTTGTCCAAATTACCCCCCTTTACTTAGCTGAAATTGTAGGCTATTTATAGTCAAAATATTTTTTCGGGCTTCAAAATTGGTCCCTCAAGTTTTGTGTTTAGCCCCTGATTTCAATCAATTCATTTGGTAAAAATTAAATTGGGTCTCTTAAAATTCCAATCTTCTCAATTAAGCTCCCAAACTTAATTTTTCACCAATTAAGCCCTCAAATTAATTTGACCCGTTTAAAGTATAATTAAGTCCTTGCACTTAATTAAATCCTTCAATTGGACCTAAATTAATTCTTAAACATAATTAAAATTCAATTTGGCCCATGATTGAATCAAATTGGCCCATTAAAAATTTAATTATGTCATTGGACTTAATTTTTATGCAAATTCATCCAATAATCATTTAATTTGACCTTAAATTTGCATTTTTCTCCATTCTTGGGCATAACGGGATACAATTAGGCCTCCGAAAATTGCAGCTTGATTTTCGCCTATTTTGCAGCCTTTCTTGGTCAGCTTTCTCCGCATTGCCAGCATTTTTTTTTATTTTTTTATTTTGATTTTTTTTTAGTTTGGAAAAAAAAGTGAATTTTGGGGAATCACCCAAAATTGGGTGATGACAAATATCTGCTACAATTATGCATATCTCCTTTTCTTACTCTTTTAAAGTTCTTAGCAAGGCAAAGGATTTTGCAAAACAAAAAAGAAAAGGAAAAGAAATGTTATTATGTTAGCATTTTTTTTTAATCTTTTTTTTCTTTTATGTAAATAGAGAATATCGATACTTTGACAGTCGTATATATCTAAGTATCTCGTGTTAAGGTTTCTGATAAGGAAAATGCTTCAGAGAAGGAGGCTTATGTTAAGGAAATCCCAAATCAAGCTTCCTCGTGATCTGGCGTGATCTTGATAAATCTTATGCTATAATTCTTGAAGAATATCTGCTAGAATTGTGCATATCTCCTTTTCTTACTCTTTTAAACTTCCTAGCAAGGCAAAGGATTTTGCAATATAAAAAAACAAAAGGAAAAGAAATGTGATTATGTTAGCTTTTTTTTTTAATCTTTTTTTTTCTTTTCAATAAATAGAGAATATTGATTGACACTCGTATATATCTAAGTATCTCGTGCTAAGGTTTCTAATAAGGAAAATGCTTCTGAGAAGGAAGCTTACGTTCAGGATATCCCATATCAAGCTTCCTCGTGATCTGTCGTGATCTTGATAAATCTTATGCTATAATTCTTGAATAATATATGCTAGAATTATGCATATCTTCTTTTTTTACTCTTTTAAACTTCCTAGCAAGGCAAAGGATTTTGCAAAACAAAAAAGAAAAGGAAAAGAAACGTTATTATGTTAGCACTTTTTTTTAATCTTTTTTTTCTTTTATGTAAATAGAGAATATCGATACTTTGACACTCGTATATATCTAAGTATCTCGTGTTAAGGTTTCTGATAAGGAAAATGGTTAAGAGAAGGAAGCTTATGTTAAGGAAATCCCAAATCAAGCTTCCTCGTGATCTGTCGTGATCTTGATAAATCTTATGCTATAATTCTTGAAGAATATCTGCTAGAATTGTGCATATCTCCTTTTCTTACTCCTTTAAACTTCCTAGCAAGGCAAAGGATTTTGCAACACAAAAAACAAAAAGGAAAAGAAATGTGATTATGTTAGCTTTTTTTTAATCTTTTTTTTCTTTTCTATAAATAGAGAATATCAATACTTTGACACTGGTATATATCTAGTATCTGGTGTTAAGGTTTCTGATAAGGAAAATGCTTCAGAGAAGGAAGCTTAGGTTCAGGAAATCCCACATCAAGCTTCCTCGTGATTTGTTGTGATCTTGATAAATCTTATGCTATAATTCTTGAAGAATATCTGCTAAAATTATGCATATCTCCTTTTCTTACTCTTTTTAACTTCCTAGCAAGGCAAAGGATTTTGCAACACAAAAAAAAACAAAAGGAAAAGAAATGTGTTTATGTTAGCTCTTTTTTTTAATCTTTTTTTTCTTCTCTATAAATAGAGAATATCGATACTTTGACACTTGTATATATCTAACAATCTCGTGTTAAGGTTTTTGATAAGGAAAGTGCTTCAGAGAAGGAAGCTTACGTTCAGAAAATCCCAAATCAAGCTTCCTCATGATCTGTCGTGATCTTGATAAATCTTATGCTATAATTCTTGAAGAATATGTGCTAGAATTATGCATATCTCCTTATCTTACTCTTTTAAACTTCCTAGCAAGGCAAAGGATTTTGCAACACAAAAAACAAAATGGAAAAGAATTGTGATTATATTAGCTTTTTTTTAATCTTTTTTTTTCTTTTCTATAAATAGAGAATATCGATACTTTGATCACACTCGTATATATCTAACTATCTCGTGTTGAGGTTTCTGATAAGGAAAATGGTTCAGAGAAGGAAGCTTACGTTCAGGAAATCCCAAATCAAGCTTTCTCATGATCTGTCATGATCTTGATAAATCTTATGCTATAATTCTTGAAGAATATCTGCTAGAATTATGCATATCTCCTTTTCTTACTCTTTTAAACTTCCGAGCAAGGCAAAGGATTTTGCCACACAAAAAAGAAAAGGAAAAGAAATATGATTATGTTAGCTCATTTTTTTTTTTTTTTTTTTTCTTTTCTATAAATAGAGAATATCGATACTTTGACACTTGTATATATCTAAGTATCTCGTGTTAAGGTTTTTGATAAGGAAAAACCTTCAGAGAAGGAAGCTTAAGTAAAGGAAATCCCAAATCAAGCTTCCTCGTGATCTTGATAAATCTTATGCTATAATTCTTGAAGAATATCTGCTAGAATTATGCATATCTCCTTTTGTTACGCTTTTAAACTTCCGAGCAAGGCAAAGGATTTTGCAACACAAAAAGGAAAAGGAAAAGAAATGTGATTATGTTAGCTCATTTTTTTTAATCTTTTTTTTTCTTTTCTATAAATAGAGAATATCGATACTTTAACACTCGTATATATCTAAGTATCTCGTGTTAAGGTTTCTGATAAGGAAAATGCTTGAAAGAAGGAAGCTTATGTTAAGGAAATCCCAAATCAAGCTTCCTCATGATATGTCGTGATCTTGATAAATCTTATGCTATAATTCTTGAAGAATATGTGCTAGAATTATGCATATCTCCTTATCTTACTCTTTTAAACTTCCTAGCAAGGCAAAGGATTTTGCAACACAAAAAACAAAAAGGAAAAGAAATGTGATTATGTTAGCTCATTTTTTTTAATCTTTTTTTTTCTTTTCTATAAATAGAGAATATCGATACTTTAACACTCGTATATATCTAGTATCTCGTGCTAAGGTTTCTGATAAGGAAAGTGCTTCAGAGAAGGAAGCTTACATTCAGAAAATCCCACATCAAGCTTCCTCATGATATGTCGTGATCTTGATAAATCTTATGCTATAATTCTTGAAGAATATGTGCTAGAATTATGCATATCTCCTTATCTTACTCTTTTAAACTTCCTAGCAAGGCAAAGGATTTTGCAACACAAAAAACAAAAAGGAAAAGAAATGTGATTATGTTAGCTTTTTTTTTAATCTTTTTTTTCTTTTCTATAAATAGAGAATATCGATACTTTGATCACACTCCTATATATCTAACTATCTCGTGTTAATGTTTCTGATAAGGAAAATGCTTCAGAGAAGGAAGCTTATGTTAAGGAAATCCCAAATCAAGCTTCCTCGTGATCTGTCGTGATCTTGATAAATCTTATGCTATAATTCTTGAAGAATATCTGCTAGAATTATGCATATCTCCTTTTCTTACTCTTTTAAACTTCCTAGTAAGGCAAAGGATTTTGCAACACAAAAAAACAAATGGAAAAGAAATGTGATTATGTTATCACTCTTTTTAAAATTTTTTTATTTTCTATATATAGAGAATATCGATACTTTGACTCTGGTATATATCTAAGTATCTCGTGTTAAGGTTTCTGATAAGGAAAATGCTTCAGAGAAGGAAGCTTACGTTCAGGAAATCCCACATCAAGCTTCCTCGTGATATGCCGCGATCTTGATAAATCTTATGCTATAATTCTTGAAGAATATCTGCAAGAATTATGCATATCTCCTTTTCTTACTCTTTTAAACTTCCTAGCAAGGCAAAAGATTTTGCAACACAAAAAAAAAAGAGTAAAAGAAATGTGTTTATGTTTGCTCTTTTTTTTAATCTTTTTTTTCTTTTCTATAAATAGAGAATATCGATACTTTGACACTCGTATATATCTAACTATCTCGTGTTAAGGTTTCTAATAAGGAAAATGCTTCTGAGAAGGAAGCTTACGTTCAGGAAATCTCACATCAAGCTTCCTCGTGATATGCGGCGATCTTGATAAATCTTATGCTATAATTCTTGAATAATATATGCTAGAATTATGCATATCTCCTTTTTTACTCTTTTAAACTTCCTAGCAAGGCAAAGGATTTTGCAAAACAAAAAAGAAAAGGAAAAGAAATGTTATTATGTTAGAACTTTTTTTTTAATCTTTTTTTTTCTTTTATGTAAATAGGGAATATCGATACTTTGACACTTGTATATATCTAAGTATCTCGTGTTAAGGTTTCTGATAAGGAAAAAGCTTCAGAGAAGGAAGCTTATGTTAAGAAAATCCCTAATCAAGCTTCCTCGTGATCTGTCGTGATCTTGATAAATCTTATGCTATAATTCTTGAAGAATATCTGCTACAATTATGCATATCTCCTTTTCTTACTCTTTTAAATTTCCTAGCAAGGCAAAGGATTTTGCAACACAAAAAACAAAAAGGAAAAGAAATGTGATTATGTTAGCTTTTTTTTAATCTTTTTTTGCTTTTCTATAAATAGAGAATATCGATACTTTGACACTAGTATATATCTAAGTATCTGGTGTTAAGGTTTCTGATAAGGAAAATGCTTCAGAGAAGGAAGCTTAGGTTCAGGAAATCCCAAATCAAGCTTCCTCGTGATTTGCCGTGATCTTGATAAATCTTATGCTATAATGCTTGAAGAATATCTGCTATAATTATGCATATCTCCTTTTGTTACTCTTTTTAACTTCCTAGCAAGGCAAAGGATTTTGCAACACAAAAAAACAAAAGGAAAAGAAATGTGTTTATGTTAGCTTTTTTTTTTAATCTTTTTTTTTCTTTTCTATAAATAGAGAATATCGATACTTTGATCACACTCATATATATCTAACAATCTCGTGTTAATGTTTCTGATAAGGAATGTGTTTCAGAGAAGGAAGCTTACATTCAGAAAATCCCAAATCAAGCTTCCTCATGATTTGTCGTGATCTTGATAAATCTTATGCTATAATTCTTGTAGAATATTTGCTAGAATTATGCATATCTCCTTATCTTACTCTTTTAAACTTCCTAGAAAGGCAAAGGATTTTGCAACACAAAAAACGAAAAGGAAAAGAAATGTGATTATGTTAGCTTTTTTTTTAATCTTTTTTTTCTTTTCTATAAATAGAGAATATCGATACTTTGATCACACTCGTATATATCTAACTATCTCGTGTTAAGGTTTTTGATAAGGAAAATGCTTCAGAGAAGGAAGCTTACGTTCAGGAAATCCCAAATCAAGCTTCCTCATGATCTGCCGTGATCTTGATAAATCTTATGCTATAATTCTTGAATAATATCTGCTAGAATTATGCATATCTCATTTTCTTACTCTTTTAGACTTCCTAGCAAGGAAAAGGATTTTGCAACACAAAAAAGAAAAGGAAAAGAAATGTGATTATGTTATATCTTTTTTTTAAATCTTTTTTTTCTTTTATATAAATAGAGAATATCGATACCTTGACACTCGTATATATCTAAGTATCTCGTGTAAAGGTTTCTGATAAGGAAAATGCTTCAGAGAAGGAAGCTTACGTTCAGGAAATCCCAAATCAAGCTTCCTCATGATCTGTCGTTATTTTGATAAATCTTATGCTATAATTCTTGAAGAATATCTGCTAGGATTATGCATATCTCCTTTTCTTACTCTTTTACACTTCCTAGCAAGGCAAAGGATTTTGCAACACAAAAAAGAAAAGGAAAAGAAATGTGATTATGTTAGATCTTCTTTTTAATTTTTTTTTCTTTTATATAAATAGAGAATATCGATACCTTGAAACTCGTATATATCTAAGTATCTCGTGTTAAGGTTTCTAATAAGGAAAATGCTTCAGAGAAGGAATCCTACGTGAAGGAAATCCCAAATCAAGCTTCCTCATGATTTGCCGTGATCGTGATAAATCTTCTGCTATAATTCTTGAAGAATATCTCCTAGAATTATGCATATATCCTTTTCTTACTCTTTTAAACTTCCTAGCAAGGCAAAGGATTTCGCAACAAAAAAAAAAGGAGAAGAAATGTGATTATGTTAGCTCTTTTTTTTTTAATCTTTTTTTTCTTTTCTATAAATAGAGAATATCGATACTTTGACCCTCGTATATATCTAAGTATCTCGTGTTAAGGTTTCTGATAAGGAAAATGCATCTAAGAAGGAAGCTTATATTCAGAAAATCCCTAATCAAGCTTCCTGATGATCTGCCATAATCTTGATAAATCTTGTGCTATAACTCTTGAAGAATATCTGCTATAATTATGCATACCTCCTTTTCTTACTCTTGTACTGATGTATTTAAATACAAACCGTTTTGATTATATATGTTGTCTAGTACAGAATAATAAAAACTACATTCTTCCTTTCTGCAATTTTTCTATCTTCCCGCTACATCAATATTTGTCGGACTTAAAAAGTAATTAAATCAAACACACACAACCCCCCATAGAAACATATACTAAACTAAAACAACATTTTACTGTATATGCTATGTATACATTCATAAAACTCTATTCAGTGAAGTGAATGAAACTAAAAAATTGGATCACATTTTGTTTTTAAACTCTTTATTTTCTATTTGTGATTAGCAAATCATTCCAAAAAATTATTATATTTTTTTTAAAAAAATTCAACAGAACTTTATTTGATAGCAAATCTAGTACTGATTGTTTTGGTTGTAATTAATGTTCCCAAATTTTAGCTAAAATTTTTGTTTCATTATTGAAAATTATGATTATTATTGTTGTTAATGTTTTTTTTTATGAAAATTAATTATTTAAAAAAAATTATGATGATCACTATAATATTAGTTAGCAATAACTATCTAATTAGAAAAATTAATTATTCCATACAAAATAGGAATTTTATCATCAATATTTTGCGACCAATAAGCGACTATATATATATTATTAATTTTTTCAAAACAATTTTAAATTTGCATTTGAAAATGGTCACAAGTTTTTTAAATAATGTAATATCTGTGCTAATGGAAATGGGTTACAAAGAAATCAGATTTTTGTGAATATTTTTTTAACAGCTCTAACTCTTTTTAACAACTCTTTTTTTCTTTAATTTTTATTAATAGCCATAACTTTTTAATTCCCTAACACCTCTTTTATTTCTTTAACTATTGTAATAATTTTTTAATTTTCTAATTTATTTTGTACCTAGCTATTACATGTTAGTAGCCTATATATACCATCTACTCTTACAATCAAATATAGCAAAAGAAAAAAAAATCATATTACTATTTTTTTGTATTTGCAAGGTTTGCTAGTATTTCTTTTTTATCTTTGTCGTTGTTTCTGTAACTCTCATCTTTAGATGAAGAAGTTGTTGGATCCTGGAGGACAGCCTTGTGTTGAGAAAATATCTTTTAAAACAGGTCTATATACGCCTTAAGTTATAGTTTGATTCTATTTATTATATTTAATTTTACAACATATCTAATATATCACTATAATATATTTATTATAGTGATATAATAAATATATTATATATAAGAGATGCAATGCTTCTATCATATGAATAAACCTCATTTGTCTACGTAATTGTTTTTTAAGGACAATAAAAAAAATTTAAATTTTTTTTATTCTTCATTTCCTTGTGTAAAGCATAACTTCCTAGCAAGGTAAAGGATTTCGCATTACAAAAGTGAAAAGGAAAAGAGATGTGATTATTTTTGCACTTTTGTTTATTCTTTTATAAGAGAAAACATTGATACTTTGACTTTCTAGGAAGTTATGCACACCCTAAAATAAAACAACATTTCAATGTATATAATAACATTTCATTCTACATAAAATATCATGTACATGTTCATAAAATGCTGTTTAGTGGGAGTTTGTTAATATTATCTCATTCTAGACGATCTGTACTAAAAAATATTGTGAGAGAAAATATTTGTGAGAAATAAAATTCACAAACTATTTAACCGAACTGAAATCTTTTATTCAGTAAGTATACTACTTAACATATCTTTATTCTCGATCAATTTATCTCTTATAATATTATAAAATGATACATTATTGAATTCTATATAGGAAACATCATCAATTTTTATTGTTTCAAAATTCATAGCAGACTGAATCTCAAATATTTCGATTACAAAATGAACAGTTTTCCACATGGTTCAAAACATATATAAGTGCTGTTTAATTATTCTTATCTTTTGGGATACTTAATTTCATTACACATTTCTCATTAATTGTTCATGGTTGTATTTCATGTATCATGTTTATCATTTTGGAGGGAATGCAAGTGTTACTTTATCTTTACTAAGTATAGATCCTAAAAGAAATGTGAAGTGTTACAACTGGTATTTCATCAATGGACATGTGTTTCATATTAAAAAATATAGGCAGGGTAGAAAGACATAATAGTAGGCTTTGTGTTAAGGGATTGACTTCTAATAAATTTGAAGTTGACTATTATGAGAAGTTAGAAGAGGTAAGTGAATTACAATATTATAGCGAGCATGATAAAGTATTTTTATTTAAATGATATTGGTATGACACCAATAACAGAGGAATCAGAGAAGATCACCATCATGGTTTGGTTGAAATTAATTCAAAGTCTAGACTCTACAACTTCGACGATGTCTTTGTTTGTATCAAGCAATACTAATAAGTTTTTTACATATACACCATTTTTTTTAGAAATGATTATTCAAAAGTTGATTGATTATTCGTAGTGAAAACCAAACTCAGAGGTCATATCGAGGTTGTTCAGGATGAGAACAATGAATTAACTGTGGGAGATGATGTCTTTTAACTTGAAAAGTTAGTTGATCCATATCAAGTTGTTTTGTTTAATGACTTAGAAGAAAATTTAAAATTTCACATAGTCAATAATATTTTTGTTGATGTTGATGTTGATGTTGATGTTGATGTTGATGTTGATGCTAAGGAGTTGAACGATGTTTTGAGCTTTCGCAGACATTCACAAGTTGATGAAGATGATGATAATGATGAAATCAATGTATAAGATTATGATGGAGATGAAGACGAGTCAATTAACGAACAAGAAGAAAATTCTGATTAATTTGCACAACACAAATATATAATGTCATAAATTATAATGTAGTATTTATGGATGAAACTCACTTCAATATAATGACAATGATGTTAATTTATTGTTGAATGACAAGGAAATATTTGTTTTATTATTGTAATGTGAGCTATTGTTACTGTGTTGTATGTGCACTTGTGAATTTAAGTATTTGTAAGATGGATAGATAAGGAATACATATACAATTTAGCATCAAACATTGTTTTACAATAATGAAAATACTGACATAATGTACATTATACACGGGTATACCGACAAAATGTATTTGTTGGTATGTTCTAGTGACGATGGAAAATGTTTCCCTTCTCCCTGTCACTATTCATGGTGTACATTACACACGGGTATACTGACAAAATGTGTCTATCATTATATTCTAATGACTATAAGAATTCCAATACGCTAATAATTACTGCTTCTAGTAATTGTTGACTATTTACTTTTTTTTTTCTAACGGAATAACCGATGGACTTAAAAGTCATTGGTGATAGTTGGAGAGGTTTCTAAGAATTTTCATACAAGTTAGAAATTTTCATTTGACTTTACAGACAAAATCACCATTGGAAATATTAAAAATATTAATATTTAATAGTTTGCTGATAATTTCGTTGGTAAATCTAAATTAAAACGACCAGAATCAGAACAAATGAGATATCATCTTCTTAATTCTCTCTTCTTCTCAACTAACAATTATCTTCTCTCTCTCTCTCCTTCTCAGCCGAAATCAAGCCTCCTCTTCTCTTCTCATTCTCAGGTATATTATCTTTATTTATTTATTTATTTTTGGGTTTATTAACAATTTATTTCTTTTATTTTCTTTTTGTTTTTTAATTCTTAGCTGGAATTAAGTATGCCATTAAGGGAAGAATTTTTCATTTATTTTTCTTTTTTTTTGTGTGTGTGTGTGTGTGTTTTTTTTTTTTTTTAATTATTTTTTTTTTTTTTTC
>Ga0325400_1002506_pt1 | contig 16160 bp, 5 predicted proteins | sample PopdelMetagenome_2_FD_205662 | JGI IMG/M metagenome (GOLD analysis project Ga0325400, IMG submission 205662) | Populus deltoides microbial communities from Bellville, Georgia, United States - Xylem-PdKOR-R1 | ecosystem: Host-associated > Plants > Phyllosphere > Stem > Wood/Secondary xylem... | reverse complement strand
GACAAAAATAATTTTGAAAAAAATCATAACAAAAAAAAAACTATGTGTAAAAACAAATATGGAGAAACATTGTAACAATCCATAGTGTTTTATGAAGAAAGCTACAGTACTTTCCCCACATTATTTAACTTTTCTTATAAAATTATATCACTGGCTTACGCTACGCGGTAAGTTGGATTAATTTTTTTTGTTTAACATAAAAAAATCTAGGCATTGCTAATATTTTTCTTTAAAAAAAAAGTTTTAAACCATGTGGGCATTGATCCAATGTGACCATGTCAATCTAGCGGGTTTAAAGACAACTTATATGACTAGTAAAAACATAGTTTGATTCAAAATAAATATTCAATATGAAATTTATTTTATAAATACTAATACGGTAACATATTGGGTTAATTCGGATCAACCAGTCAATCTACATATCAGGTCATGAAACCATGATAACTCCTAAAAAGCTAATTAAAACAATTTATAAAGCCTAATTTCTAATAAATCCAATGTTAAAAAATAAAATTAAAAAATATAATGATAAAAAAATGATAAAAAAACATAACTCAACTCGAATTTACTGTTTTGTGAAAAAGATACCATTCGACTTTTTTTATAATTTTTTTTTATTAATAGTTCATCACATCAACCTAAATTTAATTAATTTTATAGTACAAAAAGAATAACTAGTAATATCTTATTATTTATTTTCTAAGTTAACTTGAAAAAAAATAAAAAAATACAACTAAAAAAATAAATCTTTGGTGGATATATTTTTTTTTACAATTTTTCGTAAATTCTCCCTCAAAATCGTCTGCTTCGTATTATTCCATCGTTACCCTTCACGTATAAAGTCAAGACTCCAAGAACGTATAGTGCCATGAAGTTAAAAAGGGTAAAAGTCTAAGTACAAGAATGTATCATTAATCATAATCATTAATATCACGGCATGAATCATGTGATAGGACCTTCACAAAATTTGCTTAATTATTTGTATTGTAGCTTTAGGCGGTATTCATTTGTGCGGCTGCGTCACGCTTCTTAAATTCTTAATTTTTTTTAATTTTTAATTATTTTTATGTTTTCAAATTGGTATTAAAAATAAAAAATAAAATAAATATTTTTTTAATACATTTTAAAAAAATACTTTGAAAGACCAGAGAAATCACAGTAAAACACGCAAGTAACAGGTACCGTGCTGTTTCTATTGATTTTGAGTAAAGTTTACTAGTGGGGTAACAGAGAGTAAGGGGAGGGAGGGAGAGATGGGTTTCCTTAGTCATAGAGTGGAGAGAAGTGAAATCAAACCAGGAGATCATATCTATACTTACAGAGCTGTTTTCACTTACTCTCACCATGGTATCTCATCTCTTTTTTCTTCTTGCTTCTTTCTGAATTTTGCAATGTGGGTCTTTCTTATGTAATTCTCATTCGACGTTGTTATTTTTTTTTGTATTTTTTTTCTTGCTTATGGGTTGTGGATGTTAATTAGGTTGGATTGGGTTCACGAATGATGTCTAAAAGTGCTCATATAATTTGCATTTGGACTTTTATAAGAAATCAAATCCTTCTTTGAGAATTTAGAGATGGGCGCAAGTTGAAGTTTCTTTTATTGCAAGGTTATGCTTCATCATGTTTATCCTCTGTGAAGAGTAAAACTAGCGACGTCACTGTCTTAACATTTGGTGCTCATTTAGCTCTCATGTCATCGTTTTGCTAGGATTTTGATTTCTTGGTGGTTGTTTAATTACCTTTCCTTCTTTCACATTTTTTTGTTATGCTTTGTAGCGGGGAGATTAGGAAGAAACTTAAAGAGTGATGGCATTATCTTGGTTTAACTTTAGGGCGTTGATTGATGGAAATAACACCATCATCATGAAGATTGGTGTTGAGCAGTAGTTTTGCTTAAAATGGACCGTACCTTTGATTATAGGAAAATGTTCAAATGTGCTCTTTGTTAGTGGTCCTCAGCCCTTATCCAGTGCTGAATCTTGGTCTGTATCTCCTTGGTTGTGATTGCTCTGTGTTGCCTTAGGGAATTGGAAGCTGAATGCCTACCATCAGGATTAAATTGTGCTTTTAGATTTTTGCATAATGCCTACGTGCCTTTGTTACAACAGCTCCTTGTGGAAAATTGTGGGGAGCTACTTGTGCACATCTGGACTCCTTGCTTCTTTGGTAATAGTAAATTAGCCTTTCAAGATGTCTAGGGCTACATGGCTAGTGACGTGAACAAGTTCAGTGGTCAGTGGCTGTTCAGCTACATTAGTGTCATATGACAACACCATTTGATTCTTGTCAATTACATCCCTATATTAGTGTTCTTGGAAGCTGCTTTTCATGGGCAGTTTAGAGCTATGGGCTATGTGCCTAGCTCGTCTTTAGCTCATAATGAGAAAGGGGTGTTAATCCGTGTCACCTGCGTCTGGTATTATTCATTAATTTTGGTCTTGAATCAATATATTTGCAATTCGTTTCTAACTGTTCATAACTAATTGTTCTGTAGAGTTTCCATTCACACAATGTAATTTTCACCAACTAATCTCATGTATCAACTCTAATAGTTATAAACTTAGCTGTAACTTGTATTGCCTTAAAGTTGTTCTGTGTTTTTCTCTAACTTGAGTTTAGCTCTTAAAGTTGTTTTGTGCTTTCTCTTGGGTTTTAGCTCTTAATGTTGTTATGTACTTATCTCTAACTTGGGCTTCTCTCATGTATAAAACTCCATGTGAGGGTTTGGAGTTAATTCAAGCAGTTATTGACGTGGAATTGCATTTTCTTATGCTGAATGATATTAAATAAATAATTACTTTAAATAGCATTTACCGCCTAACAAGCATGCTCAAGCTCACCTTTTGATCTATTACAATTGTTATCCTTATCAATAACTTTTTATATTGCATTTGTTCTGTTAATGAGTTACAACTGCAGTTGGACAGGTTTTAAATGGACAATGGTAATCTTGTTTGATTGTAGCATTTCATTCCGTGGGTAGACATATAGCAGAAGCTATATTTTTTATTTGATTGTGTAGGCATCTTTGTTGGTGGAAGCAAGGTGGTCCATTTTACTCCTAGGCAGAATGCAAATTCAAGCTCTGATACATCTTCTGACTTCTATAATTCAATGTCAAGCATTCCATCATCCTGTGAAACCTTTCCTGACTGTGGATTCCGACAACTTGATAGTGGTGTAGTCCTCTCATGCCTGGACTGCTTCCTCAAAAAAGGATCTCTTTACTGCTTTGAGTATGGGGTGCCTCCTACCGTTTTTCTTGCAAAAGTACGTGGAGGCACGTGCACCACTGCAGCATCTGACCCCCCAGAAACTGTAATCCACAGAGCAATGTATCTTCTTCAAAATGGATTTGGCAATTACGACGTGTTTCAGAACAACTGCGAGGATTTCGCAATGTACTGCAAGACAGGTCTTCTGGTAATGGACAGGCTGGGGGTTGGAAGAAGTGGTCAAGCTTCTACTGTTATTGGTGCTCCATTGGCTGCAATTCTTTCATCTCCTTTAAAGTTGTTAATACCTAGCCCTGTTGGTGTTGCTACGGTAACAGCTGGAATGTTCTGCATGAGCAGATATGCTACTGATATAGGTGTCCGTAGTGATGTAATCAAGGTGGCTGTGGAAGACTTGGCTATGAAACTGAGCTGGGCTGGCCCTTTGGAGGAAGCACCTGAAGATGATGATGCTTCTGGTGCAATGATTGCCAGGTGATGTGAATTTCATCTCTCTGTACGTCAAGATGCGTGTATATGTATGTCATTGGTAGTCTCCATTATAAGAATACACTGATGTTAGTGCATGTACATGGGAGTTTGTTGTTTTCATCATTCTTGGTAAATCGGTTGCTGTTGGCTGCGTAATAAATCAAGTTCACCCTCTGAAGGCCTGTATTGGTCTGTTATAGTTATCTACTCTTGAAATTTGATCTTTCAACTTTAGTGGTCTGTCAAAGCCATGGTAGCGTGTTTCTCCGCTTTTGGACATTAGGTGTATCAGATGCGGTTCCTGCTGCCTTTACTTGGAAGTGGCAAGATCATTGTCCAATAAATTGCGTGACAAACTTGGTTATACACAATATCTAAAGCATGAACCTGGCTTAATTATAATCTTACAAACTTATGTTCAACATGCCAGTATCTTGTGCAGAAAACGTCTTGGTAATAACATCGTTTGATGGTGAAATACGGGAGGCATTTTTCTCGTTTCAGAGCAGGTTTAATCATATTACTTGTCTGTAGCCAATTGCTAGGAAGAAGTGTTTGAGTGTCTCGCAGTGGTTGTTTTTTAAAGGGATTTTTTACAAATATATTAAAATAATATATTTTTTTAAAAAAATATTTTTAATATCAAGTCATTAAAATAATTTTTTTAAAAAAAATTTAAACAAAAACAAAACTTTTAAATTTTTCTCAATTTCTATTTGGAATGGAATACCACAGTGTAAATTTTCTCTATGGCATTTTTGTCTCTATTGTTTTGGATTCTATCTAACTTGACTTCTTCTTTTTTTGTAAGAAAAAATTTAAACTCCTGGGATCCTATGCATTCTATGTTTTGCGTAGTTAGTGGATTCGTCATTCGTTTCTTTCGAACTGAAGAATCTAGTTGAATGGACCACCGACCTACAAAATGATTCACCCGACGTGTAATGCAATACAGGGTTCTAGAATTCGATAACATTATCATTTGTTTTTGTGATAGTTTTCAAATAGCCATGAAAGATTTGATGATGCAATACGCATAACAAAAGATTTCCCAGGTGGAATCCATAAATTAAGTTGGTTGGTGCAGGGCAATTGCCCTAAGGAAACAATGAAACGAGTCTTTCAAAACAACCTGTGAGTTAAATTAACATGCCATTAGGAGATAAGTGCTTAAATGACCAGCACGAGTACATCCTGGGAGAGTAAGGACAGAAGTTGCTTTTTACGCATGGCAACTGAAAATAAGGTTTCTTTGAGCATAGCTTAAAAAGTTTTGGCAATTACGATCTGCTTTGCTGTAGAGTACTGTGTGCTTCATTAGTTTTCTACCAGAAACAACAGGAGTTAATGGATAGTGCAATCAGGATTATCCCAGACCTTTGGTGCGTTCTTCATTGTTTGATGGCTCGTCAACCTGGTTGCTGGATTGGCTTTGGCTAGCCTTTTTGGTGTTAGGAGGCTTGAAAGCTGCAAGCTTTGCAAGCTCATTGACTTCATCAGCAATTTCTTTGATTCTTGCTGCCGTTTCTGTTAGCATAGATACCAGTGTTGCTAGTGGAAGAATGTCCATGACAGATGATGGCGTAGCGGTTTTTCTGATAGGCTCTGCTTTGGCATCTCCATCCGATGTTGAGGATGGTGTGGCAACAAGGTGGTTAGGAAGAGATTTCATGGCGTTTTCAAGTTTTAGTACTGCAAATTGCATCTCTCCAATTGAGAAATCTATTTCTGATGATTTTCTCATGGTCTTAACTGTAGTAGCCAATTCTTTCAAGACAAACGAAGCAGAGGAGCTCAATGTGATGCAGGCATCACTGAGATGCCTCCTTAGAAGCTCAGGTGCCTGTTGCCAAACATTAATGTTTCCAGTATAAAAGTCTGGAGAAAGTACTTGAGAGTACGGAGGCAAGAATACCTGAAAACTTGGATAGAAGTGAGTTCCATTTTCAGGCTTTTACCTTAATTTCTGAGTTTAGGCAGCCATCGAGAGTTTCAATGCAATATGCGCAGCTTCGCAGCGACGCCCCGACCCTTAGGTACTGCTTCCATGGATGCCGGAAGTTGAATCGACCATGTGCAGGCTCCCATCTTGCAAAGCCAGCCTACGCATTTTAAGGGGAAGTTTATCAACCATTGCAACAAGTTTTCTTAAAATCTATTGCTCAAATGACTTGAGTTGGTTAGTAACCTACCATAGAATCTTCAGCTGCCTTTGAATTAAGAACACATTTATAGCCTCCAATTTTCTTCCAAGAATCTCCAGCACTGCAGTCTGTAAAATACTCAGCAATACATCCTGCAATTCATGTTAGCAGTTATATTGTCATTCTGTTGAAATAGATGAATTCAATTTTCATGGTTGGCTGTGTGCACATACCATCTAATGCATCAGCAAGCTTTTCCAGGTTACGATGAATCAAATTGTGAAGCTCTTTGCCAGCCCAGATTGGATAGAATAACATGCATATGAGAACGCAAAGGGAGGCCCCAATAGCAATTGTGGACAACCTCTGATGTGCAACATCAATCAATTTATCCACGCGATAACCAGAAACGGACACTAAGCTAAAGGTCAGGATGAAAATCAAAACACCATAATCAAATCGGGCTTTAACGGATGGTATAAACCGCGAAAAGGTTGCTGCTGAAGCTGTAACTTAGACAAGGGTGTGTGAGTGGACGCAAGTCATAAATGGAACAAGACAGAAAACAAAAGGAAGAATCGCAAGGGGAGGAAATCTGTTTTGGGAACAGATTCTAACTCACCAAGAAGGAAAACTGAGATTCCAAGAATTATGGGCTCGAGTTTATCTCCAGAGTGACTTGCAGCCCAATGAACGCCAACGCCAAGTGAACCAGCAAGGAAAGTGCCTATTGCTCTGTTAATACATTTATATAGTGTTGCCCCTGCAAGACAGACAGGTTGCAATTATTGTTTCGAGCCTAGAGTAGTTCTTAATAAAGGAGATATTAACTTAAAAACAGAAATAAAGTAAAGCTCACAAATAGCTGCGATTTAATTTGGAGTACTAACCCACAGTGTATTCAAAAACTACCACAACTGTCATAATCGCCCACATAGCATTCCCTCCAACGCCTTCATACAAAGGCCTCATATAGTAGAAGAGTGACACGATAGTTAGTGTCACCCCTACTTTGAGACAATGGATAACCTTTTTAGGCTCAGCAACCGCTATGTTCCTAGCCTTCTCCAAAAAATTCCAAATTTTCAACATGAATTCTCCCAGCAGACCCTTCAACCATGACCAGATTCTGTGGACTAAACCAGTCTCAGGCTGTAGTATCTCTGATGTCCCATTACGTACATGTATCCTCCATTCCAGTTTGTTTGGAGCTCTATTTCCCATCACCATTTTGAAAACTTCACAAAAATGGCAAATTAAGATAAGATTGGTAGGAGAAATCTGATAGATGTAGCCAAGCGGGTTGTTCTTTTGAATCAATTTTTGCTATATTAGCGTCTTCTAGCAAAAGGGATGTATATAGCTAGCCAGAGAAGCTTCAATAACACTAACAGAAAGTTCTAAGCTTTGATAGGCTTATTTTCCATGCAACCTATAGCTCGGTTGTTGGTTAGGCTTGAGTTTAGCTAACACTGACAAAGCATTTATATACATGCCAGCCTCTACTCCGTACCTAGCTAGCTAGGTCCTCAAAACGTAAATCTGTAAAAAGGTAGATTCTAGCACAAGAAACTTTCTGTGGTTCTTGGTAGGTAAATTAAAACTAGCTAGGGTGCGTTTGACACGTTAGTGGCCAAAGATATGCAATTCTTTATGGGCCAATGCTTTTCTTAGAAGAGCACAAAGAGCACGTATATACAAGAGATAACATGACATGGCCTTAAAAAATGAGTCCAGCTTTTGCCAGCAAACGTCATCGCATTGTGCCTATACCTAACAAATTGTAGTGATATCCTCGCGCTCCTATCCTTCTGCACAAGTGGCTGTTTTATTAAGCACAGAGATCCTCTAATAGTCCTGGCAATGTCGTCTTCGAGATAACAAAGTTGGAAACAACATAGATGCATTATAATGCACTCAAGAATTTTGTTTCTTTTATTAAGCACATCGAATCATCTTAGAGTCCTGGCAATTCCGTGTCTGAAAAACAGCAATTTACCAAAGGATATTGCTTTTTTTTATATATATATATATATATGATCGCTTGTCATCCATATAGTTATCATGTACCTGTAGTTTTGAAACCTTATTCCTAGATGATGATATTTTTGCACTTGTCGTTACCAATCTCAACTAGTCATTTAGCATAACTAGGAGGGTGTTCGGAACTAGACTGAAAGTTATTTTTTAAAATATTTTTTATTTAAAAAGTATATTAAAATAATATTTTTTTTATTTTTTAGAATTTATTTTTTGATATTAGAACATCAAAATGATCCAAAATACAAAATAAAAATCAAAGCTAAAAAAAAAACTCAAAATTTTTTAAAAGCGCTGAAATGCCAAACACCACCATAACTAGTTTAACATTAACTTGAATATAATTTAATTTGCTTTCATGGTCAAGTCAAGTAGCATTAACTTGTTCAAGTCAAGTAGCATTAACTTGTAATCGAGTGGGATGAAAAAAAATACCACTAGTAAATTGCAGTGATATTTACCAATGAAAAATAACATCGTTGTTTTCGATGGTATTCGCAAACAAACATTTTCATTAGTAAATACCGAGGGAATTATAGTTGAAAATCAATAAATGAAAAAAATAGAAATACGTGTCAGTATTATAGATGGAATTACAAATGAAATATAATTGTCGCTAATATCCATAGGTGAATCCTTCAGTAATATTTAAGTTATAACTTGCCAGACAACCCTTCATTTTCCCCTCCTTCATTTCTTCTTCTTCTTCTTCTTTTTATAGAAAATAGCACCCTTCCCTCTTCTATTTTGTCACAAATCAAGCTCTCATCATCACAAATTCAACCACTCAACACTTAGTTTATCAATATCTCCGTTATGGTTCAATTTTGTTTTAAGATTCACCATATCAAGTAAACAAAACTACCTGTTTTCTGTTTTTTATTGTAACCCTTTTTTTTTGTTAATTATTTGGTATTTTTATGTAGTATATGTAGTTTTATTATGTGTTTACTTGTTCTATAGCTTTTTCCTATAGAAATTTGTTGTATGAATGTATGATTTGTACATGTTAAAGTTTGTTTAAGATTTTGAAAAATTATTCTTGTTTGTCATTTGATGAAATTGAGTTTTATAATTTTATAATTTGTAACGTAGGTATTTTATAATGAAATAAATAATGGGTTATTTAATGGGAAAATTTCATATTTTATCAATTTTATCATTAATTTAAAGATTTAGGTAAATTGGGAGGAATTTGATTTTTTTTTGTTGAAAATTGATAATCATTAAAGGACACTATTAAAATAGATTGAATAATTTTGAATTCAACTAATTATAACTAATTATTTGGGTATCGATAATTTATTTAGTTAACATTATTAATTAAAACATCTTGTCAACAATATTTTATATAGATTTCATATAAGTAATGGATGATTGTTCTTGGATATATTGAGTTTCATCTAAAAGGTTACGCTGGATGAATTATTGTAATGAAGTTGGGGGTTTTATTAATTATGTACTATCTAATTTGAGAAATATTAGTGGAGGCAATATTGGATGTCCATATAAAAGGTGTAAAAAAAGTTTCTTAATCTAGATGTTATTATGATGCATCTTCTACAAAAAAGGTTTATGAAAAAATACTTGTGTTGGTTTACTCACAGAAAACCATATGTTCCTTACGATACCATGCATGGCAAAAAAGATGATTGGGTCAACTTCTAGTTCTAGCAATGTGCATGAAGTTGTAGATAATAATAGTAATCATTATAGAAGTATGATTATAAATGCAATGAGAATGAATTAAGGTTATATAGGTGAATGTTTAATCGTAGATGAAGAACCAAATCCAAACATAGCTAGGTTTTATAAACTTTTGAAAGATTTTGATGAACCATTTTGGGATGAGTGCACAAATCACAGTAAATTATTGGTCGTTGCGCAAGTATTCATCATCAAGTCAGATCATGAGCTGATTGAGGATGGGTACGACAGAATCGTCGAATATGTGAAAAGCATTTTACCTGAAGGGAATAGGCTAAAAGAGAAGTTTTATGATGTTGGATCCATGATGAAACCTTTTGTCCTGTGATACTAGAAAACTGACATGTGTCTAAACTTTTACATGTTTTACTAATTTGAAAATGTAGATTTGACTAAGTGAAAAACTTATAGGTATGCTCGGTATAAACCTAGAATTGGAAGGGGAATGACTCTTTTTGCACATAAAAAACTAATATACTTCCCAATCACTCTTAAACTGCAAATATTATTTATGTCTTCAAAGATTATTGAGAACATGACATCATTTACATGATGCAGTAGATAGAGTCATGGTGCACCCTTCCAATGATAAAACTTGAAAGAAGTTTAATAAGGTGCATCATTGATTTTTAATGGAATCATGAAATGTATGTTTTGGGTTATTTGTTGCACCATATTCTTTATTAGCCGGTGATAATCATGATTTACAACTTGTCACCAGGAATGTGTATGAGTAGAAAGTTCATATTTTTATCTACAATCATACTTGATCCTAATAGTCTATGTAGAAATATAGATGTTTGTCTTTGACTATTGATTGATGAGTTAACTAGTTATGGTCATTTAGGACTTTGACGTATGATGTCTCGAGGGAACAAATTTTTTAGATAAAAGCAGTTTTAATATGGATTATTAATGATTTTTCTGTGTATGAGATGGTTTCTGGTTAGAACATGAATGAAAAATTAGCATGTTCATACTATATGAAAAATAACAAGATCTTCACCTTAAAAAATAGTGGTAAAACATCTTTTTTTTTATTGCCACCAGACTTCTTTTTTGTATTGTCTTTTTATTGAAACTCACATGTGAAATGAGGACCATCGAAAAGGGGTAAACAACTTATGGATAAACGAGCTTAGAAGTTTATGATAAGTTTAAATTTGATGACTTGTTTTTTTTATTAGAAAGCATATAACACCTGATTACAGAGGAGATATTGGAGTGATTCTTCGACCCATCCAGAACTCGATCTGAATTTATGGTTTGAGGTTTGATCATCTGGTAGATTTGATAGAAATCAAGTTTATGGTATCTTCAACACTGTGGATGAGGATATGTGGATGACTCGTAGTGTATTAACCATTGGTTCCTCACCATCAAGTTTGAGCCAATAATCTTTGGTTATCTAAGCAATTGTATGAGAACAAGTTAAAACTTAGACGACTCGAGTTAATGTTGAGATGACCTAACTTAGGTCTGAGACAACTAGCCTGAGGGATAAAGTGAATGTCCTTGAGCAACTATTGTCAACCCTTAGCGGTACATGTGGTCTACCTCGTTGCCCTCCTGGTTCTGGTGAAGATCCATCTCCGCCTCCGCCTTTTTGATCTCAAGTTTCTGTCTATTAAATAAATTGTATTCAATAATATTTTTAAATTACTAATAAAAATCTAGTTTTCTATTTTAGTTTTATTCTCTTTTTTTTAATTTTCCTTATTTTTTTATTTTATTTTTTAAAAAAAAATATTAAATACAATGTTGGCGGAATTACTAACAAACTTTGAATCACATATGGAATGATCGATGAAATAAGTCATTAAGAAAGTTCTAGAGAGTTGGAAAAAATTACAAAACTTTACCACTAACAATTATAGGTGCAATTATCAATGGACTAAGTTTCTCAAAAAGTTCTAGAGAGTTAAATTTTTTATTATAGAACTTGCCACTATTAGATGCAAATCTCTAATGGTTTAATTTCATCGATAATATGCTTATGATCATTGATGGAATTACCAATGGTTTATCCAGTCAGTAATATGCCATAATAATCGAAGGAATTACTGACAGAATGAATGCCGATATTTTTTTTATTTGATGCTTTTTTTTCATCTGTAAATTCATCGATAATTATATTACTGATTAAATATTTTCCAACAACAATTTGCCATTTGTAATTCTGTCGGTATATTTTTTACAATATAATCAATGTTCAAATATTGATAGATTATTCCATTAATGCTAAGCAATATTCTGGCAGTATCAAGTGTTGTGATTAGCTCGTCTACGAATGCATAGTGTCATTGTCCTAGAACAACTTGATAATTAATTTGGTTTTAGAATCATTCCCATCCTAGCTAATTAAACCAAGTGAAGTTCTACAATAACTATACATGTAATTGTAATAAAAGAAGTTGAGATTTTTTTATCCAACAAAAAAAAAAAGCTAAAATTATTAGTTGGTTTGGCTTTGCAACATATATATAGAAACACACACTCCCTTTGAACTGGATTCAATCTATGCAATTTGCAAATAGCAATTATGGCCGGCATTATTTATTTATTTTCTGTTAGAAAGTTTTGAGGCCACCTATCACAGAAGCTGGAAGCTAAATCGACTAGTATTCGTAGTGTGACACCCCACAATTATATACTTGAAGACACAGGGAGGAGATATAGGAAGATACCTAATTTTAGGTCCAGTGAAAAACAAAATTAATAAGCATGTAGATCACACTTTAGTGCGCTTACACTAAACTTGAATGACATTTCATTTCTAATAATCTACGAATACAAAATAAGTTCAAACTTTAATGATTTTATATGTTCCAAACTTTTTAATTATTTTTTCCCCTCTGCTGAATTCTTAACTAATTTAATCATGAAATAAAAGCATTAGTGTCATCCATGAGGGCATCTTTTTCACAACAATAGCCATTTGAAAAGCGACCTCAACTATCACATTTAGGTTGGCTTGCTTAAAACATCATCTCTCTCCCCCTTTCTCTGCACAGACAAACACACAAGTGCATGACACATTAACAATCTACGTGTCAACTATTGCATGCTGATCTTTTAAGCTCCCAAGTGTATCCAACATATCCCAGTTGCAGGATCGACACGTCAAGAACCGAGTACATATCACATTCAAAATCAACTTTTGCTCCTTAATCTGGTGCTGGTATTGATCATGCTCAACAAAGAGCCAAAAGTTGTTGGAAATTTGAATAAGCAACATCTTGCAACTTTTGATCTGATATAGTTTATAGGTATCGCTAATGAAGCCATCAACATGACAGATGTAATGTTGATGGTTTAATTTGTGTATTGATCTTCTTCCTTGCAAGTTTTCTTTAATGGCATGCTATTATTTTTTCTATAGGTTAATTAAATTTAATGATTCCAACCATTTGCGAGGAATTGATTGAAATTGGATTGAATTAAGCAACATATTGGTAAGCACCAAAAGTAAATCTTAATTAATCCATCACTCAAGTAACCTTTCAGTAGAGCCTATAGCTGATGAGGCTAGATAACCCCTGCAGGGATGTAGGCTTCCTCTCACAACTTATTTGGATTGATATTTGGTACAAATTGAGCTTAGAATGCTGATGATCCTGCAAGGTAAGTCCCATGGATCCTCTATAGCTAAGTTAGTGTGGGGATGATGGTCAAAAAAATTAAAAAAGCTTAAAGAAAATTATGTGTTGTGTTGGAGAGTGCATTAGAAAAAAAAGGTACAAGAAGATGAATAAGATTAGAATTGTTTACCTAAGGTTGATGCCTATATATATTATTCATGAATCTTATCAATTTGCACATTGACAAAAGTAAAATATCAATCTTCCTGCTTTTTTTTATTAGATATTAGGGTAATAGCCGTGGATAGCTATTGAAATTAGGTGTTAAGGTTATGTATATTGTCCACTTGACAAGGACAACATTTAAAGTTGTTTAGTTAATGTCAAGTGTCTTAGAATAGCTGAGTAGAAAGGGATTGGACATGTGTGATGTGTGATAACTGGTACTATGCCAGTGGTTTTGTTAATTCCTATGTTATATATATATATATATCTTCAAATTGGGTTGGTCTTTCCCGGCTTTATTTATAGTATTGGTTTTCCCTATAAAATGAGTCCCCTGTTAGAATAAGGGATTTTCCTACAAATAAGTTGATGAAATCATGAAAACTTCAAACTAGGTTAGGCTCGCCATTGTTCTTCGTATGTATGTTATGAATTCTTAACACAACTTTTCACAATCCTTACAATTTCTATTCTTTTTCCCAATCTAATCTGGTTGGTTGGTTGTTTTTTTTTCAAAGCCAACGAATCATCTAAGGCTGCGTTTGTTTTCTGAAAAGTGGTTTTCAGAAAACCATTTTCCAAACCTTCCTGTGTTTGTTTATCATTAAAAAAGTTGATCAACAGAAAACACTTTCCGGTCAACGAAAAACACTTTCCAGTCAGAGAAAAATTTGGCTTGGTTTTCAGGAAAATGTTTTCTTTTTATTTTGGGCGGAAAACACTTTCCGGAAGTTGTGAAAAATTTAGAAATGTCATATTATTTGCTCATTATATCAAATATAGTTCTCAAACTTTTGATTGCTATATATATTTTGTTTTGAATATTTGTTTTTCAATTTCATCCCTTAGAATTTATTTTTTATATTAATTTTTGTCCTTATTTTTATAATTGTTATTTGCTTTTCCCTTATTATTTTTTAATTGAAATTTTTTATCTATCAAATTTGATCCTCATTTTTTTGATTGTTACTTATTTTATTTGAAATAATTTATAAAATGTTAATTATTATTATTTTAATTTCTTCATCTTTCAATTTTTTTATTTTTTAGATTTGATTTATATTATTTTGATTATTATTTATTTTATTTGAGATAATTTATGAAATTATATTTTTTTTTCAATTTCATTCTTATTCAACTTTTTAATTTGTAAGATTGTTTCTTATTAGTTTAATAAACTTGAAAAAAATAAAATATTAATAAGTTATTTTCCAGCTCATTTTCCATGACATAACAAAACACTGGAAAGTGTTTTCCAACTTATTTTTCATTAAACTACCAAACATCGGAAAATAATTTACTTTTCCGGAATTCACTTTCTCGGAATTCACTTTCCAAAAGATAACTACTTTCCAGCAAACAAACGGGGTCAATTGTTTGTTCTCTTTTTCTGCTCTGTTTCAACCCATTCAATAGATTGTCCTTGACGAGTTCATGTGCTTTAGACCTTTTGTTCTTTTGTCCCCTATGGCTTTTTAAATAAGCCTTATTAATTGTCGTTGATCGAGAAGTTCTTGATTCAATCCCGTTTGGTGGCTTGTATGGATGCTTAAGTTTTTTCCTTTGATTCTTACTTGGCTTTTCCAGTTTTAACCCTTTTTCCATGTTTGCAAGGTTTGTTCTTCTTTCCTAGCTTTTGTCGCCTTCCTCTATCACCTCTTAAACTGTCGATGCAATTTCAGGTCTGATCCTTCCTTTTGCGCTTTTGCTTTTTTGTTTAAACTTATTCTTTATTTAGTTTTTCTATGAGCTCTTCCACTTTAGTTACAACTGTGCAACATTAGATTCTTTTTCCAGTGCCTTTTTTTCATCAGCAGATCACTTCAATGATGTTATCTTTCCCCGTCTAATTGATACTTCGCATTGCACTTTTCTTCTTTGATAACCCTTTTGTCCATACTATTCTGATTAGTATTTTTGCCATTCTTATCTTTCTTGCTTGCTTATATTTTCCCTGCTATCTCTTTGTTGTACTTATCTGCATCTATTTTTTCTTTCCTTTCGAGCCTTGCATTCTATCAACCTATAATTGTTTTGGTAGCAAGGGTTTGCCTTTGATAGGAATGGTTCAATACACTGAATAAGAACATGTCACAGTAAAATATAACATTATTTGATTGGAATTTTATAGGTTATCTAGACCGTTAAATGTTTTTACCATGAAATATGAAAAATCTTAATAATATTCAGACTATTTATCCCTAGAAAGTTCATAGTACTTAAGGTTTGTCTTATTTCTCATATTATAGCTCCAAATTGAAGGAAAATCGACTAATTATATTAAAGTTAGGGTTTTGCTAATTAGTATAGGTAGACTGTCATTAGATTGTTTAAATTACTGTACTTAATGAATATTTAGTTCATCTTCATCTCGACATCCGTTCATTGAAGAGCTGGGCAACAAATGGATGGCAGCTATAACTGTACTTTTATGGACAATCACAAACTACATTCACCCCTTTAACTTCTTCAATACCTCTCTTCTACATTTGCACTTTTTGTTGTGTATATTTTTGTTAAGTATATGTCTTTGTGACTTAACTTGCTTGGGCATTTCTGCTATTAATTAACTGTCATTATTGTCATTTAACATCGAGATTGCATATTATTTACAAAGTTAGGTTTTGGATGTTTTATATGTTAACAAATTAAAGTGTAAATAATTAATGGGAAAGAGAAGAAATTAATTAAAGTATTAGTTTTAGTCAATTACAGAGATAAAAATAAGAAGTTATAATTTGACGTGTTTCTTGAAA
>Ga0325400_1002504_pt1 | contig 16165 bp, 12 predicted proteins | sample PopdelMetagenome_2_FD_205662 | JGI IMG/M metagenome (GOLD analysis project Ga0325400, IMG submission 205662) | Populus deltoides microbial communities from Bellville, Georgia, United States - Xylem-PdKOR-R1 | ecosystem: Host-associated > Plants > Phyllosphere > Stem > Wood/Secondary xylem... | reverse complement strand
TACCGCCTTGTTATTGTGCAATCAAATGAAAAATAATTTATTCACCTTGGTCTCAAGTTTAGATGGTCAACCTGAGTTAACTCGGGTTAATCTAATATGTTGTCATTTTAATATTTAAAAAACAAATTTTAATATATCACTATCTCAATGTTGGAAAAAGGTTTTATTCAATATGACAAATTCTGCATTCATAATTAAAATATGACAAATTTTATGACCTAATTGAAAGCCAATTGATTCAAATTTATTAAGGAATAACAAGAATGAAAGAAAGATGATCATAGTTAAAAAAAAAAACATAACATAGAAAATGAATGATAATTTCAAAATTAGATAAAAAGTTCACTTTAAGTTTTCTACTTTTCAAATTATAAACTTCATGTCCCTCAACATTTCACTAATTCAACCAAAACCTTAATTTCCTTCTTTTTCGGTCTTTGATTTGAAACAAAAGAGAGAAAGTGGTTGCATTTTGATGGTAGAGAGAGAAACTCTTGATTGACATCAATTATGATCATAAAAGAGTTGATGTTGGTCTCAAATGGTTCCATTCAATGATGATAGTTTAATTTGAGCGTTTTTTCATCTTAAAATATCTCGAGAAGGTAAATCTTATCTTGGGAAAAATTTAGGTTTCGTGTTGACCTTTTGTTCTTGGACTAATTTTTTTTTATTGTTTGAAGGCATAAAAGGGTTTAATCTCGAGATTGTTTTGTAGGTGTTTTTTTGGTAAAAAAAGGTTGAGATGAATTTTCAGAGCTAAAAACCCTCAATCTTGATTTTTTAACGACCTTCTACTATATTATTTCAAGAAAAATAGGGTGGATGTCAAGTCGTCTGCCCTATAAAAAAATTAAATAGGCCCAAGCTCATAGATTGCCCCAAATGCATGTCTATGCCTGTTTTTTTAATTTGATCCTTCACTTTTTGATCTTTATTGACTTTTCTTGCTTTTTTTTTTTTCTAGTTTCACCATTTGATATTTTATTTATTTTTAATTGGTCAACGTAATTTGTTTCGATTTGATATTTATAGTTTTATTACAATATTAAAAAGACACTTTGATATTTAGTTGATTCTTAATTTTATAAATATCTATCTTTTTTATCATATTATTAAATATAAAATTATTGAACCTATAAAATTATTGAACCTAGTTAAGTTCATGATTTGGATAACGAGTTTGGTGAATTAACTTTAATTAGTTAGAAATTAAGTTTTATAATTTTTTTATTACTAAGATAATTTTTTATTTATTTAATCAAATGTATGGATAAACTTTTAAATTTATGAATGAATTTTTTGTATTAAAAAAATATAAACAAATAAAATTTTTTTTACTATGTTCGTGAAACGGCAAGCGAGAGCGCCACTTTGGAGTGGAGTACCCATCATTAATTCATCCCCCTCGGCCTCCATTCATCCACACGACCAGCTTGCTTCCTCCTCAACCAAAGATGTGCCCTCCGAAAATCCATTCCCCTCGGTCCTCTTCACATTCTTGCCGAGCAAACTGAGACACAACCCCTACACCAAACCGAGTCACCTCTTCAAAACTTATTCCACACCAGTACCGGCCTTAACCGAGACATCGCATTACCATCTAGCTCAACAAATATCTCGCTAGAATACATCTCTCCTTGAATTCAGAAGAAAACCTTGTTAACCCGGATCAAAATATTTTACTCCCCACAAAAAATCCTCGGAAAAAGCTCAATGGTGTCTCTGTTACACCTAATTCATTCGAACCTAAGTTGCAAAATTAATTCTTCTGATTTGCTATCCAAAGAAAACCTAGGCATTGCCTCTGATGCTAGCTTCCCACGACATATCAGAAAAAAGAGACCGAGAGCGGAAAGCATAGCTAAAGGAGAACTCATCTTCCAACAGCTACAATAAGACGTCATTAGTTCTATGAAATGTGGATTGTTCTACAACAAGGGAGTTCATATTTGGTCGGCTTTATTTACAGTGATTTTGCAGGAAGAAACACTTGCAAGAATGAGTATTTTTTAAGATTGGTTCGGGAGTTATTTCATGGTCTCTAAAGAAACAATCGATTTTGAATTTGTATCCGTTGTTTCGTGTGTATGTCAAGTGATATGGTACGTAGAAATTTCATTTCTTAAGAGATCTCGATTGAAAACATTCCTCGCAAAAGTAAAAAACAAGTTGTTGATATGTTCATCAAATCATTCAAATTAGAGTTATTTATAAAGCTTGGAAGATTACTTGGTGTTTGCATTTAAGAGTACTTTATTCAGAGGGGAGTCTCTTATTGCTAATTGAAACTAGTCTAAGTAGACATACTTATAGAAAGTATAATATTTGTATCTAGAATCATTATTTAACTGGTAAATTAGTTGAAATCTTAGTCTAAATAGAAATATTTAAAGGAAAGGAAGGATTTGCGTCCAGAATCCTTATTTAACTATTTAATTAGAATAATTATTGGATTACGATGTTTTCAGTTTCTGGTATCGATCCCTTGAATCTGTTTAATATCAATAAATTAATAAAAGTGTTTTAAACAAAGGCTGCATGCTCATCAGCCAACTAGAAAGAAAGTGACAGGAAGCTGAGGGCAAAATCCATGACCAGTTAGTTAGTCGGTGTCATCTTGCAGAAACAAAAGATTGGGGAAAAAGAAATATCTACGAAGCAATTTGTCGTAAATTGTATTATATCCTCATTGTCTTCAAAACCCGACCCCCTCTACCTTTCTTGTCATTGTCGTAAACAGTAACTTTTAGTGCTAAATGCTAGCGTGAGAGATTGAAAGGAGACAGTTCAATTTGTTCAAGTAAGCCCAAAAAATGTTAAATTATATACTTATTACACTAGCACACCGGAAAGTGAAATTACTTGGAGCGAGACACCGGAGACCGTTCACCGATTTGTTCTTCCCATGGTAAGAACCTGTTTGGCCAGTTTTTGCACACAGATATTTAACCCATCTGGATTTGGATTTGGATAGAGCATCAACATTTGATCCCAAACATAACTCGTCATTGCCATTTAAAAAATAAATGTCAGATTTGCACGACAGAGTGTCCGAGGGAAGGATTCATCTGATAAAAAGAAAACGATAGGAGAGGACATATCTGAAATTACACTTGGATGGATATCTTCATCGCATAAACACAATCCCTCAGAAACCCCGATTGCCCCCATGTTCATCCCCTAAAACTATGGCCCAATTCAGATTTTAGAGTTATGTAGCCCAGCTTGTTCCGATTAGTATTCCACTTCTATACAGGCCCGTTACCCAAACACCTAGCCCAAAAGACGTCAACTCCCGTCTTCCTCTCAAATCTCAACTCAACTAACCCTGATATCATTAGCCCCGTGGCTGCCCTGGGTGGCGGCATCGCTTGATTAGCCATTACAGTGAGAACCGAACTCTCCTGAAACATTAAACACCATACGCTCCTTTATACCTACTGTCGTGGCAGTTTCTCTGTCACATCCTCCCAACCTCCATCAAAAAAGAACCCCATGGCCTCTTGCTGTCCACCGTTCTAAAACCCTTGCCAATCCACACAAAGAGTAAAGTTTGGATTCTTTTGCTCTGTGAATGCAATCTCTAATGGATATGAGAAGGCTAACGATCACCAAACCCATCTTTATTCAATCCCCGCTTAAACGTCCTTTAACTTGTATCACAACCACGCTTCAAAAACAGCACCAAATACACCCACAAGCTCCTCCTCCTCCTCCTTCATTATTGCAGACACAGACAAATCCACAAGCTTTAAATCAGAGTTTACTCAAAAGGGTATCTTTAATTCTTTCTAATCCATCTTTGGATTGCGCTAAATGTAAAGAATTAGCCCCCCATTTGTCTCCTCAAGAGTTTGATAGCTGTTTCTTAGCTCTTAAATCAAATGTGAATCCAAAAACAGCTTTGAATTTCTTTCATTTTGTATCCGAGACTTGTAAGTTTCGTTTCACAGCTCGATCTTATTGTGTTTTGATTCATTTGCTTGTTGGTAATGATCTTTTGTCTCCTGCAAGATTGCTTTTAATTCGTTTGATTGATGGGAAAGTTCCAGCCTTTTATGCGAGGAATTTTGAGATGAGACATTTTGAGATTGCACAAATAATGGCTGATTTGAATTTGGTGTTTGAGCCTGTTATTGGTGTTAAAATTACTGATTTATTGGTACATGTTTATAGTACACAGTTTAAACATTTGGGTTTTGGTTTTGCTGCTGATGTCTTTAGTTTATTGGCGAAAAAGGGTTTGTTTCCCTCACTAAAGACATGCACTTTTCTGTTGAGTTCTTTAGTGAAGGCTAATGAGCTAAAAAAGAGCTATGAAGTGTATGATTTCATCTGTCTTGGTGGTATCATTCCGGATGTTCACTTGTTCAGCACAATGATTAATGCGTTTTGTAAGGGACACAGAGAGGATGATGCTATCGGGTTGTTTTCAAAAATGGAAGAGTTGGGTGTTGCTCCAAATGTTGTTACGTATAATAATATCATTCATGGCTTGTGTAAGAGTGGGAGATTAGATGAGGCATACAGGTTTAAAGAAAAGATGGTAAAAGAGAAAGTGAGTCCAAGCCTTATAACATATAGTGTTTTCATTAATGGTTTGATTAAGTTGGAGAAAATTGATGAAGCAAATTGTGTTTTGAAGGAAATGTCTGAGTTGGGTTTTGTGCCAAATGAGGTTGTATATAACACATTGATTGATGGTTACTGTAAGATGGGAAATATTAGTGAAGCACTTAAAATAAGAGATGACATGTTATCGAAGGGGATATCTCCCAATTCAGTTACTTTGAATTCACTTATACAAGGTTTTTGCAAGAGTGATCAAATAGGACAAGCTGAAAATGTTTTAGAGGAGATGATAGCAAGAGGTTTACCAATAAACCAAGGCTCATTTTCTATGGTAATTAATTGGTTGTGCTTGAAGTTTAGGTTTGTTACTGCACTACATTTTATTAGAGAGATGCTGTTAAGAAATTTGAGGCCAAATGATGGGCTGCTTACCACATTGGTTACTGGGTTATGTAAGGCTGGAAAGCAAGGAGAAGCAGTTGAACTTTGGTGTAGGTTGTTGGGGAAAGGTTTTGTACCCAACATAGTGACTTCAAATGCCCTTATTCATGGGCTGTGTAAAGCAGGAAACATGCAAGAAACTCTTAAGCTCCTCAGAGATATGCTAGAGAGGGGTTTAGTATTTGACAGGATAACATACAACACGCTCATATCAGGGTGCTGTAAGGAGGGAAAAGTCAAGGAAGGATTTAAACTTAAGGAAGAGATGGTCAAGAAGGGAATTCAGCCAGACATATACACTTATAATTTATTGCTACATGGGCTCTGTAATGCGGATAAGATTGATGAAGCCAGTAGGCTATGGCATGAGTGTAAAAAAAATGGTTATGTTCCTAATGTTTACACATATGGTGTTATGATTGATGGATACTGTAAAGCCAATAAAGTTGAAGATGGTGAAAATCTATTAAACGAGTTAGTTTCCAAGAAACTGGAGCTAAATTCTGTTGTTTATAATTCTCTAATCAGAGCATACTGCATCAATGGGAATATGAATGCAGCATTTAGACTTCGTGATGACATGAAAAGCAGAGGCGTCCCGCAAAGTTGTGCCACATATTCTTCTCTGATGCATGGACTGTGCAATATTGGCCTTGTTGATGATGCGAAACACCTCCTTGATGAGATGAGAAAGGAGGGCTTGTTGCCAAATGTTGTCTGCTACACTACAATCATTGGTGGTTATAGTAAGCTAGGCCAGATGAATAAAGTCAATATTGTCTTGCAAGAAATGTCTTCACATAACATACATCCTAATAAATTCACCTACACAATCATGATAGATGGGTTTTGCAAACTGGGCAAAACAAAAGAAGCAGCTAAGCTTCTGAACGAGATGACAGAAAAAGGAATTCTTCCTGATGCTGTCACTTACAATGCCTTCACAAATGGGTTATGCAAAGAAGGTAAGGTAGAAGAAGCATTTAAAGTATGTGATGAAATGTCCAGTGGAGCAGTATGTTTAGATGAGATTACGTACACTACATTGATTGATGGGTGCCATCAGCCATCAACAGCAACAAATCAAGAATGACCAAGAACTCCCTTGATATCACATGCCCTCTAAAATTGCCACGTGTTTTATCCCGGATGAATGTGTGAGTATGAGTTTGAATTTTCAGGCATTCATGTTTTGAAGGTTGCAACTTAGTCAAACTTGATTTATGTTTCTAAAATCTGTTCTTCAGAGAATCCAATTGCTTGACACGGGGAGCACTTCTTCTTAATTTAAGATAAATCATTGCATTTGGAGGTTTGTGTCTTAATCCATCTACATTTTAATTCTAAAATCTGTTTCTGCTTGCATAAATGGGTTTGTCTTAAGCTACTTTCTAACAAAATGGTCATTCCTGTCACATCTCTGTATATCTCATTTTTTTATTGCATCTTCCTCTATTCAGGTTGACTATATACAGTTTGACGGTTTCAATTGCATATGCTATTTTGCCTGCTCTTGTGATGGATGAATGGTTTCCAAAGGAGTTATCTTGAAAGCTTTTTTTCGCTTTCCATGGTAGTTGATGGTACATGATTTCTTTTTTGTTTTTTTTTAAGTTTCCTCTTAATTTACGTAGTCATTCCCTTCTCAGTTCAATTTTCTTTTCGCTCAAGTTTATTTTGTTGCGCTGTAAATTGTTCTAGAATATTTTATTTTGATAATTTTTATTATAGCTTGAAGAAGGGGCAAGTGATTGTGACCTGTTTTTAAGTAATAGCAGGTAGCAGCAACAGTTTTCCCAGTCATATAAGAGTGCCAAAGAAATTGTTATATTGCTATTGACAGTCACTTATAATTATTAAAAGCCTAGTAGAGGTTAACCATGGAAGCAAAAAATTTTAAACACCAACAACAGGACATAAATAAGCATGAGATTCCACTTCATGCAATGTGAAGACCTCATCTTTAACACTCCTGGGAAAGGATTGATGGTCCAATTTTAACCTTTTTCCTCTTCTTTTTCTTACTTGGTGCCATGCTCAATTTTTTATGGATGCATTTTTTGGTTCTTTAATTTAGCTTGCATTGCCACTCACCATGCTGCATCCTCATTTCAGTCTCGTTGATTTTTTTAATATAAAACTCTTGTTAGTTGCCTTGAATGTATGGAGAGTACTTTCAATTACCTTTACTCCTCTTAGGTGATATTCTGCCCCTGTATACATGTATTTTGTTTTAAATTCATAATAATGATATCTCTAGTATTATTGAGTTCACAATTTTCACTTTCATGGGTATTGTCATAGTAAAGAATTAAAACAAGCAAAAAGGGGCATGGTAGAAAGGGTTCCTCATTTATGGATGATGCATACCTAAATTCCAATTGAGCTTATGTTAAAGAGTAGTGTCGTTGAGATGATATCAAATACCATATCATCTTAAAAATTATGCCATTACCGTTTGCTTAGTCAGTTAGGGCCTGCTGCATTTTATCCATCTTTTTTCTTTCCCTCGCCCATCTTCTTTTGTAATCAATAAAAGATTGACTAAGCTTAGATGGTGACTGCAGGTGCATATTTTTAGAGAAATGCAACGTCCTATTGTTTGATAGTGAGTTACACTATTCAATGATGCTGGGGCCACTTCTGTGCGCCATGAGTCTTTGCTAAGGAGAAATATCTCATTTCCTAACCAGGTCAATCTTGTGCTGGAACCTGCATTCACATATGGCATTTCCTTTAGTTTTGCATTGGAGAGCCTTTATGTTACATTCCCATTCTGGCTTCCTTTTTGAAATCTATTCTTGTTTGAATTGTCAGGCCCATAAACAGGGACATGAAGACAATTAGACAGGACAAGCTTCAATAGACTCGTATTAAAACAAGGTGTGCTTTTGGAATAGATCGTCAGGAAGGAGATGTGATGAGACAAATTTTTGAATTGAAGTGAATAATTTCTTGTTGGTAGAGGAAAGAGATGGTTCGGACATTTAGAGATGAAAGGTCTATTCTTCATGTTTTGCAGTTTAAAATCACAGAAGCGTTTGGGAATTACTTTGTTGGAAGCAGAGAAAGGTGCAGTGCCTTACCTTGAAGGGGTAACAATATGGAGATATGAATGGCTGGACAAAGCGCCATGAGGAATTAAATATCTAGCCACACTCCATGGTTTTTACCTTGATAAGTTTTCAAAGAATGTAATCAACACCATCGGCGAGGAGAGAGGAAGACTATTGCACATCCATCAAGTTCTCTCCAGCTACAAGGATGGAAAGTGGATGCAACACTGCCTAAAGATAGGGGTTTCCTCGTTTCTCAAATTAGTCTGGTTGCTAATAATTGTAAAATGTGAGTAAAGATAACTATGCTAAAGATGAAGGGGGAAAAAAATTCCCCGGTTGTAAAATGAGGGTTAGCAAAAATTTAGACAGTAATTCACAAGAAGACCGCATTGAATTTTAATTTTTTTTTTGTTTTCTGTTTTTCCGTGATGAATCAGATGGATTCGTTAGCATACAAGAGGCGTTAAAGCTTCACGAGACTGGAACAAATATTATCTATTTATCCTGGAGGTTTTCTTTCACGTCTTGCCCCGACAGCATTTATAGCTCCAAGGTTCTAATTCTGAAACTCTCGAGGATCGATTCTATTCTTAGCTATGAATTTCGAAAGGCAACATGGTCGTTGAAAAGGACAGGAGGTACGAGTGGGATTCGGGTCAGTATTTGCTCGGTATTTGCTTGCTGCTGCCTTGCTCATGGTGATTGTATAACTGGGCCCATGTCCTTCTGTTTTACTCCATTTTCTCAATAAGAGAGAATATTTTCTGTTCGTAGAAAGGAACATTGAATCTAAACTGCACATCATGGTAGCCCGCCCTTAGTTCTAGGTGGGAGCATGGTATAATGCTTGGTACAGTGCCAAACGTCTAGCATCAAGTATAGATTAGAAGCAAGTCTAGCATCAAGTATAGATTAGAAGCAAGTAGACATGGATAGAACAGCATCAGAGTGGAAGAAGACTCCAAGACAGCAGCTAGTTCTGGCCACAAGATAGCTGAAACAGTCCATGAGCCATTTTTTCTAGCGCTTGGCCTTCGGTTCATGTACCCGACTTCAATTTTTTCTATCGTGGTACCAACCGTGCCTAGCACAAGACTGCCGAATCCGAACTCAAATTCAGCAACTGGAAACTTTCTTGATCCAGTCAATCAAATCCAAAAATGTGCCTTATAACCTTTGATATCGCATCATGAACATTGCTAGCAACATCTAATATAGACCTTTGCTTCTGTTCTGTAATGGTTGCTTCTGCAACACCAACAGAAAACACATTCCTTATGTTATTTGGCATTAAATTCTGATCTCCATGAACGCTACTTCATCCATCGACTAACCATCCCATTTTGCACTTTTGATGCTTTCCATCAATGGCTGTTACCATGATCTTCCATACATAGGCTGATAAAGCCTCAATTTTAGTTCTTTTATTACTGCTGGCACAAGCAAGTTGTTGCAACCTATTGATGCTGGAGACATCAATATGATAGAGGCGCTTGAGCAAGATCTGGGATGTTGGCGTGTTTATTATTTCTTCTGTGGTGCACTCCACAAAAGTTTGATCCAAAGTAGGATGATAAGTCGGAGGATAACGTGCTCGAAGGCTTCTCCTGTGGTCTGACATGCAAGATATTGGCTTTTTTTGAGCGATTTCTGACCGTGAAACCAGGAACTTATCATCAAAGGCACTTGCATCGCAGAGTGCATGATCAAAGGCGAATGTTATTGAGATGCCTCCACAAATGTAATGGGTGACTTGATCTTGTAAAGGAAACTAGGTGTTGACAGAGACGAGTTTTCCTTGCAAAGACTTATTGAAGATTGTAGAAGTCTAGTTTATTCAAAGAAATGTTGGCATGACCTTCTACAACCAAGGAACCATTATCGTCACATAATTCCATGCTCGTTGGTATTTGGATTTAATTTGTACTATTCGACCAGAAAATGGATAGTAGTAACTGAGAGTTACAGCAAGAGAACTCTTCAGGGACTCAATGATGGAAGAAAAGCAAACCCTTTCAGGAATATTGTAGAAATACAAGTATGTGACCGGAAATCGGCCAGAAAGTAAGGTTTGCTAGAGTGAGTATTTTTAGCTTTGGCAAGGGATTGATGCCTTCGACTATACTTTTCCTGTCAAGTTATTTAGAAGTCTTGTCTGGTCAGTTGGGTTAATTTAGATTTTTAATAGGGTTATCTGGATTTTTACTTTCTTCTGTGTTTTTTTAAATCTAGCTTGGTTTTGGTTCCGAATCAGCTAGATCTCGAGTTAACCATGTAGGGCACACTGCGTTTTAAAATTATAGATATTCTGCCAAATATTTTAGGTTAATGTGCCAATTGTTTTTAAAAAAAATAAGTAAATTTGGTAATATTACCAGCACTTGTCATTACAGATGTTTCTGGATTGCATTGATAATTCAAAGGTCGGTGGAGGACGACCTGCAGGGAGATGGGTGTGTGGCTGCCTGAGACTCTGCCCCAGTAATTGCTTAATCCCATTGTACGTTCCTTGTGAGGTGGCCCAGTGAAAACTAATGTTCAATGTTCAGGGTAAGTCATTTAGGACCATGCATCTAATTTTCGCCTAAAATTAGAAAGCATTACTCCTCCACCAGGGCGGAACCAGGGGAGGCGAGCAGGCGCCGGACCCTGCAAAATATTTTAAATTTTTATATTTTTAAATATAAGATAATATAATATATTTTTATTTTAAATAAATAAATTTTTTAATAATAAATTATATCTTGAATTTTAACCCTTCATATTATATAATTCCAGCTCTGCCCCTGTTCTTCACCGCAAGCCCCCCTCCCTCCATGCAGGGAAATTCAAAGGTCTGCAGCTCACATTGCAGCCCTTCCCTCGATTCACGACCTTACACTAACTTGCCCCGTTTTTATTTTTCAAATTAATTTTTAAATAATAATAAAATATTATTTTAATATATTTTTAAATAAAAATTAAAAAAAAAAACAATCTTTACCATAATAATTACCAAAACACGAGATACAAATCTTGCCAGAAAGCTAGTGTGGAGATCGGTGATTATGGAAACAATTTCTAGCTCGTAGTGTAAATAGTCAGCAAGAACACCAAATTAACCACTTGAAGTTCCAGCTAATTCTCTGCAAAACCTACAGGTACAAGGCTGAAATGACAACACGATCTTGCCAGCTAGGTAAGGACCTACGTTTCACTTGAGCAATGTTCCTGGGCCATTTACTTGACAGAAACAACACAGCTTATCCAACTATTTAATGCATACAAGTTGCCATCTCACTTCACTGCAAATTTGCTACTTACAGAACTTCCTTGATTCCTACATGCATGCTCGCTAGCTAGCTAGCTATCTTCCATGGCCGCCCAATTTGATTCCCTTGCCTCGCTCCAACTCCGCAAGGGCAAGAAGCAGTTTACTCGAAGCGCATCTCATGGAGAAAGGGTAGCAAAATCGCTTCCAGCTGATCGCCGGAGTTCAAGTTATTATAGACAGTACAAAGCTAACGATGTCAGGTTGGAAAACGGCTCAAGGGCTGGAGATGGCAAAGAAATGACCAGGCGCAATAAGCTCCAAAAGAGAAAGAGAGATCGTGATTGGGCACGAGAGCTTCCTCGGTATTTCGGTTTGTGGTACATGTCATCCTCCATAAGCTACATCCTCAGGAAGGCAAGATCATTTTACAACGAATTCTGTTGTGATAATTACTTAGACGATTCATCAATCATGGGACATGAACTAGTGTTGGCCGGTCCTTATTTCTCTTTTCCAGTTATTCCACCGCCGACGATTGCACCCATTGTGTGATTACATGCAGTGATCAAGGCTGTGCTTGGGGGTGGAGAGAACCAGCCTCATTAATGCTATGCTAATTATAAGCTTGAATTCTACCGTATAAGCTTGTCACTACTGTCTTCATCTTTGTTTTTGATTTCTGGCATTTGCCATGTCATAAATATGTGAAGAGATGTTGTTATGTTCGTTGTCTAAAAATATATTAGATCATTAATTACTGAACATATTTTGTTTAGTTTATTATATAGAAAGTTTATACTAATCAAATTTGTTCAAGTATAGATTAATGCTTATAAGCATCCAAAATCACATCTCAAGTATATGCTTAGCGCGTGTGTGTCTGTATACACAGAAGAGATTTAAGAAAAACCTACCTCGGTATAGCTAGACACTAATCATATAATATGTTAAACTTAGAATAAAACAATATAATTAAAATCTTGATTATACTAAATTTAAATTGTTCTCAAGAATTAATCATTTATCATTAAATAAAATAATTAACTTTAATGAGTCTATAAAAAAAATTAATAATACCACCTTGTTTAAGCTTATAACTTGAGAATTTCATTACATAACTTGACATTGATTGTTTATCATTAAGTTTTTAAAAAAAAATTAATTTTTTTTCTTCAAATAAATTTTTTTATATGTTTTTATATTGTTTATTGTAATAATATCAATAATAAACTTTAAAACATAAAAAAATATATTTTTATATATTTTTAAATAAAAAATATTTTAAAATACAATTTTTAGCACACTCTCAATCATTAACTGAAACGCCAGACTCGCGTATTGCCGCACGAGGGATGCGTGCAAAAAATTCTCTGAAGAGCTAATTCCTGTTGAAGGGTTAATATTTGGAGCCTCGCCCGATTACTTGATATTTTGGATTAATACGGTTCTTCAGGAATTCCCATCCAATTTCCAAATAAATCTCCTTTCTTAGCAAATCGTGGTATTATCAAGCTCGTTAAAAATTCAGACCGTAGTTTAATAACCTTTTTTGCTCTGTCCTAAATGCTTGATCCCCAACAATTCCAAGCTCATTACACAAAAGAACCACAAAATTGTTTGTTTTGAGCTTTGTTGCCTATAAACAAATAAAATGTTATTGCAAATGCAAATGTAAATCTATAACATTCTCAAGAAAGAGAAGGAGACCTCGAAGGAGTTTCGTTCTTTTGGGGTGGGGAGCAGAGATGAGAAGGGTGGGCTGACAAAATGCAATTGCAGCTTACTATCTGACTTACATTATTCCCTCGTTATTTCAAACTCAGCACCAATCGGTAGATGATCACTTGGGTGGTAATAGTTTGGTAAGCCACCAAGAACATTAGGCGAGTTTGCTTCAGGAAGTTCAAGGAAACTGAGCGGTTTAATTTGATCGTCAGGGACAAAGAATATATAATCAAGCGTGTTGGTGAAGTCCGGCGTGCAGTTTGTGAACGGCGGTTCTCCCCTTGTACTACCATAGACACTGCACAGCGGAATAGGAAGCTCATCCAAACATTCCGCTAGTGAAGCTGATGAAGAGTTGCCAGATACAAGGTACTCATAAACCTAAAATAAGAACGCAAGTATGGTAAGTAATTAAGATTGTGTATAGATACCAAATCTTTTACTTGTTTGACGTATCCCATAGATTTTAAATGAAAAATGTCACTTCATGGATCATGACATGCACTACGACTACTTCACAGAAGGAAAGTAAAGCACAAACCTTATCCCCTGGGATTGAATTGAAGTCGCCAGCAAGAATTACTGAAGGCATGCATTCATATTTTTCAGAAACTAGTTCCTTGAATTGAGCTACGCGTGATAGAAGATATTTAGCTTGAGCAAGCTTGACATCAGCCCATTCTGGGTCCCTAAAAGAAACCAAAAATAAAATACATACTCCAGGAAACCAAGCTATAAACACATGACACTCCTGCAGGAAATCGCCACACAAAAGATTAAAACAGACCTATTTACCAGTAAATGTGAGTGTTTGCCACGATAACATGATGGGGAGTATCCTTGAGTCTAAAAGCAGCCATAATTCCAACACAGTCTCGCTTTAATCTTACACGAGGATCATTAGGATCTCCATGATCTTCAAGAGTACTTTTTGATGATGAACCTAAAGACAGATCATTAAAGAAGTAATCAAAGCCTCCCCCAGATGATTCATTGTGTTCACAATAACCACCCCACCCCCCTTGTGGTGAAAACAGAAACATAATGTACCACATTTTTCTTTTGCAAGAATTTCTTAGTTTTCATTAACTTTAAACTAAACAATGACGAAGTAATGATGAATCACTCAGTAAAACCAGTACCCAGAAGAGGGGAAAAACCACTCTTAACATATATGGTTTTCACACTACCAAGTATGTAGGACATACATACAGAATGTTAAAAGTACAAGAAGAAAGAGGGGAAAGGATAATGAGTAACAGCCTGAAACATTACCATTCTTTGGTTCACTATTTTCATCTCCATTTGCCTGGGTATCACTGTGTTTATCGTCACATAAAATTGACACATCTTGAATTGAATCAACAAGATCATTGTACTCTATTCTTTCCTCTAGCAGCAAATCAGCGCTGAAAACAGGGAACAGGAAGGTTAAATGGATGCATGACCTAAATTGTTGAAAGTGTAATATGACCATGTGACTTTAAAAAAGTTGGTGATTTCAATGGATGAATTGTTATGTAAACTTGAAATCACAGCAGTCCACGACACAAGATATGTAAAAGATGCAAAGAAGTGATATCAGTAAAGCATATTTCAGCTTCCTTGCAAAATAAGGGGGGAAACTTCCATCATGTTCCAAAAGCTTCTGTATTTGATTGCATCCACTGAAAATTAATAGTAAAGGAACCTTTTCCATTGGCAACAAACCAAAGACTTCCTAAGTGGATAATTACTAGGGTTCGCTGATTAACATTGAATAAAATTGATGGTGCTGCCAGGATGAAAGTGGATAAAGGATGAAAAGGAAAGCCATAACAGCTACAATATTTAAATCAGATACAATTCCAAATAATGCTCAGTTTAAAAAGAAAAATAAAAATAAACTAACAATATATTTAGTTTTAGGATTGAGGTTCAGTTGAATTAATATTTTACGTTTAAACTACACACCATAATGCTTAAAGGCTTGTTATACTTGTAACATTGGAGTATTGGTTTGTTTAAAATTAGTTTTATAACTAAATTATAGATACCATTGCCTTTTTCTACTTAAAAGAATCCTTGATATTTTGCAAATAATGTCAACAGGAATCTAAAGTCAAATACTTGGACTCCAAAAGGAGGGGGGGAAAGGAGATACAGCATACCAGTCGGGCTTATAAAAAATTCCACAGCCATCACGCTTCTGCCCACTTCTCTGAATATAAATACTGGAATAACCATAACTTTCAATATTTTTCTTGTAAAAGCTATCATACTCATCCAATTCCTGGCAAGGTTTATTATATGAATCAGACAAGAAGAATTCAAAGTGCATGTCTATTACTGCATGTATAAACTTGCAAACGCTAAATATCCAAAGAACACAAATAACAAATAAGAAAGAACATGGGTAAATTCTGGCTTTCCATATTATGAGAGATGATGGATTTGTTTCTCAAAACAGAGGACCAAAAAACCACCTGTAGGCAGAGGAAGTCAGTCCCAAGGTTCTTGAGAACAGTTAAAATTGCCTGGGAGCGAGCTTTCCACCTGTGTAAAGCAATAATGAAAAATGAAAACCAGCTGAATTAGTTCAGATGTTGAAATATCTGTCGCGACTTAATAGCCTCTATAGGATGAATAAGTGCAATTCATATTTTCTGCCGATTCTAAAGCTTCTTGGTGTGCTGTTCATAAGATGGATTCCCTGTTATTAATGAGATTGATTCAACAAATCCTTTAACATGGGTAATGATGGATTTTCTACTTTGAGTTTGAAAGGGGGAACATAAGTGTTATCAGGTTAGCTGGGAGGTTTAGTGTAAGCCTAGGACAAAGATAGGTTTAGTAAGGAAATTTGTAATAGTTTCCCTTAGAATCTGATTCCCTCAGGCCTAAGATGATTCATAATATGGTCCAAGCCAATGGCCGAGATGCCCTGGTTTGAGTTAATGTTACTCATATGAGTCCTTAGAAGTTCATAACACAAGTATCTCCCCGTTAACTTTTATAATCTCTCCTCTTATTAAGTATATATAGGGTAGCAGGTGGCTCTTGAAAAGAAGCTATTGAGAGTGCATAACTCTTTTAGGGTGGGGGGGGGGGGGGGGGGGTTTTAAAACAAGGG
>Ga0325400_1002503_pt1 | contig 16165 bp, 11 predicted proteins | sample PopdelMetagenome_2_FD_205662 | JGI IMG/M metagenome (GOLD analysis project Ga0325400, IMG submission 205662) | Populus deltoides microbial communities from Bellville, Georgia, United States - Xylem-PdKOR-R1 | ecosystem: Host-associated > Plants > Phyllosphere > Stem > Wood/Secondary xylem... | reverse complement strand
GAGGAAGGAATCCCTGAAAGTATAATCCAAAGAGCTGAAGACCTGTATTTTTCAGCTTATGCTAAAGGAGTTATTTCAGGAAAGACAGTCAACAGTGTCGGACAGTTTTCTTCTGATAGGATTGTTAATGATTCTGATGAAGCCCATTTATCGAGTGGAACCACAGCTTCTCTTCATCCTAGTACCCATTCAACAAAGGCAGTGGATAATGTGGAGAAGAAAGATATTGAAAATGCTATTACCATGATATGCCAGAAGAAGCTGATTGAGCTCTACAAACAGAAAAACACATCAGAAGTTGTATCATTCCACTGTGTTGCCATTGGTGCCAGGGAACAGCCACCTCCATCAACAATCAGTGCTTCATGTGTCTATGTGATGTTGAGACCGGACAAGAAGCTATATGTTGGAGTGGTACTTTCTTTTAACATATTCCTTTCCTGTTATTATTTTTGAGCTCGCACTCGGACATTGGTCATCACATGAGGGTTTATTTTTGTCATTGATTCAAAATGTCTATAAAAATAACCCAGATATACTAGGGTGTGATAACTTAATAAACCTTCATTTCCAGCATCTGGTTATGGATTAAGCTCATCAATTTGAGTTATTGAGTTTCAAACTTCTATTAGTTACACTCTTTGCTCAATGTTTGCTACAGACGGATGATCTTGCAAGCCGAATCCGTTCACATCGTTCAAAGGAAGGAATGGACAATGCTGCTTTTCTTTATTTCATAGTCCCTGGAAAGAGTATTGCTTGCTTACTGGAAACTCTTCTCATCAACCAACTTCCTATTAAAGGATTCAAACTGGCAAATGTGTCTGATGGTAAGCATCGGAATTTCGGCACAACCAATCTCTCTCTGGAAAGTGTGACTGTTCATTAATGCATCAACAGCTTTATCATTTCGCTTTTGGAGAAGTTGCTATAATGGGAGAAAATCCTGTGAAATCCCATCCTATGTATATGAGAAAGAAGCGACACCTCTTTTCTTTATTTTATAGTTCCCGGAAAGAGCATTGCTTGCCAACTGGAAACTCTTCTCATCAACCGGCTTCCTGCTAAAGGCTTCAAACTGGCTGGTGTTGCTTATGGTAAATAGCTGAAACTTGGCACCACCACGTCTGTGGAGGTGTGATTTTCCATTAATGCATCAACTTTATTTCTTCGCCTTGGCAGAAGCTTCTATGATGGGAGGAAATGCCATCCAATTTCATCCTTTGTATATGAAAGGAGAATTTTCCCGTTCCTCGTATATGGCAAGTGATATGGAAGCAGTGTAGCGGTGGCTGCAGCAATTTTGTTTTTGATCCCAGTTGCTCCACTAGCACTAGCAGTAGTTGTAACTCGTGTGTCGGCCCAGTTAAGAGGGCAAATTTGTTGCGCATCGATGTATTTTTGGAAGCGAATTAATTATGCAACTGCATTCAATGCCTCAAGCAATTAGCTTGTCACTGGATATTCTTGAACTGAAGCTCTTAAAAACACGGAAAGCTGGTCTATGAGAAGTGATGGTTAGTCATTACACTCGCTTGCTTGCCAGTGGTTTGGTCTTTTCATTGTGGTGTCGTTAATTATGTGCGTAAAAAGGTGCTGCACCACAAAAAAAAAATAAAAATCAGTCCCATTTGGCCGAGAAATTTCCAAAGGAAAACAATCACGGCCCTCTTCTTAATAACAATAGAGATTTAGGTGGTGTTGCTTTTTAATAAAAATATCAATGTGATTTAAATCAAGTAGTTGAGTCTTCATAGTTTATTTCATTGAGTTCTTGAGTCTTTATTGAAAGACTAATTATCCCTTCAATTTATTGTTTTTCAATTATATTTATTTAATCCTACTTATTCCAAATATTTCTTACATGCCTAGAGTATCATCTATCCATTTTTTTACACCTTTACACTTCTCTTTGAACACTTCGATGTTTGGGAAGACGTTTAAAATTACTTCCGAGTGCTTTTTAAAAGTATGTTTGATTGGTGCTTTTCTTTAGTGTTTACTGGATACGCACGCCACCTCAATTTTTTATTTTTTTAACTTTTTAACTGCTGACCAAACACAACCTTAAGAAAATTACAGTTTTATCTCTTCATTATTTTATTTTATTTTATTTTGGTCTACAGGCAGAGATCACACCTAGCGGTAGCGGTTTTGGATTAGGAGTAGAAGAAACATCTTTCCTAGGACAAGGACGAGGACGAGGACGATATGGATGAGGTAGTGGAGGCAGTGGAGAAGGCGAAGAAAGAATGGGAAGAGACGTATTCTAAAGCACAACAACACGTGAAAGCAATTCAAGATTACGACGCCAAATCTTCTTCTTCTTCTTCTGTTTCTCTTCCGAGATTGAATGGCTTGGCACAAGATTGTTTAGCTTTGCTTCAATCCTTGCAGTTCCAGCTCGATCTCCTTGCTCCTCAATTGCCTACCGATGATCAACTCAAATCCGCCCTCCGATTACTTGATTCCTGGAAACAGCTTTACCATGAGTAAATCTTTCTCTTTTTTCTCTCTCCCTTAATTATCTTCTTAATAAACACTAATTTGTGTGTGTTATTTGGAATTAGTTTGCGGGCGAGTTTGAGAAATGCTAATTTGCAAGCCAAGGCTAACATGAGAAAAGCTGCTCAACAAGAGGCACTTCTCTCTTTCTATTTTATTTGTTTTGTTTTAAAAATCTGATTGTGTTTTATTTTAAATTATACTAATTAATCATTGTAGAGAGAGCTTCTTCTTGGTGGTGGAGAAGAGTCCACTATTCGCAGGCGAAATTTGCAGTATGTCTTCTTCTTTTTACTTTCAATCAGAATATTGTAACGATCCATTGTTTTCTTTATAGATTTAATGAGTAAATTATATCATGCACTGTTTAACGAAAATGGGCAACTTGTTACTCTTCTTTTTATGTGGTTTTGTTAACACTTGCTGCGTGATTTGTTGCTCTGTATCAGGACAAAGACTGGGATGACATCCGCTGCAGAAAGCATCACGGAGAGCCTTCGCAGAACTCGTCAGCTAATGGTTCAGGTCAGTCATTGCGCTGTCTCTTTTCCCTCTTTCTTTTCTTAATTTCGTTTTGTTGTTAATTTCTTTTTCTTACCCTGGGTTTGCAGGAGGTTGAAAGAAGTACTGGCACTCTCATGACTTTTGGTACGTGTTTTTTGTTTGTGTACATTGAAAGCATTTCAGTTTTTTTTTCTTCCTCCATCATAATGACATTGCGAGAATCCTCCTTCGCTCATTATTCCTTTAAACACACATCAGTATTTGCTGTTATCCTGTTAATTTTTGTCTGTTTCGTGTTCAATAATAGTTCAAGATTGGCTGATTTTAATTTCCAAGCAATTATTATTGCATTTCATCTTCTTTTCCTGTTTTATAAATTACTTGAAAGTGAAACTTTGTGAGTTTTTTATAAGATGACATTTTTATGAAGTTGATTCCAGATAGAAGATGATAAACAATTTGTTGGACTATGTTAGTTTTTGGTTCATCTTCTTATAAACCTTTCTGGAATTCGTAGTGAGCTTTTCAAAATGGAACTTGACTCTATTCTTTTCATTAGCTGATTCGATGGTTCCTTTTCTTTTCCTGTCACTCTGCTGTAATGTATCATAAACAATTGAGTTCTTAAGCAGGAATTCTATACACAAAATCAAAACCTTAATTTACCATTTGTTTCAATTCATTCATATATTGTGTCCTTGAAAACAGTCTAGAAATCAAAGAAAACCCGCATTAAATTTATCTTTGACAATCAAAGCCTGTGGACCTGCTGAGGTCACAACTTGGACTTTGTTGGAAATTTTGAATAATGAGCATGGTTTGCTCCAATTGCGTGTTTGGATATCATCACACTGGTTCTAGCATTAGATTGAGTTATTGATCAGAAGGTCTTAGCTCTTTAGACTTGCTTTTTGATATCATTGGACGTCATCACATTACAATTTCCTGTTGGCATTGGTTTGTAATTCAACATGCCATCTGTAACTGTTGCCATGTAATTTTCAACTTTATTCTTTACCTGGTCATTTATATTTGCTACCCAATCTAGCATGAACAGTTTTGGAGTTTCTTCAGTATTTTTCTTATTTCAACTTGTGCTCTTATTATATGGCATGTCCTGGTCCTGTGCTTTTGAGAGTGCACATCCTTTAGAAACCTTTGGGTAATTTAGCTAATGTATTCAGGTTGGTTTTGCAGAGGAATCAACAACAGTATTAAGGAAGGCTGAAACAGAATATAAGGGTCATCGCTCATTGTTATCGCGAACTCGCAATCTTCTCTCTACGATGCAACGTCAGGATGTTCTTGACAGGTATAGAAGAAAAGAAAATGGCTTTTTATGTCATCTTGATCAGAAATTATCTCCTTTCACGAAACCTAATGCTAATTGTATCTGGACAGGGTGATACTGGCAGTAGGATTTTTCTTGTTTTCATGTGCTGTTCTTTATGTTGTTTCCAAGCGCATTGGCGTACTTGCATTGCAGAGAAAGGTTACTGCTGCCTTAAAAGCCGGTATGGCCGGAAAAGGAGCCATCAAAGCCTGAGCTGTTGAAGATGCTATACCCAGAGTTATTGAAGATGGTATTAATGTTGCTCAGGTCTTGGACAATGCAGTTCCCAAGGTGGAAGTACCTGTAGAACAAGCTATGCACGATGAACTTTAAGGTTCTAGGTTTTGCTAATTTAAGTCCTCGTACAGGGGCTCTTCCGCTTTCTTACCCGTGTTTCCATTTGCTGGCTCACTTGCAAACTCGAGTAATATACCATGCGATCGGTTATAGGCTGTCATTGTTGTCGCATTTTTATTATGTTGAGGCCACCTTGATGAGCGATTAAAAAAATATGAATTTGTCATTGGCTACGATTGATCTCATTTTGACAGAAAGACCAGAGGAAAGAACATGAGAAATAAGTTAAAAGAAAATAGAATCTGGCTGCGGTCGCTATCTTCTTTCCATATGTTTAGAAATTGTGAGAATTAAGAGATGAAAACAGTAATGAAATGAAAAGAAAAAACTTAAAATAAAAAGTTATACTCAATCTGGCAATGAAAGGATTAACAATCTCAAGTTCTGAAATTGATTTGTATGTGTCATAAACAAGCGAGGCTTAGGGGGAACAATGGGTCTGGAGTCACTTGATTGGCCGATGCATTTCTTCTTGAATCAATTGCCATCACTATAGAGGAAGCTGACCTCGGAAGTGATCATCTCTATGAAGCTTGCAGGATTTTCAAGTAATTTTGTGAGAATGACCAAAAATGATCATGCTAGGAGCCAGAAGTTTTTGTGGGTTTTTGTATTGAGCACATAACCTGCATTCTGTCCTCTTTTCTGCACTGCAACACAAGTGCACTTGCTGTTCTCAATCAAATACTCCGCTGTATCTAACCCCTTTGTACCCGACCCTCCTGACAGTTTATACCTGCTCGTGCTACAGATACAAAAAAGAACAGAGAATTAGGAACTTCATTTCCGAAAAGATCTGGATAACAAGATCAAAATGATATCCTGTTTCTAATAGGATCTTTTGAGTCTGTGATCAAGTTTCAAGCTCTCTCCTGCCCAACCTCTCTCCAACATTTTCGATCATCTTCATGAGGAGCAGGACTAGTTGTCTTACTGCTACCCAGATTTACTTTTTAAATGGCATGCTGAGAACCATACCTCATTTTCATGGTTGGAGTGTTTGCGGACCATAATTTAACATAATTCTTCTTGACCAAGTAACCACATATGCATGTTCACAGGCCAGAAATTAAAAAGAAAATGTAGCAGGAGAGGAGACCAGATAGAGACAGCCATAAAAAAGAGTTGCATGTTGTATCGGAAACATGGTATTTCTGCATTCTAGCTAGCTTTGGATTTTGGCAGTTTTGAGCCCTTCAGGATAGATTTAGTTAGGTTTGTCAATGTGGTTTATTAACAGAGTTCATGCAGAATCAGGGATTCCTCTTGCTTCTTCTTCTTCTTCTTCTTCTTCATCTTCCTAGCTATTTTTACATGTAATGTAATGCAAAGTTTGAAGATGGCTTGTCAATCTCACCCTAATATTGCAGTAGAGAAACCTCGTCTCTGGCCAATAATAAGAAGATCGACCCTTAACAGGTTGCTTTTGTTAAGGATAGTATTCGCCTTGTCCTTGGTCTCCTCCATTAATTGAGTCCTTTCTAAGCGAACAGGGATTTTTGGCTGGGCAATCCGGCACACCTGCCGCATTGCTTCAAGAAAGTCACCTTCCCCAACTCCACCGCCTCCTTCAGATGAGTTGGGCATGGGACCTGGCGTTAGACTATATATCTTTCTGAACGAAAATGTGTTCCACCAAGAATATGAACTTTCGACATGGAGAAGTATGAGCTCATCATTCTCAACAACTACATGGGAAAGTGCATATTGAAGCGCACCTGCTGATTCGCGGCTTGGGTCTGCCACCACCATTACTTTCCTTGATCGTGCAGTGGTCTCACTCCCCATCACCACCAACGGCCACCACCGCCACCGCCACCAACAGCTACCAATCGGGGTTTAGACGACTAGAGGTAGAAAATGGGCTTGACAAATTAAATGTCATTGTGGATGGTTTGTGTTAATCCAAAACTACCTTGCTATTTGTTAGCTCATATTTTGTGGATTAACGACACAGGGCACTGTGGAGATGTGCTAAATATGGAGTGCTTTGATGTTCCACGCTAATTTTGGAAGTTTCTGAAACTCCAGCTATGTTTGTGACTTGGTCAATATATACCGGCAGAACCTGCCTGACAAGCGGAAACCTTTTCCGGTTGTAGATCGTTCAATATATTCGCGCGCGCTCTGACCAATACAGTGATAAAAATAATTCAAAAATCGTGAGCGGCAGGATTCGAACCTGCGCGGGCAGAGCCCACATGATTTCTAGTCATGCCCGATAACCACTCCGGCACGCCCACCTAATTGCTCTTTTCTTGAAACATTTACTTAACGTATGATTGGTTTTAGTGTTCATGTTGCTAGGCTAGGCTGGTTCCTTCTTTGACAAATAGAAAGTTTTTCTTCAAGTAGTTGGATTACTTCGGCACTGAAGAAAACAGGTGATGAGAGTAATTAAACGAACGATCATTATTCCTTTCACTTCTAGTAATGCCATTGCTATACATTCATTCAAGTAATATCTGTTTCGTCTTCAAGTTTTGTCTCTCTTTGTGTTCCTTTAACTTATTTTCATTATTTTTTGACAAAAATAATTCATGGGCACCTTTCAAAATCAATCCTTTTTCTACTTACGGTGTCACTCTCACCTCTTACAAAAATTTATGGCCTTCGTTTTCAAGGTTTAATCATGAATTTATCTTCTGGGTTTTCATCAATTTAGCCCTTCTCTTCAGTTTCAGTTCGAAGTTCGAAGTTGTATGTTTTCCTTTTCTTTTTGTTTGGTTTCTTGCTTTCACATTTAAATGCTCCTTGAATTGTCCATTGTAGCTTTTGCTTACCACCTATTTGATATTTTGCAGGGAGTTTGGAGTTAGAAAAATTCAAGCCGTCCCATTATTGTTATATCCAAGTGTCTTCTTTAGAAGAAAGAATGGTGCCTTGTACTGCACGATGAAAAGCAGCAGCGTCACACAAACTCAAACAGCCTCACAAGAAAAACAGCAGAGCCCACAAATCAAAGTTTCTACCCAAACTCAGACCAAAACTATTGATAAACTTATAAAAGACTATGAGGCAATCATTGGTATAGAAACCCATGTCCAGCTATCAACTTTAACCAAAGCCTTTTGTGGATGTCCATACAACTATGGAGCTCAACCAAACACAAGTATCTGCCCTGTTTGCATGGGGTTGCCAGGTGCTTTACCAGTTTTGAACTCCAAAGTCATTGAGTTTGCTGTGAAATTAGGTCTTGCGCTTAATTGCAAGCTGTCTTTAAACTCAAAGTTTGATAGGAAACAGTATTTTTACCCTGACCTTCCAAAGGGTTGCCAAATATCTCAGTTGATATACCAATTGCAACCAATGGTTATGTTGATTTGGATCTTCCTGTGGAATTTGGTGGTGGGCATAGGAGGTTTGGCATTACAAGAGTTCATATGGAAGAGGATGCTGGGAAGCTGCTTCATTCAGGAAATGGGAGTTATTCTCAGGAAATTATTTATTTCCTTAGTTTTCACTAGTTTTCCTGAATTCTTATTGTGTCTTTTGGCAGATATTCTGTTTCATTTTTCTTGAATGTGATATCAGTATCTAGTGCTCCTGGTATTGCTGTCCTCATAATTTGTTCATTGGACCATTATGGATAATGGGGAAAGGGGTTATTAGTTCATTACCTTTTTCCCTCAAAATCTTCAGAATTGGTAGATAATTAAACTTGTGTTGTGACTGGGCACCTGACAAGTGTTTCTTGTCTTTTGCAGGTTGATTTGAATAGAGCAGGGGTGCCTTTGCTTGAAATTGTTTCTGAACCTGATATGAGAAATGGTATTGAAGCTGCAGAGTATGCAGCTGAAATACAGAGGGTGGTCCACTACTTGGGAATTAGTGATGGTAATATGCAGGAAGGATCACTTCGCTGTGATGTAAATGTGTCAATTCGACCAATTGGACGGTCAGAGTTCGGGACAAAGGTAATTTGAACTTGTGCTTCAAGCAACTCAAATACATGATTTAGTTGGCTCAGTATGTGGAGTATTTCAGAACTCAGAAAGCAAGAAGTGAAATGCTATGAATCATTATAATATTATACTGATAACTTGAATCTACAGAAGTTATACTGAATAGTGAAAGACATGGCATATGCTTGCAAATGGGTGAATACATCTTCAGCCATTTTGGAAATGCAAGAATTTATTTTGCCATGCTCTTCACTAGCATATTCATCCCCTCTAAGCTCATTTTCTTTCTTGTGATTATCACTTCATTCTAAAGGATAGATGTACTGTCAAATGCATTATTTAGCAAATTTGAAAGAACTATGTTCCATGTGATTCGTAATATTTAGCTGCTCATATATTTTCTTATATTTCGTGTTGGCAGGTTGAGATAAAGAATTTAAATTCATTTTCTTCAGTTAATAGGGCCATTGATTTTGAGATATCAAGACAAGTGTTTCTGCACGGTCAAGGGCAAGGCAGTTCAATTGTACAAGAAACTCGGCTTTGGGAAGAAGGCGCTCAGGTTAAAACTAGATATTGTCCCTCATTTTAGCGCAATACATAGAAGATGCAGTTCACTCACTCATTAATGGTTACTTATATCCTGTTTTACCCTGTTTAGAAAACAATTACAATGAGGAAAAAGGAGGGGCTTTCCGATTATCGATATTTTCCAGAACCAGACCTTCCAGAAGTTATTGTCAAAAAAGAGTGCATTGATAGTATTCAAAATGTCAAAAAAGAGTGCATTGATAGTATTCAAAATTCTTTGCCAGAACTTCCAGAAATGAAGCGCCGGAGGTATGAGAGCATGGGCCTAAGCATGCAGGATGTTCTTTTCCTTGCAAATGACATTAATGTAAGTCCTTGTCACGGTCTTTAATCTCTCTAGTATTCTCTAGGATCTGTTTTTCAACTGTTCTGAGACCAAAAAATACATTACCACGTTCATATTATATACTTTCACTGCCAGAAACGTGGTATAAAAGTTTGAGAAAAAATATGCTTTGGATTAGAAAGCCTTGGAATTATATGTTCTGGGGTTCTCAATTTAAAGTTGTCTCCATCTCATCCCTAAAAATTTGTTACAATGAATTTTTCCTCAAAACTCTGGTGTGGAAAGCTCATGGTATTTGCCAGCATCTAGCAATGTTACAAGCCTCAAGAGTGCATCATGCACCAACAGAGTGATGTATGGTTTGCTATGCAAGTTAAGTTTCAGGTTATTGAAATCCAAACCTCCGAAGCTGCACCTTGAGCAATTTTCTTGTCTTACTGTAAAGCAAGCCTGAATGATTCTACTCACTGGGTTCTCAATTCATGTGTTTGTTGAATCACAGGCATTTCTTGCAAAAGGTATCACGCTGGAATGATCTGATGTAGGATTTTCTTTCACCAAATGAATTTTTAGGTCGCTGAATTTTTTGATGCAACAATTGCCAAGGGTGCTGATGTGAAGCTGGCTACCAACTGGATAATGGGGGATATTGCTGCCTATATGAAAAATGAGTAAGTGTCTATAAATGATATTAAACTTAACCCCCAGGAGTTGGCTGAGCTTATAGCTTCCATTAAAGGTGGGACTATCAATGGGAAGATTGGGAAAGAGGTAAAAGTTTGTTTCCATTACCACTGCTATTGCTTATTCAAACTTCACAAGGATCCTTTTCTTTTTCTTTTTGTTCCGAAACATGCTTCATCATGATATAATACCTCATCTCATCTCCATGATACGATATGTTACTTTAACTTTGCAAGAATTAATGTCATTTCAGCCATTATTAGTTGTCTTTGCTGCTTGCTGCGAGATAGTTCTTTTTATGTTTTTCAGTATCTTTCTCATGTCTTCCTGGTTTAAACATGTTATTTACACTTGGCAAATGGCAACAAATATTAAGTTTTTTAAACAAAGTAGGATAAAACATAATTTACCTACCTCATTAGCTTGAAGATTTTGCTTCTTTTTCTTGGTGGATTACGAAAGCCTCATTAGCATGAAATCAGATTAACCTTTATTTCAGTTTTCCTTCTTCTTCTTTTATCCTTTGCTATTGTCCTGTAAAGGCAAGAATTCTACAAGAGTATACATATTTTGAAGACATTTAATAGTTAGAGATAAAGGCTTAAATTTCTGCAGCCTCATGTTATACAGCAGTCACAGACAAGCTTATATCTGCAGCCTTATGTTATACAGGAGTTAACAGGGTTAAAATCTGGAGCCTTTCTATTATTTTCTCTGTGCTGATGAAAGGAAAATTTTGGTACTTTTGGTTGTTCTCTGGGCATAGGCATAAATAACTACTAATTCTTAATTTTTGAGAATTCCTCATTTATTATTTGCAGATACTGTCTGAGCTCATAGCCAAAGGTGGAACTGTTAAGGGACTGATAGAAAAAAAAAATTGGTTCAGGCAAGTCTCTCACTTTGCCCCTGCAGCATATTTAACTATCGTTCACAGCAATAACGAAGTGTTCAACAACTTTAGTTTAGAAGTAGATGCCCTGAGTTTATGCATAAATAAGCTAAAAAATAAATGTGATTGCCTTTACTATGCCAAACGGCAGAAATAAACAAATTAACTGGAAGCGCAGCTGCATGATTGTGTCATTTCCTTACAAGCCTTCTTGGTCTAGCATGGTGTTGAGAACCAGAGACGTGAAGAAAAGCTGAGTTTGTTGAATCTTCTAATAAAGTTTCCACCTTTACTCTCTTTAAAAGGTGCCAACAAATAATATATCATTCAGCTGTGTGATCGATTACCTTAGTGCTTCAATTGTCGATTACCTTTGTGCTTCAATTGTCTAATGAGTTGGTCATGGTGTTGGCAAAGCTTAGAAGCTTCGCTTGAAAATGCAATGTGCTCTATGGTTGTAGAAAAGGCTGGAGGAGGTGTCCGCCAAGCCAAGCCAAGCGTTATCTGTGGTTCAGTTTCTTAACACATCTAACAGTGAGATGAGTGTAATTTCAGTGATTGAATATGGCATAAATGTTGTATGGAAATCAGGAGAGGAACACTATTTTAGTTCAAATAGGTGGGTTTCTCACATGTTTCAATATAACAGAGTAGATCCTGCTCATATTGAGAAGATGGTAGATAAAGTGCTTTCAGAGAACCCAAAGCAGTTGGAACAATACCGAGCCGGAAAAACTAAGATACAAGGTTTTTTTGCTGGCCAGGTATACAAACCATTACAAGTTATAAGACGAACCTTCATGTAATTTATTTTCCCCTGATTATGCTTTAGTAGATTGGGATAATTCTGAACGCTGATTCATTTGCAGGTGATGAAATTATCAAAAGGTAAGGCCAATCCAGGACTTCTGAACAAGATCCTTCAACAGAAACTGAATGCCACAAGTTGAAAGACTCTGCAGGTGGTGGTATCTTCATGAGGATCCTGTTTCATACAGCAGACACTAATTATATTCCATCATAATTCTTGTCTTCCTTGGGTTTAGACAGAGAATGCGCTAAGAATGGTGGCTTTGCCCACAAGTGGGAAGCCACTCCTGTTACACTGATTTGATTTTATTGTCAATGGCAATGCAAAAAAGTTCTGCTCATGAACCGTCGTCGTCATCTTGCACACACCGGGTGTTGGTTTGAGCTTGGAGGAGTGGCCGAATCAGCTTTACATTATTGACTGGCCCTGATTGAGGTGCCTTTTCATTTTTATAATAACTATATTTTCCCAGCTTTAGCATACAGAAGAATAATGAATGAGAATACCACTGATATGACTTGTATATTCCCAAGTTATTGTTTTAACTTGTAAAATCCAGATGTTATAGTTCATTTCTAGTTCTTGCCTGCAGTGGAATGTGAGCAAGGCTGCTAAAATCTACGAGTCCGATGTCCTCTGCAGCAATCGGAAATTGTATTTGTATCTCTATACGTAACTCTGCAAGTCGAGTTCCAGATGGTCTGGTTTTATTTTTTCATGCTTGTCGACATCTAATGCTAGAAAGATAACCTGCAGGCTGCAGCATCAAAATTTTCCATACTAAACGATATACATGAACAAAGAACACGACAAATATATAGATGTGATAAAATAAATTTCAATCGATTACAGGATCATCCATCATAGAAACAACAATAGTTACATGAAACATAAATGGCCCTAAAAATTGATGGAAGATGCTCGCTGCTATGCAAGCTATACAGACTGAAAATTGATCTATAGAATACGACCTTAAAGCATAGCGTGGTTCTAAACTCAGTAACAGCCCAGGGATGACAGTCACTTTGGGTTATGCACTACTATCAAACCTTGTGGAAGTTTAGAGCTCCGGCAAATCTCAAAATATTGAAATCGTGATATGTCAGCAGATTGCCCTTTGAAGTTTGCATGTCAAATATCAATTATAAGATAAAACGAGTTCCTATCATCGCAAGTAGGAGTTTGATACAGATTATATCAAAAGAAAAAATTGAGAAACTTGTTTAACGCCCCAGAGAATTTACAATATGTAATGTATATAGCCCAATGCAATTAGAATGTTATAATCAATTGTACCATATCGACTAAAGAAAATAAACTTGTTATTTGCAAGGACTAACTCAGAATTCTGCAAGTTAGCTCCGAAATTAGGCCTGTCCTAGTCAGAGGTTGAACCTCATGTTGGCCAAGACTTCTACCTGGTCTAGAGAACGAAGGTGGGATGCAATCACTAAACAGTTAACTAATGCACTAATCATAGCAAATCCGTGCTTGATATGCATGATGCCTAATTGAAACTAGATAGGATCATGCCAGTATATATCAACTGTTGAAACTTTAAGTGAGAACTGCCAAAAAAACTCAGGACCTTTTAAGAAAGTTACATATTTAGTTTACATCAGTAAAAAAATGACTAACTTGCAGACGTTGGGATGAGTTTCTCAATGGTCCTCAATCAATTCTCACCAATTGCTGCACATAAATTTCTGGATAGAAGAAACTAGTTTGGTTCTTCCACTCATCTATTCAGCAGGATATCTGTAGTCTCTCTCTGGCAGGGTGTATGAAGTGGGTTGCTCAACTGATACATGTGCCAAGTCAGATCTGAAAGCAACTAGTCCCTGCAGCCAAAAGCAAGAGATGAACGTTAGCTTCCAAATGTAATGACCAATCCATCAAATAATCAAATTTATATGTGGAGTGGCAGTGCTTGACAAGCGAGTATGCAGCAGTGATTTTAACCTTTCTAAGCACTACTAAAATGATTAAAAATGCCTGTAACAGATCTAATAGAAATCAAGCTGTGATACTTCAAATTCATGCCTAGTTTAATGTGACTGCACATCATCATAATTGAAAAATGGCTAAAGCAACCACCAAACATGGAGCATCTTCACAGCATTAAACTGGTTTAGTTTTCAGAAGGACAATGCTGTAGCAAATAATATAAATGGTTGAAGGAGAACATCCAGGCATTCTTTGTATATGACATAATGATCCTTCCTCCAATAAACCTCAATTTGAAAAATGTCAAAGTGAGCCTGAGCACAAAAAGGATGGTTTAAATGATGCAATGCAGAACCAAAATCTAGAATACGAATATCCAATGAGCCCTTGAAGGAAAGAGGTGCTTGATTTTGGAGCACATGACAATGTTGAATTCACAGCACAGATTGAGCATACATGACACATCAAGGCATATTGCCTGAAAAAACAAGCGTAGATTCATTAAACATGAAAATTATTAAGTACTAAGCTTGGGTGAGACATATTACTTACCAGAATTTAATCAATCCATCCCAGCCACAAGTGGCCACTTTACTTTGCTCCAGCGGATGCCACTCAGCCCCAATGCAGACGCCCTCGTGACATTTGAGGGTCCTGAAAACTTTACTACTCTTCCAGTCCCAAAACCAGCATTTACCCTCACCATCTCCTGACATAACAAATCTTCCATCTGGTGAGAAATTGACTTGACAAGCATAACCAGCCACAATGTGACCAGCGAACCTCTTCTTTTTATTCAACTGGAATCTTTCCCTAGTACTATAAATAAGAATCTGGTTATCCAAACTCTGCGCAGCAAGCCAATTCATATTGGGATGAAGAGAGATCGATGGCATAGAATGCATGTGAGGCTCACTAATATACTTAATAACAACAGGGATCCCAAATTCCCATACACGGAGTGATTTATCATCACTTGAAGTAACAAATCTCCTGTTATTATCCACAAATGTGATGGTATTCACTGCCCCCAAATGCTGGTCATACTCCTGAGTAATCTGCCCTGTGTTCATATCCCACTGCACAATCTTCTTATCACTCATACCCGCCAACAATATATTCTGCTTATCATCATCAGGATTGAGCTTAACAACATATGGAATCTTCCCAGTCGAAAACGAAGAGATAACCTGGCCCGTCTCTGTGTCCCAGTACTTAATATTCTTATCATAACTAGCAGTTAAAAACTTGGAGCCATCGTTACAAAATGAAATATCCCTGACAGCCTTAGAATGACCCATATAAGTTCTCATACACTTTCCCGAATTAAACACATCCCATATCTTCACCTTCGTATCCATACCCGCAGAAAGTATCAAATGGCCATGTCTAGGGAAAAACCTTATAGCAGAAACTCCTTTAGTATGGCCACTCCATGTATGCACCAATCTCTTGGGTATATAACAATGATCATTACTAGCTTTAGCATCTTTAGGTGGCGCAATCCAAGACCTCCCTTGATAATCCCTCTCTTCTTTACCATGAAAAGTAGTCTTATCAGCAACAAGCTCACCTTTTTCACCACCAGCTTTCTCCTCCTTCTTCCTCGCGTGCTCTTCCGCATATTTTTTCTGCTCTTCAGTCAACTCAGTTTGTAATCCCTCCTTCTTACCAGCCCAAGGGCTCTTCCTATTCTTCATCAACCACGCATCCGTAGCCGGATTCTCAACCTCTTCCTTGTCCATTCCATCATCGTCATCCTCAGCAGCTTCCGTTTTCTTCTCAATCTTTCGCTTCTTTTGTTCACGTTGCGGAATATTATAAACAGAAATCCCATTATTTTTTTCTAAAACATCCAAATCACCAATATAATTATTACCTGCAGAAGCAGAGGGGTCAGCCGCGTAGCCATACTTGTGGAAAGTGTTGTACTGCTCGTCGAAGACGAAGGAATCAATGGCGGCGTCCTCGACGAAGCCGAGCTTGTGGTTGCGCATGCCCTGGGCAATGCCGTCCTTGGCGTAGGGATGGGCGGGGCCTAAAACCGGAGCCCACAGCTGGTCGTAGGTAGGGTTGAAAGCGACGACGTGCTGGACGGGGTCGATAGGTTTAGAGAGCATTTGATTGGCTACTGTTAGGGCTAGCATGGTGTCGTCGACTTTGGGAGCGGCGGATTTGGAAGGGAGGAGACGTGGAGGGGATGAATCCGGAGAGGAATTATGGTTTTGGTCTAATTCTCCGTCGTTTTGGTAGTTTTGGAGAAGATCCATTGTTAGGATCCAAGACTGGAGGGAGGGGCTTTTACTTTTCTGGAAACGCGAAGGGAAAATTAAAATAGTGAAAGGAAAGG
>Ga0325400_1002502_pt1 | contig 16168 bp, 15 predicted proteins | sample PopdelMetagenome_2_FD_205662 | JGI IMG/M metagenome (GOLD analysis project Ga0325400, IMG submission 205662) | Populus deltoides microbial communities from Bellville, Georgia, United States - Xylem-PdKOR-R1 | ecosystem: Host-associated > Plants > Phyllosphere > Stem > Wood/Secondary xylem... | reverse complement strand
TCGGCATGACCCGCAAGCCCGACGAGCCCGCCCGCGCGCCCGAGCCCGCTGCCGCCGCCCAGCCCGAGCCGCCGGTCGCCTCCGCTCCCGCCGCCGAGGACGAGGAACTGGTGCTCGGCGCCGAAACCATGGTCTCCCCGCCCGCGCGCCCCGCCGCGCCCGAGCCCCAGCCGACCCCGCAGCCTGCGCCGCCGGCTCCGCAGCCTGCGCCCCAGCCTGCCGCAACCTTCCGCGTCCAGCCGCCCGCGCCGGCTCCCGCGCCCGCCCCGGCCGCCGACGACGGCGCCCGCCGCCGCTGGCTCGCACCCGGCAGCGAAGCCGCCCCGGCCGAGCCCGCGTCGCAACCGCGCGTCAAGCTCGGCGGCACGCTGTTCGAACGCATGTCCAACGCCGCCCGCGGCGCCACCCGCGACGAGGCCGAGACCCGCGACGAGCCAATCGACATCCCCCGCTTCCTGCACCGCCAGAACAACCAGTAAACCGGATGTGGCCAATCGCCGGCGTAGTGATCCGGCGATCAACCCCACCCCGTCATCCTGTGCTCCCGCGAAGGCGGGGGCCCAGACTGGACCCCCGCCTTCGCGGGGGGACAAACGGAGGCGCGACGTACGGCCCCGATCCTCGACGCTCATCAGCATCCCCGAGCCGTTCGGGCTGAGCTTGTCGAAGCCCCACCGTCCTGTGGCAGCAGCAAACCCGACGCTGGCGAGCATCAATCTCGCCACCCTGCACCCGCAAAAGTCAGCCCACACACCCTCGCGCCGATCCCGCCCGCCATCACCGCCCTTAACCCGAACCGCGCCACCAGCACGCCAGCAAACGACGCCGATGCCGTCCCTGTCGGCAACCTCGCCCCGCCTCCGCACCGCTCGCCGTCCATCCGCCTCGCCCCGTCGCGCGGTCAGCTGTCCGGACATTGCCGGTTCAACCCCACTCGGGTCTAGAATGTGACGGTTCCCATGCGATCCTTATCCCTATCCCTGCTGCTCGCGCTGGGCCTGCCCACGGCAACCTTTGCCCAAGCCATGGTGCAGGCGCTTCCCGGCTCCAGCGACGCCGATCTCCTCGCCGCCACCATGCGCCGCGTCGCGGCCAACCCGCTCGACCTCGACGCGCTGGTCACCGCGGGCGAACAGTCGCTCAAGGTCGACGACCTGTCAGGGGCCGCCTCGCTGTTCGCCCGCGCGGAGAAGATCGATCCGCGCAACGGCCGGGTGAAGGCCGGAATGGCGACCATCCTGGTCCGCTCCGAACGGCCGGGCGAGGCGCTGCGCTATTTCGGGCAGGCCGAAGCCGCCGGGCTCGATCCGCGTCGCTTCGCCGCCGATCGCGGCCTCGCCTTCGACCTGATCGGCGAGCAGGAACGGGCGCAGCGCGACTATCGCCTCGCGCTTGGCAGCGAGCCCGACGACGAGACGACGCGCCGCTATGCGCTGTCGCTCGGCATCTCGGGCCGCCGCGACGAGGCGTTGAAGGCGCTCGATCCACTGCTCGGCCGCACCGATCGCGCCGCGTGGCGGGCCCGCGCCTTCGTGCTGGCGATGGCGGGCGATCAGGCGGAGGCGGCGCGGATCGCCTCCACGATGATGCCCGGCGGCATGGCGCAGGGGCTGCTGCCCTTCTTCCAGCGGCTGCCCGCGCTGCCCCCCGCCGATCGCGCCTTTGCCGTCCATTTCGGCGAGGTCCGCGCGACGCCCGAACGGATCGCCGACGCCCGCCTCGCGCCGTCCTTCCCGCCGCTGCCCCCGACCGCGCGCCCCCCAGTCCAGTTTGCCGCCGCCGCCCCGATCGCCCCCGCCCGAGAGGATCGCCGCAGCCGCAGCCGCAGCCGCAGCCGCGATGGCCGGGGACGCGAGCGCGACGGGGAGGTCGCGCTCGCCGCCCGCGCCGCCACTCTGCCCGCCGCCGCAGCGGTGGTCGCCGCCGCCCCGATCGCGACCGCTCCGGTGCAGGCACCCACCCGGGCAGCCAACCGACGCCGGTCGAAGGACCGCTTCACCCCGGGACGCACCCAGATCGCGACCGCGGAGCCGGTCGTCGTACCCGCCACCGTCATCGCGGCTCTGCCTCCGCTCGGCGCGCCCCCGACGACGGTCGCGGCCCGCAATCCGTCGCCGGGGTTCACCCCCGCACCCACGCCCGGCCTTGCTCCGCTTGTTCCCGCCACAGCCGTAGCGGCCAACGCTCCGACACCGGCGGTCGCGAGCCCGGCACCGGCGCTTGCCGCGACACCGTCGATCAAGGCGGTGTCGCCATCTGCCACCCTCCCGCCCACCGTCACGGCATCGCCCACGCCGGTCTCGCCCGCGCCGGTGCGGGTGGCCGAGGTCGCGCCGGCGCTGACCGCGGTGTCGCCCGCGCGCACCGTCCGCCCGGTCACCCGCCCCCTGCCGCGCGGCGACGCCGATGCGGTGCTTGCCCGCATCGTCGCTTCGCTCTCGATCCCCGCCGAGGAACTGGGCGTCGCCGCCCCACCCGCCCGCACTCCTCCGGCGGGCGATGCAGGCGCGCGCACCCAGGCCGCGGCGCAGGCCAAGGTCGCACGCGACGCCGCGATCGACCGGGCCGCGCAGGCGCTCGTCGCCGACCGCGCGCCCGCGCCCACCGCCGCCGAACGACGCGCCACCGCCGCCAAGGCGTTGGCAGACCGCAAGGCGCTCGCCGCGAAAAAGGACGCCGCGGCCAAGAAGCTCGCCGACGACAAGGCCGCCGCCGAGGAGCGCCGCGCCGCCCGCGCCAACCCGTCGCGCATCTGGGTCCAGGTTGCCGGCGGTGCGCACGAGGGTGATCTGCCCAAGGCGTGGGCCGCGACCCGCGCCAAGGCGCCGCAGGTGTTCGGTAGCCGCGGCGGCTATTCGGCCAAGCTGCGCGCCACCAATCGCGTCGTCACCGGCCCGTTCAAGACCGACGCGGAGGCGCGCGCCTTCGTCAACCAGCTCGCCAAGGCGGGGGTGGCGGCGTTCCCCTTCACCAGCGACTCGGGCGAGTCGGTCTCCCGGCTCCCGGCCAAGTGAACCGCGCGCCCTGGGCGTCGGACCCCGCGCGCAGCCGGGGTCGCCGCCACCGCGAGGACGAGGGGGGGCGTGGCCCCCGCGACGCGTTCCAGCGCGACCGCGACCGAGTGATCCACTCGATCAGCTTCCGCCGTCTCCGCCACAAGACCCAGGTGTTCATGGCGCCCGACGGCGACCATTTCCGCGTCCGCCTGACCCACAGCCTCGAGGTCGCGCAGATCGGCCGCACCGTCGCCCGCACGCTCGGCCTCAACGAGGACCTGACCGAGGCGCTGTGCCTCGCGCACGATATCGGCCACCCGCCTTTCGGCCACGCCGGCGAGGACGCGCTCAAGGCCGCGCTGATGGGGCAGGGCGGGTTCGACCACAACGGCCACACCCTGCGCGCGCTGACCGCGATCGAGCACCCCTATCCGCGCTGGCCGGGGCTCAACCTGAGTTGGGAGACGCTGGAGGGGCTCGCCAAGCACAACGGCCCCGTCCGCCATCCCGGCTGGGCGCTCGTCGAGGCGGACCGCGACTTCCCGCTCGACTTCGCCAGCCACGCCTCGCTGGAGGCGCAGGTCGCCGCGATCGCCGACGATATCGCGTACGACAATCACGACATCGACGACGGCCTGCGCGCCGGGCTGCTGACGCTCGACCAGATCCTGTCGGTGCCGCTGGTCGCGCGCAGCTGGGAAGGGGTGGTCGCCCGCTTCCCCGACATTGCCCCCGCCCGCCTCGCCCGCGAGCTAGTCCGCGCGCAGATCGGGGTCATGGTCAACGACCTGATCGCCGAAACCCGCACCCGCGTTGCCGAATCGGCGGTGGCGAGCCCCGACGACGTCCGTGCGGCGGGGCGGACGCTGGCCGGCTTCTCGCCCGCGCTGCGTGAGGCCGAACGCGACCTCAAGCGCTTCATGTACGCCAATCTCTACCACCACCCGCACCAGATGGCGGCGGCGGCGGCGGCACACGACGTCGTGGCGGGGCTGTTCGCCTGCTACCGCGCCGAGCCGGAGGCGCTCCCCACCGAATGGCTCCAGCGACTGCCCCCGAACGATCCGGAGCGCAGCCGCCACATCGCCGACTTCATCGCCGGCATGACCGATCGCTACGCCGTCACCCGCTATCGCGCGCTGGTCGGCCAGATTGATCTGCCCGAGGGGTTCTGACGCCTCAGTTCGCGGCGGCACCTTGCGCATCGGCGACGCGGAACGCCACCGGCACGCCGCCCGACACGCCCGAGACGCGGTCGCCCTTCACCACCAAGCGAAAGGCGCTGCCGTTGGGCAGCTTGCGCCCCTCGATCACCTGCCGGCCGTCCGCGACGGGGGTGACGGTGTAGGCATAGGTCTGGCCGTCATGGACGAAGCGCTGCTCGGCGGTGTCGGCGGCTCGCGCCATGCCGATCGTGGAGGTGAGCGCGGCCGCGGCGGCGGCGAGGACGAAGAGCGTGCGCATGATCGTGAAACTCCCGTGGAGGCGGGTCGCAGCCGACCCGTGCCGCCGATCCAGCTACGTCCCCGCAATATCAGTTTCAAATGCAAACCTATCTGACGCGATTGCGCCCGGCGCATCCATCCCCCGGTTTGATGGCGTGCGGTTTGATGGCGCGGGTCTTTGCCGCTAACGCGCGCGCCATGACGCTATACGCCCGCTTCGCCGGCCATCTCGACGCCGCCCTCGACGCCTTGGTCGCCGCCGGCCAGCTGCCAGACGGGCTCGACCGCCGCAACGTCACCGTCGAGCCTCCCCGCGACGTGACACATGGCGACCTCGCCACCAACGCCGCGATGGTCCTTGCCAAGCCCGCCGGCAAGCCGCCTCGCGCCATCGCCGAGGCGCTGGTGGCGGAACTCCGCGCCCTGCCGGAGGTCGCTGCGGTTTCCGTCGCCGGCCCCGGCTTCATCAACATGACCCTGACCGACGACGCGTGGCGCGCCGAGCTCGCCGCGATCGCCGCCGCCGGCGCGGACTACGGTCGCTCGACCGCGGGGCAGGGGATTACCGTCAACATCGAGTACGTGTCCGCCAACCCGACCGGCCCGATGCACATGGGCCATTGCCGCGGCGCGGTGGTCGGCGATGCGCTCGCCAGCCTGCTCGAGTTCGCCGGCTCCACCGTGATCCGCGAATATTACGTCAACGATGCGGGCGGACAGGTCGGTGTGCTCGCCCGCTCGGTTCACCTCCGCTACCGCGAAGCGCTGGGCGAGAGCGTGACGATACCGGAGGGGCTCTACCCCGGCGATTACCTCGTGCCCGTCGGACAGGCGCTCGCAGCCGAGTTAGGCGACCGGTACGTTAAGGCGCCGGAGGGTGAATGGCTGCCCCTGTTCCGCACCCGCGCGGTCGCCGCGATGATGGCGATGATCCGCACCGACCTCGCGCTGCTCGGCATCCACCACGCCGTGTTCGCGTCGGAGGCCGAGCTCCAGGCCGCCGGCAAGCCCGCCGCCGCCGAGGCCGAACTCCGCTCGCGCGACCTCGTCTACGACGGCGTCCTCGAAGCGCCGAAGGGCGAGACGCCCGAGGACTGGGAGCCCGTCGTCCTGCCGCTGTTCCGCTCGACCGCGTTCGGCGACGATCAGGACCGCCCGATCCGCAAGTCCAACGGCCAGTGGACCTATTTTGGTGCCGACCTCGCCTACCACTACCAGAAGGCGCAGTCCGCCGACCAGCTGATCGACATCTGGGGCGCCGACCATGCGGGCACCGTCAAGCGCATCGTCGCCGCGGTCGCCGCGCTGACCGGGGGCGAGACTCGCTTCGACGTCAAGCTCATCCAGATGGTCCGGCTACTCCGCGACGGCGAGCCGGTGAAGATGTCCAAGCGCTCGGGCAATTTCGTCACCCTTGCCGACGTGGTCGAGGAGGTCGGCAAGGATGTCGTCCGCTTCACCATGCTCACCCGCCGCGCCGACGCGCAGATGGACTTCGACTTCGCCAAGGTGGTCGAGGCGTCGAAGGACAACCCGGTCTTCTACGTCCAGTACGCGCACGCCCGCATCGCCTCGCTCCACCGCCGCGCGGCCGAGGCCCAGATCGACGGGAACGCGGCCGACCTGTCCCGTCTTGATACGGAGGAGCTCGGGCTGGTGAAGCTCGCGGCGCAGTTCCCGCGCGTCGTCGAGACCGCCGCGGCGGCGCGCGAGCCGCACCGGATCGCCTTCTACCTCTATGATCTCGCGGCATTGTTTCACCAGTTGTGGAACGTCGGCAACGACCGCCCCGACCGCCGCTTCCTCGTCGCCGAGGACGCCGCCGCCAGCGCCGCGCGTCTGGCCTTGGCGGCGGCCTGCGCGCAGATTATCCGTAACGGCCTCGGCATCATGGGTGTCGAGGCGGTGTCGGAGATGCATTGAATGGCCGAGGGCATGGACCTGCGGGACGAGGATCGGCTCCCCTGGCTCGAAACTGCCGAGCCGGAGGACGAGGGCGGGGTGCGGCTCGGCCGCGTGGTCGCGCTCGGCCTGCTCGGGCTCGCGCTGCTGGCGGCGATCGGCTTCGGCATCTGGAAGCTGCAACAGCCGGGCGCGGGCGACGACGGCACGCTGATCGCGGCACAGCAGGGCCCGTACAAGATCCAGCCCTCCGACCCCGGCGGACTCAAGGTCGAGGGCGAGGGCGACAGCGCGGTCGCGACCAGCCAGGGCAGGTCGGGCAACGGCGCGATCGACCTGGCGGCAGTGCCCGAAGCCCCGGTCGCCGCCCGTCGTGTAGTCCCCGGCGCGACGCCCACCCCCACCGGCGGCCGCAACGCGGTGGCGCAGGTGCCCGAAAGCCGTGGGCGTCTGGTCGCCGCCGCCCCCGTCTCCGTCCAGCGCACCGCGCCCACCACGGGCGGCGGCGGCTCGCTGGTCCAGCTCGGCGCCTACCCCTCCGAAGCGGTCGCGAACGATGCGTGGGGCCGCTTTTCCAAGCGGTTCGCCTACCTCGCCCCTTTGGGCAAGTCGGTCCAGCCGGTCGCCACCGGCGGCAAGACCCTCTATCGACTCCGCGTCAACGCCGGCAGCGCCAACCAGGCCGCCGACCTCTGCGGCCGCCTCAAGGTCGCCGGCGAAAGCTGCTTCGTAGCCAGCTGACGCCCGTTCGCCCACAGCCCGTCATTCCCGCCTTCGCGGAAATGACGGGAGGCGCTAGGGCAGCAACATGAATCCCGTCATCTTCGGCCTATCCGGCCCCGTCCTCACCCCCGAGGAACGCGCCTTCTTCACAGAGGCCGACCCCGCCGGCTACATCCTGTTCCGCCGCAATATCCAGACCCGCGACCAGGTCCGCGCCCTGACCGACTCGCTCCGCACCCTCGCCGGCCGCGACGACCTCGCAATCCTCGTCGATCAGGAGGGCGGCCCCGTCGCCCGGCTGTCCCCGCCCGAATGGTCCGCCTTTCCCGCCGGCCCCGTCTTCGCCGAAGCATACCGCCGCGCCCCGATGACCGCGATACAGGCGATGCGCGCCAACGGCCAGGCGCTCGGCCTGATGCTGGCGGCGGTCGGCATCACCGTGAACTGCGCCCCGATCCTCGACGTCGCACAGCCCGACACCACCGACGCGATCGCCACCCGCGCTTATGGCGCCGAGCCGATGCAGGTCGCCGCGCTCGGCCGCGCCATGCTGGAAGGGTTGGCGGCGGGCGGGGTGGTCGGCGTTGTCAAGCACATGCCCGGCCACGGCCGCGCGCTGGTCGATTCGCACCACTTGCTGCCGACCGTCACCGCCACCGACCTCGATGACGATCTCCACCCGTTCCGCGCCCTCCGCCACGCCCTGATGGGGATGACCTCGCACATCGTCTACGAGGCGTGGGACACGCGTCCCGCCACCTTGTCGCCGGTCGTGATCGAGCAGGTGATCCGCGGCGCGATCGGCTTCGACGGCCTCCTGATGACCGACGATATCGACATGAAGGCGCTGTCGGGCACCGCGGGCGAAAAGGCCGCGGGCGCGATCGCCGCCGGGTGCGACCTCGTGCTCGACTGCTGGGCGCGGATGGACGAGATGGTCGAGATCGCCGGCCGCCTGCCCGAGATCACCCCCGCCGCCCGCGCCCGCCTCGACCGCGCGATGGCGGCCCGCGTCGCGCCACAGGGCGACATGGCCGAACAGATCGCCCGCCGCGACGCGCTGCTCGCCGCCGCGCACGTGCACGACACGGTGGCAAAGCCCGCCGATCCCGCCTAGATAGGGCAACAAGCCTCCAGGAGACGTATCATGGGCAGCTTCAGCCCGATTCATCTGCTCGTCCTCGCCGTCGTTGCCATCCTGCTGCTGGGCGGCGGTCGCTTTTCCAACCTGATGGGCGACGTCGCCAAGGGCGTGAAGAACTTCAAGAAGGGCATGGCCGAGGAGGACAAGCCGTCCGCCCGGATCGAGAGCCAGAAGGCGGCCGAGCCCGCGTTCGATCGCGACGGCGAGCGGCTGCGCGACGACCGCTGACCCTCACTCCCGGCTGATCGATGCTCGATATCGCTCCGTCCGAGCTGCTGCTGGTCGCGTTCGTCGCGCTGGTGGTGATCGGCCCCAAGGACCTGCCCAAGGCGATGCGCGTGGTCGGTTACTGGGTCGGCCGCGCCCGCGGGGTCGCGCGCCAGTTCCGCTCCGGCTTCGACACCATGGTGCGCGAGGCGGAGCTGGAGGAGATGGAGAAGAAGTGGGCGGCGGAGAACGAGCGCATCATGCGCGAGCATCCGCAAACGCCCGCCGCTGACGAGCTGCCCGCCGCTGATGCGCCTGCCGAAACGCCGATCTCGGTCGAGAAGCCCCGGATCGTCGCGGACGACCACCCCCCCGCCGCCGACGCCAAGGCGCCGTCATGACCGGCGCCGACGAACTCGAGGACAGCCGCGCGCCGCTGCTCGACCATCTGATCGAGCTGCGCCGCCGCCTGCTCTACTGCATCGCCGCGGTGCTGGTCTGCTTCGGCGTCGCGATGTACTTCGCCGAGCCGATCTTCGCCTTCCTGCTCGCCCCGTTGCAATCGGCGGGGCAGAAGGAGGTAATCTTCACCACAGTGTACGGCGGCTTCTTCACCGAGGTGAAGCTCGCCTTCTTCACCGCGATGATGCTGTCCTTCCCGGTCATCGCCAACCAGGCGTGGCGGTTCGTCGCGCCGGGCCTGTACCGCAAGGAAAAGCGCGCGTTGCTGCCGTTCATCCTCGCGACCCCCGTGCTGTTCCTCGCGGGTGCATCGATGGCGTACTTCATCGCGGTGCCGATGGCGCTGCACTTCCTGCTCGGATATTCGGGCATGGTCGGGGGGGTGAAGCGTCAGGCGCTACCCGACATCGCAGAATACCTGTCGTTCATCATGCAGTTCCTGTTCGGGTTCGGGATCGCGTTCCTGCTGCCGGTGCTGCTGATGCTGCTCGAACGCGCCGGCATCGTCACCCGCGAGCAGCTGGTCGGGGCGCGGCGCTACGCGATCGTCGGCGCGTTCGCGATCGCGGCGGTGCTGACCCCACCTGACGTCGGCTCGCAACTGCTGCTCGCGATCCCGCTGTGCGTCCTGTATGAAATGGCGCTGGTCGGCATCTGGTTCACCGAACGCCGTCGCGCGAAGGACGCAGCCAACGCGATCGTTGAGGCGGAGAAGGTCTGACTTGCGGGTTTCGTGGGTGAGTCTCGTACAACTCAGCCTCTAAAACAGATTTCGACGCCAGCCTGCGCGATTGCTGATGTCACGGGCCCGTCGGCAGACGGGTACTTCGTTCCAAGCGCCCTCCCTTCGTCAAAGCGCCGGATCGTGACCACCATTCCGATCAGCCAGCTATTGGCCGATCGAGCAACGGGCGGGGCCCGCTCGTTCACGAGCGAAACCCGACTCCGATTACTTCGCGCCGTCCGCCGTCTTGGCGACCGTGTCACCGGCAGAGCTCACGTCCCGCCCGACTCCCTCGACCGTGTTGCACGCCGAGACCATCAGGGCGCCTGCAACCAGGGCCAGTCCGACCAGCTTACGCATTCCGTCCTCCTCGATACATGAATAGGCGTCCGGACAATCGTCCGCCGCCGTAATCGTTCCAATGCTGTCAATAAGGGCCGTACGCAGTAAGGCCCGAAAGCATCACCGGGGGGGGGGCGAGGTGTTGCTTCCGGGCCTATAGCTTGGATAGCGAGAGCGGGGGGCACAAGGTCGCTATCCAGGTAACATAACGGGCCATCCTGCGTCGGGTTCCCCAGCCCGACAGATTAATTCGCCCCGCGCTCAATCCCGCCCGATTACCGCGAACGCGATTTCGTAAGCCCCCGTCAGCGGATCATGGTGCAGCTTGGAGCGGAGCTGGCGCGCCAGCCCCTCCATCACCCGGCCGTACCGGCTGGTCGCGAGTTCGTGCAGCGCGTCGTCCTCGACCAGCGCCCGGCTGACCACGCGCAGCGTCGCCCGGTCGGCCGCGTCGCCCGCCTTCACCGCCACGCGGACCTGCGCCGCCGGGTCGCAGGTCATCGCCAGCTCGACCAGCTCGGTCACGAGGAATGCGACCGCGACCGCCACGTCCTGGTTGACCAGGAACGGGTCGACGTCGAGCGTGATCGCCAGCCGCGCGCCCCCCTCCGGCGCAGTTGCGCGCAGGTTGGAGCCGAGCTCACCGATCATGGTGCGGACGTTCAGCCCGCGATTGTCCTCCATCTCGGCGAAGTGATGCCGGTGCACCACCGCCAGCGCATCGACCCGGCGCTGGATGGAGGCATAGGCAGCGGTCGCATCGGGGCTGCGCGCGCCACGGGCGTGGAAGTTGATGAGGCTGGAGATGACCTGAAGGTTGTTCTTGACCCGGTGGTGGACCTCGCGGGTCAGCTTGGTCTGGCGCACCAGTCCCTCAGCCAGCCCCGCCTCGTGCAGCGCCACCGTGCGGCTGATCGCGCGAAAGGTGTCGCCCAGTTCGCGAATCTCCTGCGCCGGGATCGTGCGCGCCATGTCGGGTTCGATCACGTCGCCGGGGGTAAAGGCCGCGACGCTCGCGCGCAGCTGGCGCAACGGGCGGACCAGCAGCCGGTCGACCACGAACCACGCAATCCCCGCCGCCGCCGCCCACATCAGCAGCGGCAGCAGCAGCGCGACCACGAACGAGGAGGTCAGCGGCACCGCCCGCGTCGTCGTCACCAACACCAGGTCGTCTACCCCCAGCGCGGTGCGCATCGCCACCGTGCGGTCGAGCGGGCGCTCGTCGGGGACGGGGTCGAGCGCGAGCACCTCGTCCTGCCGCACCAGCGCGGTGCCGAACGCGGTCACGCGGCTGGTTGGGCGACCGAGATCGGCAAGGAACGCGGTGGGGAAGAACGCCATCGCCTTCAGCCCCTCGCGCGGCTCGCCCACGCCCAGCAACAACCCGCGGCCCGGCACCAGGCTAGCGGTGACCTGCCCGCCCGCAGTTACAGGTGCCGCGAAACGCGCGCCCGGCAGCACCTCGCCGCATACCAGTCGCCCGGCGCGGTCGGTGATCGCGAAGCGGGTTCCGTCGGGGCGCCGCTGGCCGAACACGCCCTGGGCGCGCGCGCAGCTCGCGGCGTCGGCAGGGTCGGCGGCCAGCGCCCGCGCGGTGACGCCCAACGCGGTCATATCGCCGGCCAACTCGATCGCGATCGACCGCGCACTCTCGTTGGCGGCGATCCGCAACCGGGCGCGGATATCGGCGTCGGCGACGCGGCTGGTCTGCAGCGTCGCGACGATCGCGATCAGCGCCAGCGGCAACAGCGCCGCACTGATGATCAGGAGCAGCTTGGCCCCGGTCGGCAACCGTTCGAACAGGAACGGGGGAGCCGGGCTGGTGGAGGCGGAGCCGGTCGCCGCCGAATGGTCGTCCGGCGAAACTCGGCGATCAGACATGCGCGACCGGTTAACCCAGCTTGCCGAGCAGGTCCATCATCTCGTCGGGCACGTTCTCCTCGACCGTCTGCTGATAAACGGTGCGAAGCGCGCTGCCCATGTCATGGGTCCGCGACGGCTGCTTGCCCCCGCTCTTACCGGCACCCATGTTGGTCGGCGTGTCGGCAGCCTTGCTGGTGTCGTGATTGGAACTCAATTCTTCCCCCTGTGCGTCCTGCCGGACAGCCATCGTCCCGCAGGCCGTTCACGACCGATTCGACGTACGACGCTCCTTGGCGGCCGAACGCGCAGTTTCAAGTCGGATGAAACCTTAATGGGTTTGGATTGTTCCACCCCGGCGCGAAAAATCATGTCCGTCGCAACCGTGGCGGGTTTCGTCGAAAAGCATTGAAAAGATGCCGGCCTCCTTACAGATGGGGCGGGCCAGATCAGGGAGCATCCAATACCCATGTCGCTCGGACAGCAACTCGCCCCGCACCTTCCGTTCCTGCGGCGCTACGGCCGGGCGCTCACCGGCAGCCAGAGCCACGGCGACCAGTATGTGCGCGCCACGCTCGAGGCGATCGTCGCCGCGCCCGAGGAGTTCCCGCGCGACATCGACCCCCGCCTGGGGCTGTACCGTATGTTCCAGGGCATCTGGTCCTCCGCCAACGCCGACGACCTCGACCGCGACGACAGCCTGATCGGCGACGGCGCGGAGAACATCGCGCGCGCCCGCCTCGCCCGGATGACGCCTTTGTCGCGCCAGGCGCTGCTGCTCACCGCAATGGAGGGGTTCTCGCCCGAGGACGCGGCGTTCCTGCTGGAGGTGCAGCCGAGCGAGGTGGAGACGCTGGTCGCCGACGCGCTCGCCGAGATCGAGAACCAGACCCGCGCCCGCGTGATGATCATCGAGGACGAGCCGATCATCGCGATGGACATCGAGACCATCGTCCGCGACCTCGGCCATGAGGTCACGGGGGTCGCCGTGACCCGCGACGAGGCGGTGGCGCTGGCAATGGAGGACCGTCCCGGCCTGGTGCTCGCCGATATCCAGCTCGCCGACGACAGCTCGGGGATCGACGCGGTCAAGGACATCCTGGCCGAGTTCGAGGTGCCGGTGATCTTCATCACCGCCTTCCCGGAGCGGCTGCTGACCGGCGAGCGGCCCGAGCCGACCTTTCTCATCACCAAGCCGTTCCAGCGCTCCACGGTCAAGGCGGCGATCAGCCAGGCGCTGTTCTTCGACGAGTCCACGGTTCCGGTCGCCTGACCGACGGTTACGGACCCAAAACGGTGTTGGGGGGTTTCACACGCCATGGCTGACCAGAACGATCGCACCCGCCTCAACACCACCGAAGCGCGGGCGGGCACCACGCCCGGCATGACCCGGCCGATCCTCGCCATGTCGCTGGTGCTGGTCATCGTCGCGTTCGCACTGGTGTGGTTCCTCGTCTGACCTCCTAACGACGCGCATTTTCTCACGCTGGCAATCGGGCGGGCGTGTCCCTATGTTTACGGGCACGTCGCGCCCCAGCGGCATCGATCGGAGCTTATGACTGAAACTGCCGTGCGTGACGAAGTCGAGGCGCCCGCGCCCGTCGAGCACGTTTCGCTTTCCGATCCCGAGTTCAAGACGCAGCTGGCGCAGGTCATCCCGCACTTGCGTGCGTTCGGACGTTCGCTGTCGGGCAGCCGCGACCTCGCTGACGACCTCGTCCAAGAAACGTTGCTCAAGGCGTGGGCCGCGCGCAAGCGGTTCCAGGCGGGCACCAACATGCGCGCCTGGACCTTCATCATCCTGCGCAACCTGTACCTGTCGCAGATGCGCCGGGCGCGGTTCAAGGGCGAGTGGGACGACCTTGTCGCCGACCGCATTCTCGCCGCGCCCGCCAGCCAGGATCGCCACGTCGAGCTCGGCGACATGCAGCGGGCGTTGTTGCACCTGCCGCAGCCCCAGCGCGAGGCGCTGATCCTCGTCGGCGCGGGCGGCTTCGCCTATGAGGAAGCGGCGGAAATCTGCAACGTCGCGGTCGGCACGATCAAGAGCCGCGTCGCCCGCGGCCGTGTGGCGCTCGAACAGATCCTCACCCACGGCGCGCTTCCGTCGCGTCGCGAACATGAGAGCGACACCGACAAGACCGCGCTCGACCAAATCATGGGCGACGTCGACCAGCTCAGCCGAGGTCGCTAGCCCTTCAATACTTGGGTGGGCAGCGGTCGAGCCGCTGGACCAGCGACGCCAGATCGCCCGGTAGGGCCTGCGCCCCAAAAGCCTGCCGCAACGCGTGCCCCAGCGCATCGGTGGACCGTGCGCGGGGTACGACGTCTCCGCCGGACTGGTTGATCGATGTTGGCCGTGCCATCATGCCGTCATAAACGGGCGTAAGCGGGAAACGTTTCGTCGCTTCCGGCCTTGAATCGGCAATGTGGTCGGGAAATGCACTTGCGGAACAGCATCCTAGACGCCTGCGCGCGCGCGCAGGCGGACGCACCATTCCTGGCTGACCTGCTGCGGCGTTCAACGCCGATCGCGGCGGCGCTCACGGCCGGCGAGTGGCCGGAGCCTGCGCCACTCGACCCCGACCTGCCCGTGGCGAGGCGGCTGCGGCTCGCCCGGCGGGCGCTCGCACTCAGGGTGGCGATCGGCGACCTAGCCGGCCTCCTCGACTTCACCGCCGTCACCCGGACGCTCAGCGACTTCGCCGACGCCGCGCTCGATCAGGCGATCCGTGCCGCCATCGTCGAACGCACCCCCGAAGCGCCGCCCGCCGGCTTCGTCGCGATCGCGCTCGGCAAGCAGGGCAGCCGCGAGCTCAACTATTCGTCCGACATCGACCCCATCCTCCTCTACGACCCGCGCACCCTGCCGACCCGCCCGCGCGAGGACCCTGCCGACGCCGCGGTCCGGATCGGCAAGCGGGTGGTGGAGCTGCTCCAGGCGCGTGACGGCGACGGCTATGTCCTGCGCGTCGACCTCCGCCTTCGCCCCTCGCCCGAGGCGACCCCGATCGCGTTGCCGATCGACGCCGCGATCGCCTACTACGAGGCGCAGGCGCTCCCCTGGGAGCGCGCCGCCTTTATCCGCGCGCGCGCCGCCGCGGGAGACCTCGCGCTCGGCCGCCGCTTCCTCGATGCGATCCGCCCGTTCGTATGGCGTCGCGCGCTCGACTTCGGCGCGATCGCCGAGATCCGCGACATCTCGCGCCGCATCCGCGACCATCACGCCCAGGGTCAGGCGTTCGGCCCCGGCTTCGACCTCAAGCGCGGCCGTGGCGGCATCCGCGAGGCGGAGTTCTTCGCACAGATCCACCAGCTGATCCATGGCGGCCGCGACGCCGCGCTCCGCGCCCCCGCGACCCGCGACGCACTCGCGGCGCTCGCAGCCGCCGGGCGGATCGACGCCGAGGACGCAGCATCGCTCGACCGCGGTTATCTCCTCCTGCGCACGATCGAGCATCGCTGCCAGATGATCGACGACCGCCAGACCCATGCGCTGCCCCGTGCCGAGGCGCTCGACGGGGTCGCGCGGCTCCACGGCGTCGCGGACGGCGCGGCCCTGCTCGACCTGCTCCGCCCGTATGTCGGGGCGACCGCGCGCATCTACGACGCGCTCGATCCCGCCCCGCGGCCTATGCTGTCGCGCGATCCCGAGCGGCTTGCCGACCACCTCCGAACCTTCCCCGACCCCGCCGCCGCCACGCAGATGGTCGAGCGCTGGCGCTCCCCCCGCTATCCCGCGCTGCGCAGCCCGGCCGCGCAGGGCGCGCTGGAGGAGGTGCTCCCCGGGCTGCTCGCCGCGATCGCCGCCGCCCCCGATCCCGCCGCCGCGCTCGCCCGGCTCGACCGGCTGCTCGAACGTTTGCCCAGCGCGATCAACCTGTTCCGCCTCGTCGCGGCGCGGCCCGCGCTGGGGGAGCGGGTCGCGGCGATCCTCAGCCACGCCGGCCCGCTCGCCGACGAGCTCGCCCGCCGTCCCGCGCTGCTCGACGGCCTGATCGACGCCACCGCGCTCGACCCCGTGCCGCCGGTGCCGGCGCTGGTCGCGGAGATGGCGGGGGGAGAGGCGGACGCCGACTACCAGGCCCGGCTCGACCGGGTGCGGCAGGTCGTCGGCGAGCGGCGGTTCGCGCTCGCCACCCAGATCGTCGTCGCCGCCGCCGATCCGCTCGGGGTCGCCGCCGGCTATGGCCGGGTCGCCGATGCCGCCGTCGAGGTCACCGCGACCGCGGCGGTGGCGGAGTTCGAGCGCGCGCACGGCCGCGTTCCCGGCGGCGAGCTGGCGGTCCTTGCGCTCGGCCGCTTCGGCGGCGGGCTGCTCACCCACGCCAGCGACCTCGACCTCGTCTACCTGTTCACCGGT